>Ga0114931_10003309_pt1 | contig 20427 bp, 18 predicted proteins | sample 2SBtaG_FD_89579 | JGI IMG/M metagenome (GOLD analysis project Ga0114931, IMG submission 89579) | Deep subsurface microbial communities from Kolumbo volcano to uncover new lineages of life (NeLLi) - 2SBTROV14_V59a metaG | ecosystem: Environmental > Aquatic > Marine > Volcanic | place: Kolumbo...
ATGCGATGAATGCAGGACTTGAACCAGCAACCGAGCACGGGCCATGGGCATGGCCCGAGCGCAGGGCGGTAGCCGCGCTGCGTGGTGACGTCAACAGTGGGCGATGCAGGACTTGAACCTGCGACCTCGACCGTGTGAAGATCGCGCTCTAGCCACCTGAGCTAATCGCCCGGCGTACCGTTGGTGGTTGATCAACCGCCCCCACCAAACCGGCCATCGGTACGCACAAGATAGGTCGAGTCTGGTCGAACTTCAAGGGTTCGAAGCGCGCGAAGCGGTAGGTCAGTCGCCGGTCGGGTCTTGCCGTGGAACGTCGTCGCTCACGGTTGTCTCGGCGGTGACCGGCGGAGGCTCGAACTTCGGCGCGGTGGCTTCGTCGTGATCTTCCACGTCGTCGTGATACGTCGGCGTGGGGCGATGCGTTGTACGTCCGGCGCTACTGACTTCGTTCTGAAGATCGTTAATGCCCTTTTTGAACTCGACCAGACTACGACCAAGGTTGCGTCCGACATCGGGCAGGCGTTTGCCGAACAGCAGCACCGCGACCATGCCGACGATCGCCATTTCCCAAGGGCCGATTCCACCAAACGGCAAAAACCCAAGTGGATAAGAAAAACCGAAAGGACTCATAACAGAAGGTCTCCGTTAGGTCGACTAAATAACCCACGGACCGAGCTGTGTTGTGTGGGCTCGATCCACGCGGTGCCGACATGCACGCCGGAAAAAGCCGGCCTTGCCCGCAAGCCAGGAGAACCGCCGGCACGGCGAAGCCATTCCGACAGACGGAGGGCAAGACACGCATGACGGCGCAGGCCAAGTTTGGCTAAACGTCGAGCTTGTGCTGCGATTCGTCTTCGATTGCTTCTGTGCCTTCGTTGACACCCTTTTTGAATTCGGTGATCCCGCGTCCGAGCGACCTCATGACGCTCGGTAGTCGATTACCGAATAGCAGCAAAGCAACCACTCCGACGATCAGTAATTCCGCGGTACCCAGGCCAAACATGGCAGCATTCCAGCCGAAAAAGGGAGGGACGGAACAGGCACCCGCGCGGCACCCAAAAGCCACCCGAGCACAACCTGTCCTTAAAAACCATTGTTAACGTCCGGGGCCGGACTGTCAAACGGAAAGGGCGTGCTCGCAGGGCGGTTCGCCTAGTCGCAACGGGCCAAGGTGCCGACGATTTCCGCTTTCGGGGCGGAAATCATGCTTTAGCGGCGTGGCGTTGTTTTTCTTTCGGCAAACAGCGGCAGGTATCGATAGTAGACCTCGAGGCACAGCGCGCCTAGCGCGGTCGTGTAGACGCGGCCTCCGTGGGAACCCCACAGCGTGTCGGGATCCCAACTGCCGGCCAAATCGCCGTCGGCGCGTTGACGCTTGATCAGGGTCGACTTGAGCGGCTCGTTCCAGGCGTCCCAGTATCGACCGCCGAGTTGGAACATGCCCAGTGTGCCGTAGTACCAGTAGTAAAGGTTCGCCGTGCCCTCGCCGGGCAGTAGGCCGAGCAGAAAGTCACCGGCTTCATCGCTGGCCGGATTCTCGCGCTGCATGCCGAGAAACTGACGACAAACCAAGGCCTCGGCCGTCATGCTGCGCGAGGCCTGTTCGCCTGCACGGTAGGATGCCAGCCCACCGTGCCGGCCGCTGGCAACGGTTTGCAGGAAGCGAACCATTCCCCGGCGGCATGAGTCGGGAATCGGGATACCGGCCGATTCGGCGCTTCGGAGCGCCATGAGCTGCCATCCCAATTGGCTGGTGTCACCCCGGTCGCCGGGGCGATATCGCCAGCCGCCGTTTGTGGGATGCTGGGCGTGAAGCGTGTAAGCAATCGCGCGGCGCAGCGGCGATTCAAGCCGCCGATCACTGGTCATGGCATAGGCCTCGCTGAGCGCCAAGGTCGCCATGCCGTGTGAATACATAAACGCGAATCGTGCCGAGTTGCCGCCCAAGCTGCCGTCGGCACGCTGCAAATTGACGACAAACTCCAGCCCTCGGGCCACGGTCGTCGTATGCTCTCCGTCAAGGTGCGTCTGGCCGGCTCCTAGGAAAGCCAACAGCGCCAAGCCGGTAACGGCCGTGTCCGCGTTAGCACCGGCTCCGCGACGATCCCGCTGGTCGACGTGCCGCTCATGCCCCGCGCCGAAGCGGCTGGCATCCCAGCGTCCATCATCGCTTTGATGACGAGCCAACCACGCAAGCGCAGACTGAACCGTGGCTTCCGTCTCGCGGCTGCCGCCACGCTGCTGAGCGATTTCGACTTTGCCGGCAGCGGTGCGGTTTTCGTACAACGAAGGCACGGACTGCGGCTTGACGGGGCGCTCAACCGGTGCCAATTCATCGGTTAACGCATCGAGCGAAAGGGCTTCGAGCGGTGCTGGACGTCGCGACGATTCAGCGGCCCGCGCGGGCTGATCATCCGAAATGCCGGCCGCCTCGGTCCTGGCGGCGACTTTCCGGCCCTCGGCGACTTCAGTGGGTACATCCACGTCCGGTTTCATCGAAGGGCGATCTTCCAGCCCGGCCAGCGAATTGTCGGGCCGCGGAACGTTGGGCCGCTCATCAAGCTCGGCGGGCAGCACCGGAGTGTCGACGAGCGACTCTGCATCTTGAGAGACGATTGCCGTGGAACGCCGCTTGGCGGACTTGGCGGTTGGCAAGCCGGGACGCCCGGGTCCGGGGGAAATCGGTGCCGGCATGGCCACTTTGGTTTGTTGCTTCGGCGTCGCGGTTTCGGCCGGAAGCGTGGCTTCCAGCGCCGACCGGCTTGCCCTCGAAGGTTCGGCCCGCGGCGCGGCCGGTTCGGGAATCATCACGTCTGCCTGCGAAGCGCTGCTGAGCGTCGCCTGTTCAGCGAATCCGGTGTTGCCGTCAATGCTCTGACGGCGGATTTCCTCCGTGACGATCGAAGCGGGTTTCGGGGCACGTTGATCGACCCCGGAAGGAAATTCATCGGCGAAGGTTTCCCACGGTTTGATCGCCTTGCCGTCACTGTCCGACGCCGGCTTCGGCAGGAGGCCCTCGATGCTGGTAATCTGGACCGACGGTTCTTCCGGGCTAAGCGATGTCTGCACGATTTGCACCGTGGTCGCATAACCGGCCAGCAACACGTGTGCGAGCAGCGAAAGAACGATACATTTGCGCAGCGGTTGGGCTTGCCCCCACCGGGTGCGAATCAGTAGCAGGAGAAGAATCGTTAACAGCGCAAGCCCTGCCCAGAGAACCCACCAGAGAAACGGGTGGCCCGAGAACAGCTCAGTCCATGCGTCGTTTGGAAGATGGCCCATCAAGGGCTAGCCTCGCTCGGGGGTGATTCGAACCGAGATTCCTAGCTGGCCGATGCCGGCTTGTTTGCAGGCATTGAGCACCTCGGCAACTCGCTGAAAAATCGTCTCGGCGTCGCCGCGAATCAGCACGCCAAGGTCACGGTACTGGTCACGCGAGGCAATCAGCCGGCGTGTCAGTTCGTCAAGCGTGACGTTCTGGTGATCGAGCGTGACGTGGCCGTCTCGAAAGACACTGACGACTCGCTGTTCGGGAGCGGCGGTCAGTGGGCCGCCTTGGGCCACCTCGGGAACTTTCAGGCCGATCTTGCGTTCCAATTCGGTGAACTTCGTTCCCACCATGAAAAAGATGATCAGGATGAACACGACGTCGATCATCGGCGTCAGGTTCAGCGAAGGCGATTCATCAACGTGTGTTTTCAGCGGCATGGTTCCGTGAATTCCCTTTCACCGGCCCGGGCGGCTTCGCGCCGTCAAGCGAATTGAAACACGCGAGGGCCTTTCTGACGGGTGGGCCCCCTCTCGGCATGCGTCGCTTGTCGATTCCTTGCGACGCGTTCTTATGTCATGGTCGGCCCGCCATAAGCAAGCGAAACCGGTGGCGTCTCGTCCGACACCTCGGCTGCGGCCAGAATCGTCAGGCCGCCGCGTCACGACGACGCGCGCGAGGCTTGACCTTTGCCGTAACGTTGACTCCCTCGGCGGAAATAATGTCGACCACTTCCTGACCCAACGCGTCGATCTCGATAATGAGTTGGTCCACGCGACTGACGAAGAACAGATAACAGATGAGCGCCGGAATCGCGATCGTCATTCCCGCCGCGGTGGTTAGCAGAGCCTGGCTGATTCCGGCGGCGAGCAACTCCGGGCGGCCCATGGCGGAGCTTGTGGCGATCGCGTTGAACGCGCTGATCATGCCCACCACGGTTCCGAGAAGCCCCAATAACGGGCTCACGGTGGCCACGCCGTTGAACACGCGCAGATACTTGCGCAGGCCGTTGACCGCGCGTTCGCCGGCGTCGAGCAGGGCCTGTTCGACTTCCACGGTCGGCCGCCCCCACTTGCGAACCGCCGCGGCGAAGACCGTGGCCACCGGGCTTTTGTTTTCCGCGCACAGATCGAGCGCCTGTTGCTGATCGAGCTCGCCTTCGCGTAATTGGTGCAGGAAGCGTTTGACGAAAGGTCGCGGGATGATGCGCCCGCGCCGCAAGGCAATCAGCCGCTCGAAAATAAAAACCACGAGCACAAACGAACAGACCAAGAGCGGCAGCATCAACAGGCCGCCGTCCTGGAAGATGGTCAGCAGATTGCGTGTGGGAATCGGCTGCTGCTCGGCCACGGCGGCGACCGAACCTTCGGCCGCTGCCGACCCGGCCGCAGAGGGCGGATCGTCGGGGGTTTGAGCACCGGCCGGTCGCGCGGCGCCAAACAGCAACACCAAGAGCGAGACCGCAAACGCCGGGAAGAACCGCTTGCTGGCGAGGAAAAACATCGAGCCGTTCCTTCCTTGTTTGGCTGTGGGCTTAGCTGGGGGGCGACCGCGGCCATGCCGCGTCGCGATCGATCAAGACCGTTGGTTGCCAGGGCTGCGGGCGGTGCGCAGCCGCCGCGCGGCTTCATTGGCAAACGAGGTCTCCGCAAACTCTTTCATAATTCGGGCGTAAAGCTGCTGGGCCTGATCAGCTTGGCCGAGCAGCTCGTAGCATTTTCCCGCTTGCAACAGGGCGGCCGATTGCCATTTGGGATAAGCGTAAAGCACCTCCAGTCGCAGATACTCGCGAATGGCGGCCCGATAGTCTTTCTGGTGAAAGTAGGTCTCGCCGATCATCCACTGCGCCATGGCGGCCGTTTCCGTCGAGGAACCATCGGCCGAACGCGTGACACGGCGATAGGCCTGCCGCGCGTCCTCGAAGCGCGCTTGCATGGCCAGCGCGCGGCCGATCACATAGTCGGCCTCGTACTGCTGGTTGAAATTCGGGAACCGCTTGGCGATGCCCGATGCGATTTCAAGTGCCTCGGCCCATTGTTTTTTGTGCGCGCGAACCTGCGATCGCCTTAGCGCGATCATGCCGACCCAGTTTTCCCGATCGTCGGCGGTCGACTGGGCCAAGCGATCGAGTCGCTCGGCCGCTTGATCGTAGCGGCCCCGTCGATAGTCGGCCTCGGCCAGCCAGTATTCGGCCATCGGCGCCAGTGCGCTCGATGGATGGTCGGCCAGCAATTGCTCAAACGGCGCGACCGCCGCATCCCAGTTGCCTTGAACCGCCTGTAACTGGCCTTGAAGGTACAGCGCGTGTTGCGCCAATTCGGCGCCGGGTTTGGATTGAATCAGCTCACTGAGGAGCTGTTCCGACCGCTTGAAATCACGGCCTTCGAAGGCGTGCTCCGCGAGCCGATACGTTGCGTCGGGCCAGTAGCGGCTATCCGGCTGTTCCCGCTTCAACTGCTCAAACAGCCGGTCTGCCCGCGAGGAATCGCCCATGGCGCTGGCGACCCACGCCCGCTGGTAGATTGCGACATCGCGCTCTGGATGGTCACGGAACTCGTCCAGAAAACGGTCGAACAAGGCGGCCGCCTCGGCGTGTTGTTCGAGCCGGTCGTGAAGCCTGGCCGCGGCAAGCACGGCATCGGCCACCTGGGGGCGGTCGCCATACTGCTCGATCACGCGGTGATACATTTCCAGTGCGGCATCCGGCCGGTCGAGCTTTTCGAGAACCTCGCCCCGCGCGAGCGCCGCCTCGGGCGACAGTGTGCTATGGGGATAGCGGTCAATAAGCTGTGCGAACGTCTTGGCGGCTTCTTCAAGCCGACCCTGCTGCCGGCGGCACCATGCCAACCCCGAGAGGCCTCGGGCGACCAATTCCTCGTTCCGTCCTTCGGCCGTCAAAGATTTGTAAAGCTCGGCGGCCCAAGCATTGTCTTTCGCGGCATAGGCGGCATCCGCCAACTGTGCGGTCGCTTTGCCCACCAACGGGCTGGCCGCGTGCTGTTTAAGAAACTGTTCGTACGCCCGTTTGGCTTTTCCCAAGTGCCCGGTCCGGGCGAAACAAACCGCCAGCTCGGCCCGGCATCCAGCGGCCGCTTGCGAATCTGGCCGCGCGATGAGATAACGGCGCAGCGGTTCAACGGCCTCGTCGTATCGCTTGAGAGCAACCAGCACCGAGCCCTCTAATCGCTCCGCGTCTTGGAGCAAATCGCTTTCTGCTTCGGCGCCGGCCAACACGGGCTTGAGCGTCTTGAGGGCCTTGTCGTGAAGGCCGGATCGCTCGTAGGCCGTGGCCAGCAGGTAGCGATCTCGCAGCGTCGGTGGGCGATCGCCTTGGCTCGCCACGACGCGCTCGAGCATTTCGATCGCCGGAGCGTTCTCTTTATGTTCTAGGAGCGACCGTGCCCGCAGACGGCCCACTTCGCCGGCCAATTCACTTTCGGGAAAGCGCTCGGTAAACCGCTGGGCCAACCGCTCGACGTCCTCCGCGGAACCGGATGAGACCGCGGCGCGTAGCTTGCCCAGCAGCGCGTGTTGCGCCCAGGGCGTTTTGCCCTCGTCGAGCACGGCATCGAAGTGCTTCGTGGCCTGTTGGTAATCTCCCAGCCTCAGTCGCGCTTCGCCGGCATGGAATCGCGCGGCCACGGCGAGCGGATGATCCTTCCGCTTGGCAACGCTTTCCAGTTGTTCGGCCGCGTGGGGCCAGTCTTTAAGCGCTTTGTAAGAAAGGCCCAGCCAGTACCGGGCTTCGGTCCCCAAGGGCTTGCTATCGAGGAGCGACCCAAGCACGTCGCGTGCCTGGTCGTAGCGCTTTAGGTGGAACAGGGCCCACGCGCGACCGAGTCGGCCTTTGTCACGCAGGGGGCTTCGCGGAAATTTCTTCTCCAGCGCGTCAAAGGCTTCGATCGCAAGCTCGAATTGCTGCTGGCCGTAGTAGGTCGCCCCGAGCTGAAATTGGGCATCGTCGGCCAGTTCGCCGCCGGACTTGGCCAAATCGGCGAAGGTGGCTTCGGCCTCGGCTGGCTTGGTTTCCAGGGATCGTGCCTTGGCAAGCCCGAACCGGCAATCATCCTTCAGCCGACCTTGGGGAAACTTTGACAGCCCTTCGCGGAACCATTTGGCGGCCTGTTTCTTGTCGCCGTTGTGAAGCGCGATCTCGCCAAGATACGGTAGCACGAACTCACCGAGCGGATCGTCGGGATAGGTTTGCCGGAATCGCTGAAGCTCGCTGCGCGCTTCGTCGTACTTGTCGTCGAGATAAGCGGTCTCGCCGATGCGGAACTGGGCCTGCCGCCGATAACGATGTTCGGGCGCACGTCGCAAGAACTCGCGAAACCGACTGCGGGCCTGGTCCAGTCGTCCGAGTTGGACGAGCGCTTCGGCCATGAAGAACCGCGCGTCATTGGCCTTTGGCTGGTCGGCGTATGCGGTGAGGTAAGTTTTGAACTCATCGACCGCCAACGCCCATCGCCCGCGCGCGTACTGCCCTGCGGCAACCGCATATTGATCGTCCGCCGGGGTGGCCATGGCGCGCGCAGCCAACGGCGCCAAAAGCGCAAACACAAAAAACAGCGGACGCCCTACGCGCTCCATAACAGGCGCTCGTCGAGTGCGTAATTCGGAAAATGGCGGGCGTATCGTAGCGTCGGTTCACCGACCGCGACAAGGCCGAATGGACGAGAACTTACGGGCACCGGTGCACAAGCAGTGGTGGCGTTTAAGCCATGGGGGAAGGCGTTACGAGGCTGAAGATAATCGCCAGCCACCTGCCACGTATTTCGCGGGCGAATTGCCGTGCCTTGTCCGGCATGTGCCCAATCCGGCCGATAGTCGGCCGATGTGAACGCAGCGTCGCGTGAGACGGTACCCCTCTGCCGAGCCTGATGGGATGTTCAGCCGTCAAGCGGATGTCATTGTTTACCCGCGGATTGTGCCGCAGAACCATAGTTCCCGGCAACGCCGCCATCGACGCCGTTGATCACATGTAAGTGGTTGTGATCAATGTACACCACTTCCCGCGTATCTTCGTCCACCGTGGTGTAGGGCACCGGCCAGCCAACGCGGGTCGTCTCGGTAAGATACAGCGTGCATCGATAGTGGGCGTGATGCTGCTGGGCAGGGCCGATCAGCGGATAAACCCGCGGTGGGTCAAGGTAATCGGCGATCGGCTCGATAATCATGCGCACGTTGTTCCGTTGCACCTCATGCAGAAACGGAAGTCCCCCTTCGGTCGGTCGTGCTTTTTCCAACGCCCGCATGACTTCATCGGGAGTCGGCGGATCCAGGGCAATGACGTCGCCCGAGGTAACCGGGCCTAGGATCGGCACGCGGTCGTATCGTTCGTGTTCATAGAATTTCTCTTCTTGCTTGTGCTGAAAGAACGGGCTCACCGGGATCGGGTAGGCAAAGATTCCAGACGTCGGGCCGAAATCGACCGGCACCCAGAAGCAGCCACTCGAGCTAAGCAGCACCCCGCCCATCAGGGCGAGAAGAGCAAAATGAACTTTCTTGGTCGACATGAAAAACCCCACACGTCGGTAGAAGATCGCGGCACCGAAAATTCAAGCGGTGATCCGAGGGTCGCGGAGATGCTGAAGGCATCACCGTCAACCGCAATCGCCTTATTCGCTTGAAATCCAGCCAGAGTAGTTATCGTGTCAAACTGCGCTGAACTTGCGGGTTTTTTCGAATGTTCCGGCGACCGCTCCCCAATGCGGGGGAAAGCCGCTTCGGTCGAGCGCGTGCCTGCGTCGGTGGCGCATTAAAAGAGCGACCCTCGCACGAAAGCTTTCGCGCAGCGAGGGCCGCACTTTGCAGGGTGTCGAGCGATGACTCGGACGTCTTACCGCTGTTTGAAATCAAGCATCCACCAGCCGTCGTCCCACTCGAGCGTCACTTTTCTCCAACCAAGCGGCACCTGAGGGTATGGGTAGAACGGCCCGATGAACGGCCAGGCGGTCGGTGAGTATTGTTTGGGATAAGTCACGGCCGCGTAATTCGGATACGCCGCATACGATGGCCAAGCGTAGTTAGGCATATAGGGCTGGTCAAACCGTGCTGGCGAGACGGGAGAAGGAGATCCCGGGACGTAGGCCGGCAGCGGTCTGCCACCACCGGGGCCCTGATAGACCATGCCGCCATTGACGGCGCCTTGGTAGGCCGGATCGTTTTCGGTCATTTGGGCCGGGGGCATCTGAGCCGGCGCTTGGGGCGAACGGTTACCGCTTCCTTGGGCAATCGGCATTGCCGGTTGGGCCACGCGGCGCGCGGAGGCCGGCGAATTCGCCGAAGTCCGCACGACGGGATTCTTACCAGTCGCACTTTGCCGGAGGGTGTTTTCCACGTTGCCCGGAGATGCAACGGTCAGTTGATTAACCACTCGCTGGATGCCCCGCATCCGCTTGACGTGGTCGACGGCCAACTTGGCCTGCCGCCGGCTGGAGACGTGTCCCGAGAGATACGCGCGGCCGTTGTTGAACTTGACGCGAACGCTGTAGTCCTTGAGCTTGCCGCTTTTGTGCAGGCTCGTGGCAATTTTTTGCGCAATCTCACGATCGCCGGCCATCAGACCTTCTGGTGCCAAGGCGAAAAGCGACACGATTGCCGCCACCAAAACAAATTGACGCATTTCCAATGCCCTCCTGGCTGGTTCGGGCCTGTCTCGACTCGCCCTGAACTGGATCGATTTCCGAGCTATTCAGCTTGGCTGGAGCACGATGCCGCGTTTTGCCGGCGCCGTGCGTGCGGCAGAAGGATTGCCAAGACGCTCATCAAGGAGCGGAAAGGTGAGAGGCGTGATGCGCTTGGCCGAACGGTGGCCGATCGGCTTCCGCGTTTTGACTCCCCCCAATGCAACCTTGGCATCCGACTGGACTGCCTGAATATAGGTTTCGGTTGCGCTTTGTATCGAAAGGTAGCTTTTTTTCGATTTTGCCGGTCGTTCGCGGAAACCGACCGTACCTTGGGGGGGAGAAGAGGAGAAATCGGCCGTGCGGCGTGCCAGCGAAAAAGTCGGTGCGGGCAAAACGGCCCGGATAGCCCGACTTTCTTAGGAGACGGCGGTCCTGGACATCTCGCTACAATCCCAGACGGCAACCAGCGACATCAATGACAGCGCCGTGCCAGAGAGTAAGCCGTGGCCTGGACCAACCAGCAAAGCACCGAACGTGGCCATACCGACAAGCCCCATAAAAACGAAGAACAAGCGGTGCGAAGGTGCTTCCAGACGCGTTCCCTGGCTGATCCGCGCGAACAGCGCACTACTGATGCCGAGCAACAACAGCACGACCAAAGGCCACCTCAGGCTGGTTAAGACAATGGCTTCCATGGCTCGGCAGACTCCCGGTCAGCGGTCTGAAACCCCGGTCATTTGAAGATCGGGAAAGATGGAGGGGCTTTGGGCGTCGCTAGTCGGTTCGGCCCAAGACGATGTCTTAGGAGGAGCTACGCGATTGGTGTGCCAATTCACGCTACCGGGATCGTGCTTGGCACCACGAGAGGCCTGAAGTTGCTTTGTCGTATGATGTTCCGGATTAGGCGGTTTATCACGCCAGCAAGCCGCACGATGCGCCGCGCCGGCTGGAATCGCCGGTGAAGATTGAATTTTTTACAAATTGTCGCCGGCATGTCTCATGGCGCAAAGAGCCGGCCGTCGCGGCATGTGGTTGCCGCGGCGGCCGGGTTTCGTCGATCACGGGTTTCTTGCGTTGCCTTTGAGCCCTACAGCGCTATGCCAGTAGGAATCAAATCACCGCGGAGACGCCGAGACGCCGAGAAACCAGTAAAAAAACGCGCGTTTTTCCGTTTCGGTTCGATAAGAAGAATTAGTCGACCCCCTCGCCGCTGAGTTTAGTCCAGGCATGATACAACCGTTTGCCTTACTTCTGCTTAGACTCGGCGTCTCGGCGTCTCGGCGGTTCAACTTGGCGCTGTGGTATTAGTGAGACCTTTTATTGCAGCAGCCGTTTCAGCTCCGGTTCAATCTGCGAGATGTGGATATTGCGGTCGACGACCTTGCCGTCCTTGCCGACCAACACCATCGTCGGCAGAGTCAATACGCCCATCTCATTGGCCAAGCGGCTGTCCAGCCCTCCCGGCTCGAAAAGCTGAGGCCAAGGGAGTCGCGTCTTTTCGAGGAAGCGGGCGACCGTCGTTTTTTCCGTGTCGAGATTGACACCGATCGCCAAGAATCCAGAGCGTCCGTATTTTGCCAGCAGATCCTTGATCGTGGACAAGTCCTGCTTGCAAGGCTCGCACCAAGTGGCCCAGTAGTGAACAAGAACAACGCGGCCTTTGTATTTTGCCAAGTCAACGGTTTTTCCGTCGACGGTTTTCCCTTTGAGCCGCATCGGTTTGCCGACGGCGTCGAGTCGACGTGACGCGCCGCTCGCCTTGCGGGCGGCCGCCGAGTTGGGAAACCCTTCGATGATTTGGTGATACCATTTCTGGGCCGGGGCTTCTTGGCCGGCGAATTCTTCGGCAATCGCCAATTGGAGCATCGCCTCGGGCGTGTCGGGCGACTTGGGATAGTCTTTGACATACTGCTCGAGATTCTTGAGCCAAGCAGTTTGAATTTTGGCGAAGTCCGCGTTTTTCGACTGTAGGCTTTGCCCATAGTCAGCGCTCAGGTAACGGAATTCCGTATAAGCGGCCAACTCTTGATTGGCGTCGTCTTTGGCCAGTTTGTCGTGCAGTTTTTTTAGCCGCTCGACCCCACCGGCATACTCACCCGACTGTGCCGCCGCGCTGACCGTATCGGCCAATTGGTGGATCCACTGTCGCCGATCTTCTTTGCTTGGCGCCTCTTCGGCGATTTTTTCGATCAGATCAGCGCGTCGGGCATGGTACTTGGCCTGCTCCGCACGCGACGAAGCCTTTTCGCTCGCTTGATCGATCTTCTCCAGCTCCGCCAGCAAGTCTTGCACCTTGTCGCTGGGGGCTCCCGTAGTTCGGTTGGCTGGGGAAGTTGGTGTGGCGAGTGAAGCCTGGAAAAAGACCCCCGTATTGGCCGATACGGCCGCGGTCGCGTCAAGAGCCCGGGGAAGATCGACCAGACGCCAGACGTTGCCCGCCCGGACGAACGTGCCAATCTGGAGCTGACTTGGTTTGCCGGCGGTTTCCACCACAATGGCCACATCTTCGTAAACCAGCAGATCCTTGGTCGACCCATCGTCGCCCGCAGGCACCACGCCGGGTCGTGTCGCGCCAAAATGGATCCACTTCGTCTGGGACGTCACCACCTTTTGCTTACGCGACAACGCGGTGAACTGTTTTTTCGCGGCAGCCAGCTTAGCGGCGATTTCCCGGGCCTTTAGTTTCCCAAGCCCTAGCGACTTGAGCTCTTCGGACGTAAGCAGCAATCGAGAGAAGCGGTCCGCATCCCGGGTTGCCAACGCGCGAACGACCTCGGAGCTGACCTCCTCGGCTGAGATTTGCTTCCAGACGTCGATTTTTCCGTCTTCGTTTTTATCGAGCCCCCAACGCGTTCCACCGATATTCAACCAGCGGTACTGGTCCGCCTTGCCGTTGTGGTTTGCGTCAATGTCGCGATAGACCTCGATGCCACGCTGATAGTAGCACCAGAGATCGACGACGTTGTCCGAGTTCGTGTCAACGAACCTTCTGAGCGCCTGCCCGACCGCGTCGCGGACGACCCAGCCTTTCTGGCCGTTGATGCTTTCCGGCTTGATCGAACAGCCCTTGACTTCGTCTGCCTTGGGAATGTCGTATTCAACGTCGTCCTGGATCGGCCGTAGCTGCAGCGCCTGCTCGACCGTCGGAGTAGTCGCCGCCTGGGCAAGGCCGGCCGCTGCCAGCCAGGCCAGCGCAGCGCAACTGACACGCATCCATTGGCCAGTTTTGAATTGCATCGCCGAAACCCTTTCTTAGCTGATTTTCATCCAAAGGCCCGCGTAAACCATGTTCCAGAAGACCGTCAACGGAAGGTCATCAATATGGGAAAGCGAGGAGTTTTCGATTCAAGCCCGGTAGCCATTCATTGGTGCCGTACCGCACAAAGATGTTTTTCTTTTGTCCCCGTTCGGCATGCGTCGGCGTCCATCTTGCCTGCAAGCGCCGCGGTAGTTCGTGAGCCACAACGGGCGGAACCGAGCCGTACGTTCGGCGATCGGTGCTTCATGCACGGTCGCGTTTTTTTTTGACGCCAAGAGCCGGCGGCTTTGGCCCGCTGCACTAAGTTTTTTCGGCGCGTGGCATCAGGCAACATCATGCAATTGCAGTGAATTCTCGCTTTGTGCCTATTATGCGAACCATTCCACGGGCTCAATGTCCGATAGATGGTTTGCATCGCTACGGTGGCCATCGCGAAACCGCTAAAATCAAGAAAAAGTGGCCACCTCCGGGCCGTGAGCCAGCGGAAAATAGGGGTCGGATCAGGCTCAACGACATGATTTGGCATCGCATACGATATGGTTCCCGGCCAATTAAAGTCCCGGTCGACCGATGCCGAACGTTAAGACGCAACGATCTTGGTGCGCCGCGACAGCGACCATTTGACAGGCCGTCAGTGCGGCCTAAAATCGAATCCCTGACGAAGTTTCCCCGGTTCGGCAAAGCGGTTGCGTCGGGCGTATAGCTCAGTTGGTTAGAGCGCGTCCCTGATAAGGACGAGGTCCCTAGTTCGAGTCTAGGTACGCCCATTCTCTATAGACGCCCTATCGTCACGTCATCGGTTTTTCATCTGGACCAATGGTGGTGACCGGATCGCGGCGGCCGTTCCCGGCGGCTTCCCTGGCAAGAAGTCGCATGGCTTGCGGGCCATCTGGATGGTTCGTCGGTCTTGCTCCACTGGCAGGACGGCGGTTACAAGTCGCCAAAAGTTCGGGGACGTAGCTCAATTGGGAGAGCACCGGCTTTGCAAGCCGGGGGTTGGCGGTTCGAGCCCGCTCGTCTCCATTTTTACTTTTTACGAACCCTCGCGGCGCGGAAATCCGACCGTGAAACCGGGTCGCTCTGTCTGGACAGATGGTGGCCGAGTGTTATAAACTCCAGAGCTTGCAACATGATGGGTGATTTTATCCGCGATGTCGTCGACGGTTCCGTTGGGGGGCATCCTATAAAGGAGGGAAAGTGGTCAAACTGAAAGTTCGCGAAAGCGAGTCGATTCAAGAAGCGGTTCGCCGTTTCCGTAAGTTGGTGGAAAGAAGCGGCATCAAGAAAGAGATGCGTCGCCGGGAATATTACGAAAAACCGAGCGACACCCGCCGCCGCGCCAGGCTTCGAGCCGAGCGACGAGCCCGACGCAACCGCCTATTGGGCCGGTAGCCGGCTTGGCGGCACCACGGAAGCCCGCCCTCGCTCACCCGCCGCCGGTTCAGGGATTCTTTTGGCTTTGCGAGGTCCCGGCACACCTCCGCTCATCCTCAAGGCCGTTTTTCTCCTCCGCCAAGCGAGCGTGCGCGAATCAGCATGCCGCACTCCTATTTTGTTTTTGGCGAGACAATTGGGCCCGATCAGGCTTTAATCATGAGAGGCACGGGATAAATTCGTCTCGTCACCGTACCCTCATGCCTCAGGGTGGGAGAGAGATTATGAAGCGTCGCCGATACGGATGGTTTGTGATTCTGGTGGCCTTGGTCGGCTTGGTTGCATGGCAAAGCGCTGCGCTGGAGGCCGGCGCAGGCGAACAAGGCAGTAAACCGTCAGGTCCGCGAGCGCGACGCGGCAAACAGCGGCCGCCGGATCTTCTCAAGGCGGGTGACGTCGCCACGGACTTCAAGCTCAAGAGCCTCGACGGCAAGCATTCGACGAAGCTTAGCAGCTATCGCGGCAAGCAGCCGGTGGCCCTGATCTTCGGCTCTTATACGTGACCGCCGTTTCGGCACCAGGTGGGTGCCTTGGAGCGGCTGTATAAACAGTACGGCAAGCAGGTTGCCTTTTACGTCGTCTACGTGCGCGAGGCGCACCCCACGGACGGATGGCAATTGGGGATCAACAAAAAAGAGGGCGTGCTGTTCCGCCAGCCAAAAAGTTTTGTCGAGCGACTCGGCATCGCGGATCAAATGTGCTCGAAGCTTGATTTGACCATTCCGACGCTGATCGACGGCATGGACAACGCGGCGGGCAAGGCCTACGCGGCATGGCCCGACCGGTTGTATCTGGTTAGTCGCAAAGGTCGCATCGCTTACAAAAGCGGCCCGGGGCCGTTCGGCTTCCACCCGCCAGAGCTAGAACAGGCGATCCGCAATGAACTTGGCCTCGAGCCGGCCGCGTCAAGCAGACCACAAGACGAGCGACCTTCGCGGCGACGGCGCGCCAAACCGCGATAAGAACGGTTTGCGGAGAGTCGCGTTTGATGACAGGGGCTTAGCCACCCGGCTGGCTAAGCTTGAAGATCGGCAACATCAGTGCCAGGCCGATGCCGCCGACCACGATGCCCATCACCCCGATCAGTAGCGGCTCGATGAGGCTGGTCACGGTCTTCAGCGAGTTTTCCACTTCGTTGTCGTAGTAGTCGCCGACGCGCTCGAGCACTTTGGCCAACTTGCCGGCTTCTTCGCCCGAGGCGATCATCTGCACGAGCGTGGGCGGGAATAACGGGCTGCCTTCGAGTCCGTCATGAATTCGCTTGCCTTGGGTCACCTGGTCGGCGACGTGCTGCCAAAGCTGCTCGTAGAAGTAATTACCCGCCACGCGGCGGCAAAGCTCGATTGCGTCGAGCAGCGGCACGCCGCCGGCAACCATGGCACCAAGCGTGCGAATGGAGCGGCTGATAATGATCTTTCGGGTCATGTTGCCGACAAGCGGCAGGTTGATGCGAACCCAATCGAGCGCTCGGCGTCCGCCTTCGGTGCGTCGCGATGCGATCCAGGCCGCGATGATCAGCGCCGCGAGAGTGAGCCAGACGTACCAATAGTCGGTCAGTGCCGCGGAGATGGCCAACATCACGGCGGTGGGTGCCGGGAGATCGACTCCTTTGCGAGTAAACAGCGGTTGGAATTTCGGCAGGATGTAGGTTAGCAGAAAGATGCTCACCCCGATTGCCATGACCATCATGACCATGGGATAGGCCATCGCCGAACGCACCTTGCCGCGAGCTTCGACCTCTTTGCGTAGATAGCCGGCGATTCGTTCCAGCATCATGGCCAGCGTGCCGGTCGACTCGCTCGCTTTGACCAGCGAAACGTAAATTGTGCTGAAGACACGCGGGTGGTCCGCGAGCGCATCGGAAAAATCCTCTCCCGCCTCGACCTGGTTTTTGACCTGTTTTAGAACGGACCGCAACGAGGGGTTTTTTTCCTGTTCGAGAATTGCCTGCAGCGCCACGGGAAGCGTGATTCCAGTATCGATCATGATGGCCAACTGATTGGTCACGTAGATGATCTCGCTCTTCGTGATACGGCGTGCGAACAGACCGGTTGCATCATCATCAATCTCATCAATATGCAGAACGACGAGCCCTTCGCGGCGTAGCTGTTGCGTGGCGGCGTCGAGCGACGGCGCTTCCAGAACACCTTGGGTCACCTGCGCGTTTCGGTCGCGAACTCGGTATTCGAAGGCCATCGGATCGGTCCTTTAGTTCGGGGTCGCGCCGCTTAGCTTGCGTGCGTCTGCCGGTGGAGTTTCGGCCTCGCGTACTTCCTCGCTGGCGCGCAACACCTCTTCGAGGGTCGTAATCCCTTCACGCACTTTGCGGAAACCATCGTAGCGGAGCGTCACCATTCCCTTGCGGCGCGCCAAGGTGCGGATCGCGCCGAGCGTCGGCCCCGTCGTGACCAGATCGCGTTGCTCATCGTCGAGAACGAGCAACTCGTGGATCGCGATGCGGCCGCTAAAACCCGTGTTGCGACAGCGGCGGCAACCGACCCCCTTATAAAAGGTTTCGATCTCCACGCCCATCCGCTCGACCGCCTTGCGAAGATTGCGCGGCGGTTCATATTCCTCGCGACACTTGGGGCAGATGCGGCGAACCAGTCGCTGGGCAAGCACGATGTTAAGCGCCGCGCCCAACAGATAGGGCTCGATGCCCATGTTGATCAATCGCGTGATCGCGGCGCAGGCATCGTTGGTGTGCAGCGTGCTGAAGACCAGGTGGCCGGTCAGCGCCGCTTGAATGGCGGTGCGGGCGGTTTCTTCGTCGCGAATTTCGCCCACCATGATGACATCAGGATCTTGTCGCAACAACGTCCGCAAGGCACGAGGAAACGTCAGTCCGACACGTTCTTGAACCTGAAACTGGTTGATCAGCGGCAGGTGATATTCGATCGGATCCTCGACCGTGCAGATGTTGTTCTCCATCGAGCTGATCGAGTTCAAGCAGGCGTAGAGCGTGGTCGATTTGCCGCTTCCGGTGGGTCCGGTGACCAGGACGATGCCGTTGGGGGCCGTGATGTTCCCATGAAGATCGGAAAGGATGTCTTCGGCGAAGCCCAGCTCTTCGAGATTGAGCGAAACGCTTGCGTGTCGAGAACCCGCATGACGGTCTTCTCGCCGCGACTCATGGGAAAGGTGCTCACGCGAAGGTCGATCGGCCGGCCTTCGAGCAGCACATGAATCCGGCCGTCCTGCGGCAGGCGGCGTTCGCTGATGTCCAGCCCGGCCATGATTTTGATACGGCTCGTCACGGCGCTGAGCAGATGCAGCGGAATTTCCAACGCCTTGTGCAATCGCCCGTCGATGCGATAGCGAACTCGCGCGCAACGATCGGCCGGTTCGATGTGGGCATCGCTGGCGCCTTGTTTGACGGCGTTAAAGATAACGTAGTTGACCAAGCGAATGACCGGCGACTGGCCGGCGATTTCCTCGACGTCGGTGATGTCGTCAATGGCGTCTTCGATCAACGTGACGTCGGCCGATCCGGCGTCCTCGATGATGTCGTCGATCACGAACACCTTGGAGTTCGGCATGACCGTTTGGAGCATGCGCCGAATGTCTTTGGTCGTCGCCGCGACAATCTGGACTTCGAGTCCCGTGTTGCTATGAACCTCGTCGATCAGAAACAGATTCGACGGCTCGGAGACCGCGATTGTCAGCGTGCCGCGCACGACGAATAGCGGCAACACGAGGTTGCTTTCGATAAACTCGCGCGGGAGAACGTCGAACGCCTTCGGGTCGCAGAGGCGTTGTTCCAGCTTGGCGTAGGGCACGCCATATTCGATCGCCAGGCACTCGACGATCTGGTCTTCGGTGCAAAATTCTTCGTCGACGACAATCTCGCCAAGCAGCTTGCCGCGGCCTGCCTCACGCTGATGTTCGAGCGCGTAGGCAAGCTGTTCGCCGGCCAAATAGCCCCGGTCGACGAGCAAATCTCCCAGGCGTCGGCGTTCAGTTGGCATGGACATCGTGAGACCCTGGTTTGCTCAGCGAAAGCTTTTGACCGCGTCGATCACGCTTTCGAAAACCTCGAGCTGCCGGTCCAAACGCGTGATTTCCAGGATCTTGCGATTCACGGCGCCGCGCGTGGCGATTTTCACGTCGCCGCCCAGCTCGCGAAGGCTTTCCTGGGAGTCCAGCAGGGCGGTTAAGCCGGCGCTGTCGAGAGCCTCGGTGAAGTCGATATCCAGAACCAGTTTTCGATGGGGCAGCGTAACGAGAAAATCGAGCAGATCCTCCGACTGCTCCGCGCTGAAGTCCTCGGGCGTGTGGACCACGATGACGTTGCCAAAGGTTTCCGTCGCCAGATTCATGCGGGGGCTCCGCTTGGCCCGATTCCCGGTGGCATCGTCGCGGCGGGCTTTTCATCCAAGGCGGCCAAGATCGCGTCGAGTGTTTCAAGAAGCTCGCGCGGGCTGAATGGTTTGGTCATGAGCCGGTCTACGCCATAGCGATCGCGGGCTTCGTTGGCCGAAAACTCGAAACCTTTGGCGGTTAGCATCACAATCGGCAGATTGCGGGTCGGCTCATACCCACGGACAAGCTGGCATAACTCGCAACCGCCCATGCGCGGCATTTGGCAATCCGTCACCAGCGCATCCGGGGGTTGCCGCTGAATTCGTTCCCATGCTTGTTGGCCATCGGCAGCGCAGAGAACCTCGTATCCCGCCCGTTTCAGTTTGAACTCGGCGGCTCGCAGGATCGGCGGTTCATCGTCGCAAAGCAACACGCGTTTGCTCATCGTTTCATCCGTTTTGAACCACGGCTCGCTGACTGGAATCGCGCGCGTGGCGATTGCCCGCTGAGGGCAAGTACACGCTGAACGTGCTTCCGGCGCCGGGCGTGCTGCTGACGGCGAGCCGACCGCTGTGAATTTCTTCGGTGATGTGTTTTACGAGCGGCAAGCCAAGGCCCGTGCCGGCCGCCATTTGGCTGTCTTTCTTCACACGGTAGAATTTTTCGAACACCCGCTCACAGTCTTCCGGATCGAGCCCGACACCGTTGTCTTCGATCTCGAAGAGGACTTCTCCGTCTGCCTGACGACTGCGCAGGACGGCTTTGCCATTCTCCGGCGTGTACTTGACGGCGTTGGACAGAAGGTTAATGGCCACCTGAAGCATCATGTCCCGATCGACGTGGACGCCAAGGTAAAGCGGGCTTAGGTCCGCGACCAAGGTGACGTTTTTTTGCTCCGCCGAAGGCTGCACCACTTGAAAGGCCTCTTCGAGCAACTCGTTTAGCGAGTAGGGCTGCTTGTCGACCTTCACCACGCCGGCTTCGACGCGGGCTAAATTCAGCATGTTGCCCACCAACCGCTGCAAACGATCGGCCTGCGTGTCGATGACCTCGAGAAACTCTTCGCGGGTTTCTTCGTCCGTGGGGTCCAAATCGGCCAACAGCTCGACATAAGCCTTGATGCTGGTCAACGGCGTTTTCATCTCGTGGCTGACCGAAGAGACAAACTCGGCATTGCGTTTCTGGGCTTCTTTCTGACTACTGATGTCACGTAACACGATGACGACTTGCCCGTCGTTTTCGCCTTGCGAGGTTTGGCCCATGGTCTCGGTGATGGGGTTCGCCGTGGCGTGATACCATCGAGGTTCGCCGTCCGGATCGGCAAGCTCGATTTCCGCCATACGATGGGCCGCCCTTCCGCGGTGGCGGGTTTCTGCAACCAGTTCGCTAAGCTTTTCGCACCGCACAAGATCGGCAAAGATGCATTTCTCGGCCGATTGATCGGCGAGATCAAACAGCGCCACGGCACTGCGGTTGATGAACATGATCCGATCAAAGCGGTCGAGCGCCACGATCGGCTCGGGCAACGATTTCAG
>Ga0114931_10003310_pt1 | contig 20426 bp, 21 predicted proteins | sample 2SBtaG_FD_89579 | JGI IMG/M metagenome (GOLD analysis project Ga0114931, IMG submission 89579) | Deep subsurface microbial communities from Kolumbo volcano to uncover new lineages of life (NeLLi) - 2SBTROV14_V59a metaG | ecosystem: Environmental > Aquatic > Marine > Volcanic | place: Kolumbo...
CCAGGCGCCGCCGCGCCACAGGTAGGCCGCGCTTTCCGCCCGGTTCGCGTTGCCCTCCATCACCGCCAACACTGTGTCCCCATCCGCGTCGGTCAGGGCTTCCAGCCCGCTGTTGCGGTCCGCGCGGGTCAGCGCGGCGGGCGCGGTCACCAACATGGGAACCCCGGCCAGGGGCGCCGCGCTCGCCGGGTAGCGCCATAGGCGGTGATTGTGCTCGAAGCCCACCAGCACCGCCCCATCGGGCATGGCGGCGAGGGATTCGGCGTCCCGGTCCCGGCGCTCCCGCAAGGGGAGCCCGTCGGTGCCGCGCAGCATGGCGATCGAGGCGTCGTCCACGCCGGCCAGGCGCCCGGCGGCGTCGTAGACCAGGCGCGCCGCGACCCAATAGACGCGATCCGAGACGGCGGTGAGGCGAGTGCCATCCGCCGAGATCAGAAGGCCCGACAAGCCGCCGAACCGGCGGTCCGGCGCGCTCAGCTCCAGGCCCCCCATCCAGCGCAGCCGGCCCAAGGCCCCGCCGTTGGTCATGGCCGTGGGGGCGAGGACCCGCGCGGTGAGCGCGAGCGGCTCCGCCCGTGCCGCCGGAAGCGCGAGCGCCAGGAGCGCATACGTCACGACGGCGAGCGCCGCGGGTGTCTTCACAATCTCGCGAAGGTGGGCGCGGCGCGGGCGGAATCGGGCCATAATCGGACTTCCGTGGTCATTGATGATCGGCGATGATTGGTCCCAACGGGGAGGATTGCCATGCCCATGCTTGCCCGCCGCCGCGTTCTTGGCGCGCTCGCCGCCGCGCCCTTGGCCGGCGCTTCGCTCGCCGCCGCCCTGGCCGACCCGCGCTTGGCGCGCGCCGCCGCCGCCGGCCTCGCGGAGGTTACCCTGACGACGGCGGGTGGAAAGTCCGTTAAGGCGGCGCTCGCCTTGCCGGCGCGCACGCCGGCCCCGGCCATTCTATTGGTACACGAATGGTGGGGCCTGAACGATCAGATCAAGACCGTGGCCGCCGAACTGGCGCGCGAGGGCTACGTGGCGCTCGCGGTCGATCTCTACGATGGCCGCGTGGCGACCGACGCCAAGGCCGCGCGCGCTTACATGAACGCCGTCGATGGCGCCGAGGCGACCGATACCCTGGCCTCGTGGATCGCGTGGCTGCGCGCGCACCCCAAGGTAAAGGGCGGAATCGGCACCGTGGGCTGGTGCTTCGGGGGCGGCTGGTCCCTCAACGCCTCCCTCGCCGCGCCGGTCGAGGCGACGGTCATCTACTACGGCCGGGTCACCCCGCCGGCCGCGCGCCTGGCGGCGCTCAAGGGTCCGGTGCTCGGCCACTTCGCCACCCGCGACGGGTGGATCAACCAGAAGATGGTCAGCGGCTTCGAGGCGGAGATGAAAAAGGCGGGCAAGGCGCTGGAAGCGCACTGGTACGAAGCGGATCATGCCTTCGCCAACCCCACGGGGGCACGCTACGACAAGGCGGACGCCCAACTCGCCTGGCAACGCACCCTGGCGTTCTTCAAGGCGAACCTTGGCACCGGATAGCGCCTCACCCGTGGGCGCGGCGGCGCGCGCGGGCCGGGCCGGGCCGATCCGCGCCCGGGCCCGCCTCGTCGAACAGGGCGGCCAACTGCTCGATGACCGCGCCGCCCAATTGCTCCGCATCCACGATGGTCACGGCGCGCCGGTAGTAGCGGGTCACGTCGTGGCCGATGCCGATGGCCATCATCTCCACGGGCGAGCGCGTCTCGATATACTGGATCGCCTCGCGCAGGTGCCGCTCCAGGTAGTTGCCCGGATTAACCGATAGGGTCGAATCGTCGACCGGCGCGCCGTCGGAGATAACCATCAGGATACGCCGCTGCTCGCTTCGCGCGATCAGGCGGCCGTGCGCCCAGAGCAGGGCCTCGCCGTCGATGTTTTCCTTGAGGATCCCTTCGCGCAGCATCAGGCCCAGGTTCTTTCGCGCACGCCGCCAGGGCGTATCCGCCGATTTGTAGACGATGTGTCGCAGGTCGTTGAGGCGCCCCGGGGCTGGCGGCTTGCCGGCCGCGATCCAGCGTTCGCGGGATTGCCCCCCCTTCCACATGCGGGTCGTGAAGCCCAGGATCTCGACCTTGACCCCGCAACGCTCCAGGGTGCGCGCCAGCATGTCGGCGCACATGGCCGCGACCGTGATCGGCCGGCCGCGCATGGAGCCGGAATTGTCGATCAGGAGCGTGACCACCGTGTCGCGGAACTCGGTGTCCTTCTCCTGCTTGAAGGTGAGCGAATGGTGCGGATTGGCCACGATGCGTGCCAGGCGCGCGGAATCCAGGAGCCCTTCCTCCAGGTTGAACTCCCAGTCCCGGGTCTGTTTGGCCAAAAGCCGGCGTTGCAGGCGGTTGGCCAAGCGCGCGATCACGCTGTGCAGGCCCGATAGCTGCTGGTCGAGCATTTGGCGCAGGCGGCCCAACTCGTCCGGGTCGCACAACTCGGCGGCGTCGATCACCTCGTCGAACTCGGTGGTAAAGGCCCGGTACGGCTGGCGGTCTGGGTCGTTGGCGCGGTCGGCGTAAAAGGGCGGCCGCCCGGGGCGGCCCGGCTCCTCGTCGCCGGCGCCCGACATCATCTCGGCTTCGGCGCCGGCCCGCTGGTCCTCGTCGCCCTCGGCCTCGCCGGCCTCGCCGCGCTGGCCCTCCAGGCTCGCGCGCGCGTCCGAGTCATCCTGCTCGCCGCCCTCGCCGCCCGCTTCGGCCGAGTCGTCGGCGTTCTCGCCCTGTCGCTCGTCCTCGTCGTCCTGCGCGTCCTCCTCGGTGCCCAGGTCCAGGTCCAGATGGCGCAGCATGTCGCGCACCCGCTCGGCGAAGCCGCCCTGGTCGTCGATTCGCCCGCGCAGGGCCGCCAGGTCGCCGAGCACCCGGGGGTCCAGGCCCGGGCGCCATAGATCGACCATGGCGCGCGCGGCCGGCGGCGGGGCGCGGCCGGTCATCGCCTCGCGCGCCAGCACGCCCAGCACCTCGGGCAGGGGCACGTCCTCGCGGCTGGTGGCCCGGGCATAGCCGTGGGCGCGGAAGCGCTCGTCCATGGCCGCGTCCAGGTTGGCGGCGACCCCGGCCATGCGGCGGATGCCGAGGGCCTCGCACCGGGTCTGCTCCACCGCGTCGAAGATGGCGCGCGCCGCTTCGGCGCCGGGCCGCCGGGTGCCATGGAGCGCCGCGTCGTGATAGCGCAGCCGCAGCGCCGCCGCGTCGGACTCGCCGCGCACGCTCGCCACCTCGCCGGCCGGCAGATCACGCGACGGCAAGGGCAGACGCACCTCGGTGCCGGTCACGCCCGGCGGGCCGGGCGCGAAGGTGGCGTCGATATCGTCGCGCTCGGCGATCGCGCGGATCGTGGCCGCTGTCGTGCGCCGGAACCGGTCGATCGGGGAGTTCGCGGTCGTCATGGGTGCCTCATCCGCGTCGCGCGACGCCCGCTTAGACGAGCGTTGCCTTGATCCCGCTTTCCGGCAGATCGGTGCCGAAGCAGCGCTGGTAGTATTCCGCCACCACGGGGCGCTCCATCTCGTCGCATTTGTTCAGGAACGTAACCCGGAAGGCAAAGCCGATGTCGTAGAAGATGCGCGCGTTCTCCGCCCAGGTGATGACCGTGCGCGGGCTCATCACGGTCGAGATGTCGCCGTTGATGAAGCCGCTGCGGGTCATATCGGCCAGCGCCACCATGGCCGCCACGGTCTCGCCGCCTTCCTTGGTGTCGTAGTCCGGGCATTTGGCGAGAACGATCTCCTTCTCCTCGTCGTGCGCCAGGTAATTGAGGGTGGCGACGATGTTCCAGCGGTCCATCTGTCCCTGATTGATTTGCTGGGTGCCGTGGTAGAGACCGGTGGTGTCGCCCAGGCCGATGGTGTTGGTGGTGGCGAACAGGCGAAACGCCGGGTGGGGCCGAATCACCCGATTCTGGTCCAAGAGGGTCAGGCGCCCCTCCACCTCCAGCACCCGCTGGATCACGAACATCACGTCCGGGCGGCCCGCGTCGTATTCGTCGAAGACCAGCGCGATCGGGTGCTGCAACGACCAGGGCAACAGTCCCTCGCGGAACTCGGTGACCTGCTTGCCGTCCTTCAGGACGATCGCGTCCTTGCCCACCAGGTCGATACGGCTGATGTGGCTGTCCAGGTTGATGCGCAGGCACGGCCAGTTGAGTCGGGCGGAGACCTGCTCGATGTGGGTCGATTTGCCCGTGCCGTGATAGCCCTGGATCATGACCCGGCGGTTGTGGGCGAACCCGGCCAGGATGGCGAGCGTGGTGTCGCGATCGAACCGGTACACCTCGTCGAGCAGGGGCACGTACTCGTTCGGCTGGCTGAACGCGGGCACCTGCATGTCGCTGTCGATGCCGAATGTCTGTCGGACCGAGATCGCGATGTCAGGCCCGTCCATGGGCAGGTCCGCGCCGCCGTTGGCGTGCTCTGGGGCCATGTATCGTCCTTTCGCTTGGCTGGCTGGCTGGGTGGGTGAGAGGCCAATCCGCCGCCGTGTAATGGGGTCGTATCAACGAGACTTTGGTATAAGACGCCGGATCGGCTCAGGCAAAGCTCGTCTTGAGGGCGGCATAGGCCAAATTGACCACCTTCAGGCGCTCCTCGGCGTTTGAATCGCGCCCGTTGGCGTCGGGATGGAGCTTCTTGACCAGCGCCATGTAGCGCGCTCGCACCTCCTCGAACGTCGCCGGCTCGCTCAGATCGAGCACCGCCAACGCCTTTTGTTCCTCGCTCGAGGCGCGGCGCGGCGGTGCGCCGGCGGCCGCGTGGGCCTCGGCCTCGCCGTGGGCGAAGAAGCCGAAGCCGTCATGAACCCGGGGCTGCCCATCGCCGGCGTGCTGGCCGAACTGGCCGAGCGGCCACGACGGCCGCTGCCAGACCGTATCCATGCGGCGCTGAACCTCGATCTCCGTTTCGTTCATGCCCACGAAATAGTCCCACGCGCGGTTGTATGCGCGGACGTGCGCCAGGCAGAACCAATAGTACTCCCGCAGCCGATCGCGCGAGACCGGCGCTCGATAGGTGCCCGGCTCGTCGCACCCAACGACTTGACAGCGCCGCTCGGCGGGCGCCGCTCGGCGGAAGGGTTCGTTCAGACGGTCGGGGGAAGTGCGTGGCATGGGACAAAGTATGGAATCGGGTCTCGCGCCCCTCAAGTCTCTTTCTTGGCCCCGCCATGGCACGGCGGAGAGGCCAGGGTTTGGCCGCTGCGGCGCTCCCATTCCGCGGGTGTCAGGGTCTGCATCGAGAGCGCGTGTACCGGCCCATCCAGCTCGGCGGCGAGCAGGGCGTTAACCCGCTGATGGCGGCCCACGAGCGGTACGCCCTCGAACGCGTCGGCCACGATCACCACGCGGAAGTGGGATTCGGACCCGGGGGGTACGCTGTGCATATGGCTCTCGTTCGCGACCTCCAGATGCGCCGGCGCGAGCGATGATACGAGCTTGTCCTCAATATTCCGTTGCACGTTCATGGGTCGCGGGGCTCCTTGTGCGCTAGTGGGTACCATCTGTTGGATTCTATCCACTAGTTCTCGCTCCGCCAGCCGGTAGTCCACAGGGCGGATCACGAAATCACTATGCCATACATATATGGCCGATGCGCCCGCGCGAAAGGGGCCGGTCTTGGGCGGCCGACTTCGCGGGATATACAATCAATGCAAGAATGATTAATCGATCACACTCTCGTGAGTTGTATATCAATCATATTTGCCTACCATGGTGCTCGCGGAATGGCGATTCGGAGGGTTTGGCGGCATGATCGGCACGTCTCGCACAATCGACAATCCTAGCGCCAACGGCGCGTCCCAAGTCAACGGGGGTGGCAGCACGCTGGTCAATCGAAACGTGTCCGTCGGCCAGCGGCGCACCAGCGTGCGCCTGGAGCCGGCGATGTGGGACGCCCTCGGCGAGATTTGCCGGCGCGAGAATACGACCCTTCACGAGGTTTGCGAAATGGTCGACGCGCGCCGCCGCGCCTCCAGCCTGACCGCCGCGATTCGGGTCTTTGTCATGACCTATTTCCGCGCCGCGGCGACCGAGGATGGACATGCCGGCGTTGGCCACGGCCCCCTTTACAAGGGTACGCGACCGCGCCTTCGTCGCGCCCGCGAACGCGCCGAGCCTCGGTTTTAAAGGATAGAGCAATGAAGTGGGGAGACGTGGGTTCGGAGTTCCCCACCCCCGGGGGGGCGTTAGCGGGCGGCTAATTCGTCCCGCCGGTGGTCGCGAACTCGGAATGCACGGACGTGCGCTCGCGCAGAAGCGCGATCAGGTCCTCGACCCGGCCGCCCGCGTTCTTGAGCACGGCGGCGTACTCCGCGCGCAGGGTGATGGCCATGCTGACACCCTGACCCACCACGTCGAGCACCTTGAACCCGTCGGCCACGCGCCGGACGCGCCAATCGACCTCAATCGTTTCCGTGCCCGGCGGCGTGATCGAACTGCTGACGATGTATTGGTCGGGCTGCTTGACGGCGCGCACGGCATCGATCTTGAAGCGGGTGTCGCCGTAGTCGGTGAATTGCGGCGCGAACCGCTCCACCATGATGTCTTCGAAAGCCGCCAGGAACTCGCGCCGAACGCTACCGTCCGTGCGGCGCCAATAGCGGCCAACAACGAACCGGCCGATGGAGGGAATATCGAAGCTGGCCCGGAACAGGGCGCGAAACCGCATCTTGCGCTGCGCAATGGGGATCGACGTATCGGTCAGTTGCGCGATCGCGCGATCTGTTAGGTCGTCGAGAAACGCGCCGGCATCGTCCGGCGTTCCCGCGCGCGGCTGGCCGACCACGCCAAGCATGCCCAAGGCGCCGAAGAGGAGCGCCGCGCACCCGCCGCGCAGGAACGCACGCCGCCGCGCGGCCGCGTCAGTCAACATTTCCGACCTGCTCATCGTCCAACTCGTATTCAAAATCGTTCGTCGATAACCCGGGGAGCGGCTGTGGCGCGGCCCTGCCGTTCTCGATCTGGTTGCGCCGCGACTGCCGGTAGAGGGAGCGAACGCGCGCGTAGAAATCGATCGAATCCCGTTGCAGGTCCTCGAGGGTCTCGATGTTGCGCGAACGCTTGTCGATTCCCTCGGCCAGGGGGCGACTGAGAAACTCGGCCTCCAGGTCGTATTCGCTGGCCACATAGGTCAGCGGGTCCAGGAAAACGTCGACGCCCAGGCCAACCCCATCGCGGACCGACGAGGGGCCGAACAGCGGCAAGACCAGATACACGCCCTCGCCAATCCCATAGCTGCCCAGGGTTTGGCCGAAATCCTCGTCGTGGAATGCATAGCCCCAGCCATCGGCCACGTCGAACAAGCCAACCACCCCGACGGTGGTATTGAGCGCGAAGCGGGTCAGCGTCGTTTGCGCGCGCTCGAACTCGCCCTGGAACAGATCGTTGGCCAGAATCACCGGCGTGCGCAGATTGCGCAGGAAACTGCGCAGGGAATCGCGCACCGGCGTGGGCACCAGGAAGCGATAGGTCGCCGCCGCCGGCTTAATGATGAAGACATCCAGGGTCATGTTGAATGCGAACAGGAACCGGTTCGGGATCTCCAACGGGTCGTTGGTATCGTCGATCTCGGAGTCGTAGAGGTCCGCCTCGCCCGCGGAAACCGCCGACTCGCTCCCGGGGGCCTGGCCCGTGTCCGGCCGACTCGCGCATCCAGCCACGATCACCGTCGCCGCCAAAGCCAGCGCCAAGCGACGCAAGGCACCGTTTCCCGTCACTAGACCCGTCAGCACATTCACGACGATCCGCCCCCGGTCAACGCCCTTAAAGACTGCTTCTTGCCGTCTCGCGGTTCTCGCCCCACCGGGTGCGGCAACCGCATAATAAGGTCACACTTTATATCGCACGACCGATCCCCATTCCTGGAGCGGCACCACGCAAACGCCACCGAACCACACCCACGGCGCGTTTGCACGCGCCATGTTCAGCCTTAACCGGTCCATGGACCCGCAGCGAATCACATAAGAGTGACCACCTGTATCGCGTATTCCCTATCATAGACGCAGGCCGGATGCCAGAAACGTCCAGGGCCTGCCCGCGCCCATATCGGGGCCTTGTCGCAAAAATACCACAACCGCTAACAAATCCATAACGGTCCCCCGCACGCGACCCGGAGTCGCGCCACGCATCATGGCCCGCGTATGGTTAATCGTCGATAAACCGGCGTCAGGACCGCGGGCAGCATGAACATGGGCACCTGGGCCACGGCGAAAAACAAGACCACGTCGAAATCGACGCGCGCCGGCAGGGCCGCGAGGAGCAGTCCCATGTTGCAGTTGCCGGTCATGAGGGCAATGGTCAGCGCGCGGCGGCGGCCAAAGCGGGCGAACGCCAAGCCACCCAGCAACTGCAAGGCCGGGTTGGCGACAAACGCCGCGCCCAGCCACAGGGCGACATGGGCCGGATCGTCCATCAGCGCCTGGCCCACTCCATCCATGATCGCGACGGCGAACATCAGCATGGCGAGCACGAACACCCCGTCGATGTGGCGCGCGTGGGCCTTGATCCAGGCAGGTTGAAGACGCCAGCGCATCGCGCCCGCCGCGATGAACGCCGCTCCGATCACCACGGCGAGGCGCGCCATGAACTCGCCGATGGGGACATCGATCTCCAACCCCAATAGGGCCAACGCTAGGGGCGGCACGGTGAGCGGCGTCAAGGCCGTGCTGACCAGCCCCGCGACCGCCGCCAGCGCCGCGTCGAGGCCAAGTAGCATCGCCAAGCCCACGGCGGCCAGGATCGGCGGCGCCGCCGCCATGAGCACGATCGCGGCGCTCAACGCCGGCGGCGCGCCCAGCGCCTTCAGCACCAGCCAAGTGGCCACCGGGCTCACCAGCATGAACCACGCGGTCAGGCCGAGAATCAGCCAGGGGCGGCGCGCGTATCCAGCCATGGCGTCACAGTCCGCGCGCAGCAGCGCCGCGCCCAGAATCACCACCACGCTCGGCGCCAGCAGCGGACGCGCGAGCCCCGCCAGCCAGGGCAGGACCAGGCCGATAAAGACCCCGCCGAAGAGAGCCCAGGCGGCGTGCGCGCCGAGTAAGGCTAGAAACCGGCCCATGGCCGGCGATTGCGCGGGGTGATCCATCGGGGCATGCGCGCGGACGCTACCCGCTTTGCCGCCCGGCGCCAATGCTCTATCTTGCGGTTCGCGACCCCCCCGGCCACCCCATCGAAACGATTTGTCCTTTCACGATTTGTCCTTTACGGAGACCTCATGAGCGAACCCGCGCCGTTGGTCTTGCACCGCGAGACGGTCCGGCCCGAGTGGATCGACTATAACGGCCACATGAATGTCGCATACTACGTATTGGTGTTCGACCGCGCGTGCGACGCGTTTCTCGATCATATCGGTATGGACGAGGCGTACCGGGCGCGCACCGGCGGTACCACGTTCGCGGTGGAGTGTCATATCACCTATCAGCGCGAGGTCGAGCTTGGCGATCCGCTGCGCTTTGCCTCGTGGCTCATTGCCCACGACGAGAAGCGGTTTCATCATTTCCATCAAATGTTTCACGCCGAGGAGGGTTTCCTTGCCGCGACCAGCGAATGGTTAAGCCTGCATGTGGACCTGGCCACCCGCCGCGTGGCGGCGATGACGCCCCAGGTTCACGCGCGCCTGGCCGAAATGCAGGCGTTGCACGATGCCCTGCCGCGCCCGCCCGAGGTGGGTCGGGTGGTCGGCATGCCACCGCCGAGGCAGAGCTGACATGAGCGGACGACAATCGCGCGGCGCCTTCGCGCGGCCCCTCGCGGCGTGGAGCCTGCTGCTGGTCGCTTCGATCGTGACCGGCTCCGGCGCGGCCCAGGGCGCGTGCACGGATCCGCCGGCGCGAGGGGTCAACTGGCAGCGATGCGTGCTCGACGGGCTGAAATTCAACAACGTGGACCTGACCGGCGCGCGCCTGCGCGGCACCAGCTTCTATCGCGGCGATTTGAGCGGCGCCGACATGTCCGGCACCAACGCCTATCGCGCCAAGTTCGTCAACGCGGACTTGCGCGGGGCGCGCTTCGACAAAGCCAAGCTCACCGGCGCGGACTTCACCAAGGCCGATCTGACCGGCGCGTCCCTTGCCGGAGCGGACCTGCGCCGGGCGCGCTTTTTCCATGCGGTGCTGCGCAACGCGGATCTAAGCGCGGCGCGCCTGAAGGGCGCGGACCTGACTGGCGCTGATCTCACCGGCGCGACCTGGACCGACGGCAAGCTGGTGTGCGCCGAAGGCTCGATCGGCCGCTGCGATTAGATCTTGCCGGCCAACGCGCGCAACGCGGCGCCCTGCAGCCGGTATGGCAGCCAATCTTCGCTTTGCGTGAACCCGAGGCGGTCGTAAAAGCGGCGCGCCGGGTTCCAATGCAGCACCGAGAGTTCGAAACGGGCGCACCCGCGTTCGACCGCCAAGCGCGCCAGATATGCCATCAACGCCCGGCCAACCCCGGCGGTCCGCGCCGTGGGAGCCACGTAGACGTCCTCCAGATACAACCCCGCGCACCCCTCGAAGGTGGAATAGTTGTGGAAGAACAATGCGAATCCCACCGCGATCCCATCCACCTCGGCGAGCAGGCACTCGAAGCGCGGGGTCGGCCCGAACCCGTCGCGCGCAATATCCGCCTCGGTGGCGCGCACCTGGTCGAGCATTTTTTCGTAGTGCGCCAGCTCGCGAATCAGGCTCAGGATGGTGCCCGCGTCCTCGGGCCGGGCCGGGCGTACCCGCGGGCCGCTCATGGCGCGCCGGCGGCGAGGGCGGCGAGCGCCTCGTCCTCGATCCGGTAAACCGCCTCGCCGGCGGCGCGCGCGCCCAGGCCCTCGTAAAACCGGATCGCGCCCCGGCCGTGGACGCGCACGTTGAGCTCGATCCGCCCCAGGGCGCGGCGCCGCGCCTCGGCCGCGGCCGCGACCATCAGATGCCGGCCGATGCCCTGCCCGCGCGCAGCCGCGTCCACATAGAGATTCTCCACCATGAACACCGGGTGGCCGCGAAAAAGCGAAAAGGCCTGGTAGAACGCCAGATAGCCGCGCGCCTGGCCGGCGACCTCGGCCAGCAGCGCCTCGAACGCCGGGCGCGGCCCGCGCAGCCATTCGGCCATGGTCCCGGGCGTCAGGTGGCCGGTCTCCAACCGGCCCTCGTGGCGCAGGAACGCCACGGCCAGCGCGGCCAGCGCCGGCGCATCGGCGACCACCGCCGGGCGGATCGTGACCCGCGTGGGGTGGGGGGCGTCCCGTGTCATGGGCCGCACATTACCCGTCGCGCGCCCGGGAGCACAACGCTTGGCGCTTAATGGCGGTTTAAAGTCGCCTGTGTTACCACAGTCCACCATGGCGCACTTCGATCGGGCCACCAGGGGTCTCCTCAATCCGATTCGCCGGCTTAGCCGCAACGATCACGTTGTCCTGTCCGTTCTGGCGGCCGCCACGGGTGCCGCGGCGTGCCTGGCATCGATCGCCTTCCGCGATGGTATCGACCTCGTGCAGCGGCTTGGCTTCGGGTTCGATGGAGAGGCGGTCGCGACCCTCGCCAGGGCGTTGCCGTGGTGGCATATCCTGCTGGTTCCCACGGCCGGCGGTCTGATCATCGGGCTCTTCGTCTATTTTTTCCTGCCCGGCCGCCGCCCGCCCACCGTGGCCGATGTGATCGAGGCCAACGCCTTGCGCGGGGGCCGCATGTCCATGGCCGTGGGCGTCAAGGCGGTCGTGGTCAGCGCGGCCTCCATCGGGGTCGGCGCTTCGGTCGGCCGCGAGGGGCCGGTGGTCCACTTGGGCGCCTCCCTGGGGGCGTGGGCGGCCGAGCGCCTGCACCTGGGGCGCGCGCAGTCGCGCACCCTGCTCGGATGCGGCGTCGCGGCCGCGGTGGCGGGCTCGTTCAACGCGCCGATCGCCGGCGCCTTCTTCGCGCTGGAGGTGGTGGTCGGCCATTATGCGCTGGCCGCGTTCGCGCCGGTGGTGGTCGCCTCCGTGACCGCCACGGTGATCAGCCGCATGCACTACGGCGATTTTCCCGCCTTCATCCTGCCGGGCCTGCGCAGCATCACCTCGGCGTGGGAGTTTCCCGCCTTCGTTCTGCTCGGGGTGGTTTCGGCCATCGCCGCCATCGTCTTCATGCGCGCCGCCATGCTGGTGAGCGATGCGTGGGAGCGCACGCCGGTCCCCGGCTGGGCGCGCCCGGCCGCCGCCGGGTTGGCGGTCGGCGCCATGGCGCTGATGTTTCCGCAGGTCCTCGGCGTGGGCTACGAGGCCACCGATGCCGCCCTGTCGGGGCGCTACGGCCTATGGCTCCTGATTGGGCTGGTCGTGGCCAAGATCTTGGCCACGTCGATCTCGCTGGGGTCCGGGTTCGGCGGCGGGGTGTTCTCGCCGTCCCTGTTCATCGGGGCCATGGTGGGCGGCGCGTACGGCATCATCGCGACCAGCATTTTCCCCGATCTGTCGTCCGGCTACAGCGCCTATACGATCATCGGCATGGGCGCGGTGGCCGGGGCCGTCCTGGGGGCGCCCATTTCCACGATCCTGATGGTATTCGAGCTGACCAACGACTACGCGATCACTATCGCGGTCATGATCGCAACATCCATCGCCAGCATCATCACCCAGCAGGTGCACGGCTTTTCGTTCTTCACCTGGCAGCTCGACCGGCGCGGCGTGCGGGTGCGCGGCGGCCATGATATCGGGGCTGTCCGCCTGACCTCGGCGCGCGACGTAATGACGACCGATTTCGCCACCATCGCGCCTGAGACGCCCATCGCCGCCGTGCGCACGTGCTTGCAGGCCGCCCCCGGCGGCGAGTTGTGCGTGGTCGATCCCCAGGGGCGCTTGACCGGCGTCATTACCTATGCCGACCTGCACGAGGCGGCGTTCGACACTAGCCACGATTCCGAACTCGCCGCCCAGGACGTGGCGCGCAAGCAGCCCGCGGTGCTGTGCGCGGACGACGATCTGGAAAGCGCGGTCAAGGGCTTCGCCGCCAGCGCCGAGGTCAACCTGCCGGTGGTCGAGGATGTCCAGTCCATGCGCGTGATCGGGCTGGCGCAGGAACATGCGGTGATGCTCGCCTATCATCGCGCGCTCGACCAAGCGCGCACGGAGGAGCGCGGCGGCTTATAACCGCGCGCTGTTGTTCGCTCAGTCTTCCAGCAAATTGCCGCCGGCGCGCTCGGGCAGGGTCTTGGTGCCCACGATCTTGGCCAACGTGGCGCCGGGCATGACGTAGCGCCGGTCCCGGCGCGACAGAATGAGACCATCGGTGCCGGCGCGCACGGCGGTGCGCGCCGCCGAACGGTCCTCGGCCGCGGGGTCGATCATCCAGGCGACGATATCGCCCTCGCGCACCCAAGCGCCGAGCGCGGCGGCATAGGCGACCACCCCCGGGCATGGGGCGGCCAGGGTTTGGCACGCGTCCAGGCGCGTCGCCTCGCACAAGGGCTCGGGCAGGGGGCCCGGGTCGCCGGTCAGCACCCCGTGGCGCCGCAAGGCGCGCACCAGCGCCCGGGCGTCCCCTTCGGCCAGGTCGTCGTCCACGTCGGCCATGCCGCGCAGCTCCACCGTGGCCGAGAGGCACGCGGCCGGGATCGGATGATCGGGAAAGCGCGCGGCCAGGCGGGTCCACGGCGTGGAGAACGCCTCGTCGAACGGGCCGCCGCCCGAATCCGCCGCCAGGAGCACGGCCCGGCAGCCCAGCTCGGCCGCCATGTCCCGCGCCGCGGGCCAGTGCGCCGGCACCACGAACATGTGCATCAGCGCCTCGTGGTCGCAGTGCAGGTCGAGCACCAGATCGGCGTCCACGGCCTGGCGCGCCAGCACTTGCCGCAAATGATCCAGCTCGGTGCGCGGCCGCATCGCCTCGACGGTCTCGATCAGGAGGGCGCGCACGAGCGCCACGTTCTCGGCCGGCGAATCGGTGAGCCGCCCCGCGAGCTTGTCGGCGACCGGCGCCGATAAATCCGGCCAGTTGCGGTTGAAGTTGCCGCCGCCGGAGATTTCGGTGCGCCCGTGGTGGTGGCCGTCCACGATTTGCGATAGCCCGATCGGGTTGGCGTAGGGGGCGAGCACCACCTCGCCGGCGATGGCCCCGGCCGCGTCGGCCTCGTCCAGCAGGCCCATCAGATGGTGGGCGACCAGCAGCGCCGGGGTTTCGTCCGCATGGAGCGAAGCCTGCAAGTAGGCCTTGGGGCGCGCGCGGGGCGCGCCGTAGCGGTGCAGGATGACCTCGCGGCTGGTGCCTGGCGCGGCGCCGCGCAGGCGGTGGCGTTCGGTGCGGCGTGGCATGGCGGCGGACGTCCTTTCGTTGGCGCGGACAAGGCGCCAATTGAAAGGGCGCGATGTCATGCGCGTCAAGGCGTGATCGTGGGCGCCAGCGCGCTATATTGATGGCATGGTCCCCGAGTCGCTCCCCACCGCGCCAGGCCCGACGGCGCCCGCCTATCTCGCCGCCCTGAACGACGCCCAGCGCGGCGCCGTCGAGGCGCTGGACGGCCCGGTGCTGGTGCTCGCCGGCGCGGGCACCGGCAAGACCCGCGTCCTGACCACGCGCTTGGCGCACCTGCTGGTCACCGGCCGGGCCACGCCCGGGCAGATCCTGGCGGTTACCTTCACCAACAAGGCGGCGCGCGAGATGCGCGAGCGGGTGGCCCATCTGCTCGGCCGGCCGGTGGAGGGCTGGTGGCTGGGTACGTTTCACGCGGTCGCCGCGCGCATCCTGCGCCGGCACGCGGAGCGGGTTGGCCTCACGCCGCGCTTCACCATCCTGGACGTGGACGATCAGCTTCGCCTGCTCAAGCAGATCCTGACCGCCGAGGGCATCGACGACCGCAAGTGGCCGGCGCGCGCCGTGCTCGGCGCGATCCAGCGCTGGAAGGATCGCGGCCTGTTGCCGGACAAAGTGAGCCGGGCGGAGGCGGGCGATCTGGCGGGGGGGCGCGCGGTCGCGCTCTACGCGGCCTATCAGGCGCGCCTGGCCACCCTGGATGCCTGCGACTTCGGCGATCTGATGGTGCACAACCTGACCCTGCTGCAAACCTGCCCCGACGTGCTGGCGGCGTATCACCAGCGGTTCCGCTATCTTCTCGTGGACGAGTATCAGGATATCAACGTGGCCCAGTACCTGTGGCTGCGCCTGCTCGCCCAGGGGCACCGGAATCTGTGCTGCGTGGGCGACGACGACCAGTCGATCTACGGCTGGCGCGGGGCCGAGGTCGGCAACATCCTGCGCTTCGAGGCCGATTTTCCCGGCGCCAAGGTAGTGCGCCTGGAGCGCAACTATCGCTCGACCGGACATATCCTGGCCACCGCCTCCGGGCTGGTCGCGCACAACCGGGGGCGGCTCGGCAAGACCCTGTGGACCGGAGGCGAGGCGGGCGTGAAGCCGCGCCTGCGCGGCCTGTGGGACGGCGAGGCGGAGGCGCGCTTCGTGGGCGAGGAGATCGAGGACCTGCAACGCCATGGCGTCGCCCTCGGCGAGATCGCCGTGCTCGTGCGCACCGGCGCCCAGACCCGCGCCTTCGAGGAACGGTTCATCACCCTGGGCCTGCCCTATCGGGTGGTCGGCGGCGCGCGGTTCTACGAGCGCGCCGAGGTGCGCGACGCCCTGGCCTACCTGCGGGTGATCGATCGGCCCGGCCACGATCTGGCCTTCGAGCGCATCTTCAATCGGCCCAAGCGGGGCCTGGGCGACGCGACCCTGCGCCTGGTGCACGAGGCCGCGCGGGCCGGCGGTATGCCGCTCTACGAGGCGGCGCGGCGCCTGGCCGCGACCGACGATTTGCGCCCCGCCGCGCGCCGGTCGCTCGGCGGGCTGATCGGCGATTTCGAGCGCTGGCGCGCCATGTTGGCGCACATGCCCCATCCGGAGCTGGCCGAGATCGCCCTCGACGAATCCGGCTACACGGCCATGTGGATGAACGACAAGTCGCCGGACGCGCCGGGCCGCCTGGAGAACCTCAAGGAACTGGTCAACGCCATGGCCGAGTTCGAGACCCTGGCCGGCTTTCTGGAGCATGTGGCCCTGGTCATGGAGCTGAACGAGGGCGAGGGCCGCGATCTGGTCAGCCTGATGACCCTGCACGCGGCCAAGGGGCTGGAATTCGATACGGTGTTCCTGCCCGGCTGGGAGGAGGGGCTGTTTCCCAACCAGCGCGCCCTGGACGAGAGCGGCACCCGCGCCCTGGAGGAGGAGCGGCGCCTGGCCTACGTGGGGCTGACCCGGGCGCGCCGGCAGGCCATCCTCAGCTTCGCCGCCAACCGGCTGCTCCATGGCTCGTGGACCCCGGCGATTCCCTCGCGCTTCGTGGACGAATTGCCCAAGGACCATATCCAGGTGGAGAGCGACCCGGGCCTCTACGGCGCCGTGAGCGGCGGGTTTGGCACGGCTGACTCCGGGTTTGCCGAGGGCCGCGCCCAACGCTGGAGCCCGGGCATGGCCCGGGCCCGGCGCCGGCGCGCCAACGAGGGGGCCTATGTGGAGCTGAGCGGCGCGGCCGCCGACCCACGTCCAGGCGCCGGCTTCTCGCGCGGGGCGCGCATATTCCACCGCAAGTTCGGGTACGGCACGGTCGACTCCGTGGAGGGCGACCGGTTGGACATCGCCTTCGACAAGGCCGGCCGCAAAAAGGTGATCGCCAGCTTCGTCGTGCCCGCCGACCAGGCTGGCTGAGCCTTTGAACAAGTCCCTGGCGCCAGCGTGGCGCGTGCATCTGGACGTGCCGGCCGCGGCCCTGCCCGCGCTCGAGGCGGCCTTGGCCCCGTTGGGCGGGGCGCTGGTGACCGGCGGGCCGGACCCGGCGGGCCTGGTCCCGGTCGATCTCTATCTGGGCGCGGCGCCGGACCGCGCGGCGCTCACGGCGCGCCTGGCCGCCATTGGCGCGCCCCTGCCCGAGGCCGCGATCGAGCCCCTGGGCGCGCGGGACTGGGTGGCGGAAAACCGCGCGGCCCTGCCGGCGATCCAGGCCGGGCCGTTTTACGTGTACGGCGCTCACATCACCGACCCGCCGCCGCCGGGCTCGATCCCGCTTCGGGTCGAGGCGAGCGCGGCCTTCGGCACCGGGCGCCACGAGAGCACGCGCGGCTGCCTGCTGGCCTTGGCGGACCTGGCCGCGCGGGAGCGCCCCGTGGCCCGCGCCCTGGACATGGGCTGCGGCACGGGGATTCTGGCCATGGCGGTGGCCCGCCTGTGGGGCTGCCCCGTGACCGCGGTGGATAGCGACGCGAACGCCGCGCGCCTGTGCGCGGAAAATGCCCGCGTCAACGATCTCGCCGCGCTGGTCCACGCCGAACGGGGCGACGGTTACCAATCGCCGGCGGTCGCGCGCCATGCGCCCTTCGACCTGATCGTGGCCAACATCCTGGCCGAGCCCTTGTGCGCCATGGCGCCGGATTTGCGCCGGCACCTGGCGCCCGGCGGCGTGGCTATCCTCTCCGGCCTGCTGGCGACCCAGGCGGCGCCGGTCCTGGCCCGTCACCGGCCGCTGGTGGTGCGCGCCCGCGTCCCCCTTGGCGACTGGGTTACCCTGGTGCTTGGTGAACCGATCACAATTTCGTGAGCGTTTGTGATCGACTGTTCGTCAGCAAACACACATATGCCATCCTGCCCCGCGCGCAACCCGGGGGAGGGACGCAGCCATGGCCTATGTGGATTGGGCGATCGAGGGGCCGAAGATCGCCTCCTGCAATTGCGACTACGGATGCCCGTGCGAATTCAACGCGCCGCCCACCCACGATGTGTGCGAGGGGCTGGAGGCGATGCGCATCGACGCGGGCCACTTCGCCGACGTGCGATTGGACGGCCTCTTGTATGCGGCGTCCTATCGTTGGCCGGGTCCGGTTCACGAGGGCGGCGGCATGGTTCAGGGGTTTATCGACGAGCGTGCCGACGCCGCGCAGCGCGACTCGCTCATGCGCATTCTGTCCGGCGAGGAGCAGGAGCCGACAACCGCGTTCAACATTTACGGCTCGACCATCGAGACCGAGTTCGATCCCGTGTTCGCGCCGATCGCGTTCGCCTGCGACATGGCGGCGCGCACCGGCGGGTTCAGGGTCCCGGGGCATCTGGAGATGACCCTGGAGCCGATCCGCAACCCGGTCACCGGCAAGCCGCACCGGGCGATCATCCGCCTGCCCGAGGGCTTCGAGTTCCGCGACGCCGAGATGGCGAGCGGCACCATCAGCGGGACCGGCGATATCAAGTTCGAGAACAAGGGGTGTTACGGATTTCTGACCCATGTCGCCTATGGGCCCCATGGGGTGATAGATTGAGCCAAGCGCGCACCCGCGCGCATCAATAAGGGGAGGGTCGAATGGGATATGTAGACTGGCGCATCAAGGGCCGCGAGTTCGGCAACTGCAACTGCGATTATGGCTGCCCGTGCCAATTCAACGCGCCGCCGACCCATGGCGACTGCCATGCCACGGTTGGTTATCAGATCGACGAGGGCCATTTTGGCGACGTTTCCCTGGACGGCCTGCGCGCGGCCTATGTCGCAAGCTGGCCCGGGGCGATTCACGAGGGTGACGGCACGTCGCTGATTATCATCGACGAGCGCGCGGACGCGGATCAGCGCGACGCGCTCACCCGGATCATGACGGGCGAGGAAACCGAGCCGTTCGCCACCATGTGGAACGTTTTCGGCACCACCATGACCACGGTCCACGATCCGATCTTCAAGCCGATCGAGTTCGAGGTGGATGTGGAGGCGCGCACCGCCCGCCTGGTCGTACCCGGGATCGTGGACACCCTGGGCGAGCCGATTCGCAATCCGGTGACCGGCGATCCCCATCGCGCCCGCATCGATCTGCCCCACGGGTTCGAGTATGCCATCGCGGAGATGGGCAGCGGGCGGTCCAATACCCTGGGGCCCATTCCCATGGAGCTCAAGGATACCTACGGCCAGTTCGCGCACATTCATCTGACCCAGAACGGCGTCGTCAGGTAGCCGCCGGCCGTGGGCATGTCGCGGCCGGTCACATCCCTTGAGGCGATTCTGCGGCGCGACCGCGCGGTCGTGCTCGCCGGGCTCGCGGCGGTCGTGGTCCTCGCGTGGGGCTACCTCCTGGCCGGGGCGGGGACGGGCATGAGCGCGCTGGATATGACCGCGTGGCCCGACTCGTCCGGAATCGGCGCGACGATGGCCGCCATGGCCGACCGGGCCATGGTTCCGGCGCCGTGGACGCTGGGCTACGCCCTCCTCATGCTCCTCATGTGGTGGATCATGATGGCGGCGATGATGCTGCCGGGCGCCGCGCCCATGATCCTGCTGTTCGCCACCGTCAACCGCAAGCAGGCCGAGCGCGGGGCGCCGTTCGTACCGGCCGGGGCCTTCGCCCTGGGCTACGTGCTCGCCTGGGGCGGGTTCGGCGTCCTGGCCGCGGGCGCGCAATGGGGGCTGGAGCGCACCGGCCTTCTGTCGACCGCGATGGCCGGCACCAGCACCGCGTTCGGGGGCGTGGCGCTGGTCGCCGCCGGCCTATGGCAGCTCACGCCCCTCAAGCGCGCCTGCCTGCGCCATTGCCGCTCGCCCCTGCATTTCCTGTCGCACAATTGGCGCAAGGGGCGCGTCGGCGCGCTCTCTATGGGTTTGGAGCATGGCGCCTACTGCCTGGGGTGCTGCTGGGTCCTGATGGGGCTGCTGTTCTACGGCGGCGTGATGAACCTATACTGGATCGCAGGCTTGGCGGCTTATGTTCTCGTCGAGAAAACCCTGCCGGCCGGCCATCGCATAGGCATCGCCGCCGGCGCCGGACTGATCGTCTGGGGCATCGTGCTGCTGGCGCGGGCGGTCTAACGAACCGCCCGCGCGTCCCGTTAGCGGCCCTGCATCCGTTGCGCCGCGATCCCTTTGGCGACCTGCGAGATTTGATAGCGCCGTAGGCCGATGTCATCCAGCAACCGGTCGTCCAGCTGGGACAAACTGGCCACGGTGCGCCGACGGTGATACGCAAGGCGCAGCGGTCGCACGATCCCGTTGAGGAAAGCGTGGACGAGTGCGGCGCCGGGGGCCGTGCCCCGACGAATGTCGTTCATGTGCGTGGTCGTGGTCATAATCCTGCCTCTATCCTATCGAGTGTTGCGATGCCGGCAGGGGATCAGCCACCGCCGTTCGGGTTGGCTGGAAGATAGGCTGTCCCAGCATCCGATCGGTGCGTTTCTTTTGCGGTGCAGCAATGCATTTTGTGTATGACTAACAAGATATTAATATATTGTATTTTCGCGTCGCACCATATGCCGGCGCCGGCCCGTCGGGTGGCGCTTGCCAGGCTCGGATACGCACCTTAGCTTCAACGGAAAGCCAACCAGCCGCGCGCCCATGGAGTCCACCTTGATCACCCCCGGCAAAGCCGACCCGGCGGCCCGTCACGCCGCGCGCCTCGATGCCTTGCGGGCGGAGGTGGCCCGGCGCGGGTTGGACGGGTTCGTGGTGCCCCGGGCCGA
>Ga0114931_10003311_pt1 | contig 20423 bp, 19 predicted proteins | sample 2SBtaG_FD_89579 | JGI IMG/M metagenome (GOLD analysis project Ga0114931, IMG submission 89579) | Deep subsurface microbial communities from Kolumbo volcano to uncover new lineages of life (NeLLi) - 2SBTROV14_V59a metaG | ecosystem: Environmental > Aquatic > Marine > Volcanic | place: Kolumbo...
GTGGAGGCGGTGGGAATCGAACCCACGTCCGGAAATGTTCCAGAACTGCATCTACGTGCGTAGTTTGTGATTTAAAATTCGCCTTGGGTTGCGCCCACAAACAGGCTCGCACCAACGCTAGGGGTTCTTCATCTCGTCATGGCGCCGAACCCGGCTCGCTATGACCAGCCCGTTCAAATGACGCCTCCGCTAGAAGCACAGGCAAGCTTCTAACTTCGACGGCTCTCTTGGCTTTACTTAGGCCGCGAGAGCAACTGCGTTATCGTTGGCAGTTGTACGTCCCAAACGTATTTACGTCGTGCTTGGGCCGACGGACACGCAACCGAACCTTCATCATCCCCGTCGAAACCGGTCGCCCCATAATTTCAAAGACCTAGACACTATGGGTTCGGGGGCCGTAGGGTGCAACAAGCAGCTTCTTGCCGGAATTGCGGCGCTCAGGCCGAGGGGTCGAGAACCCGGCCGATGAACAGGGTCGCGCCCGTGGGCCGGTCGATGATCGCAAACACGAAGGGCCGGTCGATGCTGAGCGTCGCTCGCGGTGGGGCGGACGTTTCCCCGACGATCACCGCCGTCGCCGCGGCGGCCTCGGTTCCATTTTCATCGACCGCGACGAACGCCTGGTGGACGACGTCTTGGATGAACAGCCCCCCGGTTCCATTCATTCCCGACAAGTCCGCTGCGCCTCCAAATGCTTCGATCATACCGAGCGCTTTGAGAGGCTCCTTCGAAGGAACGTCCGAGCGAAACGAAAATTTCGGCAGTGAGAGCTCCACTTGGTGCTCGGTCAAACCCTCTCGAATTTGGGCAACGACCGAGGTGGACAAGGTGCTTTCGACAGCCTCGAACCGACCCGCGTCCGGAACGATGACCAGCATTGCGAGCTTCTGCCCATCGTAGGGGATCTCCGCGGCTTGGAAGCCGTCGCCCGCGCTGTAGACGGCGTCAATCGTCTTTTGCATCGTCGGGACCTCCACCTCGCTACCGTCGAGGCGTTGGAAAGGACGGTTTTGGGTGTCGGCCTCATCGAAGGGCTCCGCCCATGACGCCGTGAAATAGATCGCGTTGACCAAGACGAGGCGCGTGGCTGCGCTGATGACCCCCTGCGGGACGAGCTCTTTGATTCGCTCGTGGGTCTGCTCGCTCACCCAGGCGTTGATCGCGACGCGGGACGCCTCGGTTTGGTTGATGAAGTCCATGAGGCGTAAGCCCGCGCCGTAGTGCTGCGCGAGGGTGTCGAGGAAGGCGTCCATGAATTGGTAGCCGACCTGACCGAACAAGGCGTTCGTCACGTGGAGGACGAACGGCAACGGAACGTTCTCGCCGGAGTCCTCCGCGCGGCTCGCTAGCTCGAGGTCCAGCCCGTTGAAGGCAGGGTGCAGCCGTTGCTGGCCGAGCCTGAAGCGCATGGCCTCTGCCATCTCGGTTTCGGTCGTTCCCCGCGCGCCGGCCCAGGTCATCGCGAGCGCGACCGAGAGGCTGTGCGGCGAGAAGAAGAGGTTGTCCCCTGGCTGTATGATCTCCCGATAGAAGGCCCAGGCGAAGTCGGCGTTGTCGGCAGCGAGCTGTTCGAGCTCTTGCTGGCTCACATCGGGAGAGGTGATTCGGGGCTTCGAGGATTGAACGACCTCACCGGGGGCATTTCCGGACGGCGGCTTCGTCCCGTTGGAGGAGCAAGCCAAGAGCATCGTGGCCCCGAGCCCAAGAGCAATGAATCTAGGCATGGGAGATCCCTGCCGCGTCGCGGAACCAGCGTCAATCCAAGATACGGCCGGCCCTCGCCTTGCCTTACAACCCCGAGAGTTGGGCGGGTTTCGCGAGTCTGATACGGTGCGGCGGCTTCGGTCGTCATGATGGGCTTTACACTTGGTGTCGCCGCGGCTCTGTGTTGGGCAGGGCTCGATGCGGTTCGCAAGGCGCTTGCGGGCAAAGCGTCGCCGACGGCGCTGGCGGCATGCCTGTTGCTCGGAGTTCTGCCGTTTCTCGGTGCCTGGGCCGTGTTCGATCAGACTTGGATCAGGGATGCGGGTTACTGGCCTCCCGCGGGGGCCTCGATGGCGGTGAATGCGCTTGCCAACGTGCTCTTCATGCGCTCGGTGCAACTGTCGCCGGTGAGCCGCACCGTTCCGTTTCTTTCGCTCAGCTCGGTGTTTAGCGCATTCGCGGCGATGCCGTTGCTCGGGGAGGTCCCGGGCGCCATGCACTGGGCGGGCATCCTGCTGGTCGTCGTCGGCGCCCTCGTCCTCAACAGCGACCTCACCGATTCCTGGTGGCGCTCCATCGCGCACGAAAAGGGCGCGCCGCTCATGATCCTGGTCGCGGCGCTCTGGGCACTCTCGACGACGTTCGACAAGAAGGCCCTCCCTCACGCCTCGCCAGCCTCACATGCATTCCTTCTAGCGACTGGAAGCGCCCTAATTCTGCTCACCTGGATGGTCGCGCGGGGCAAGGTGGGTGACTTCCGGGAGGTCCTCGCAGCGCCCAAGGGTCTGCTCGCCGGCTTGATCGGCTTCGCCGTAGCCGCCGTTGCCCTCCAGATGTTGTCTCTACACTGGCTCTGGGTGGCGGTGGTCGAGACCCTCAAACGGGCCTTCGGGGTCCTTGGCAGCGTGGTCTCCGGCCGGCTCTTCTTTCGAGAGCCCGTCACCAGCCGAAAGCTAGCCGCCGTCGTTCTGATGGTGGCCGGCACCGCCCTTTTGGCCTTGAGCTAGAGCCATGGCAAAGGCCCTCCGAATCCGCTAATGCTGAAGGGTGGCCGAAGAAAAGCCGCTTCCGCCCAAGCTCGACGTCGCCCGCTATCTCCTGGCCCAGGGCAGCCTATTCGTCCACCTGGACCCCCGGCTCGATGCAGTCGTCGTCCCACAGTGGTACCGCTCAGAACCTCAACTAGTTTTGCAGATTGGCTTCGATCTGGCTGTACCTATTCCTGATTTACAGGTAGATGCCGAAGGCATCCGGGGCACCCTCTCGTTCAACCGCTCGCCTTTCACCTGCCAGGTCCAATGGGAGGCGGTCTTCGCGCTCGCTGGTGACGACGGCCGAGGCATGGTCTGGCCCGAGTCGATGCCCGAAGAGATTTCCGAGGAGATCGAGCGGGAAGCGGGCAGGAAGCCACCGCCAGTGGTCGAGGAACGGCCTTCGCTAAGGGTTTTACCCTCGGTCGAGGAGAGTGAGTCGAGGCCCTCGAGCCCCCCGAAGCCAGGCGAGCGCCCCTCCTACCTCAAGGTCGTGAAGTAGAGCGCACCGGCGCTGCCCTTCGCACTGCCGAAACTTAAAAAGTAACGGCCCGAAAGGGGGGGCTTTCGGGCCGTTAGAGAGATGGCGATTTGGATGAAGTGGGGGGAAACAAGCCAAATCGCCGGTCTAACCACACTACAGGGGACGTGGGGGGTACGTCATCACCGCAGTGCTTATGTTGCCGTTTGTATATGCTACTACCGTGCCAACTTTCTCACGCTTGGAATCATGAATGATCTCATGGGGGTGGGTGGATCGTCTAGCTTGAACGCCGTTCAGATCTGAAAAATTTTTGAAGTTCTGTACGTTTAAGCCGCAAATTGCAGCCGATCCACCGAAGTGCCAGCGCCAAATGTAGGATGGATCACAAACGACACATGTCGCAAATAGCCCTTACAGATGAATTACAACTGTATTCGAGCTGCACAGAAGTGAGGCAAGTTACTTTTCAATATTGCAACAGATTTTTCAGATCTGAATCAATGGGAGCCCGTAATCCAGCAACATCTGGTGGCTGTCCGACATGAGAAGGGTGCTCGCGCGGTCCTCAGTCACCTCCATGAAGCGGAATTCGTTGGCAGAAGCGCCGACCGCATGCTGGGCAAGGTCCGCGATTTGTCGTGACGTGCCTGATACCGACACCACCCCACCTGCACCTGTTTTCCGTGCAGATTTGATTGCAGAGTTGAAATCCGCTGTGCCTGTATTGGCTGCCTCACCATCCTGACTATCCCCGAGGACGGACGTTAGGCGGACGAGGACCTGATCGGGACGCGGCCGGTACTGTTGACGGAGCTCTTGGGGGACGTGGGTGTCGTCGTTGTGTGCGATGAGCTCGACCCGCTTCGCAATGAACCGTAGGGTCGTCCGCCCGGTATTCCGCATCCGTCCGAGCGGCCAAGGAAACCTGTCACGAGCCCCGAGAAGCCCAGAAAGGATGGCGGCGATGATCCCGCCATGGGTGAAGACGATGGCCCGGCCCCCTTTGGGCATCCGCCGCCGAAGGGCAGCCAGCGCTTCATCCGCTCGCTGGAACACCTCCGGCTAGGTCTCGCCGCCGCCGATGGCAAAGGTCTGCCGTGCCCTGAGCGCCTGGATCTGATCCGGGAAGCGTTCTGCGACCTGCTGTGCCGTCAGGCCTTCCCAGTCGCCTACATCGATTTCGCGCCAGGCGGGGTCGTGCTCGACCTCGGCCCCAGCTGCTTTGGCAGTGTCGGCGGCGCGGCTCAGGTCCGAGCTCAGCACTAGGTCATACCGTTGGCCCTGAAGGGCGTGCCTGAGCGCCTCGGCTTGCGTCCGGCCGATTTCGTTCAACGGGGAGTCCCCCTGACCCTGCCAGACGCCACTGGCATTGGACACCGACTGCCCGTGCCGAACGAGGCAGACTTCGAGCGCGCTCATGCCGCCGGAGCGACCCCGTGTGCCTTGCGCGGCATGATCACGTCGTCGACGATACCGTATTCGTTGGCCTCGATGGCCGATAGGAACTTGTCGCGCTCGGTGTCATGCCGGACCTTCTCGATGTCTTGGCCGGTGTGGCGCGCCAGGATTTCGTTCAGCCTTTGCTTGGTGTGCAGGATTTCTTTGGCGTGGATCTCGATGTCCGACGCCTGTCCCTGATAGCCGCCCAGCGGCTGGTGAATCATCACGCGACTATGCGGCAGGGCGCGCCGCAGCCCTTTGGTGCCAGCCGCCAACAAGAACGCGCCCATCGACGCGGCCTGGCCGAGGCACACCGTCGCGACGGGGCAGCGCACATAGCTCATCGTGTCGTAAATCGCGAGGCCCGAGGACACCATGCCACCGGGGCTGTTGATGTAGAGCGTGATCTCTTTGTCCGCGTCCTCGCTTTCCAAATACAGGAGCTGTGCGATGACCGCGTTGGCGACGAAGTCGTTGATCGGCGTGCCCAAGAAGATGATGCGGTCTTTGAGGAGCCGGCTGTAGATGTCCCAGGCGCGCTCGCCCCGGTGGGTTTCTTCGATGATGGTGATCGCGCGCGTAGCAAAATCGTCGCTCATTCACTCAACCTAGTCCTTCGGGGCCTGGCTGCAATCCGGATTTTGACGGCTCGGGTTCGGCGCTATGTTGAGCCAATGCTCCCGCCCGCCCTCGAGATGGTTCGCAAGCTCGTTGCCACGCCCTCCGTGAGCTCCCCGGACGATCGTTTCGACCAGTCCAATCGTGGGGTGATCGACCTCGTGGCGGACTGGGCCGCCGAGATCGGGTTTGCAGTGCGGATCGAGGCGCTCTCCGGGCGGTCGGGCAAGGCGAATCTGATCGCCACGCTCGGCGAGGGCGACGAGGGCCTCGTGCTGTCCGGACACACCGATACGGTTCCCTATAACGCGGAACGCTGGACGGACGATCCCTTCGTGCTCACCGAGCGGGATGGCAAGCTGCATGGGCTCGGCACCGCGGATATGAAAGGCTTCTTCGCGGCGGCGCTTCATGCGATCGCGCGCTTCGAGGCGGGCGAGCTTCGGCATCCGATCACGCTTCTCGGGACGGCCGACGAGGAGAGCACGATGAATGGTGCTCGGGCTCTGGCCGAGCATGGCGAGCGCTTCGGCCGGTACGCGATCATCGGTGAGCCGACCGGTCTTCGGCCCGTTCGAAAACACAAGGGAGTGTTTTACGTGCAGGTAAGGGTCGGGGGCGAGGCCGGTCACGCCAGCAATCCGTCACTTGGGGTGAACGCGATCGAAGGGCTGCAGCGGGTGCTCGCCGCGTTGCAGTCGTGGCGGGACGCGATCGGGCAACGTCACCGTGATGACGAGTTCGAGGTGCCAACCCCAACGCTCAATTTCGGACGCATCCGCGGCGGCGACAGCCCCAATCGGATTTGCGCCGAGTGCGCGCTCGACCTGGACATTCGCTTGCTGCCCGGAATGGCGCGGGCGGCCGTGGTCGCCGAGCTTCGCGATGTCGTGGGCAACGCATTGCGGGGCGGGCCGTGGACGTTCGACGTGCGGGCGACCGGCGCCTATGCGGACGCCTTTGCAGGGCCTTCGGATACCGAGTTTGCGGGCGCGGTCGAAACCTTGTGCGGGTGTTCAGCCGCGACTGCGCTCTTTGGAACCGAAGCGCCGTTTCTGGCGGAATTGGGGCTGCAGACGCTCATTCTGGGCGCCGGGGATATCGCGGTTGCGCACCAACCCGACGAGTATGTCACCATTGCGGCTATCGAGCGTGCCACCGACCTGTACGCAAGCCTGATTCAGCGATTCTGCATCGAGTCCACATGAGTCCCAAAATCGACCCATTCGTCCAACATTTCCGAGCAAGCGCGCCGTACATCCACGCGCATCGCGGGCGGACGTTCGTGATCATGTTTGGCGGCGAGGCCGTGGCTTCGAAGGACTTGCGCACACTCCTCTACGACGTCGCGCTGCTGCATTCGCTCGGCGTGCGCATCGTGTTGGTAGCCGGCGCGCGTCCTCAGATCGACGAGGCATTGGCGCGGCGCGGCGAGGAGCCCCGTTTTGAAGGCGATTTGCGCGTGACCGACGACCTCGCGCTTCAGTGTGTGAAAGAGGCTGTCGGCGCGGCCAGGGTCGAGCTCGAAGCACTGCTATCGATGGGGTTGCCGAACTCCCCGATGTCGGGTGCGCGGCTCCGGGTGGCCACGGGCAACTTCGTGATGGCCCAGCCGGTTGGCGTGGTCGACGGGGTCGATTATCGGCATACCGGCAAGCCGCGGCGTGTAGACGCCGACGCGATTCGCCAGCGCCTCGATGACGGCGCCATCGTCGTGCTTACCCCGATCGGGTACTCGGCGACTGGCGAGGCTTTCAACATCAGCAGTCACGATGTTGCCGCCGCGACGGCGGTCGCACTTGGCGCCGACAAGTTGATCGGCCTGCTAGAAGGCCCGGGCATGATCGACACGGAGGGCCAGTCGCCGTCCCAGCTCGCCCCGCAGGAGGCGGAGCAGATTCTGCGCTCGGGCCGCGACCTCGGTCATCATGTGGAGCGTCACTTGAGTGCCGCCATCGAGGCGTGCCGAGGCGGGGTGCCGCGTGCGCATCTGGTCGCACGGCAGGGTGACGGGTCGCTGCTCCGAGAGCTTTTTACGCGCGATGGGGTCGGCACGATGGTGACCTCGGAGACGTTTGAAGGCGTGCGTCCAGCTGCTCCAAGCGACATTGGCGGCATTCTCGCGTTGATCGAGCCGCTCGAAGCGCAGGGCATCCTGGTGCGCCGCTCGCAGGAGATGCTCGAAAACGACATCGACCGCTTCACGGTGATCGAGCGTGACGGGATGGTCGTTGCGTGCGGAGCCCTCTATGCCTACCCGGGCGAGTCGATCGCCGAGCTGGCCTGCCTGGTCGTTCACCCGGACTATCGCGCGTCAGGCCGCGGGGATCAGCTGCTGCAGTACCTCCAACGCCAATGCGCCGCCCAGGGCCTGAGCCGTTTGTTTGTTCTCACGACGCAGACATCGCACTGGTTTCAGGAGCGCGGTTTCGAGAGCTGTGACCTGCGCGACCTGCCCGAGACCCGGCGCTCGCTCTACGACCAGAGGCGCCGGTCCAAGGTGCTGCTCAAGACGCTTGGCTGACGCATCTGCCCCAAAGGACAGTACTTTCCATTCATGCTTGGAGAGGCGCGCGAATCGTGCTACTCGTCCTCGAATTCGCCAAAACGGGACTTGATTCGTCGTTGATACATGAACAATGAAGCAAGCTGAGCTCAATCCACGCCCTGAAGCCGAAGCGCCTCCCGCAGATGCGGAAATGCAGGAAATCGTCGCTCAGGAGGAGAAGGTTCTTGCCCGCGTGCATCGAACCGCCGCAGCCAGGCGCCCCACGCAGCGCGGTCAGCTGATCGACTACGACGCCGAGCTGATCGCGCTCCGCGACCAGATTCGTGAGGCGCGACTGGAGGACATCCCTCCGCTGGTCGAGGAGATGGAACGGCTTCAGCAGGTGGCTCAACGACGGGCGAAAGTGACCGAAGGCGCCGTTGACCGGATGTCGCCGTACTTCGGCCGGATGGTTCTCGAAGAGGAAGGCCGCAAGCGCGAGATCTTGATCGGTCGCAGCACGTTCCTCGACTCCAAGACCGGCGTGCGCATCGTGGACTGGCGCGACGCACCCGTGAGCAGGGTTTACTATCGCTACGAAGAGGGCGACGGCTACGACGAGATTTTCGGTGACCGCGAGGTCGAGGGTGAAGTGCTCGTCCGCCGCAATTTGTCGATCACGAGCGGAAAGCTGCGCCGCATCGGCACCCCTCAGGGCACCTTTCGGCGCTCGCGAGACGACACCTGGCGGCGCATGGCCGTTCAGTCGACGAAGCTGTCGGGTGGGCAGGGCGTTGCGATGCGTCCCGAGTCGTATCATCGGCCAGGCGAGCTCGGCGTCGGCGAGGACGAGCTACGCGAGGACAAGCATCTTTCGGAGATCACGGCCCTCATCGACCCGAGGCAGTTCGAGTTGATCAGCAAGGCCACTTCGGGCCTAGTCGTCATTCAAGGCGGCGCCGGTAGCGGCAAGACCACGATCGGTCTTCATCGTTTGGCCTATCTCGCGTTCCAGGATCCGCAGCGCTTCCGTTCCGATCAAATGTTGGTCATCGTCTTCAACGACGCGCTAGTGCGTTACATCTCTCGCGTCCTTCCGTCCCTCGGAGTCGATGACGTTCCGGTCCAGGCCTTCGAACGGTGGGCAGAGCAACAGCGACGCCGTCACTTTCCAAAACTGACTACGTCTTACGTCGAAGACACGCCGACGCACGTGGTCCGGATGAAGAAAGATCCGGCGATGCTGCGCGCGATCGATCAGTACGTCGCAGAGTTGGCCGACCGGGTCGAGGGCGAAATCCTACGAGAAATCGGGCCAGGCGAAGGCGCTGCCTTGGTGAAACGGACCTGGCACGGCACGGCAGCGGAGCCTCTCGGTGTGGCTCGACGTGCTTTTACGGTGGCTTCAAGAGCGCGACGGCGATGCGCAGCAGGTCGTCCCGCGCACCCGGCATGCTTTGCTCCGTATTTGCCAGCGGTGGTCTGAGCGCGCGAAAGACGTCGTGACGGCGTGGGCGGACCTCGTGACCGATCGGCAGCGCCTGACCGACACGTTTGCGCGCTGGGCGCCCGAGGCGTTTAGCGATAAAGAGCTCGAGTGGGCACATTCCTGGTGCAGCCGGCATTCGACCCGCACGCTAATGGCTTACGAAGAGGCGCTCGAAGGCGATGGCGAATCGCACGGTCGCAGCGTGGGCGTGGACGGGGTAGACGAGCACGAGCCGGCAGCGCTCGACCGCGAAGACGACGCGCTCCTGCTTCGCATGTTCCAGACACTTCGCGGTCCGCTTTCGGGGCGGGGCAGGGCGCTCGAGTATGAGCACATTTTCGTCGATGAGGCGCAGGACATGAGCCCCGTCGAGTTGGCGGTCGTGCTCGATACAGCCACTGAGCAGCAGAGCGTGACGCTAGCGGGTGACATTGCTCAGAAGCTTCATCTGGACAACGGCTTCACTGATTGGCGACACGTGCTCGAAGAGCTGAAGCTCGACCATATCCAGATAGAGCCGCTCAAGTTGAGTTACCGCTCGACCCACGAGATTCTCGAATTTGCAACCGACGTTCTCGGTCCGCTTCGCAATGAAGTCTCGGGCGAAGCCACTCGCTACGGCGCGCCCGTCGAGCTGTTTCAGTTTGGCGGCAGCGGCGAGGCAGTCGGCTTCCTGTCAGAGGCGCTCCGGAGCCTCGTGAGCTCGGAGCCGCTCTCATCGGTCGCGGTCATTGCTCGCTATCCTGAGCAAGCCGACATTTACTACAAAGGCCTCCGTCACGGCGAGGTGCCCAACCTTCGCCGCATCGCCCAGCAGGACTTCCCTTTTCGCCCGGGAGTCGACGTGACCGACGTGCGGCAGGTCAAGGGGCTCGAGTTCGACTACGTGGTCATCGTCGAATGCAACCGCTCGACCTTTCCGACCGACGACGAGACCCGGCACCTGCTCCACATCGCAGCCACCCGCGCGGCCCATCAGCTCTGGGTCTGCTCGACCGGCAGCCCTTCGCTCCTCCTGCCGGCAGCCCTGGTCCGCGCCTCGGACTAGCCCGCGTGGTTCGGATGGACTGTATGCTTGCAGTCTCCTACGGGGTGTGTAAGATGGGGATCTAGCGGCGGTTGCGGCCTACACCGGGGTTCCACGGTAGAACGAGCAACAGCGCCGTAAGGGGAAAAGACGCAACCCGCGCAGTCCCGAGTAGGTCCCGCTAGCTCCAATCTAACGCCATTCAGGTTGATCAAAGCCCTCATTCGATGGCCGACACTGCTCTCCAAGAAACGATACAAGACAAAGAAGCCACGCCGGAAGCGTTGGCGCAGCCGCAAGCGCCTACCTGGCGTGAGCCGACGACGTCGATCGCCAAGAAGCTTGCTTCGATGAGTGACCGAGCGATTCAGCGCGTCACCGGCGGCAATGCGTTCTTGCGCGGCCGTCTGTATGCGCGTCGCAAGGCGGTCGAGAACCTCAAAGAGGAGGAACACTCGGTCAGCGGCGAGATTTCGGTGCGCACGGCCGAGGAGCCCTACCGCACGACGCTCAAGTATGACGAAGAGTCCGACACTTGGGAATCGAGCTGCACGTGCCCAGGATGGCGTGGTCCGACGGGGCACTGCAAGCACGTGGCTGCGGTGATGGTGGCATTGCGCGACGAGGTGCGGCCGCCCCGCGCCAAGGGCCCGCATCAGCAGCAGAGCAAGAAGAAAAAGAAGACCGAGCCGGTGCATGTTCCCGGGACTGTCTCAGTCGGGGGCAAGAGGCGACGGTCTCGACGTCGCCGGCGCAACGCAAGTGGCTCGGGCGGCGCTGAGCCGGGCACTCTCGAGGTCCTCTCTCCACGTGAGCTGCAGGCCCGGCGGGGAGAGGCGCGAGGCCCAATGGATGCCTGGCTGCCTGCCGAGGCGCTCGATAAGCCGCTGGAGTTCGAATACCGGATGACGGTTCGCTCCGCGTCGATCACCGTGACGCCCGTTCTGGCAGGATCACGGAGCGCGGTGCCGATCAACGATGCCCTGGCCGCGTTCAATATGGTGTCGATCGACGAGCGCCCACTTTTTCGCGCGCTCGCTCGCAACACGAATCGAGGGCAGGGCACGACCGCGGAGCTCCGCGGGGAAGATGCGGCCGAGGTGTTGGAGATGCTCAGCGACCGGCGCGTGCTGCTCGAGCCGGCATCCATGGAGCTGCGTTTCGCGAACGAGGCGCTGAAACCGCGGATCGACCTCGATCCCGCCAACGGTGACAGCCTGCGCGTGCGCGTCGTGTTTTACCTGGAGAGCAACAAGCGCCGCTTCGCGCTTTCGAGCGGCGCGTGGTTCGAGGGCACGCCGGGTTGGCAGATCGACACTATTGAAGGCGTGGCGCGGCCGGTGAGCGAGCTGGTCACGCCGGCCTGGCTTCAGCGGCTCTATCGTTCGCCGGCGATGGTACAGCCCTACGCAAGTCTCCCCGAGTTGCTCGGCGAGTCCATTCCGAGGGTTGCCGCGTTGCTCGGCGCGGACCTTCCTGACCTGAGCTCGGTGGCCGACCTGGTCGATCAGAAGCCACGCTTCGAGCTCAAGGCGAACGGCGATATCATCGATGCCCGCGTTCGGCTTTACGTGCGCTACGAAGATCAGGAATTCGACGTTCCGCCTGACGACTTCCCGTCGCCGCTGGCGGTCCTTCCGCCCAAGCTCGGCAAAGGGCGGCCGCGTGTGGTGCGGCGTGATGTCGGCACGGAGATGGCGGGTATCCAAGCGCTGCTCAATCAAGGCTTCGGGGTGTCGGAGTCCGGTGAGGAGCTCGTCGCGTCTGGCGACGACGCGATCGCTTTTTGGACGCACGGGATCGGCGAGCTGCCCGAGGACTGGGACCGCTTCGTTCCGGATGACTTGGTGGATGTCACCGTCCGCGACGAATCGGTGACGCCGCAGATGCGCGTGTCGAGTGGGGTCGATTGGCTCAACCTCGACATGAAGTTCGAGTCGGGCGGTGCCGTCGTGCGCGAAGAGGAGCTGCGGGCTTGCCTGGAGCACGGGCGACGGCTCGTTCAGCTCGAGGACGGAACCTATGCGCCGGTCGATCCCGAGAAGGTGGGCGACGTCCTCACGCGGATGGCCGAGATCTATGCGACAGCGGGCCTGCAGGAAAAGCTCCCGCTCTCGCAGGCCGGGCGCGTGCAAGATCTCCTGAAAATGGTTCAGAACGCCAAAGTGTCGGCGTCGGCCAAGTCCCTGTTCGCGAAGATCGAACACGTCGACGAAATACCGAACATTCCGAAGCCGCGTACGCTCAAGGCGGATTTGCGTCCGTACCAGAAAGAGGGTTTTTCGTGGCTGGTGTTTCTCCATGAGCTCAACAGCGGCGGCATTCTCGCTGACGACATGGGCCTCGGGAAGACGGTCCAGGCCATCGCATTGCTCTTGTGGGCGAAGAGCAAACACAAGCGCAAGCTCAACCTCGTGATTGCGCCGACCTCGGTGGTACCGAACTGGGAACGCGAGATCACCAAATTTGCGCCCGGGCTCAAGACGGTCGTCTGGCAGGGCCCCAATCGCAGCCAGCGCGCACCCGAGCTCGAAAAGGCCGACGTGATGATTACGAGTTATGCGTTGCTCCGCCGTGACGAGGAGATGCTTCAGGCGCTCGACCTCCGCTACGTGATTCTGGATGAGGCGCAGCACATCAAGAATCCGATGAGCCAGACCGCGCGCTCCGCCAAGAAGCTCAGTAGCGAGCGAAGGCTTGCGCTCACGGGCACGCCGATCGAAAACCGCCTAAGCGAGCTCTGGAGCATTTTCGATTTCGTGTCGCCCGGTTTGCTCGGGCAGCTCAAGGCTTTCGAGGAGCGCATTGCGCGACCGATCGACCGCGGTGACATGGAGACCGCGCAGCGATTGCGCGCGACCATCAAGCCTTTCGTCATGCGGCGCGTGAAGAGCGACGTGGCCAAGGATTTGCCCGACAAGATCGAGCAGGAGATGATCGTGCCGCTCGCGGAGGAGCAGGCCAAGCTCTACAAGCAGATCCTTCGCCAGGTGCGCAAGAGCGTCCTCAGCGAAGTCGAAAAGCAGGGTGTCAGCAAAGCACAGATTCAGATTCTCGCGGCGCTTACTCGCTTGCGACAAGTCGCATGCGACCCACGGCTGATGAAGCTGCCGGACACCGATTTCAGCGCTGACGACAGCGGAAAACTCGGCGCGCTTCGGGAGATCATCGACGAAGCCTTGGATGGTGGACATCGTGTGCTGGTCTTCAGCCAGTTCGTGGAGATGCTCAGTCACATCCGCGCCGCCCTCGATTCCGACGGCGTTCAATATGAGTACCTGGACGGCTCGACGAAGGATCGCATCGAGCGGGTCGATCGCTTCAACGAGGGTGCGGAGATCCCCGTGTTCCTGATCTCCCTCAAAGCAGGCGGCACCGGCCTGAACCTCACCGGTGCCGACACCGTCGTTCACTTCGACCCCTGGTGGAACCCGGCCGTCGAAGACCAGGCCACCGACCGAGCCCACCGCATCGGCCAGACCAAGAACGTCAACGTCTACAAGCTCATCGCCGCTGGCACAGTAGAGGAAAAAATACTCGAGCTCTCGGCTAAAAAGCGGGCCCTGGTCAGCAACGTCCTCTCGACCGAAGGCAGCCCGCTCAAGGGCCTAACCAAGGCCGACGTAGAAAACCTCTTCAGCGAATAGGGCGCAGCCCCGGGGCGCCTCCAGAGCGCGTCCGCGTTACGGGGGGCTGATGCTGACGTGGCCGCGGCCGCGCATCTTCGCGTCACAGACAGCTGCGTCGGCGTCGTGCAAGAGCAATCGCCACTCACCGCTTTGTCGTGGAGATAGTGTGATGCCGATGCTCGCGCTGAGCCGGAAGCGCATGCGGGAGACCGTGATCGGGCGTTGCAGCCTTTCGATCAGCTCGTTGGCAAGTCCCTCTGCCTCTCGGACGTGTTCCACGCCCCTTACGAAGACCGCGAACTCGCTTGTCCCGCTGCGCGTCACGACGTCATGCTCATCGAGCTTCTCTCGAAGACGCGAGGCGATCTCATAGAGCAGGAGATCGGTCACGTTTGCTCCAAACCGCGTGCTCACGCCGCGGAAGCCATCGAGGTCGACGAGCAAGAGGGCGAAGGCGTCCCCCGCGCGGCAGCGCGTTACTACGATTTGCTCGAACCTATGCCGTGGGTCGTTGCCAAGGAGATCGTCTGCGCCGTACATGATGAGCCAGTCTTCATGTTAGGGGGGCGGCGGGGGCAGGGGCAAATCAGGTAGGAGGTAGTGGGAGCGAAGCCCCATGGGCGACGCGCCCCGCCGGCTTTACGGGGTGCCGGTGTTCGAGGGAGGAGTCCCGCGTATCTCGTTGCGCTTGCGGATCGGATCCCGCAGCGGCTTGCTGCGTAGCTGCTTCACATCTTCAGGGGTGTATGCTGGCTCCGGGCGTTGTCCAGTGAACCGCGCGACCAGCCAGTTCATCAGCGCGGCAAGGCGCGCGTCCGAAAGCGGCGCCTGCGCCGGGCCTGGGACCCGTACCCAGTATTCGCGAGCACCTGGCTTTCCAACCAGATCGCGCATCGCGTGCAGCGAGGGCACGGCCCTGGAGCCTGAACCGTCCATCCGGTGACAGCCTGAGCAATTCAAGATGTAGTCGTGCTCTTCATAGGACTCGGCGCGGACAGACTGTCCCACGAGCAGAAAGCCGAGCGTTACGAAGAGGAGCTTCATTTCTCCGGCTGCGCTTCTTTGGCGACCTTGACCACCAGGGCGGTCGAGCAGCTGTAGGTCTGTGCCTTTGCGCCGCCGCACCAGTTGATGTCGTTGCTTCGGTACCAATGATAGAGGGGACGTTCGCCTTCGTTCCGATTGCAGATGCAGCGTCCGCAAAACGTCTTTCCGCAGCAGTCGTTGTACGAGATGATGTAGTCTTTCCCGTCCGCGGGATTTCGACAGGTGCCAATCCAGGTCACGGGAGACATTTCCGTTCCAGGCGGGCATGCGGTATGCGAGCCGCCGCAGCAGCTGCACAGAAATCCGTCGATGGCGCAGTGACGCCAGTATTCGCAACGTGTCGGATCACCCGCAGCGCCTTTGACGCCGTCTTCTCCGACCGTGTGCTTGTCGGCTGCCCGCGCCACCGGAAGCAAGGGCAGGGCGACTCCACCCAGGAGCACGCCCCCAAAGCGCGACAACCAGTGACGACGTGAAACGCGGCGTGCCGACTGCCGTGTCATGCCTTCGAACCAACGATCGAGCCGACTCATGTGGCCTTCTCCTTTAGGTATTCCTGGATTGACCCAACCCCGTGGCGTTGCGCCTCGAACAGGCTTTCGAGGTGCTCGCGCGTATTGACCAGACCCTGGGCAGCGACGATACCGTCTTTGTCGATGAGCACGGCGTAGGGGAGCTTCGCCACGCCGTAGGTCATGCCAAGCGGTGCGGACAGTACATACGGCAGGTGCGCAATACGCTTTTCGGCGATGAACGCCCGGTGCTCGTCGGGCGACCCGTCACTGGCTAGAACGACTCGAACGCGTGGAACTTCGATGCGGGCGACGCGCTCGACCGTGGGCAGAAGCGTGTCGCAGACCGGGCAGGTCGGGGAAAGGAAGAAGAGAAGGGTTTGGCTTTCGTCCTTCGATGGGCCTCCGATTCGCAATGGACGATCGTGGAGGTCAATCAATGCCAGCTCGGGTGCTGGATCACCGACTTTGATCTTCGCCTGCGGAGAGAGCGCGCCTATCGGCGAGATGCGTTCGTGGAGCAGGCCGATCTGCCGGGTCAGAGCAAAGACCGTCACCGCCAGGCCGATGACGAGCAGCCACAAGACCCCGTTGGAGATGAGGAGCGCATCGATCATCGCGCGCCTCCAAACCGCCGCAGCGCGGGCCCCGTGTGCGCCAAGTGTTGCCCTGCTGCCCAAAGCAGAGACAGCGTGATGAGCGTCGTCACGACGGTGATGATATCGACCCAGACGAGCGTCCGCGTTCGAAGTGGCATGAGGAGAACGCCCGCGACGACGATCAAGGTCAGATTGCGGACGAGGAGCCAGTTGCTGAGAGGAACCCGATTCGAAGAGGTGAAGCACCCGCAGTCGATGTCGCGCCGCCCGCGTGCCAGGTTTACGGCGATGGCGCCCGTGTACGACGTGAGCAGGGGCACCGCGCCCAACGCAGCTGCCTGTCGAGTAGGCGGGTACAGGAACCCGATTGCGATGACGGCCTCGGCCAAGGGCAGAAGCCGTGTCATCGAAGGAACCAGCCACGAGGGAAGCAGCCTGTAGGCGCGGACCGTCGCGTCAAAGCGAGCTCGATCCGACACCTTGTGCCAGGCGGCCGCGGCAAACAGAAGCGCTAAGCCCAGGCGAAGCGACAGCGCGATGACGGGGTCGATCATGGCACCACCAACAAGGCGCCCGACAGGCCCGTTTCGTCGATGTCCCGAAGATGCTCGCCACTCAACGCGTCGAGCACTCCCACAGCGCCGAGGTCCGTGTTACGCATGAACAGCAGCGGTTGGTCGTCCTGCGTCACGGCGATGCTATGCACCCCGGGATTGGGCAGCACGAAGCTCAGGATCTTTCCAAAGGCTCCCTTGGCGTCAAAGCCTGCCTGCGGCCCGAGGAACGGAACGATCAAACTGGGCGCGGAGAAGACGTCGACTGTCTTCCGTTTAGGTAGATCGTAGACCCTAATCTCGGTGCCTGGGTCCTTGTGTGAGCCAGGCCCGCCCTGGTGCACTACCACGTAGAGGCGTTTGGTGCGCCGATGATAGGCGAGGAACTGCGCGCCGCCCACTCGCCATCGGTCTTGGAGCTCGTCATCCGTGAAGAGCGGCCAGGGCTCCTTGGGCGCAGGGACGTCGCCGCTGAAGTCCACCTCGTAGAGCAGGCCTTCGAAAGAAGCAAACCACCAGGTCGAGCCATCCCGAACACCTTTCTCGCTGATCGGATCGGTGATGACGTCGAAGAATGATTCGCTGTGTGTGATTCGATCGAGCTCGCCGTTCTCCTTGAGGTGCACGATGATCGCCGTGCCGTCGCCGCACAGCATGCCGAAGCGGGTTGGACCAGCAGGAAACACTGCCGCGCAGCCAGCCGTTTGGATTTCCGCGACCATGCGCCTGGCTTCGATGTCTATGACGGAGACAGATGCGCCAGGAGACTGGTTGAGCACCACGACGAAGCGCTCACCGTCGAGCATGCCGATCAAGGCAACGCCGGTGCTCGTGTCGGCCGCCTTGGGCGGAATTTCGACCTCGCCTTTCACATTCAAGGTATGCGAGTCGTAAATGACGACGTAGTCGTGCCGCTTCCCGCGGTGGCCGCGCGAGTAAATGGTGTCGACGTTGTAGATCTCGTTCCGCGTGCGCGACCACAGAGGCGCTTTCGGCGTGATCTGCACACCGCTGTCGATCGCCCCCAGCATGTCCCCACTGTCCCCGTCTAACAGGATGGAATGGCGAAACAGGCGGTCCGGAACCCACAGCCAGTGATCCCCAGCCCGTTCGGGCAGTCGCATGACCTGCCCCGATTTTTCGGGCGGAAGCTCGGCCCTCGCATGGAGCGTGACAGCAAGCAGACAGGCTCCGAGGCTCACGGCCCCGAATAGCTTGGCCCATCGGGTCATGAGGAGGTGGTACTCGATGTGCCGCCTCGCTGGCAATAGTGTTATGAGATCCCCGCTTCCCTACGGAACTCGAGACATTGCCGGCTGCCCCGCCCGAATCTGCGGCACGTAGTTCCCCGGGCCTCGTAAATGCGGCAAGCATTGGGGTTGTCGTTGGTGCCCAGGTGCACGCACGATCCGTCTTCCCGTGTTGCGAATCCCAGCATGCCGAAGTGTCCTGGCTGGACGGCGGCTGCGATGTCGGGTCGGCCCAGCTGCCGCCAATGAACCAAATCCTCGGGCGGGATCAGGATGCAGCCGTCTGTTCCCGTCCGGCAACAGGCTCCGCAAGCCAGGCAGTCGAGCTCTTCGGTCATCGCTGGGAGATTATGGCTCGCCGGGTCTAGGGCGCACGCGGTGGACTTTGCCGGGCAAGCGTGATCTAGTGCGCATCATGTGGAAATCACTCCTTTGTGCGACCGTGATGCTCTGGAGCTGCACACGGAGCGAGCATGGGGAAGAGGTCGTGTTGCCCAAGGTCGGGCCCGATACTGTCGTGCTCTCTTGGAGCGTCATCAGCCGGAGCTCCGATCGAGACAGCCTTTACGTCGCCCTCGACGGGAGTCGAAATCTGAATGTGACGAACCGGTCGCCGGACGGTACGATGATGAGCGTAACCCACACGGTCTCGGAAAAAGACTACGCGAAGCTCATCGGTACCCTTCGCGCGCTGGACTGTTGTTCGATCCACTCTACTTCGCAGGAACGCTCTAGCCCAAGCGAGGCGAAACCCGAGCTCAAGATCAACTTCGGCGACGTCCGATGCAAAATCGACCTTTGGGATAGAGAGTGGCGCGAGGGACGCGCTAGCAAGTGCGGGTTTGCGGTCGCGCGCCTTCACAGCGGCGGTTTCGTGCCCGACCCGCCGTTCGACGAGGCTTCCCCATAGCCGTATGCTCGCACGCCATGTCCACGAAGTATTTCTGTGCGCACTGCGACAAGGAGTTCTTCCTCGAGGAAGCTGCGGAGCATCCGCGTTGCCCTCGATGCATGCGCAAAGGAGGGGTCGAGCCCGTGAAGCAGCTTGGCGCCCAAACCGATCGCGCAAACCGTCCATGGCTTCTCATCGCTGCGCTGGTCATCGGTGTGGCTGGCATCGGGTACGGCGTGTACCGGTCTACCAGGGTTACCCTCGAGCAAACGCCTCCACTTCGCCCGCTCGAGCCACGTGAGCTCTCCGCATATCTCGCACGTGACCAGATTCAGGTCGGCCCGTATGCGCCGATGATGATGCTTCCCGATGACGTCGAGGGATGGCCGGCGAGTCCCCTCGACATTGCAGGGCGGATGCGCGGAGAGTCCTCTTCGTGGTCACTCGAACAGCCTTTGCAGCGCGAGGTTCTCACCGCCGGGCAGACCCTTGCCACGATGGACGCGCATGAGGAGCGTGTGAAGTTCTATCCGCTCGAGCTAGCAACCGCAATGACGGCGTTGCTCCGCCAACGCGGTGTGACGGCCATGGTCGCGGAGGTCTGGGAGTTCGAGGGAGAACGTGCGCCTGCCGATCCGTCTGGCATGTTGGGGTACTTCGTAACCGCCGTGTATGACGAGAAGGGCTCGGAGGAACCGTCGGCTTACTTCGATCCCTGGGGAGGCCGCGGGAAGGTGAAGGTAGCGTCGGCGCGGGTATTGCGCGACACGGAGGTCCTCGCGGCCGCTCTTGGAACCGAGGCCGCGCGCATCCTTACGCGATCGGGAGATGGAGTGAAGGCGCTACCCATGGTGGAAACGGCCCTTCAGCTCGATCCCAGGTCACCCTCGCTTCGCGATGTGAATGCCGCCATCCTCGTCCAATCAGGCGGGCTCCCCGAGGCAGTGAAGGAGTTTGAAGCGGCGCTTCAACTCCGGCCTGACGGACCCCGTCAGCTCAACTTGGTGCAACTTCAGCTCGCGCAAGCCGGCATGATGGAGATGGCCGGCCAAGATGCGGAGGCCCAATCCCTGTTCAGCGAGGGCGAGCGCGTCGTCGCAGAGGTCATCGAGAAGTGGCCTCGGTATGCTCGTGCGCATCTCGTATCGGCGACGATTCATCTGGGCCTCCACGAGCCCGAGCGAGCCCGTGTGGAGCTCGAAGCCGCACAGAAGCTAAGCCCCGACGCGCCCATGCTGTGGGCAATTTGGTCACAGTATCATCTTGCCAAGAGCGATCCGGCCGCAGCGGCGGTCAACATGAAACGCGCCGTCGACCTCGATGCCGACAATTGGCAGCTGCGCGTTCAAGCGGCGCGCCTCTTTCACGCAACGGGCGATGAGGAAGCAGCGAGCGCGAATGCCGCCGCGGCCCTGCAGCTCGTTCCACCCGATAAGCGCGCCGACATTCGGCAGTTCATCGAGCGGGCGGCGGGGCCCGACGTGCTTGGAAACACGCCGGGGGCTTCGGGTGGTCCGGCACTGATGCTCGGTGATCCTTCGCACTTACATCTGAGCGACCCGGGCCAGACTTTGAAGCTCGACCTCGACAAATGAGCGCTCAGGGCTGCGCCTCGCGGTCTGTCGAGTCGATACTGCTGACGGACAACACTCTCTTCCA
>Ga0114931_10003312_pt1 | contig 20422 bp, 20 predicted proteins | sample 2SBtaG_FD_89579 | JGI IMG/M metagenome (GOLD analysis project Ga0114931, IMG submission 89579) | Deep subsurface microbial communities from Kolumbo volcano to uncover new lineages of life (NeLLi) - 2SBTROV14_V59a metaG | ecosystem: Environmental > Aquatic > Marine > Volcanic | place: Kolumbo...
ACGGTGGGGTATCCGCCAGCATAACCCGCTATTTCAATGGCTTATGGCCAACTCTGCTTGTCATCCTCCACTAAGTGGAAGATCACTTCTTGCAATATTTCGCGATAATCATAGTCAGGCAGCCAATGGCCGAGATATGCGCATAGCCCCATCATCCGCCGCCCTGTCAATCCGGGGAATGAAGGTGAGAGTGGTACTTGAAATCTTGCGAGATGATGGTTGGGACGAGGTCACCCGTCATGGAAGCCATCGTCAGCTTAAGCACCAAAGCAAGCCTGGCCGCGCAACTGTCCCTGGCAAGCCCTCCGACGACTTGGCACCCGGAACGCTCAACAGTATCCTTAAGCAAGCTGGCCTAAAAAATGAGCGACTCTCCCATGAAATACGCAATTGTTATCGAAGACGCCGGTGCTAACTATTCGGCCTACGTTCCCGATTTGCCAGGATGTATCGCTACCGGCCCAACGGTGGAAGGAACGGAATCGGCGATCAGAGAGACGATAGAATTTCACCTTGAAGGATTGCGCTCTGACAATCTTCCCATACCACGCGCATCGAGTCGGGTCGATTATGTCGAAGTTGCCGCCTGACAAAACATTGCACCGGCCGCCCGGGCGCAGCTGTCACACTTCATGCAGTGGCAAGACTCCGGCCTCGCACCAAGTGCACCAGAACGTGGCGCCAGTAACCTCGGACTTTATATGCTTACTCATCAGCAACGTGACGAATTCTTCGACCGTGGATTTACGCGTATAGCCGCTGCGTTACCTCAAGGCACTGCTGCAAACATGGTTTCACGCATATGGCGAGCCATCGAAGAGAGACAGGGAATTCAACGCAACGACGCCACGACCTGGATCGAGGGTGGCGTAAGAGGAATCGGCGATCTGAACAGGGAGCCGGAATTTCGGCCATTCGGCTCACCGGAGATCGTTATGGTTATCGATGACTTACTCCGAAAAGGCAACTGGGAACAACCATCAAGCTGGGGGCAGATTCTGGCAACGTTTCCTGCGACTGAATGGTCCTGGAATAGTCTCTTCCAACATCACGTAGAAGTTGCCGAGATCACATGGCATACCGACTATCCATACGACACGCCGCCCGATAAAATCTCGGGCGTTCAGATTTTCTGCCTTCTCACTGATCTTGAACCAGGAGGCGGCGCTACGCTGGTTATCGAAGGCTCCCATCGTGCCATTCGCAACTTCGTCGTGAACGCGTCACCGGAAACACTTCAGAAAATGAAGCGGGCCCGGTTGGCATTTATGAACAGTGATCCGTGGTTACAGAACGTATCGAAGGCCGTTTCCAAACGCCGCCCGGAGGCCTGGATCGCTGAGCAACGGGCCATGATCGATGGTATTCCGCTCGCTGTTGCGGAGCTCACCGGCAATGCCGGTGATGTGTACTTTACTCATCCATGGTTACTGCATGCGCCGTCTCCGAATTGTAATTCGATGCCGCGCTTGATGTGTACGCAGCGGATTCGCACGCTTCCGGAGGACCCGACGCCTTTCGGCAAGCGGGCCCCCAACAGCTTCGACCCTGTGGCGGGGCCGACGTATCGCCGTTCGTAAATCGCCTCTGCCGCGCACATGCGAATTGTTACGAGCATTTCCCGATATTCGGCGGCCTGCAGCAGGAATGATTCAGTGAACACGGATCAGTTTTTCTCAGCAGATGGTGTGCGGATTCATTCGTCACCGCAGTTCGTCGAAGCCGTCGACGCGTTCCTGAGTTCGCACTGACTCCGAGTCATCACGAGGAAGGCGAAGCCCGACGAAGTGATCTGCCAGCTTTGCGAGATTGCTTCGCTTCGCTCGCAAAGACGGGTACTGCGTTCGCAAAGACGGGTACGTCGCTCGCAAAGACGACTACTTGTCCGCCTCGGCCCATCCCTGGATGAGCAGGTCATAATCGATCGTCTCGCCCTGCGGTTTTTCGTTCTGTAGTCGCGGTTTCGGCGCGCCCGGCTGATTCAGCCAGTAGGCCGCGTCTCGTTCTTCATTGAGTTGCGGGCCGCAGGTCTTCTGCACGCCGGCACGTTCCAGCCGCATCATGACGCGATCCTGGCCGTCGGCAAGCGCATCCATTGCCTGTTGCGGCGTTTTCTCGCCGGACGCGGCGTCGGCAACATTCTGCCACCAGAGCTGCGCCAGTTTCGGATAGTCCGGTACATTAGTGCCTGTCGGCGTCCACTGCACCCTCGCGGGAGAGCGATAGAATTCCACCAGGCCGCCAAGTTCCGGCGCCCGCTGCGTGAAGGATTCGTGGCGAATATCGGAATCGCGAACAGGCGTCAGGCCGAGGTGGGTTTTCTTCAGCGAAACAGTGCGTGATACCGTGAATTGTGCATAAAGCCAGGCCGCCTTGCGCCGCTCCGGCGGCGTCGATTTGAGCAGGGTCCACGAGCCGGCATCCTGGTAGCCGAGCTTCATGCCGGGCTCCCAGTAGGGACCATGCGGTGACGGCGCCATGCGCCACTTGGGGGAACCGTCTTCGTTGACGACGGCGATGCCGGGTCGGGTCATGTCAGCCGTAAATGCCGTGTACCAGAATATCTGCTGCGCGATGTTGCCCTGGGCAGGAACCGGTCCTGCCTCGGAGAATGTCATTCCGGCGGCTTCCGGCGGCGCGTAACGCTTCATCCAGTCAATGTATTTCCTGAGGGCGAAGACGGCCGCGGGCGCGTTCACGGCACCGCCGCGGGTGACTTTCGAGCCGACCGGATGGCACTGCTCGACGCGAATGCCCCATTCGTCTACCGGCTTGCCGTTGGGAATGCCCTTGTCGCCGGTGCCCGCCATCGACAACCAGGCATCGGTGAAGCGCCATCCGAGCGACGGATCCTTTTTGCCATAGTCCATATGTCCGTAAATGCGCTTGCCATCGATCTCCCTGACCCGGTTGCTGAAGAAATCCGCAATGTCCTCGTAGGCCGACCAGTTCAGTGGTACCCCCAGCTCGTAGCCGTAGATTTCACGAAAACGTTTTTTCAGTTCGGGCCGCTGGAACCAGTCGTAGCGAAACCAGTAGAGGTTGGCGAATTGTTGATCGGGCAACTGGTAAAGCTTGCCGTCAGGCCCGGTCGTGAAGGAAATGCCGATGAAATCCTCGAGATCGAGACGCGGGTCGGTGACCGCCCGCCCCTCGCCCTGCATGAAGTCCGACAGGGGTACCACCTGCTGGTAACGAAAATGGGTGCCAATCAGGTCCGAGTCGTTGACATAGGCGTCGTAGATATTTCTCCCCGACAACATCTGTGTCTGCAGTTTCTCGATGACGTCCCCTTCCCCGATCAGGTCGTGAATCACCTTGATGCCGGTGATGTCGAAAAAAGCTTCGGCCAGCACTTTCGACTCGTATTCGTGCGTCGCGATCGTTTCGGATACGACGCGTACGGTGATGCCGCGAAAAGGTTTGGCTGCCTCTGCAAACCAGCGCATCTCGTCTCTCTGCTCTTCAAGTGTCAGCGTCGATGGCTGGAATTCGCGCTGCACCCAGGTCTCGATGGCATCTGTCGGTTGCTGTGCGACGGCCTTTGTCGCAACAAGACCGAGCACCAGGGTGGCCAAACTGTTTCTAATCGGATTCACTGAACCCCTCCTCATGCGGAAACCTCAATACCAGCGAAAAACGGCAGCGGCAAACAACAGGCAGATGATCGCGGAGGTGGCGTAGTTGCCGCCGACGATGCCAATCCAGCCCAGCTCGATGAGCATGCTGCCGATGACCGATACGAAAAACCGGTCACCACGGGACGTCATATTGCCGAATATCCCGGTACGTGGTGTCGACGGCGATAAAACGTCCCACATACTCATGCCGACCAGGCCCGCGGCGAGGGCGGCAAAGAAAGCTGCCGTCGGCCAGGTCCAACCCATCCATGAAAAATCCATACAACCGCTAGCCTGAATATTGCGCCAGTTGGCGCGTAAGATCGGTTAAGGATTTGCCTGGCAGGCAGTTTTCCCGAGCGTGTGGAATAACGGCGTCTATTCCCGATCGAGGAAAATCTGCCTGGCAATCAAAGTCTAAGCGAGAGCGCGTCATACCGGTGCAATATCCAGGCTAGACCCTGCCGAGCGCGAAGCCGCGGGCAATGTGGTTCCTGACGAAATAGATGACCAGCAGGCCGGGAATGATCGTCAGGGTGCCGGCCGCCGCGAGCACACCCCAGTCCAGTCCGGACGCTGAGACGGTTCGGGTCATGATCGCCGAAATCGGCTTGGCGGAAACCGATGTGAGCGTTCTCGCCAGCAACAGCTCCACCCATGAAAACATGAAACAGAAAAATGCGGTGACCCCGACTCCTGATGCGATCATCGGCATAAAGATTCGGCTGAAAAATCGCGGAAACGCATAGCCGTCAATATACGCCGTTTCGTCAATCTCTTTGGGTATTCCCGACATGAATCCTTCCAGAATCCAGACGGCCAGCGGGATATTGAACAAGGTGTGGGCAAGCGCAACCGCAATATGGGTGTCGAACAGGCCGACGGAGGAATATAACTGGAAAAACGGCAGGGCGAACACGGCCGGTGGCGCCATTCGGTTCGACAACAACCAGAAAAAGAGGTGCTTGTCGCCGAGAAAACGGTACCGCGAGAACGCGTAGGCCGCCGGCAGGGCAAGGCTGACCGAAATGAGCGTATTCATCAGCACATAGATCATGGTGTTGATATAGCCGGAGTACCAGCTTGCATCCGTCAGAATCGTTACGTAGTTGCCGAGCGTGAAATCCTTCGGCCAGAGGGTGAGCGTCGAAAGAATCTCGTCATTCGTCTTGAACGACATGTTGACCAGCCAGTACACCGGCAGGAGTATGAAAACGATGTGCAGCCGCGGCAGCAACCTTTGCACGTTCATCGGCCGCCCTCTGCTCTTGTCTCTACATGTGTCTCGCGTAGCGACGTGGCCGTATAAAACAGCCAGCAAACAACCAGGACGATGAGGAAATAAACGAGCGACATGGCCGCCGCCTGACCCAGGTCGAACTGGCCGATCGCCAGTTTGACGAGATCGATGGAAAGAAAGGTGGTTGCATTGCCCGGCCCGCCCCCGGTCACAACGAACGGTTCGGTGTAGATCATGAAGCTGTCCATGAAGCGCAGCAGGAATGCGATGACCAGCACCTGGCGCAACCTGGGGAGCTGCACGAAGCGAAACACGGCCCAGCGGGATGCACCGTCAATTTCAGCAGCCTGGTAGTACGCGTTCGGTATCGAGCGCAGACCTGCATAGCAGAGCAACGCGACCAGCGACGTCCAGTGCCAGACGTCCATGGCGATCACCGTGACCCAGGCGTCAAACGGGTTTTGCGTATAGTTGTAATCGATACCGACGGCGTTGATGAGCGCCCCTGCCAGGCCGATATCGATACGCCCGAAAATCTGCCAGATTGTCCCGACGACATTCCACGGGATCAGCAGTGGCAACGCGAGGAGCATCATATAGGCCGACGCACGCCAACCACGGGTCGGCAGGCCGAGCGCGATGATCAGTCCGAGCGGAATTTCGATGACCAGAACCAGCGTCGTAAAAAGCACTTGCCTGCCAAGCGCCGCGGCAAAGCGCTCCGAATGCAGGACTTCATCGAACCACTCGAGCCCGACCCAGAAAAACTGGTTGTTGCCGAAGGTATCCTGGACCGAATAGTTGACGACTGTCATCAGCGGGATCACCGCGTTAAATGCCACGACCAGGACGACCGGAAGAACCAACCACCAGGCTTTCGCGTTATATCGCTTACCGGCATTCACCGGGCCGACTCCAGCAGCCGTTCGTCAGAATAAATCAGCGCGTGCTGTGAGTCGAACATGACATGGTGCCCGTCGGCCGGGATCTCTTCATCCTGTGGCAGCGAGACGCAAATCGATGTGCCGGCCAAATCGAGATAGGCGAGCTTGCGCCGGCTTGTTTCCTCCACAGTGAGCAGTTTCGCGGCAAGCCCCTCGGTGCTGCGTGACAGGTGCAGGTGCTCCGGGCGAATACCGAGCTCACAGGGACCCGCATGCGTTTCGCGATGACGGGGAATGTGCAGGGGCAGCGCCTGGCCGTGGATTTCGATCCCGTCGTCTCCGCTCTCGCAGGGAATGAAATTCATTCCCGGCGAGCCCACGAACTGCCCGACGAACTTGTGTGCCGGCCGGTTGAATAATTCCGCAGGTGTCCCGGATTGCAGGATGCGCCCGTCGCGCATAACCATGACAGTCTCGGCAAAGGTAAGCGCTTCAGTCTGGTCGTGGGTCACATAGACCATCGTCAAGCCGAATGTCCGGTGCAATTGTTTCAATCGCGTGCGCAAAATCCATTTGTCCTGCGGATCGACAACCGTCAACGGTTCGTCGAAGAGAATCGCGTTAACGTCTGTGCGTACCAGGCCCCTGCCGAGAGAGACCAGCTGCCGTGCCGCTGCATCGAGCGAAGAAGATTTTCGACGCAGCGCACCGCCCAGATCCAGCAACTCCGCCACTTCGGCAACCCGCTCGGCTGCGGCAGCTTTCGACATGCCCCGGTTAAGCAGCGGAAACGCGAGGTTGTCGAACACGCTCATCGTTTCGTAAACGACCGGGAACTGGAACACTTCCGCAACATGGCGCTCTCTCGCGGTCCGATGCGTCACATCCTGACCGTCGAAGAGCACCTGACCACTGGTCGGCCGAAGCAAACCCGATATGACGCGCAACAAAGTCGATTTGCCGCAGCCGGAGGGGCCGAGCAGCGCGTACGCGCCGCCATCCTGCCAGCTGAGGTCAAGTTCGCGCAGGGCAAAATCGTCGCCGGCGTACGCCTCGTCCTGGTAGGTATGTGACAACTGCCGAATGTCGATCTGTGCCATTGCGTCTTTCCTCAGGTTGGCGGCCGCGGGCCAGGCGCCGCGACAGTCCGGCCGTGGGTATCGAAGACAAACAAACGCTCGGGATCGAGGAACACGTCGAGCGAACTGCCAGCCGCCGGTGCACGCGTACCCTCGACCACGGCGACGCAGTTGCTTCCCGCAAGGTCCAGGTGGACGATCGATTCGTTGCCGGTGATCTCCGTGACGGCCACGGTTGCCGCGCATGCCGCCGCAGCAGGCGTCGATGCCTGCAGCGATAGCTGCTCGGCGCGCAGGCCGAGCGTGTAGTGACCGTCCGGCAGCGAGCGCATGTGTGGCGGCACGGGAAACGCGACGCCCGCGCGCAGCCGGATGCTGCGCGCAGCGAGCGAAGCCGGCAGCAGATTCAGGGGGAAGCCGGCGATCGATCTGGCCGCCGCCAGATTGACGGGACTGGCAGCAATCGAACGGGCGGCGCCGACCTGGCAGACGCTGCCCTCGTGCAGCACCACGGTGTTGCCGCCCAGCAGGAATGCTTCGTCCGGATCGGTCGCTGCATAGAGGACGATCTTTCGTGTGTTGCGAAATATGCGCGGCAATTCACGCCGGAGATCCTCGCGCAGTTTGTAGTCCAGGCTTGCCAGCGGTTCGTCGAGCAGCACGACATCCGCATCCTTGGCGAGTGCGCGTGCGATGGCCAGCCGTTGTTGCTGGCCGCCGGACAAGGATGGCGGGTAGCGATCAAGAAAGGTCTCGATACCCAGCAGTGTTGCGATCTCGTGCACGCTCGCGTCGATGGCATCGGCTGGCTGTCGCCGCACACGCATTGGCGAGGCGATGTTTTCGAAGACGCTTAAAGTCGGATAGTTGACAAAGTGCTGGTAGACGAATGAAACGCTTCTCTCGCGAACCTCCAGTGCGGTGATATCCGTGTCATGCAGCAGAATCGAGCCGGCATCCGGCCGGTCGAGGCCCGCAACCAGGCGCAGGATGCTGGTCTTGCCTGCGTCCGCGGGTCCGAGCAAAACGGTAAAGGTGCCGGGTTCAAACTCGAGCGACACGTCGCAGATATGTTCTTCCGACCCGGCTCGCTTGCATAATTGTCGCAACTCCAGCGCCATCGGGCAGGCTCAGCGCTCAAAACTGACAGGCGAGGGCACGATCAACCCGTATTTCATGATCCCGAGACACGCAGGCAGCGGATGCGGTTACTTGACAAGAATGCTTCGTCCCGCGGCAATGAACTGGTCTTTTTTCGAGCCCTTGCCGTCCGCCAGGAGGTCGGAGATGTCCTCCGGTACCGCCACGCCCCGCTGGCAGGCCGGTCGCGCGGCGATGAGATCCAGCCAGCGCTGCAGATGGGGCAGGTCGCCGATGTCCACGCCGGACCATTCATGCGTCCTCGCCCAGCACCAATTGGCGATGTCGGCGATGCTGAAATCGCCGGCAAGGTATTCATGCTCCTGGAGTCGCTTGTCGAGCACGCCGAGGAGACGTTTCGATTCCTTCTGATAGCGATCGATGGCGGCCTGAATCTTCTGTGGAAAATAGCGGTAAAAGACATTTGCCTGGCCCATCATCGGACCCACGCCGGCCATCTGGAACATGAGCCACTGGGTGACCAGCGATGCGCCTTTCTCGTCGGTGGGTATCAGTTTGCCGGCGTTACGGGCCAGGTACAGAAGGATGGCGCCGGATTCGAAGACGGCGAAGTCTTCGGCATCGTGATCGACGATCGCCGGGATCCGGCCATTGGGACTGATCGCCAGGAACTCCGCTTTGTGCTGCTCGCCGTCCCGGATTCTGATGTGCGTGACCCGGTAAGGTATCGCCATTTCCTCGAGCGCAACCGAGGCCTTCCAGCCATTCGGCGTTGCCGCTGTATATAGTTCGATCATTGTCCTCTCGCCACCAGCCGCATTCTGTATGACCTGTTTTACATTGACAAATATCAGGGCATCATGAGCGTTCAGGTTACGGCAGGAAAACATGAAAAGGAATTGCTGATGACAAACGACAACATTCAGGTGCGCCTTGCGGCGAGACCGGTTGGCTTACCCAGGGACAGCGACTGGGACATTACACGTGAACCGGTGCCGAGTGCTGCCGACGGCCAGTTCGTCGCGGAGGTTCTGTACATCTCGCTGGATCCGGCGATGCGTGGCTGGATGGATGCGGGCAGGTCTTATATCGAGCCGGTGGAAATCGGTGATGTCATGCGGGCTGGCGGCATCGCACGCGTGGTCGAGTCGAAACTGCCGCAGTATGCGGTCGGTGACTTTGTCTTCTGCATGACTGGCGTGCAACAGTACTGTGTCAGCGATGGAGTGGGCGCCCGCAAGGTAAATCCGGACATCGCGCCATTGCCGACATTTCTCGGCGTCCTGGGCATGACCGGCATGACCGCTTATTTCGGCCTGCTCGATATCGCAGCACTTGAGGACGGTGAGACCGTCGTGGTATCCGGTGCGGCAGGTGCCGTCGGCAGCGTGGTCGGGCAAATCGCCAGGATTCATGGCTGCCACGTGGTCGGCATCGCCGGCGGCAAGCGAAAATGTGCCTACCTGGTGGACGAACTCGGCTTCAGTGCAGCGATCGATTACAAGAACGACGATCTCGCCAGGGCCTTGCGCACGCATTGTCCGGACGGCGTCGACGTGTTTTTCGACAACGTCGGCGGCGAGACGCTCGATGCGGTCCTGACCCGCCTCAGGCTGCACGCCCGCATCGCGATCTGCGGCGCCATCTCACAGTACAACAACACCGGCCCGGTTAGCGGGCCGAGTAATTACCTTAGCCTGCTGGTCAACCGTGCGCGCATGGAGGGGTTCGTGGTCTTCGATTTCGCGGACCGTTACGCTGAAGCGGGCAAGACGATGGCGGGCTGGCTACAGGCCGGAAAGCTGAAGTCCAGGGAGCAGATCGAGGACGGTGTGGAGAATTTTCCGCGCGTTTTTCTGAAGCTCTTCGAGGGCGGCAATTTCGGCAAGCTCATATTGAGAAACACCGCCGCAACCGGCGATTCAGAAACACCAGTACAGAAAACCTGACGGCAGCGGCATCGCAATGTCGTTTTTGCGCAACAACCTGCCGTGGTGACCGACAGGTGTTGGCGCATATCGGCATTGCCGGCGGGATTATGTCATTGCTGAAGCCATTCGAGATTCTATGACAAGGCCCTGTTTGCACGTTGTTTTTTGACACCAACCGGTTGGCACATTACGCTGTGCGGATCGCTGCCAGTGACCGGACCACCTGGGGATTCGCCGGTCATCCATTGGCAAGGACAACTAATCAGATAAGGGGACATCAATGAGACGGATCAATCCTATTCTTCCGGCACTGGCTGTCTGTGCAGCCTCCCTGGGCACGAGCAACGCGGTATTCAGCCAGGAGATTGAAATTGAGGAAATTATCGTCACGGCCTCCAAACGGCCGCAGACGCTGCAGGAGATCCCTGTGGCGGTGTCGGTGGTGAGTGCCGGCGTCATCGAAAAAGCGCAGGTCAATGACATCAAGGACTTGCAGTCCCTCCTGCCGTCTCTCAAGATCACCCAGTTGCAGACCACGGGCAATACGAATTTCATTATCCGCGGCTTCGGCAATGGTGCGAATAATGCGGGAATCGAGCCATCGGTGGGCGTGTTTGTCGATGGCGTTTATCGCTCCCGATCAGCATCCGCACTGGCCGACCTGCCCAACCTGGAGCGAATCGAGGTCCTGCGCGGACCGCAGAGCACGCTTTTCGGCAAGAATGCGTCTGCCGGCATCATCAGCGTGGTCACGGCGGCGCCCGACCTCAACGCCTACAGCGGCTCGGCATCGGTCACCGTTGGCGGCCGCAGCGAATTCATCGTCAGGGGTGATATCACGGGGCCGTTGTCGGACACCGTGGCGTTCAGCCTGTCCGGCAGTTACAACACGCGCGACGGATACTTCAGGAACCTGACAGATGGTGCGAAATTCAACGAACACGACCGCTGGGGTGTACGCGGGCAGTTGTTGTTCGCGCCGAACGACAACCTGGAAGTTCGCGTAATCGGGGACTTCGACAACATCGACGAAGCCTGCTGCGGGGTGTCGAATCTCCTTGATGGCCCGACCGGCGGCATCATTCGCCTCATCGGCGGGCAATTGCTCCCGGAAGATCCGTTCTCACGCTCACAATTCTTCGATTTCGACCCGGAGAGCGATATCGACAACAGCGGCGCCTCGGTGCAAGTCGACTATGACTTCGGGAATGTGACCCTGACCTCGATCAGCGCCTATCGCAACCAGTCGCGCTTCGAGAATGCCGACGTCGATTTCACCAGCGCCAGGCTGATCAGCCGCAACTCGGGCGATACCGACATCGACACCTTTACCCAGGAGATCAGGCTGGCCTCTTCGGGCGACAACAGCATCAACTGGATGGTGGGCGGCTTCTACTTCGACGAGGATGTGGATATTGCCAACGAATTGTTCTACGGGCTGGACTTCCGCGCCTTTGCCGACGTCCTGACGGTTCTCACCACCGGCGGTACGCCGGGCGTCGACCCTTCGCCGCTGGATGGCCTGGAACCGGCGCTGGGCCTGCCGGCCGGCACGTTTTTCGCCGCAGGCCAGGGACGCACGGAATTTACCGGCCAGGATAACCAGTCGTTTTCCATATTTGGCCAGCTTGACTTCGACCTGAGCGAGCGGGTGCTGCTGTCCCTCGGCGCCAACTACACCGAGGACGAGAAAGATGCCTTCTTCAACGAGGCGAACACCGATGTATTCTCCTCGCTGGATTTCGTGTCCATCGGCTTCGCGCTGATTTTCCAGAATCTCACGGGATTGCCGGCGACGCCGGCCAACATCGCCGCCAACCCCGGGGCCGCGGCGGCGGCGTCGGGCCTCAGCACCGTGCAATGCACGGCGATGACCGGACCAGCCTGTAATTCCCTGCTCGGACTGCAGCCGCTGCAATTCATGCCGCCGTTCCTCGCCTTTCCCAACGCTATCGAATCAGGACATTCCAATGACGACAAGGTGACCTGGTCGGCACGGCTGTCGTTTGATGTTACGGACAGCGTCAGAGTCTACGGGGCTGTCGCCACCGGATTCAAAGCCACATCCTGGAACCTGTCACGTGATTCGCGGCCCTTTGCGGCCGACCTGCCCGCGATCCTGGGCGCCGGGCTCGGCGTGACGAACCTGAATGCCGGCACGCGCTTCGCCAGGCCGGAGGACGCGACCGTCTACGAGATCGGCCTGAAAACCCGCCTCGAACGCAGCACCCTCAACATGGCGATCTTCACGCAGGAGATCGAAGATTTTCAGTCCAACCTGTTCCTCGGCACCGGCTTCGCGCTGGCCAACGCCGGCAAGCAATCGACCGACGGTGTGGAAGTGGAGTGGAACTGGTCGCCGATGGATGCCCTGCAACTCTCATTTTCCGGCACCTATCTGAATGCGAAATATGACAGGTTCACGACTGCGTCAGGCGTCAACGGTCCGATCGACCTGAGTGGCACCCGGGTGCCGGGCGTGCCGGAGTACAGCATCAATACCTCGGGCATTTACAACTTCGACCTGACCTCGAGCATCAGCGGTTTCGTTCGCGTCGAGTACATATACGAGGACAAGCAGCCGATCGTCTCCAACGTACCAACCTCTATCGCCTCGCGCGAAATTAGTACATTGAACGCAAGCATCGGCCTCGAGTGGGAAAACGGTTTCGAGGCGATGCTCTGGGGGCGTAACATTACCAAGGACAATTACCTGTTGAGCGCGTTTCCCTCGGTTGCACAGGCCGGCAGCTTCAGCGGCTACCCCAACGAGCCGCGGACTTACGGCCTGACGCTGCGCATGAACTTCAATTGACCGAGCCTGTTTCGGCATCGGCCCGAGTGGCTGATGCCGAAACCCCGGTATCGGCAAGTGAGTCCTGGTAGGCCTCTGTCAGCTCCAGCGTTTGCAGCTTCGGGTCGGCGAGGATCTGTTCTTCGGTGAATGGGAACTCGACCCAGCGTCCCTCCGAGTACAACTCGGTCAGATCCGCGTAGTGTGGCGACTCCGGCTCCTGCGATTGCGAATAGGTGAGCATACCGCTCGGCCGCACCTGGCCTGACGCATCCCAGGAGATGACCTGGATGTAACTGTTGCCATGCAGGATCGGGTTGTAACCACGATCCTTGTTCAGGTTGGCGATGATTACGCTGAACATGCCGGCCCAGCCCTGGCCACCGGGGATCTCGATTTTCTCCTCATGGCGCAACGCGTACTGAATGTCACCCCAACGTGCGTCGAGCGCGATGCCGGCGTCTTCCAGGACCGTTTGCCCTTCGGCAAGTGCCAGCCGCACTGCTTTCCTGACAGCGGGCTTGTCGAGCGCGATGCCGCGCGGCGTATTGACGGGATCGTCGGCGTCGAACGGGACGGCATGCAGAGCGGGGATACGATTGGCGACCCGCCAGAACTCGGTCCACACGTGCATGCCGCGGCTATCGACATTCGCGGTCCTGTCCCACGCGCCGAGCACGCGGCAACTGGCCGCGATATCGACGTGCCGGTCTTCTTCAAGCGTAACAACGGTGGGTTCACCGCAGACTTTGAGGACATCGTCGAGCAGCAGCTCCGCGCCATAGTCTCTTTGACTGTAGATAATTGTGCGCAGGTCGTCGGCGGTGACTTTCTTGCCACTTGCCAGCTGTTCGCGCACGAAGGCGAGGCCTGCACGGGTTCGCAAAGAACGTTCTGTGCGTTCGGCTCCGATGATCGGCGAATAACCCTCCAGCGGCGCCGCGGGATTGGTGAGCCAGTAACTGTCATTCGAGTTGGTCACGTAATCGCCGCGCCGGATACGTGGCATTGCGTCGGCAGGCAGTGTGCCGGCAACGTGGCTCTGCGGGTCGATTTTCCACTCGCATTCGCTGCGCGCACCATCCAGCATGACCACGAATTCCGGAACGGATTCAACCTGTACCCGGCAGTTGTCGAGCAATTCCTTGTCGACATCGGGCGTTGTCGATATGTCCGCATAAAAAGCCGTGCCATATTTGTCGGTGGCGATCGTGTTGGTCCAGAAGACGCCCTGCCGGCTGATCGCCGCCTCGATGTCGTCAACCGATTTCGCAACGCCCAGTGCCGAGTAAGTCGCGGCGGCTTCGGTGTTATCGATCACGGCATCGCGGATTGCATAGGCGGTACTGCCGCTCCAGGGTAGCTGATCGCTGACGATGACAGGGCCATAATGGGTCATGTAGACGGCGTGCTGCTCCGTCGACCGCTCTCCATTCGCGTTGACAACGTCGACGGACACGCTCTGTACATTCATCGCGCGATACTCGTCATCGTAGCGGTATTTCAGCGGATTGTCGGGATTCAGCGTCAGTTCGTAAAGCGTAAAGCGCAGTGCCGTCGACACCGTGTGCGTCCACGCGACGTCCTTGTTGAAACCGATGGACACCGCATTCGTCGTGTACAGGCTGACGCCCATGGTATCGAGGACGCCCGGTATCGTCGTGTGGATGAGGTGAAAACGCGATGAACCGCGCCACGGGTAATGCGGGTTGCCCAGCAGGATGCCGCGCCCCGAATCGCTCACGTCTTTGCCGAAGGCAACGCCGTTGCTGCCGAGGCCGGCCTCGAGGCTGAAGCGGGTGTCGCCGGCAGCGACCGTCTCGCCCGGGGGCCTGGCTCGCGCCATGTCATTCTGAAAACGGCCGAGACCGTAACGAATGCCGACGCCGGTCATCAGCCGCGCGATGTCCTCGGTAAGCATCGGCCGAACCCAGGGTTTGCCGTTACAGGATGCCGGCAGTTTTCCTTCGTGGTCCCGGAGGTAACGATTGTAGCCGGCAACGTAGCCTTCATTGTAACGGCGATTCTCTTCCGGTATCGCGGTGGCAAAGCGTTGTAATCTGTCGTCTGTCAAAAGTGCGCGATGAAAAATGTCGCTTTCCAGGTTGCCGTTTTCCGGGCCCATGAATGCGGCGAGGCGGCCGTTGACCATGACGATGTCGCGGGCAATGACGCAGACGGCATCGGTCGCCGTGGCATATGCGAAGCCGTAACCCAGGCTCGCGAAATCGTTCGCCTTGACATGCGGGATGCCGTAGCTCGTCCAGCGGATTTCAGTTCGGTAACTGTCATGGTCATCGCCCGGCGACTGTTGCGCGGGCGTGCAACTCAGTAATGCAAAGAAGGCGATTGCTGGCATGCTTCGGCGAAAAGGCATAGAAGTCTCCGGGAGTACCGGGATATTGAATCCGGTGGGTGTCTGCTGCGATGGGAAGCGGAAAGTGTGCCAAGAATGCGCCATGCGATCAATGTGGCGCCCGGGCTGCATCGCTACCAGACGTCGACGAAATTTCGCCTGTCCCGGTTTCTCGAACTGGTTGCCACCGGCAACGCCTTGAGGATAACTTGTCGGGTCTCCTTCGGTTGAATCACCGCGTCGATCTCGACAAACGAAGCCACCTCCGTCGCACTGCCCTGGGCGTAGAGTTTTTCGACCAGGCTATCAAACAGGACCTGTCGTCGCTCCGGATCATGCTGCGCTTCGAGTTCCTTGCGGAAACCGAGCTTTGCGGCGCCTTCGATACCCATGGCGCCGAACTCGCCCTGATGTCGGCGGAACCGAAGAGTGCTGCATTACCTGTTCGATAAAACTCTCATTCGGCGCGTACTTCTCGAAGTATGTTTTTGACAGCGTGAGCTGAACCAGTTTTACCTCCAGCAGATCGTTGATCCTTTTGAGTACCGGCGCTTCGAACGACTGGATAATGACTTGCGCTTCAGCGCCGTCCCAACCTGCACGTATCAGTGCGCCGACCAGCGCAGCCACGATGTCCTTCCCCATCGCCTGGAACCGCTCGGCTTGCTTGGGTTCCGGGTCGATGCCGACGACGCTGCCACCCTCTAAGCTCCTGCGCTTTGCGAGCGCAATGACCTCGCCAAAGCTCGGGATAGCGAAGCGATCGTCGTTCTACTTCAAGCGACGCGGGTCGTATTCACGGCTCCGCAGGGTTTTGGCTTTCACCATTTTCGCTTTTCGGGTATTTGCCTGATATTCGTTGTAACATCGATATTTTTGCTGGTGGGTAATATTCATGCCGGGCATGGAAGAGATAAAAGACAGACCGAATACTCCTGCGCGATCCGTCCCGACCCCGTTATAATTGAGCAGGACAATCACCAGGGGAATCGTCATGCCGCAGGAGGGCCAGAAGATCGACTACATCGAGTTTCCGGCGGCCGACTTCAAAATGCGCTCATGAAGCTCATTTACCTGAGTCTTCTCGCGCTTGCAGCATTCGTCGCCATCTGGATGTTTTTCGTCGTTCTGGCGGAACGCAGGTATCATCAGAGAAAGCTTGCGGCGCTCCGGCAGCAGATAGAAAGACTCGAAGGACGCAGTACGGACGAGCGCCCGCCGGCTGGCAACTGAGCAAGAGGGCTGGCGATGACTGTGCTATATCCGATTTTTGCAATGATGGCGCTCACCCTTTACTGCATCATTCGCATGGGCTTCCTGCGTTACAATGCAGTCCGGCGTGGCGAAGTTCACCCGCACTTTTACAGCCTCTATCGCGGCTACGAGGAACCGGAAAAACTCGCTGCCTATTCGAGGCACGTGGTCAATCATTTCGAGACCCCGGTACTGTTCTACGTTATCTGCGTTATCGCTTATGCCTCAGGCCAATCGGGCACCGCGATTGTGGTGCTTGCCTGGACCTACGTCGGCTTGCGCCTCGTACACAGCTACATTCACCTGACCAGTAATATTGTTGTGCACCGCTTCCGCTTGTTCATACTCAGCGTCCTGGTCATCATTGCGCTGTGGGGCACCGTCCTGACGGGGATAATGCGTCAGTAACCGGTTGCAATCATATTCCCGCAATGAATTGTCAGTCAGGCGATGAAACTGACGCCGTAATCCATCGGTGACAAGTGGAAGAACGTGGCCAGGCTCTGACCGATGTCCGCAAATGTATCGCGTTTGCCGAGTGAGCCGGCAGCGACCGCATTGCCGTACACCAGCACCGGGATGTGCTCACGCGTATGGTCGGTTCCCTGCCAGGTCGGGTCGCAGCCATGATCGGCGCAAATGATGAGCAAGTCGTCTTCCGCAATTCTCGCAGTCAACTCCGGCAAGCGCCGGTCAAAATATTCGAGCGCTTCTGCGTAGCCATCTACGTCACGGCGGTGCCCGTAAAGCATGTCGAAATCAACGAAATTGGTAAAGACGATTGAGCGATCACCTGCCGATTCGTATTCCTCGACGGTCGCGTCGAATAAAGCGGCATTACCGGTTGCTTTTACTTTTTTTGTCACGCCGCGGTGAGCGTAGATATCGGCAATTTTTCCGATGCTGATGACTTCGCCGCCACTCTCGACAAGCTTGTCGAGTGCCGTCACCGATGGCGGCGGTGTCGTCAGGTCTTTCCGGTTTCCCGTGCGCACAAAATCGTTGCTGCAGGTACCGGTGAATGGCCGTGCGATGACACGACCGATGTTGTAGTCATCGACAAGTTCACGTGCGACATCGCAAAGATCGTAGAGCCGCTGCAGGCCAAATGTCTCTTCATGACACGCGATCTGGAAGACGGAGTCCGCCGATGTGTAGACGATAGGCTTGCCGGTAACCATGTGATCCGCGCCGAGGTCGGCAATGATCGTCGTTCCGGATGCATGACAGTTGCCCAGTACCCCGGGTAGATCCGCCCGTTTTATGAGTGCATCAAGCAATGCCCGCGGAAACGTACTTGTTTTTTTTGTGAAGTAACCCCAGTCGAACAATACGGGCACACCGGCAATTTCCCAGTGACCGCTTGGCGTGTCTTTCCCACTCGACAGCTCGGCTGCATATCCATAGGCACCTGTGACGTCTTCGCCTTCGCCGATACCAGGCGGGCTTTCGCCACTCGATTCCCGCGCTGCGCGCACCAGGCCGAGACTCGCCAGATTAGGCAGATACAAAGGCTTTCCGGCATCGGCTCGCTGCCGTGCGATGTGGCCAAAGGTGTTGGCACCGACGTCACCAAAGTGTCCGGCGTCATCGGTTGCACCGATGCCGAACGAGTCCATGACGAGGATGACGGCTCTGCCCATTGATTGCTCCGGAAACAGAGAATTCAGTGTAACTCATTCGGAAGCGGCCTCAGGGACGTTGTTGAGACTGCCGCAATGAAGGGCCGCAAGCTGCCCCTTTCGACTTCCGTGTTGCCCGACGGCCCTAGTGATTCATCGGTTCGGTCGAGAATGTGCTATGACCGAAGAACTCGATTCGCGTCAGCCACGTGTAATCGCCTTCGATCGACATCATACTCATCAGTACGACGATCAAGACCGGTGGCACCATGATAGCCAGTTTCAGCGCCAGCCGTTCCCATTTCATGTGCATGAAAATTGCAACGATAAACCCGGCTTTCACAAGCATGAAAAGCACGATCAGGCCCCATCGGAGATTCCCCTGGAGGTCGAGGTAATCGACCATGTACGAGCCAGTACTCAATATGAACAGAAGTATCCAAGCAAAAATATAGATCCCCAACGGGTGCTGTTGTCCTTCCTGTGCTGTCATACCAACGGCCTCCTGCTGCCTACCAGAGATAGAAGAATGCGAAAATGAATATCCAGACGAGATCCACGAAATGCCAGTAAAGGCCTGCAATTTCCACTATTTCGTAGTTGTTGCCTCGTTTCTCGTAAAACCCTTTTTTGACGCGGGTGGCAATCACCATCAGGTAAATCACGCCGGCCGTGACATGCATGCCATGAAAGCCGGTAATCATGAAAAAGCTCGAGCCGAACTGCGCCGCGCCCATCGGGTTTCCCCATGGCCGCACGCCTTCGCCGACAATCAGCTTGGTCCACTCGAAAGCCTGCATACTGACGAATGTGGCGCCCAGGGCCGCCGTCGCTGCCATTAGCCAGAATGTTTTGTTCTTGTCTTTGCGATAACCCATGTTGACCGCGAGCGCCATCGTACCGGACGACGTAATGAGGACGAAAGTCATGATCGCAATCAGCACCAGCGGTATCGGCTGCCCACCGAAATTCAAGGCGAAGACTTCGGCAGGTACCGGCCACGGATCCGTCGTCGACATGCGAACGGTCATGTAGCCGATCAGGAAGCAGCTGAAAATAAACGTGTCGCTCAGGAGGAAGATCCACATCATGGCCTTGCCCCAGGGCACCTGAAATGACTGCATGTCGGCCGAGAAATCCGTTACGACCCCTTTTGGCCCGGTCGGCAATGTAGTTGCTGCAGCTTCTGACATAGGTAGCTTTCCTTCTTAGGTAGATAACAGCATGCCGAACAACACGATCCAGACCAGCAACAGGAAATGCCAGTAAACCGTGCAGAGTTCGATGCTCACCCTGACGCTGTCTGCATCAGCGCCCGTCCATAACCTGGTCGTCGATCTCGCCCAGACCCACAGGCCGCCGAGTATGTGTAAGCCGTGCACGGCGGTCAGCAGGTAGAAAAATGCATTCGCCGGATTGGTGTCCAGGTAATATCCCTCAGCGATCAGCTGGCGCCATGCGACCAACTGGCCCAGCAGGAACAACACGGTCAGCGCGCCGGCAACGGCAAGCCCCGGCTTCAATCGATCCTGCATGCCATTGACAGCCGCGTTCCGCGTCCAGTGATAGGCTATGCTGGCGAGAATCAGGACAGCCGTGTTCGCCCATAGCAGCGTCGGCTCAGCGACTGGCCGCCAGTCCGGCTGGTTCATGCGAATCGCGTAAGCGCTGATGAAAAGCGCAAACAGTGATGTCGCGACAGCAAGAAATACCGTCAGCGCCACCGCTTTCACATTGGCATTGATCGATGAACCGGATGCAGCATCATCCGACGGGGCCGGTACCCACGGCTGCGTGTTGAGCGTCTGCCGTAACAGCCACATGATGACCGCGGCCATTATCGTGCCGAGGAAGATGAGCGTGATGTACATCTAGTGATCCACCCCGTGATCGCGCCCGACCGGAACGTCACTTTCTGGTACGGTCTGCGGCACGAAGTCCTCCGCCTGGCCGGGCACGCTGTAATCGTACGCCCAGCGATGAACCTCCGGCAGGGAATGCCCCCAGTTGCCATGCTTCGGCGGCGTGTCCGGCGTTTGCCATTCCAGCGTAGTCGCTTTCCACGGGTTCGGGCCGGCCGGTTTGCCTTTCTTCAGACTGACGATCACGTTGTAAATGAAGATCAGCTGCGTTGCCGCGATGATCAATGCCGAAATAGACATGCTCGTATTCAGTGCCACTGCCGAATCCGGCATAAAAGCCGTGTTGCCCATCGCGAAATAGCGCCGCGGAATGCCGAGGAAGCCCAGGTAGTGCATCGGCAGGTACAACGAATAGGTGCCAAGGAACGTCAGCCAGAAATGCCACTTGCCGAGCGTCTCGTTGTACATACGGCCGGTCATCTTCGGGTACCAGTGGTAGATGGCACCGAATACGACCAGCACCGGCGACACACCCATGACCATGTGGAAGTGCGCCACGACGAAGTAGGTATCCGACAACGGCAGGTCGATCGTCACATTACCCAGGAACAGGCCGGTCAGCCCGCCGTGAGTGAAAGTAAAGATGAAGCCGATCGCGAACAGCATCGGTACGCGCAGG
>Ga0114931_10003313_pt1 | contig 20415 bp, 16 predicted proteins | sample 2SBtaG_FD_89579 | JGI IMG/M metagenome (GOLD analysis project Ga0114931, IMG submission 89579) | Deep subsurface microbial communities from Kolumbo volcano to uncover new lineages of life (NeLLi) - 2SBTROV14_V59a metaG | ecosystem: Environmental > Aquatic > Marine > Volcanic | place: Kolumbo...
GAATCCGTCAGGCGCCGGCGTGGGATAAGCAGGAGGCAGTAATGAAACGCAAACGAGCGCTACTCGCTGGAATCGCGCTAATCGCCGCAAGCTGGGCGTTGCCGCAAGTGGCCGTGGCCAAGGTGGAGATCACTTGGTGGCATGCCATGAGCGGGTCGCGGCTGAAGGTGGTGCGTGACATCGTAAAGGGTTTCAATGCGACTCATCCGAGTATAGAACTCAAGGCGCTCTACACCGGGACCTACCCGGAAACCTTGACCAAATACATCGCCGCGTACCGATCACACACGGCGCCGAACTTGGTGCAGGTCTATGAGGTCGGTACGCAGACGATGCTGTCGAGCAACGCCGTGGTGCCGGTTTACAAGATTCCCGGGAAGCTGGGTGAAAACTGGGACTGGGCGCAGTACGTGATTCCTATCACCAACTACTATTCGACGGGCGGCAAACTGTGGTCGATGCCGTTCAATTCGTCCACTGCGATGCTTTACTACAACAAGGATCTTTTCGCGAAAGCGGGTCTTGACCCGAACAAACCGCCCGCGACCTGGGCCGAAGTGGAATCCGACGGTAAGAAGCTGATTGCCAGTGGCGCGGCCAAACATGTGCTTTCCTTCGGTTGGCCGGGATGGGTGTTCGAGCAGATGTTCACCTATCACAACCAACTGTTCGCTGATCATGGCAACGGTCGCCGGGGTCTTGCTACCAAGATGCTCTTCAACGGCGATTTCGGCAACATGGTGCTGGATACCTGGTCGCGGTTGTCCAAGGAGGGGATCTTCCTCTACGGCGGCGCCGAGTATTCGGCGAACTCCGCTTTCGAGGCCGGCCAGATTGCGATGCTCATTCAATCGACTTCGTCCCTTTCCGGGATCATCAAGGGCTCGCGTTTCAAGGTCGGGACGAGCTTTCTGCCTAAGTTCGAGGGTTATCCGCACGGCAATTCGGTCATCGGTGGAGCAAGCCTGTGGGTGACCAAGGGGCAGAGCAAGGAACAACTTCGCGCCGTGTGGGCGTTCCTCAAGTATCTTGCGAATACCGAAATTGCGGTGAAGTGGCACAAAGGCACAGGCTACTTCCCCACCGTCAATTCCGCGGTGCAAGAACTACTTAACGAGGGGTGGTTCGCCAGAGAGACCTACCTGACGGCCTTCCTCCAAGTCCTTTCCGGACGGCGCGACACTCCGGCAGCCACCGGCGTTCGCCTCGGACCGTTCGTGCAGATTCGTCAGATCGAGCGTACCGCGATCGAGAAAGCGGTTTCAGGGGTGGTTTCCCCCAAGGCTGCTCTTGACGAGGCGGCGGGAAAGGCCAACCAACTCTTGGCGGATTTCGCGCGCATGAATTCGTAGTCGTATTTCGATCCCTCGCGGGGAGGTGGCCCTCTCCGCGAGGCTTCTTTTTTTTCAGCAGATCCCAGGCGGCGGACAGCATGTACGAGGAGCGTTTTCCCGGCCATCGCTTGCTTCCCTATCTGCTCATCCTTCCTTCAGTGGCGGTGATCGGCGTCTTTCTGGTCTACCCGTTCCTGCAGAGCGTGCGCGACTCCTTCTACGCGTCGACCGCCTTCGGGACCAACGAAATCTACGTCGGCTTGCGCAACTACCTGCGGCTGTTACGTGCGCCAGACTACCACACCAGCGTGGTTACCACCCTGGTGTTCGCGACCATCGTGATGGTCGTGGGGCTGGCGTTCTCGATGCTGGTCGCCTTGCTTCTCAATCAGCGGATCAAAGGGCAGCGCTTCTACCAGATAGCCCTGATTTGGACCTACGCTCTGTCGCCGGCGGTGGCCGGAGCGATCTGGGCGCTGTTGTTTGCCCCGGCTACCGGCTTTGTCACCTTTGTGGTAGCGAAACTTTCCGGTGGCTATGTTCTCAACTGGATGACCAGTCGCTGGATCGCGCTGCTGGTGGTATCGGCAGCCGCCACTTGGAAGATGCTCGGATACAACATGGTATTTTTTCTCGCGGGGCTCCAGAACGTTCCCGAAGAGTTGCTTCAGGCGGCACGCGTGGACGGCGCGGGGCCGTGGCACGTGTTCTGGGACATTACTTTCCCGCTGCTTTCCCCGACCACGATGTTTCTGCTTTTCGTCAACATGATCTACGCCTTTTTCCAGGTCTTCGGCCTCATCGACATCATGACCCAGGGCGGCCCCGGCGACGCGACCAATATCCTCGTTTACAAGCTTTACCGCGATGCCTTCATCTATCTTGATTCGGGCTCGGCCTCGGCGCAGTCCATCATCATCTTCGTGGTGATTTCAGTGGCCGCGATCATCCAGTTACGGGTGGCGACGCGCAAGGCGATCTATGTACGCTGAGCCGGAGATTCGGAAGGTGGGCGCTCGGCCGGACGCCGCGTTCGGCTCGCTCCATGCCGCGTTGTTTTCGCGATGCGCATGAAAATCGGAAAAAATGCCGCGGTTCACGCGGCCCTGCTCACCATCGTGGCGGTGGTAGCCTTTCCGGTAATATACGCGATCATCACGAGCACGCTCAGCTTTCAGCAGGCCTACGAGTATCCGCCGCGGCTCATCCCCGGCACCGAATTCTGGACCAACCTCCAAGATGCCTGGACGCGGGTCGATATGGGGCGGCAGTTTCTGGTCAGTTCGATCATTTCGGTCAGCGTCGCATTGGTGAAGATCATCTTGTCGCTGATGGCCGCGTTTGCCTACACCCACTTCAGCTTTCGCGGCCGCGCGCTGCTGTTTCCGATGACGATGATCACGCAGATGCTGCCGCTCCCGGTACGTATCTTGCCGACCTACCATATGATGGCGCAATTCAATTGGATCAACTCCTATTCGGCATTGATGTTTCCGTTCTTCGCCAGTACCACGGGGATCCTCCTGTTTCGCCAGTTTTTCCTCACCGTGCCACGCGATCTTTCCGATGCGGCCCGGGTCGACGGCGCGGGACCGCTACGCTACTTTCTTCAGATCCTCGTTCCCGTGTCGCGCACCAATATCGCCGCGCTGTTCGTCATCGAGTTCATCTTCATGTGGAGCCAGTACCTGTGGCCGCTGATCATCACGACCACCGGCGACATGAGGGTCGTCCAGATCGGCCTCAAGATGCTCATCGCCACCGACCAGATTGCCCCGGCGTGGAACGTGATCATGGCGGGCACCATCCTCGCGATGCTGCCGCCGTTGGTGGTGCTCGTCGTGTTCCGGCGTAGCTTCGCGCAGGGAATCGCGATGCAGACCCAGAAGTGAGGCCTACCCGGAAGTGAGCTCGTTCCACCGAGCTGATTGCCTACGGTCCCGTGCCCGCTATGCGGCTTTCTCGACGCGTGCGGCGCAGAATTTGAACTCGGGGATCTTGCCGAAGGGATCGAGGGCCGGGTTGGTGAGCACGTTGGCCGCCGCTTCAGCGTAGCAGAAGGGGATGAAGATCACGCCTTCCGGCAACCCGTCGTCGGCACGCACCTTGATCTCGATCGCGCCGCGCCGGGTTGCTACCCGCACCGTTTCACCGGGCGCCACGCCGAACTGCGCGAGGTCGGCGCCCGCCAGGTAGGCGATCGCCTCGGGTTCGATCGCGTCGAGTACGCTGGCGCGGCGGGTCATCGCGCCGGTGTGCCAGTGCTCGAGCTGGCGCCCGGTGGTCAATATCATCGGATAGTCGGCGTCGGGCTGCTCGTCAGGCGGCGCGATCCCGGCGGGCACCAGCTTGGCGCGTCCGCTCGGGGTCGGAAAGCCGTCGCCGAACACGATATCGTGGCCCGCGACGTCGGGTCCGTCGCAAGGGTAGGTGACGGCGTCCTCGCGGGCCAGCCGCTCCCAGGTGATGTTGTCGAGCGACGGCATGACGGTCTTCATCTCGGCGAACACGTCGGCCGGGCCGCTGTAGTTCCAGGGAAGGTCCATGCGGCGCGCGAGCTCCTGGACAATCCACCAGTCCTGTCGCGCGTCGCCGGGTGGATCGATCGCCTGGCGCCCCATCTGCACCTGGCGGTTGCTGTTGGTCACGGTGCCGGTTTTTTCGGGCCACGCCGAAGCCGGCAGCACCACGTCGGCGTGAAACGCGGTTTCGGTAAGGAAAATGTCCTGTACCACCAGGTGTTCGAGCTTGGCGAATCCGGCCCGCGCGTGTTCGGTGTCGGGGTCCGACATCGCCGGGTTTTCGCCCATGATGTATACGCCTTTGATGGTATCGGCGTGGATCGCGTCCATGATCTCGACCACGGTCAGGCCGGGTTCCGGATCCAACGCCATGCCCCAGGCGGCCTCGAAACGCTCACGCACCGCCTCGATGCCGACCCCCTGGTAGTCGGGATAGACCATCGGAATGAGCCCTGCGTCGGAGGCGCCCTGGACGTTATTTTGGCCGCGCAGCGGATGCAGCCCGGTGCCGGGTCGCCCGACCTGGCCGGTGATCATCGCCAGTGCGATCAGGGCGCGCGCGTTGTCTGTGCCGTAGACGTGCTGCGACACGCCCATGCCCCAGAAGATCATGCTCCGTTTCGCGGTCGCGAAGGTGCGCGCCACGGTGCGCAGGGTCGCGGCGTCGATTCCGCAGATCGCCTGCATGGCTTCCGGACTGAAGTCGCCCAGGTGTTCGGCAAGCCGCTCGAAACCCTCGGTGTGGGCCTCGACATACGGGCGGTCGTAGAGTTTCTCGGTGACGATGACATTGAGCAACGCGTTGACCAACGCGATGTCGGTGCCGGGTTTGAACTGGAGTATGTGGGCGGCGTGGCGCTTTAGTAGTCCGACGCGCGGATTGGCGACGATTAGCGTGCCGTGCTTGGCGAACTGCTTGAAGAAGGTCGCCGCCACCGGGTGGTTGGAGGTGGCGTTGGAGCCGATGATCAGGACCACGTCGGCGTCGAGCGCGGCGGTGAAAGGCGCGGTGACCGCGCCCGAGCCGATTCCTTCGAGGAGCGCCGCGACCGACGAGGCGTGACACAGTCGGGTACAGTGGTCGATGTTGTTGCTGCGGAAAGCCGTGCGCACCAGTTTCTTTACCAGGTAGGCTTCTTCGTTGGAGCCCTTGGCGGAGCCGAAGCCGGCGAGCGCTTTGGGGCCGTCGCGGTCGCGGATGCGCTTGAGCCCCCGCGCCGCCAGATCCAGGGCTTCGTCCCAGGTGGCCTCGCGGAAATGGGTCGAGGGATCCGCCGGATCGACATCGCAGAGCGGATCCTTGGGTGCGTCCGGGCGGCGGATCAGCGGCTTGGTGAGTCGATGCGGGTGGCGCACGTAATCGAAGCCGAAACGGCCTTTGACGCACAGGCGGTTATGATTGCCGGGGCCATCGCGGCCCTGGACGGCGACGATCGCGTCGTCGTTGACTTGGAAGGTGACCTGGCAACCGACGCCGCAATAAGGGCACACGCTGGGCACCTCGCGCAGCGGCGTGCGCCGGTCGACGCCGGATTCGTCGACCAGAGCGGCCTCCATCAGGGCACCGGTCGGACAGGCCTGCACGCACTCGCCGCAGGCCACGCAGGTGCTCTCGCCCATCGGATCGTCGAGGTCGAAAATGATCTTGGAACGGTGGCCGCGATAGGCCATCCCGATCACGTCGTTGACCTGCACTTCGCGGCAGGCGCGCACGCATAAGGTGCATTGGATGCAAGCGTCGAGCGCGACTCGCATCGCCGGATGGCTGCCATCGGCGGCGGGCGCTTCGCGCGGCGGGAAGCGACTCGCTTCGACCTCGAGCGCGCTCGCCCAATGCCAGAATCGCGAGTCGTGGCGGTGGGCGCGCGCGCGCGGCGGTTGATCCGCCGCGAGCAGTTCCAGGACCCCGCGCCGTGCGTTGGTAGCGCGTCGACTCCGAGTGTGGACGGTCATCCCGGCGCGGGGCATCCGCACGCAGGAGGCGGCAAGCACCCGCTCACCCTCGACCTCGACCATGCACGCGCGGCAGTTGCCGTCCGCGCGGTAGCCGGGCGCCGGCGAGTAGCACAGGTGCGGGATGGTGGTGCCGAGTCGTTTCGCAACTTGCCAGAGGGTCTCGCCCGCCTGCGCCTCGACCTCGACGCCGTCGAGCGTAAATCGGATCGGCTCGCTCATCAGAGATCCTCCGGAAAGTGTTTCAGCACGGACTTGAGCGGGTTGGACGCGGCCTGCCCGAGGCCGCAGATCGAGGCGTCGGCCATCGTCTCGCCGAGTTCCAGCAGCAAGTCCTGGTCCCATTCGCGAGCGCCCATCAGTTTTACCGCCTTTTCGGTGCCGACCCGGCACGGCGTACACTGGCCGCAGCTTTCGTCTTCGAAAAAGCGCATCAGGTTCAGCGCCACCTCGCGCATGTTGTCGTGCTCGCTCAGGATCACGACCGCGTGAGAGCCGACGAAACAGCCGTGTTCTTCCAGGGATCCGAATTCGAGCGGCAGGTCGCCCATCGGCGCCGGCAAGATCCCGCCCGAAGCACCGCCCGGCAGATAGGCCTTGAAGGTATGACCGTCGGCCATCCCGCCGCAGTATTCGTCGATCAACTCGCGCACCGTGATCCCGGCCGGGGCCAGCTTGACCCCCGGCTCCTTGACCCGCCCGGATACCGAGTAACTGCGCAGGCCCTTGCCGCCGTGGCGACCCTGGTCGGCGAACCAGCGCGGCCCTTTTTCGAGAATGTCCCGGACCCAGAACAGGGTCTCGACATTTTGGACCAGGGTCGGGCGGCCGAATAGTCCCACCTCGGCGACATAGGGTGGGCGTTGACGGGGCAGGCCGCGCTTGCCCTCGATCGATTCGATCATTCCCGACTCTTCGCCACAGATGTAGGCTCCGGCACCGCGCCGCAGGTGGAGTTCGGTGTGCCGGGCAAGGCCCGCCGTCGTGAGCTTCGCGAGTTCGGTGTCGAGGATCGCGTGCGCCTCCGGGTATTCGTCGCGCAGATAGATATAGGTGGCGCGGGCCTCGACCGCCCACGCGGCCAGCAATACGCCCTCCAGAAAGCGGTGGGGATCGTTTTCCAGGTAGTGGCGGTCTTTGAAGGTGCCGGGCTCTCCCTCGTCGGCGTTGACCGTGAGCAAGCGCGGCCCGGGGAAGCCGCGCACGATCCGCCACTTGCGTCCGGTCGGAAAGCCGGCGCCACCCATTCCGCGCAGGCCCGCCTCATCAAGCGCGGTAACCACCCCCTCGAAGTCGCGCTGCCCGTCGAGGCACGCCCGGAGAGTGGCATAGCCGCCGTCCGCGCGATAGGCGTCGAGACCGATGTAGTGGGGTATCCGGGCGTCGGTTTCACCCGCATTCGCGATCCGCAGCACCTCCTCGGCGGTCGCCTCGTCGACGTGGCGGGAACCCACCTGGACCGCCGGTGCGCCGGCGCAGCGCCCCATGCACGGTGCGCGCACCACCCGTACGCCTGCCGCCTGCGCGAGCGCGGTATGCAGTTGCTCGGCGCCCGCCAGCATGCAACTCAGGCTGTCGCACACCCGGATCGTGAGCGGCGGCGCACGATCGGCGTCGGCCAGCACGTCGAAATGTGCATAGAAGGTCGCAACCTCGTAGACCTCGGCCATCGGCAACCGCATCTCATCGGCGAGCGCCACCAGATGACGCCGGCGCACGCAGCCATAGTGATCCTGGATCAGGTGCAGGTGCTCGATCAGCAGATCGCGATCGCGTGCCCGATCACCGAGCAGCGCACGCACCTCGTCGAGTGCGCCGGATTCAACCTGTCTGCCCTTGGGGTGGGGTTTGGTTTTCCGCCGTCCGGCCCCGGGGTGCTGATGTCTGTGCACGGTCGCTCGCTCGCTCGACATGCCTTGTGGCTCCTGCGGGCTCGGTTCAAAATAATTTCACCATTCCGGGTGCCGATCCATCCCGCCCGGCGGCGTTGCTCGTCAGAGACTCTTGCAAAATTGCAAGAGCCGAGCGGTTCAGGGATGAACCGCCATTTTCGACGGATGTAATCCGTTGAAAATGAAGAAACCGGGAAATCGCATTTTCCGGTTTCGTCTTGCAAAAATGCCATGGAAGGCAGTTTTGCAGGTACCTCGTCAGTTGAATAGCCCGGCTATTCGCCTTCCTCGCGCCTTGCCGGCCGGGCGTGTCGGCACCTGCAACGGCAATCTTATTTTTGCCCGAGCCCGAACCGGCGCGAGCAATCGCATAAGGTAAACCTGACTTCGGCTTCGCTCAAGCACGAAATCGATACCGCGTCGAAGCACTTGGACAATCGCGGGTCGCGCGGCTACACTCGAATCTGGTATACGAAATAACGTATACCGAGACTCGAGGGGTTGGTCGGTGAGCGTGTATTGCCTGCTCGGTTGCTCACCTCCGACGCCGAAAAAAAGCAATCGCGCGCTTGGCGCGATTTCGTCACCGAGGAGGATGACCATGTCTCTACGCAGAAAAACGACACTGTTCGCCAACCTGGCGGGAGCGCTGGCACTGGCGTCAACCACGCTGGCCGTATCGTCCGCGGCCCTCGCCTGGACGCCGAAAAAGCCGATCAACTTCGTGATCATGGCTGGTAAGGGCGGTGGCGCCGACAAGATGGCGCGCCTGATGCAAACCGTAATCGCCAAGCACAAGCTGTCACCGAAGCCACTGGTGCCGATCAACAAGCCCGGAGGCTCGGGTGCCGAGGCCTTGATTTACCTGAAGAGCACCAGCGGCATCAACAAGAACCACACCATCATGGTGACCTTGAACAGCTTCTATACCACGCCTTTGCGTCAGCCCAAGCTGGGCATTGACATCATGAAGTTCACCCCGATCGGGCGGATGGCCGAGGACACCTTCCTGCTATGGGTGAACAAGGATAGCGGGATCACCGACGTCTCCGGTTTCGTCAAGGCCGCCAAGGCCAAGGGCAACGACTGGATCATGGCGGGCACCGGCAAGGGCCAGGAGGACGAGCTGCTCACCGACTTCCTGAACCGCGCCTACGGCCTCAATATGCGCTATGTGCCGTACAAGGGCGGCGGGCGGGTAGCCAAGGAGCTGGCCGGCAACAATGCCAACTCCACGGTCAACAATCCCTCCGAGCAGCTCGGCTTTTACGAAGCCGGCACCACACGCCCGCTGGCGGCCTTCACCCCGCAGCGTCTGCCACTGTTCCCGAACGCGCCGACCTTCAAGGAACTCGGCAAAAACTTCGTGTACTTCATGCAGCGCAGCGTGGTCGGCGCGCCGGGGATGAGCAAGGCGGCGGCGGCCTTCTATCGCAATCTCTTCGCCCAGGTGTACGCCTCCGACGAATGGCAGAAATACATGAAGAAGAAGAGTCTGCGCGGTGGATTTCTCACCGGTGACGCGCTTAAGGCGTATTGGAAGCGCGAGAAGGCGATCCACAAGGTGATGCTGAAGCGGATCGGCCAGATCTGAAGGTAACGGAGGACTGAACGGAGACCGCCCGTCATGCGACGTGCCGAATTAATCATGGCCCTGATCATGGCGGCGGTCTCCGCCGGTCTGATGTGGAAGAGCGCCGAACTCCCGATCGGCTGGATCTCCGGCGAGGGACCGGGTGGGGGCGCTTTTCCGTTCTGGCTGTCAGCGGGGATGCTGATGAGCTGCGTGTGGATCCTGGTCAACTGGGTGCGGCGCACCAGTCCGGTGGCGGATTCGGGCGAGCCCTACATGGATCGTCATACGCTGGTGCTTTTCGCGCTCGGCGCTGGTTCGCTCACCGGCCTGATCGGGTTGATCCATTTTGTTGGGGTCTACGGCTCGGTGCCGCTATTCCTGATTTTCTACATGCGTGTCATCGGCCACCACTCTTGGCGACTGACCGGAACCCTGGCGCTTGTGGCGCCGGTGGTGATCTTTTTCTTCTTTGAGGTGGCGCTCACCATCACGCTGCCCAAAGGCTACACCGAGCCGCTTTTCTTCCCCTTGTACGACCTGTTCATGTGATCGGGCGGCTTCGGGGCAGCGCCTTCGAACGGAGGACGCCACTTTGTCGACCCATACCGGGAGAGTGACTCCATGACGGAGATCCTGCAGCACCTGATGGGCGGCTTCGCGGTCGCCTTGCAGCCGCTCAACTTCTTGCTCGTGATTGGCGGCGTCACGGTCGGTCTGTTCATCGGCGCGATGCCGGGGCTCGGCTCGATCAACGGCGTGGCGATCCTGTTGCCGATGACCTTTCTGGTGCCGCCCACCGGGGCGATCATATTTCTCGGCGCGATCTATTACGGCGCCATGTACGGGGGCGCGATTAGTTCCATCATGCTCGGTATCCCCGGCGCCTCGACCGCGGTGGCGACCACCTTCGACGGCCGCCCGATGGCGCTTCAGGGACATGCCGACCGCGCCCTGGTGACCGCGGCGACGGCGTCTTTCGTGGGCGGCAGCATTTCGGTGGTGTTATTTACGATATTCGCGCCGCCGCTGGCGAGCGTGGCGCTGGAGTTCGGCTCCCCGGAGGAGTTTGCGCTGATGCTGTTGGCCTTCGCCACGTTCATCGGGCTCGGCGGAGACGATATCCCCAAGACCTTCTTTTCGATATTTGTCGGGCTGGTGCTGAGCGCGGTGGGGCTCGACATCATCAGTGGACAGCCGCGTTTGATTTTTTTCGGGATCCCCGGCTTCTACCACGGCATCAACTTCCTGGTCCTGGCGATCGGGATCTACGGCATCGGCGAGATGTTGTGGACCATCGAAAGCAGCCGGGGCGATGTGCAGGTCAGCCAGGCGACGCTCTCGATTAAACGGATGCTCGATTCGTTCCGGAAGCTCAAATCGGCGGTCAAGACCATGATAATGGGCTCCTTCCTGGGCTACTTCGTCGGCATCCTGCCGGCGGCCGGCGCCACCCCGGGTTCGCTGATGGCCTACGGGGTGGCGAAGTCGATGGACAAAGACCCCGAATCTTTCGGCAAGGGGAATATTCGCGGTATCGCGGCACCCGAATCCGCCAATAATGCGGCCAGTACCGGGTCGATGCTGCCGATGCTGACCCTCGGGATCCCCGGATCGCCGACCACGGCGATCCTCCTCGGTGGCATGGTGATCTGGGGTCTGGAACCCGGCCCGCGACTGTTCGTCGATCACCAGCAGTTCGTTTGGGGCCTGATCGCGAGCCTTTACGTGGCCAATCTGGCGGCCCTGCTCATCAACATTGCCTTCATTCCGGCCTTCATCTGGGTTTTGAAGATGCCGTTCACGATCCTCGCCCCGATTATCTACATCCTGTGCGTGGTCGGCGGTTATGCCCCCACCCAGGACATGCACGACGTGTGGTTGATGCTGATTTTCGGCGTGGTCGGTTATCTGATGCGCAAACTCGACTATCCGATGGCGCCGGCGGTGTTGGCTATCGTGCTGGGTCCGCTGGCCGAGGCGTCGATGCGCCAGTCGCTAATCATCAGTCACGGCTCACCGGCGATTTTCTTTGAGCGGCCGGTCGCCGGCGTGATCACGGTGGTCGCGATCATATTGCTGGTTTGGCCCGCGGTGAAACTGCTGAAATCACGCTCGCGCGGCGATTCCGCGGAGCAGACGCCATGATCGTTGCAGCGGCAAGGGCGGATTGCCGTCAACCGACAATCTGGTATTCTGTATACCAAATTGGCGACTTGAAACCCTGGTTGAGGTAAGGGTTGGTGGGGAAGGTACATCTGGCGCTCAAGCCCATCGAATACGATGCGGTGCTCAAGCACCGGATTTACGATGCGTTGAAAGCGGCGATCCTGGATATCGACGTCTACGCCGGCGCCAGCGAACACCGCCTTGACGAACGTCGGCTTTCGGAGGAGCTCGGGGTTAGCCGAACGCCGATTCGCGAGGCGCTGGGGCGCTTGGAGAACGAAGGTTTCGTGCGCAACATCCCGCGGCGCGGGGCGTTCGTGGCGCGCAAGACCAAGCGTGAAATTCTGGAGATGATCACTGTCTGGGCGGCGCTCGAGAGCATGGCGGCGCGGTTGATAACCGAACGGGCTAGCGACGGCGAGATTGCCGGACTGCGCAAAATGTTCAGCACTTTCGAAGGCAATCGGATCGCGGCCAAGATCGATGAGTATTCAGACACCAACGTCGAGTTTCACCAGGCGCTGCTCCAGCTCAGCCATTGCGAACTGCTCAGTCAGCTCACCGAGAATCTGCTGCTCCACATCCGCTCGATTCGCCGGCGCACGATCGCGGAGAACAACCGCGCGAGCCGCTCGATCATCGACCATACCCACATCATCGAGGCGCTCGAGGCGCGTGATACCGAGCTCGCCGAGCGTTTGGTTCGCCAACACACGCTGGATCTGCGCGCGCACGTAGAGCGATACGTCACCTGGCTCGCCTGATCGTAAGCGGGCGACGGACCACCGGACATTGAACTTCAGGAGTACCCACCATGGCTGACACGGCGAACAACGATCGCAATTCGGATCCCGGGCGCACGGAAAGCATTTCCGGCGGTCATCTGGTGGCGAAAGCGCTCAAGAGCGAGGGGATCGACGTGATCTTCACCCTCTGTGGCGGCCACATCATCGATATTTACGACGGATGCCTGGACGAAGGCATCAAGATCATCGACGTACGCCACGAACAGGTGGCCGCGCACGCCGCGGACGGTTACGCACGAATGACCGGTCGGCCCGGCTGCGCGGTGGTGACCGCCGGCCCCGGCACCACCGACGCGATGACCGGGGTTGCCAACGCCTTCCGTGCCGAAAGCCCGTTTCTGATGATCGGCGGACAGGGCGCCCACACCCAACACAAGATGGGCTCGCTGCAGGATCTGCCGCATGTCGACATGTTGCAGCCGATCACCAAGTTCGCCGCGACCGTGCCGGCCACCGAGCGGGTCGCGGACATGGTCAGCATGGCCTTTCGCGAGTGTTATAACGGCGCACCGGGACCCTCGTTTCTCGAGATCCCGCGCGATGTGCTGGATCGCAAGATCCCGTTGGCGGGGGCGCGGATCCCCGAGGCCGGGCACTACCGGGCCTCGCCGCGGACCCTGGCCGATCCCGATGACATCGAGCGCCTCGCCGATTTGCTGGTCGAATCCAAGCGCCCTTGCGTGCTGTTCGGAACCCAGGTCGCGACCTGTCGGGCGGCCGCCGAGGCCGACGAGTTCGCGCGCACCCTCAATATCCCCGCCTACATGAACGGCGCCGGTCGCGGCACCTTGCCGCCAGGGCATCCGCAGCACTTTCATCGTACCCGCCGCTACGCCTTCGACAAGGCCGACGTGATCGTGATCGTCGGCACGCCCTTCGATTTCCGTATGGGTTATGGCAAGCGCTTGCGCGCCGACGCGACGGTGGTGCAGATCGACATGGATTACCGCACGGTCGGCAAGAACCGCGATATCTCGCTAGGGCTGGTGGGCGACATCGGCCGGATACTCGCCGCCACCACCGCCGCCACCACCGGGCGCACCGACAACGGCGCGCGCCGCCGTGCGGGTTGGCTGGAAGAGTTGCGCGCCGAAGAGGGGCGGCGCCTGGAAAAACTGATGCCGGAGTTCAAGTCGGACGCGACGCCGATCAACCCCTACCGCATGGCCTGGGAACTCAACGAATTTCTGACCGAGGACACCATTTATATCGGCGACGGTGGCGACGTCGTGACCACCGCGGCGCAGGCGGTGCAGCCTCGTTTGCCGGGACACTGGATGGATCCCGGACCGCTCGGAACGCTGGGCGTGGGGACGCCCTTCGCGATGGCGGCCAAGTTCGCTCACCCCGACAAGGAGGTCTTGTGTTATTTCGGCGACGGCGCGTTCTCGCTCACCGGCTGGGATTTCGAGACCGCCGTGCGCTTCGACCTGCCGTTCCTGGGCGTCATCGGCAATAACTCCGCGATGAACCAGATCCGCTGTGGTCAGATCATCAAATACGGCGCCGAGCGCGGCGAGGTGGGCAACCGCCTCGGCGACGTGCCGTACAGCAAGTTTGCCCGGATGCTCGGTGGTTACGGCGAGGAGGTGCGCGACCCCGCGCAGATCCGCCCGGCGCTGGAGCGGGCGCGTGAAGCGGTACGCGACGGCAAACCGACGCTGGTCAATTGCTGGGTCGATATCGATGTCTGGGCGCCGGGAACGCGCAATCAGACGATGTACAAGTAGGGTTCCTGGTTCAAAGGTTCAAAGGTTCAGGGTTGGGGCGCAGCCGGGATGGCCGACGGTGAAATCCGGGGTGCATTTTGTGGCCGCGCGAACGATCGAGACTTGGTATGTTTCGAGCGTCCAGGATTCATCGCTCTTCAACCCGGAACCGGGAACCACGGAGCCCTGAACCTAAGCCACTGAATTGACCGCACCACGCGGGTAGTTTGCAAGGAGGAATGAATTGATGGGCAAGGCATTGGACGGGGTTCGGATCCTCGACATGACGCACGTACAGTCGGGGCCCACCTGCACCCAGTTGCTGGCGTGGTTCGGCGCCGAGGTGCTGAAGGTCGAATTGCCCGGTCGCGGTGATATCACCCGTAGCCAACTGCGTGACATCCCGGACGTGGACAGCCTCTATTTCACGATGCTCAACCACAACAAACGCAGCATCACCCTTAACACCAAGAGCGATACCGGCCAGGCCATCTTCGAGCGCCTGATCGCGGAGTGTGACGTGATCGCGGAGAATTTCGCGCCCGGTGCGCTGGATCGCATGGGTTTCAGTTGGGAGCGCATTCAGGCGATCAACCCGCGCATAATCTACGCCTCGGTCAAGGGCTTCGGGCCGGGGCCTTTTCAGGACCTCAAGGTCTATGAGAACGTCGCGCAATGCACCGGGGGGTCGGCCAGCACCACTGGTTTCGACGACGGTCCACCGTTGGTGACCGGCGCCCAGATCGGCGACTCCGGCACCGGCTTGCACCTCGCCCTGGGGATCGTGGCGGCGCTGCTGCAACGCGAGAAGACCGGGCGTGGTCAGCGGGTCACCTGCGCCATGCAAGACAGCGTGCTGAATCTGTGCCGGGTCAAGCTGCGCGACCAGCAACGCCTCACCCGCGGCCCGCTCAAGGAGTATCCGCAATACCCGGACGGCGAATTCGGCGAGGCCGTGCCGCGCGCCGGCAATGCTTCCGGTGGCGGGCAGCCGGGTTGGATCGTGAAATGCAAGCCGGGTGGTCCCAACGACTATATCTACGTGATCATCCAGCCGCCCGGCTGGGCCCACTGGATGCGGGTGATCGGGCGCGAGGAACTGATCGAGGACCCCGAATGGGCGACCCCCGAGGCCCGTCTGCCCAAGCTTCACAAGTGTTTCGAGATGATTGAGGAGTGGACCAAAACCAAGACCAAGTACGAGGTGATGGAGATCCTTACCCCGCTCAATGTGCCGTGCGGCCCGATTCTGTCGCTCAAGGAAATCGCCGCCGACCCATCGCTGCGCGCGACCGGGACCGTGGTCGAAGTGGATCACCCGACCCGCGGCGCGTACCTGTCGGTAGGCAATCCGATCAAGCTGTCCGATTCGCCCTCCGAGGTGACTCGCTCGCCACTGCTCGGCGAACACACTGACGAGATCCTGCACGAAGTGCTAGGCTGGAACGACGATCAGATCGCCGCGGCGCGTGACGAAGGCGCGATCTGACCGCGGCGGCGGCGTGTCTGATTCGGAGGGCTGCAAGTGGCGATCAAAAACCTTCTGCTTCCGCTCGGCGAGGGCGACGGCGACGGTGCTCCGCTCGATGCCGCGCTGGGCCTCGCCCGGCAATTCGACGCCCACCTCACGGTGCTGCACGCGAAACCGCCCGCCAAGGATCTGCTCCCTTACGCGACGCTGGGTTTGTCCGCGCGGATGCGTGCCACGGTGATCGACACCGCGCATGCGCAGACCCGGGACACCGCCGCACGACTGCGCGCGGTGGTCGAGAAACGCTGTGCCGAGGCCGCGGTTGAATTCCGCGATCACCCCGAAGGCAAGCCGGGCTTGAGCGTCTCGTGGATGGAGGTCGAGAGCAACCAAAGTGAATTGGTGGCGAGATTCGGAAGGGTCTCGGATCTGATCGTCATGCCGCGCCCGCGACGCACGCCACCACCGCCGACCATCGAGGCGGCACTGCGCGATACCGGGCGGCCCTTGCTGTTGTTGCCGCCGGAACTAAGGTCATTGCAGGTGCGTCACGTGGCGGTGGCCTGGAACGGCAGCAAGGAGGCGGCGCAGGCGGTAGCCGCGGCAGGTCCGTTCTTCGCCGAAGCCGAGAAGATCACCCTGCTGACGACGCGCCGGCGAATGGGGATGGTGCCGAACGCGGAAGCGCTCAGCGACTACCTGGGCTGGCACGGACTCTCCGCGGAGATCCATCTGCTGGCGCCGAATACCGGTTCCCGCCCGGTCGCCAAATCGATCCTCAACGATTGCGCCGAACTCGGCGTAGGTCTGCTCATCATGGGTAGTTTCAGTCGCCCGCGGATGCGTGAGTTGGTGTTCGGCGACGTGACCCAGTGGATCATGAAACGTGCCGCGATCCCGGTGTTCACGGTGCATTGACGCCGGTGTCAGTTTCTTCCCAGCGGTAGCTCGCGGCGGATTTTGCCAACCCGTGCGCGATCGAGCGGGGCGCTGATCAATCCGGTGCGGTTCACCGCCTCGGCCAGGATGATGCCCCACGGATCGACGATCAGACTGTGACCGTGAGAGCGATAGGCGGGATTGTGTTGACCGACCTGCGCGGGCGCCGCGATGTAGAGTTGGTTGTCGATGGCGCGGGCGCGCAGCAACACCTCCCAGTGCGCGGCGCCGGTGGTGGCGGTGAAGTTCGAAGGCACCAGGATCAACTCCGCGCCGCGCCGCGCGAGATCCGCGTAGAGCTCCGGAAAACGCAGATCGAAACAGATGGTCAAGCCGATCCGCCCGATCGGCGTGTCCACCAGCGGCGGTGGTGAGGCGCCGGCGGCGATGGTGTCGCTTTCGCGGATCCGGAGATCGGGCAGATCGACATCGAACAGTTTGAGCTTGCGATAGTGGGCGAGCAATGCGCCATCGGCGCCGATCAGGACCGCGGTGTTGTGGACATGGCGTGGATCGCCGGGGATCCGTTCGTGGAGGCTACCGAGCAACAGCATCATCGCGTGGCGTGCGGCGTGTTCGCGAAAGCGCGTTACCAGCGCCCCGTCGAGCGTTTCCGCGATCGCCAGCTTGCCGGCGCGGCCACCCAGGTAGAGAAACACCTCGGGAAATGCCAGCAGGGCGGCCCCCTCCCCGGCGGCCTGCTCAATCAAGGTTTCGGCAACCGCGAGGTTCGCCTCCAGGTCATCGGTGGTGGTCGTCTGGGCGAGGGCGATCAGCGGTGTGTGGTTCATGGGATCAATTTCGGCGTCAACCGGTTCGTGAGGCGCTCGAGTGTGAACGGAACGAGGGATGAAACATGCGGATTATCGTAAACGGTCAGCAGGCGTTCGGTAAGGGCGTGCTCGACGCGCTGCTCGAACGCGGCGACGAAGTGGTGGGCGTGTATTGCGGTCCCGATCCGGCGAACGGCCGGGTCGATCCGATCAAAGAGGCCGCCGTAGGCCACGGCCTGCCGGTTTTTCAGCCGCGCTCGTTCAAAGAGCCCGAGGTGTGGGAGCAGATGCGTTCGCTGGCCCCGGATCTGTGCGTGATGGCCTATGTGACGCTGTTCGTGCCCGAAGATGCGCTCAACATCCCGACCCGCGGGAGCATTCAATACCACCCCTCGTTGCTGCCGCGCCATCGCGGCGGGAGTTCGATCAACTGGCCGATCATCTGGGGTGAGAAAAAGACCGGGTTGTCGATTTTTTGGCCCGACAACGGGCTCGACACCGGTCCGGTATTGCTCCAGAAAGAGGTGCCGATTAAAGATACCGATACGCTCGGCAGCCTGTATTTTCAGCAACTGTTCCCGCTCGGCGTGGCGGCGATGCTCGAAGCGGTGGATCGGGTCAAGGCCGGAGACGCACCGAAAGTGGCCCAGGATCACGCGCAGGCAACCTACGAAGGATGGTGCCGCGATCCACTGGTCGCGATCAATTGGCACCTGCCGCTGCAACGGGTATGGGATCTGGTGCGCGGCTGCGACCCCCAACCGGGCGCCTGGACCACCCTGAAGGGCACGCCCGTCAAGCTCTACGACTGCGGCAAGCTGAGCGAGGCGTTGAGCGTACAGCCGGGAACCGTGACCGCCGTCGATGAGCAGGGCTTCGCGATCGCCGCCGCTGACGGCCAGTTGCGCGTCGGGCGGGTACGCGCCCGGGGCGGGCGTAAAATCGCGGCCGCGGAGTTCGCCGCCGAGGCCGAACTTAGGGCCGGCAGCCGCTTCGGGAACTGAGGCCCCGGCCACGCCGCGGACAGGTTGCGCTTTCGCGCAGCGAAACCGGAAACGTGTCCCCCTCGAAGACCGGCGCCAGCAGTCTTGATCCGGGAACACGCCTCCCGAGAGCGTGCCTGCTGTCGCCCGCCTTCGAAGGGGACACGATGAAGCATCATGTCCCCGCGCAAGGAAAGCCCGGGGACATGTTCCGCTTTCACGCAGCGAAACCGGAAACGTGTCCCCTCGAAGACCGGCGCCAGCAGTCTTGATCCGGGAACACGCCTCCCGAGAGCCTGCCTGCTGTCGCCCGCCTTCGAAGGGGACACGATGAAGCATCATGTCCCCGCGCAAGGAAAGCCCGGGGACATGTTCCGCTTTCGCGCAGCGAAACCGGAAACGTGTCCCCCTCGAAGACCGGAAGCCGCGAGAATGGTCGATCCCCGCGTGTGCGGGGGAGCCACCGGCGAGCCGCTTGCAGCGCTGCGCGAAGCGGGTCGATCCCCGCGTGTGCGGGGCAGCCGCGAGCAGCGCAAGGATGGCGATCGGGGCGGTGGGTCGATCCCCGCGTGTGCGGGGCAGCCTGATCGTTTCGACTCGTCCATTTCCCGGAGTCGGGTCGATCCACGCGTGTGCGGGGGAGCCCAGCTATGACGTGCGCGTCAAGCTCGTCAGCAGGGTCGATCCCCGCGTGTGCGGGGGAGCCAGCAGTTCTTGAGTATTCATAACAACCTCCCGCGGTCGATCCCCGCGTGTGCGGGGGAGCCGGCACGGTGACCCGCACCGTATCGCTCTCCCAGGGTCGATCCCCGCGTGTGCGGGGGAGCCGGTGGCAGCCCTGGCTGACCTTGGTGCAGCCCGGGTCGATCCCCGCGTGTGCGGGGGAGCCTTCCATCAGCGTGAGCGCATCGAGGCAGGCAAGGGTCGATCCCCGCGTGTGCGGGGGAGCCTCCGCGCCACTGGCGTTAAGCGTCCCGGCGGCAGGTCGATCCCCGCGTGTGCGGGGGAGCCCTGGAGGATGGTGCCGCGGGTGGCGGCGGTGAGGGTCGATCCCCGCGTGTGCGGGGGAGCCTACTCCGCTTCACCGGTCAGCCAGAGGCCCGCGGGTCGATCCCCGCGTGTGCGGGGGAGCCATGCTGCCGAGGGTGTCGCCGACGACGCTGAAGGGTCGATCCCCGCGTGTGCGGGGGAGCCCGCATGATCGCGAAGCCGAGGTTGATGTCGCGGGGTCGATCCCCGCGTGTGCGGGGGAGCCAGCTTGGGGTTCTGGTAGGTCAGATCGGCATCGGGTCGATCCCCGCGTGTGCGGGGGAGCCCCCGCTTGCGTTGCGCGCTCTCTCCGCCGCCCGGGTCGATCCCCGCGTGTGCGGGGGAGCCATAAGGAGTCATCGCAATGGCGGACCAAAGCTAGGTCGATCCCCGCGTGTGCGGGGAGCCCAAAGAAGGGCTGCGTTGCTGGCGCGATGCAAGGGTCGATCCCCGCGTGTGCGGGGGAGCCTTCCGCACCGACCCCGCCGCAGCCCCGATCTGGGGTCGATCCCCGCGTGTGCGGGGGAGCCCCCCAGACCTACAGCCAAACCGAGGATATCCACGGTCGATCCCCGCGTGTGCGGGGGAGCCGGCCACCTGTCGCCGCACAGACCAGACGGAAGAGGTCGATCCCCGCGTGTGCGGGGGAGCCGCCGCGCGCGCCGCCTGGGGCTGGAATGCCGAGGGTCGATCCCCGCGTGTGCGGGGGAGCCCTCAGACGGCGGAGCGACGACAGCCCGACCCGAGGTCGATCCCCGCGTGTGCGGGGGAGCCTAACCCGCCGACCTAGTTGGCTGAGGTCGCTGAGGTCGATCCCCGCGTGTGCGGGGGAGCCCGAGCCATCGGCTAACAGGGAGTCGCCAGATGTGGTCGATCCCCGCGTGTGCGGGGGAGCCGGGCCGCGGTCCGCGAACTGATTAAGTATTCAGGGTCGATCCCCGCGTGTGCGGGGGAGCCTCAGGGATCAATGGTTCAACATGAAAAGCAACGGGTCGATCCCCGCGTGTGCGGGGGAGCCCCCGCTATTTTCGAGCCTATCGAGACCAGGGTGGGTCGATCCCCGCGTGTGCGGGGGAGCCCGATGACGTGGTCACGTGGCTCGGGGTGGTGGGGGTCGATCCCCGCGTGTGCGGGGGAGCCATCGACGGGTCGCGCCTCAAGGGCCGCGGGCGGGGTCGATCCCCGCGTGTGCGGGGGAGCCGATCGCTTTGCCTGTAATACCGCCATCCGGTAGGGTCGATCCCCGCGTGTGCGGGGGAGCC
>Ga0114931_10003314_pt1 | contig 20414 bp, 8 predicted proteins | sample 2SBtaG_FD_89579 | JGI IMG/M metagenome (GOLD analysis project Ga0114931, IMG submission 89579) | Deep subsurface microbial communities from Kolumbo volcano to uncover new lineages of life (NeLLi) - 2SBTROV14_V59a metaG | ecosystem: Environmental > Aquatic > Marine > Volcanic | place: Kolumbo...
CAGACCCAAAAAGCGTACGCCTTAGTGAAGTGCTGACCGCGCTCGATCTTTGGCTTCGGCAAACGCCGATGCGTGACATCGCGATCGCACTATACGGCGAACAATTGGTAGACGACGACTGGGTGCCCGAAGGTGGATACTTGATTGACCGCGTAAGGCGATCAGTCCGGCGAGGGAGATTCATGATGGAAAAGGGCTATCGTCGGCTGTTGACGTAGATTAGAACAACTATTTCAGTGCTGGTGAAAAATGTCGTTCTGGACCTTGATAGCTCTTTGATGGATTTAAGTGGGATAGAAAAGCGTAAATAAACACTGGTTACGATGGGGTCGCTAATGGGGCTTGTACAACAACTTGGTAAAGCCTTGCGCCACAGCCCTCCTATCTCGGGCGCTTTCAATGCTTATCACGCCTCAAGGGATAATGGTGCAGCTCATAGCTGAAAATATCCGCGACGACTTGATCTGAGCCGCTACAATTGGCGGGTTTGGTGGCGAAAACAGAAGACGCAGTGGATAACAACGATAGAGTAATTGTGCGAGTTTCCTGTTCGGCGCGTATTTGGCCAATAAGACTATATGGGGCGAAGACAGATGAAGGCATTCGATCTCGACAATTACTTGATCGAAAACTACGATCGGTTCTCCAGATCGTTCACAACAATTCGCGCCGATGATCTCAGCGCTGCTGTCCAAAATGAATACAAGGCAGGCAGATTTTGGCCGGACGCACTCGTCTCATTGAACCCCCGATTCATGTCGAAAGACACTGTCGACGACCTCGTCTCGTCGGGAGAACTCGATCCTTCGACAGGTGCAATTTTTCGATTTGGTGATACGCCCCTTCGATTCTACCTTCATCAACAACAAGCGATCGCAAAAGCGCGCGCGGGCCAAAGCTATGTCGTCACCACTGGAACCGGCTCCGGCAAGTCATTGTGTTTCTTTGTTCCGATTGTCGATGCGATTGTAAGGTCGCTAAAGGCGAAGAAGGCGCGATCGACAAAGGCGGTCATCATCTATCCAATGAACGCTTTGGCCAATAGCCAGTTAAAGGAAATTGAGCGCTTCATTTCGCAATCAGGATTGCCGAAAGATCTTAAGCCGGTTGTCGCCAGATATACCGGGCAAGAGAGTCAGGAAGTTCGGCAGGGGATCGCCGACAATCCGCCGGATATTCTTCTTACGAACTTTATGATGGCCGAGTTGTTGCTTACGCGGCAAGATGCTTTGGACTCTAAGGTCATCGAAAATGCTCGGGGGCTGGAATTTATCGTTCTTGATGAGTTGCATACTTATCGAGGCCGCCAAGGCGCTGATGTAGCGATTCTTGTTCGCCGATTGAGAAACCGTTGCGCGCCTGAAAACTCGCCTATCTGTATTGGCACGTCTGCGACAATGGCGAGCGAGGGTTCAGACGAAGGGCGCGCAAGCGCGGTCGCGGATGTCGCATCACGTATATTCGGAGCGCCGATCGGCGCTGATGCGATCATTGACGAGTCTCTAGCGCGGGCGACACATGATCATTTGGCATTAGAAGTCATCAAACCCAGTCTCGCCGAGGCGATAGAGCGGCCGCTTCCTGACGTGCTTCCGGACGATGATTTGCGTGGACACCCCCTGGCGGTTTGGGCCGAATTGGTCATAGGGATTGATGACGCCAGAGAATTGAAACGCAAGAAACCAATTCCGTTCAGTGACGCCGTCGCTTTGCTCGTCAAGGACAGTGGCGTTGACGCTGGCACATGCCGCGCTCGCCTTGAAGAGTTTCTTACGCGGATTAGCCTGCCTGAGCGTGCGAGAGGGGGGGGCGGGGATGGAGCGTTTCTCGCGTTTAAACTTCACCGCTTCATTTCCGGCGCAGGCGAGTTGTTCACGACCCTGACGCACCAACCCAGACGCGTCTTGTTTGAAGGTCAGCTTGAAGATCCAGAAGCGCCAGGCAATCGATTGTACCCGACGCGTTTTTGTCGTGAATGCGGACAAGAGATTCACGTTGTGACGAAGATCGAGGATGCGGATGGCGTCCGCTTTCTTCCACGCAACATTGATGAAACGCCGGTCGACGAGGAGCATGGAGACATTGCCGGGTATCTGACGCCATCCGGCGGGGGTGAGGACTACCTCTTCAGCGGCGACATAGCGAGTTTTCCGGAAGGGTGGCGCGAGGAACGAAACGGCGTTGAACGCCTGCGTTCCTACCGGAAGGGCCGCGTGCCGAACATGCTACTTGTCGGTGCCGACGGGTGGCGGCATCAAAACGGCGAACCATTCTGGTTTATCCCTGGCCGATTTGGATTTTGTCCGCGATGCCTCGACGAGCCTCATCCTAGCATGCGAGAGCGAAGCAAGCTGGCAGGCTTGTCCGGAGAAGGTCGAAGTTCAGCTACAACAATGCTGGTTTCGACAGCCGTTGAGTGGATGAATGTGGACGGCCACGGGATCCCCAGCGACAAGCGCAAGTTGCTTGGATTTACCGACAATAGACAAGATGCGGCGCTCCAAGCAGGCCACTTCAACGACTTTCTATTCGTAAGTCTACTGCGCGGTGCAATTCTCAGGGCCATAATCGACGCGGGAAAAGAGGGGATTTCCGAAGAAGAGTTTGGGCTGCGCGTCGCTCGGGCGCTCGGCTTCACCGCTGCAAACAAGGATGCGCGAGGCCACTGGATGGCCGATCCGGAGGCCGGAGCGGTTGTTCGTGAAGATGCGCAGCGCGCATTAGCTAAAGTCCTCGCACATCGGGTATGGACGGACCTTCGTCGGGGGTGGCGATTTACAAATCCCAGCCTTTCAGTACTCAAACTCATCGATGTGAATTTTGTCGGGCTTGACGAAATTGTTGAAGACCGCGAGACGCTGACTGCGATTCTTCCCTCACTCGGAACGCTTGATATTTCGGCGCGCCGCAACGTGTTTGTGGAGATCCTTCGATCAATGCTTGAAGGATTGGCCGTCGCCACTGAAGCGCTTGATTTGACTGTGCTTGATACGGTCGCCCAAAAGTCACGGAATCTCCTTCGCGCGCCCTGGGCGATTGACAACAAAGAAACGCCGAGAAGCGGAACTTTCATGCTTCTTGAGCCGCCAAGGGGGAGGCAGACCCGTCTTCGCGACGAACGTAAACTGTTGCGCGCGGGAGTGACCTCCCGGATCGGGCGGCGCATTAACAAGAGGTCCGTAATTGGGGCGAAACTCAACACGGCTGATTACATTACGGCGATGACGGGACTCATGGGCCTACTCGAGCGAGAAGGTCTTGTGTCGCTTGCAGAAGTGGAGACGGATCTCCTTGGTTGGCGCCTTTCACCTTCCGCAGTCCGACTCGTTCCCGGCGACGCGGTTCATAAACACGCTGCGCAGGGGAACCGCTATTTCCATGATCTCTACAACGCGATCGCAGCAGACCTGAAACAAGGCCAAAGCTCTTATTGGGGAATTGAGGGACGAGAGCACACGGCTCAGGTTTCGCAAAAACAGCGGGAATGGCGAGAATGGCGCTTCCGCTATGAATACGATGACAAAGAAAGGCTAAAGGAAGACCGCGCGGAGCTAAAAGCGGGTCTTGAGTCCGACCAATTTCTTCCGGTTCTTTTCTGCTCGCCGACGATGGAGCTTGGCGTCGACATTTCCGCACTAAACGCCGTCTATTTGCGAAATGTGCCGCCAACGCCAGCTAACTATGTGCAACGCGCCGGTCGCGCCGGTCGCTCCGGTCAAGCGGCGATGATTGTAACTTATTGCGCGGCCCAATCGCCCCACGACCAATATTTCTTTGAACGCCGCAATGAGATGGTGGCAGGCGTCGTGCGCCCGCCGGCGCTCGATATCACCAACGAAGAGCTCGTTCGCTCTCACCTCCAGGCTGTTTGGCTTGCGGAAGCGAAGCTTGCTCTATCACCGGACATACCTGAGATCTTAAACCTTTCGGCCGAGCGTTATCCTCTAAAACCGGAAGTGCGCCACGTAATCGGTGCAGAGGGACTAATTGATAGGGCGACGCCTCCGATGAAGCGCATTCTCGATCAGATACTCTCGGCAGTCGATGATGCTGTACCATCCTGGATGGGCGAGCCCGACGCGTTTGTTGAGGGCGTCGCGAGAAGTGCGCCAGAGAATTTCGATCGAGCCTTCGATCGCTGGCGTGAACTTTATGCCTCCGCTCGAACGCAATTGATGGAAGCGAACGCGAGATCAGAGATTACCGGGCTATCGGGAGCAGACCGGCGAAAAATTAAAGCTGCACAAATTCAAGCAAGCGATCAGATCGCAATTCTTGAACAAGGGCAGGCTAGTAACGGGTCCGATTTCTACTCTTATCGTTACCTTGCAACCGAAGGCTTTTTACCAGGCTATAATTTCCCGCGGCTCCCGCTTTACGCCTTTATTCCTGGCGAGGGAAAAGCTGGATCTTTTCTGCAGCGCCCTCGGTTTTTGGCGATCTCTGAGTTCGGTCCGCGTAGTCTGATTTATCACGAGGGTCGCGCCTATCGCGTCATGAAAGCGAAGCTGCCTCCCGAAGTGCGAGAGGGCGATGGTTCCGAGCTGGCAACGAAGGACATCTTCATCTGCCCCAACTGTGGTGCCAGTCACGAAGGCGAGGTTGAACGCTGCCATGCGTGTAACGCCTCGATGGCGGGCGAGGTTCCTGTCCGTAGCACGCTACGGATCGACAATGTTGAGGCCGCGCCGGCTGAGCGAATAACAGCAAACGATGAGGAACGGGTTCGACAGGGATTCGAGATCCAGACGGTTTTCTCCTGGCCGACGCTCGATGGGCGACTGCAGATTACTGAAGCCGAATTCAATTGTGGGGATGAATCGATTCTCTCCCTACAATACGCAAACAGCGCCGAGATCAGCCGAATCAATAAGGGCTTAAAGCGCCGCAAGGAAAAGACTCTACTCGGTTTCAATATTGATCCGCGCACTGGCTATTGGGCGAAAGCTGAGGATGAAGATGTCGACGTCAATGCGCCGCCGGATATTGTTCAACCTGTGCGAATCGTTCCGATCGTACGTGACCGGAAGAATTCGCTATTGCTGCGTTTCCGAGAGCCGACATCCTATGAGCAAGGCACAATCGCAACTGTCCATCATGCGCTTCTGCGGGGCATTGAGGTCGTTTTTCAACTTGAGGAAGGCGAAGTGTTGGGAGAGCCATTGCCAGCGCGGGATAATCGGCGTTCAATCCTTGCTTATGAAGCAACCGAAGGCGGCGCCGGCGTCCTGAGCCGTCTTGTGGAAGATCCGCACGCGTTCGGCGGAGTCGCCCGAGAAGCGCTCAAGCTAATGCACTTCGACAAAGTCGATGAAGCAATTGCAGCGGGCGATGCAAATCTTCTCGTGAGCCGAGAAGGAGAGGCCTGCATTCGTGGTTGCTACCGTTGTCTCCTTTCTTACTTCAACCAGCCTGATCATGAACTCATTGATCGAACGAGCGATGAGGCGAAACAGATGCTTGTCGATCTGGCGCGCGGCGAAGTCGTCATTGCCGGGAGCTCCAGACGTTCTTGTGCAGAAAGAGGCTGGGAGGCTGTTTTCAAGTCTGCTGGATTGCCTGCGCCCGACCATGAGCCAATCGGATTTGAGGGCGAAGAGGTCGCGTTTTCCTGGCGCAGTTACTTTGTGGCGGCGACCCATCGGGCATTGTCCGCCAAGGCTGGCGAAGCGGCGGAGGCGAAGGGGTGGACCGTGTTCGGGCTTCCCGATGATATTTCAGACGGTCTTCCTGACGGGTTGGCCGCGATATTGAGGGGCTGAACGGTTGACGATAGAATTTTCACCAGGCGATCTAGTTCGCGCGCGGGGTCGCGAATGGGTTGCGCTGCCTGAACCCAATGATGGCATTCTCGCTTTGCGTCCGCTATCGGGCGGCGAGAATGCGACCGTTCTTCTTGACCCGAGTTTGGAATTGTCGCCCGTTGAACCGGCTCGGTTTGATTTGCCGGAGGACGCCGCGTCGACCGTGCAGTCGAAGGCGGCGCTTTTAGCCGACGCTGTAAGGCTTACTTTGCGGCGGGGAGCTGGCCCTTTTCGATCAGCCGCGCAGCTCGCTTTTGAACCGCGTATCTATCAGCTGGTACCGCTTCTGATGGCCCTTCGGCAACAGTCGCCGAGGCTTCTGATCGCCGACGACGTCGGCATCGGTAAGACAATCGAAGCGGGACTCATTCTGCGTGAGTTGATGGATCGTGGCGAAGTCGAGAGGTTTTCCGTCCTGTGTCCGCCTCATCTGGTCGAGCAGTGGGAGACCGAACTTGGTTCGCGTTTCGGTATCAATGCGGTTTCAGTGACTTCAAGTAGCGCTTCGCGTTTGGAGCGCGGACTTCCATTGGCGCAGACGCTCTTTGACGCCTATCCCTATACGGTCGTAAGTCTGGATTACATCAAAGCCGAAAAACGCCGTGATGGATTCGCCCGGTCCTGTCCAGACTTCGTCATCGTCGACGAAGCGCATGCGTGCGTCGGGACGCACAAAGGACGCCAACAACGGTTCAATCTCTTATCGGAGCTTTCGAAGGACGAAAGCCGCAGGCTTATTTTGCTAACAGCGACGCCCCATTCCGGAGATGAAGAAGCATTCGCGCGTCTTTTGTCACTCCTCGATCCGCTATTTTCGTCACTGAGCTTTGATGACGCTCGCTATCGCGAACGCCTCGCCCGGCATTTTGTTCAACGCCGCCGGATCGACCTAACCTCCGGCGAGTGGAAGGAAACTCGCGCTTTTCCCAAACATGAGACAAGAGAGTTTCCGTATTCTCTTTCGAAAGACCATATTGCTTTCCAGGAAGCTGCTCTTGAATATTGCTTTGAAATTGTCTCGAAAGTGGGGGAAGGCAAAAAGGACCGACGTCTTGCGTTCTGGGGAACGCTTGCGCTCATGCGCTGCATCGGATCCTCCCCCGCCGCCGGACTTAGCGCCTTGAGGAACCGGGCGGCAAGCGAAATTGAGCGACTTGAGCCACAGATTTACGACGAAGACGGCGATGACGAGGATGCCGTCGATATTGAGCCAAGCACTGCTTTTGATGCCGATCCCGCGCTTTTAGCTTTAATTAGTCAAGCAGAGGAACTGTCGCGTGAGCCGGATCCAAAGATTGAAGCTTTGGTTGAGGTGCTGACGCCACTGGTCAGGGCTGGCGCGAACCCTGTTGTTTTCTGCAGATATTTGGCGACCGCGGACCACGTTCGCGATGCGCTGCGCAAGGCATTTCCAAAATTGAGAATCGAGTCCGTCACTGGCGTACTGACGCCGGACGAACGGCGCGACCGCGTCGCACAAATGGCAACAGAAGACGATGGGAAGGCGGCCCAGAGAATTCTTGTCGCCACAGACTGCTTATCTGAAGGAGTCAATTTGCAACTGCTGTTCGATGCAGTCGTACATTACGATCTATCCTGGAATCCGACCCGCCACCAACAACGCGAAGGTCGCGTTGATCGCTTCGGCCAACCCGAACCCATTGTGCGATCGATCATGATGTTTTCGCCGGATAGCGCGATTGATGGCGCGGTTCTCGATGTCATTCTTCGTAAAGCCGAGGAAATCAGGAAAGCGACAGGCGTAACGGTGCCGCTTCCCGAGGAGCGCGGGCCGGTCACCGACGCGTTGATGGCCTCCATGATGCTCAAGCGCGGCGTGTCTCGGCAGCTGGCCTTCGATCTCCGCCTGCAAGATGGCGCTAAGGCAATTGAAGACCAGTGGCGCGACGTTTCCGAGAACGAGAAGAAGTCACGCGCGCGTTTTGCACAAAATGCAATCAAGCCGCAGGAAGTCGCGCCGGAATGGGAAAGAGCTCAAACGCTTCTTGGGTCGCCGGAAGACGTCAAGTCATTTGTCGATCGAGCCATGTCGCGTTTTGGGGCGCCCTTAGAATTGAAGAAGGGCGTGTTGCTCGGTCATCTTCAGGCGCTTGACGCGGGGCTCAAGGAACGCTTGGCGGAGAAGGGGCAAGCCGGATCGGTTCGACTTGCCCTGACAGAACCTGCGCCAGCAAAAAGCACATTGCTCACGAGGACGCACCCATTGACGACAGCGCTCGCCGAAACCTTGGTCGAAGCGTCGCTCGATCCGGAATCCGTCGGCAATCTTGGAATTGGCAGAGTAGGCGTATGGCCGACTTTGGCAGTTGAGAGGGTGACTCAAATTGTTCTGCTGAGAATACGGTACAAATTGACAATTCACGCCCGAAGAGAACGCCTCCTGTTGGCGGAAGAAGCGACGGTCGTTGCTATCGAAAATGGCGAAGTTGTTGCATCCGGCGAGGCGGCACGATTACTTCTCAACTCTGAAGCGACCGCTGATCTAGCGATCTCAGCGCGAGATCGATTCATCAAGAAGGCGATGACCGATCTTCCGAGCTTACTTGACGGACCGTTGGCCGACTTCGTTGAAACACGTGTCGAGGCGCTTGAACAGGATCACGCACGATTGCGTGCCGCTGCCGGCGGTGCCTCCCGGGTCACGGTTCAGGCGGTATTGCCACCGGATGTGATCGGACTTTTCGTTCTTATGCCGAGCGAGGCGTAGGCGATGGCGCGGAGACCTATTGCTGATATGTCCGCTTGGCCCTCTGTCAACCTAGAGGGCAATCTGATTTCGCCTGCTATGCTCGCACAAATTGTGGAGCCTAAAGACGATTCCGATACGCGGCAAAGTTATGGAGTTCGCAAGGGGCTAACGATCCGCGAAGAAATATCGACAGCATTCCGTGTCGGCCAATCTCATTTTGACGCATTTTCGTCACTCAAAAAGCCTTCAATTGAAGCGACGCGGCGATTTGTTCGCGAATTCTTGAAGGAAGTGCTCGGCTTCGACGATCTCGAGGTAGCGGATGGGGTCATATCATTCATCTCAGCCGATCGTGTTCCTGTTGTTGTTGTTCCGCCGCAGGAAGAAAGGCTCGACAGACGCAGTGATACCTTGTCGACAGACCGCTCGCGTTCACCTGCATTTGCGCTACAGGATTACCTCAACGAATACGATGAGGCGCTTTGGGGGATCACAACAAATGGTGTTTTGATTCGCCTCATGCGCGACAATGCCTCTCTGACGCGTCCCGCCCATATCGAATTCGATCTATTCCAGGTTTTTGAGAATGAGGACGCGGCGTCTTTCGCCCTTCTTTGGCTCCTCACGCATCGTACTAGATTTGGCGCTAGAGATGCTGCCGTCACAGACTGCGCCCTTGAAAGCTGGCGGGATGCCGGCGCAAGGGAAGGAGAAGCTGCGCGAGACCGGTTGGCCGATCAAGTAAAGCTCGCCCTGATGGTGCTGGGTTCGGGCTTCCTGGAGGCAAACCCCGACCTTGCAAGCAAATTGAAGTCCGGAGACGTTAGTCTAACGGACTGGTTCAACGAACTGCTGCGTCTCGTCTATCGGCTGATCTTCCTTATGGTGGCAGAAGATCGCGACCTGCTTCATTCGGCGAACGCAAACACCGCCGCACGCAAACTTTATAGCGAAGGCTACAGCTTAAAAACACTCCGTACACAATGCTACCGTCGATCCGCGTGGGACAAGCATCACGATCGATATGAAGGGATTAAGATTGTTTTTGGCGCGTTGGCGACTGGCGAAGACCGGTTAGCCCTGCCGGCGCTTGGCGGTCTCTTCGGAAAAAGCATGTTGCCGCATCTCGAAACGGCGCGCTTGAGGAACAAAGCGTTCTTGGAAGCGATTTACCGGCTCGCGTGGCTTTCGGATAAGACGGGTATTGTGCCGGTTAACTGGCGCGCCATGGAGACCGAAGAGTTGGGCTCGGTCTACGAATCACTGCTCGAACTCCAGCCGCAGCTGGGTGACGACGGCAGGACGCTCATCTTCGCTTCGGACGCCGCAGAGCAGAAGGGTAATCAGCGCAAAACGACCGGCTCCTACTACACCCCGGACAGCCTGGTACAGGCGCTGCTCGACACCGCGCTCGATCCTGTGCTCGACAAGACAGAGGCAGAGGCCAGCGATCCGGAAAACGCTTTGCTGAAACTCTCGGTCGTCGACCCGGCCTGCGGTTCTGGCCATTTCCTGCTGGCTGCCGCCCGGCGCATCGCGACGCGACTTGCGCGTATCCGCGCCGATGGCACGCCGAGCCAGGAAGACTTTCGCCATGCCCTTCGCGATGTCGCGCGCTCCTGCATTTATGGTGTTGATCGCAATCCGATGGCGGTAGAGCTGACCAAGGTGGCGCTCTGGATCGAGACGGTGGACCCTGGCCTTCCGCTTGGCTTTTTCGACGCGCAGATCCGTTGCGGCGATGCGTTGCTCGGCGTCTTCGACCTGAAAGTTCTGGAGGAAGGAATTCCGGACGCGGCCTATAAGCCGCTCACTGGCGACGACAAGGACATCGCCAAATACTACCGCGAGAAGAATAAGCGCGAAAAGAAAGAGCGCGATCGCATCGCCAGTGGTTTTGGTTTCAATCGCCAGCAGGATTTTATGCGCGAGTTCGAGAGCCTGCGCGCAATAACGGAAAACACCGTCAAACAGATTGAAGCAAAGGCCGAAAGGCTTCGCGCGCTGACAGCGGAAGGCGCAGCCGCCTGGAGTCTGGAAGCAGCCTGCGACCTCTATGTCTCCGCTTTTCTCATTCCCAAAACAAAAGGCGGACGGCATGCCGGTCAAGATGGACTGCCGCGCCGAGGAGCGGAAACGGTGCCCACCTCGGGTACGGTTTGGGAATGGCTTCGCGGCGTTCAGCCCTACGGGCCGCTCTTTGCGCAAGCCATGGATGCCGCCCGCAATGCCCGCGTATTCCACTGGCCACTAGAGTTTCCAGACATAATGCAACGCAGCGGGTTCGATGTTGTGCTGGGAAACCCGCCGTGGGAGGTAATTCAGATGTCGGAGAAGGAGTTTTTCGCAATCCATGCTCCGGACATTGCGACGCTTTCTGGAGCCAAGCGCAAAAAGGCCATCCAATAACTCGCAACCGCAAATCCTCGGCTAAATGCGGACTTTGAGAGAGAAAAACGTTATTCGGAAGCGACAAACGAATTTACTCGAGCATCCAAACGCTTTGAACTTACGGCGCGGGGTAAGGTCAATACCTACTCTCTTTTCGCCGAGCTATTTGTGGAGTTGTCCCGTAAGAGTGGTCGCGCCGGAGTGATCGTACCTACGGGTATTGCTACTGACGCTACCACCGCGCCCTTCTTTGCGCATTTAGTCGAAGAGAAGAGGCTGGCGAGCCTCGTAGACTTTGAAAACAGAGAGCGTGTCTTTCCAGGCGTCTACTTCCGTGTAAAATTCTGCTTGTTAACATTGGGACATAATGAAGCCAAAGCTAGGTTCGCGTTTTTTCTCACTCAAGCCTCACAGCTTGCTGAACCCGAGCGCAATTTCACTTTGAGCCTAGATCAGATCGAGGCAATCAACCCCAATACAAAGACCGCACCTGTTTTTCGCTCTCGTGCGGATGCAGAACTAACCGCCAAGATATATCGCAACTCGCCCGTATTGATCGACGAACGCAAGGGAGCCGAAGGCAACCCTTGGAGCGTAGAATTTCGGCAAGGTCTATTTAACATGTCTTCTGACAGTGGCTTATTCCACACCACTTCAGAACTAGAGGAACTCGGCTTTGTACGGGACGGAACTGATTGGGTGGAGAAGGGTGTCAGCTCCGCGCAGTCAGAGCTTGATGTCGAGGGCAGCAAAGCTAGCTTGATCACACCCCAAGCGGGTAGCCAACGTAGTCGCAAACGGTACGTGCCGTTGTACGAAGGAAAGATGATCCACCAATACGATCATCGCAGGGGGGACTTCTCCTTGGCCAAAGAGAAAGGCGACGCTGAATATCGCGAGATCCCGTCACCTTCAACAGAAATGCTAAATGACACTTCTTTTGAAATTTCACCTAGATATTGGGTGCCAAGTGAGGAGGTAGAAGCTCGTCTAAAAGCAAAAAACTGGTCGGGAAAATGGTTGATGGGTTGGCGAGACATCACCAATGCCACAAATGAGCGAACTGTGATAGCGACGGTAATCCCCGCTGTTGGCGTCAATCACAAGATGCCTATCTTCATGAGCAGCGAAGGTGCAATGGGCCATTCCGGACTGCTCGCAAATCTGAATTCTTCGATCTTGGACTTCGTCGCTCGACAAAAAGTTGGAGGCACCAATCTAGCATATTTCTTCATCAAACAGTTTCCGGTCCTGCCGCCAAAATTTTACAATGAATCCCGCCTTGGCTTTCTGAAACTCCGGGTGCTGGAGCTCACCTACACCTCGCACAGCCTAGCCGCCTTCGCCCGCGATCTAGGCTATGATGGTCCGCCCTTCGCTTGGGACGAGGACCGCCGCGCGCTCCTCCGCGCCGAACTCGACGCGTTCTACGCCCGCGCTTACGGTCTCAGTCGCGACGAGCTGCGTTACATCCTCGACCCCTCGGACGTAAAGGGCGAGGACTATCCTTCGGAAACCTTCCGCGTTCTAAAAGAAAGAGAAATCCGTCAGCATGGCGAATACCGCACCCGTCGCCTTGTCCTTGAGGCTTGGGATCGCATGGAAGCTGATGGCGTGTTCGCAGAACTTCGTCTCGCAGATACAATGGCCGTGACCGTCCCACAACCGATCGCGCTGCCGCCACTTGAGCGCCTCCCCGACGCTGCCTGGGCCCGCGCTGCTGCTTCACCGCAGCACGATCCATCTGCAGCGCTCGCCGCTATTCTGAAATCGCTGAACGGCGCGACGCCGATCCGCACTATTCGTCTAGCCGCAGTGATGATGCTGGAGCCGCATCTGCTGTCGCCGCTTCTTCAGCCTGATGTTCAATCACAATGGCGTAGATTAGTGGGTCAAGAAGCTGAACCGCGCTCGGGCAATGTTGTGGGCTTTGCGGCCCGGACGACGCCGGGCTGGAATACAGCGATCACGAACCATCGTGGCAATGGCAGATTGATAGAGGATTTTGCAGCCGAGACCTGGGCGCCGGGGACAGGCCTCGACGCCTTTGATACGGCGGGATGGCCGGAAGGGCGCGCGAGTTTTGTTCTTAATGCGCTGTGCAAACTTGATATCGACACAACGATAGCGGCGGCGCCGGACGACGTTCGGGACTGGATTGCGAATGCCGCAGCAGGATGATCTTTTCCCGGTGCAGCCGCTAAGCATCGAGGTTCCAAAAAACCTCAAGGAGCCGAGGCTCTGGGTGCGAAGGTTGAAGATTTGGGAAGCTCCGGGCGGCGAGGTTATTCGCGACATCGAATTGAGGCCCGGCCTCAATATCATCTGGTCGCCGGACGGAGATGATGACCCGGACAGCGGCGAGCGCGCCATCGGCCATGGCGGCGGGAAAACGCTGTTTTGCCGTTTGCTCCGTTACTGCCTCGGCGAGACCCGGTTCGCTGATGAAGTGCAGCGAGATGCAATTTCGACGGCGTTTCTGGACGGCGTCGTCGGCGCCGAAGTTATGCTTGATGGCGTCTGTTGGGCGGTCGCCCGGCCGCTAGGCGTTGGCCGCAAACATATCGCCCTTCAGCACGGCGATCTCGATGCGGTCGCTGTCATGGACAGCCCGGCGACAGGCATTGAGCCGCTTGTTGACGCCATCGAAGAAGCAATCATCGGTAAAGCGACTGCCCAACTTGCGAGACTTTCGCGGGAACAGCGGGCTTGGCCTGTTGCGCTCGCCTGGGCGTCTCGTGATCAGGAATGTCGGTTTGACGACATTCTTGACTGGCGATCGCCCGCGTCAGGCTCAGATGCGCCGCAGCCTGCAAGCGGTGAAGCCAAAGGACCTCGTCTCCTCGCGATGCGAGCGTTCCTTTTCGCCCTTACGGAGGACGAGCAAAACACCCGGCGTAAGGAACACGAACTCACCGACCAACTCGACGACGCGAAACAGCAGAAGTCGTTTCTTGAGTGGGATCAAAAACGGCGTATCGACCGGCTCGTAACTGATCTCGGCCTGATCGACCAATCACTGCCTGATATGCCGCTCCTGCTCGACTCGCTGAAGTCAGAGGCCGACCAGAAACTCGCTGCCGCCGCCAAGTTGCCGACCGGCGATCGTTCCGAATTGCCGGAAGCGCGGCGCTCCCTTCAATCAGCGCGAGCGGCGTTGCGCGACGCCGAGTTGAAAGCGGCCGGGCTCGAAGCGAAGTTGCCGCTGGAAGAAAAACTCCTGAGCCAGCTGAATAGCGAAATTCCCGGATTGTCCGCCGCAGCTCAAACAGCGGCCAGCCCGATCTGTCCGATTTGTGAAGTGCCGATTGACACAGCGCTCGCGGAAGGCTGCAAGTTGTCTCACAAGATCCCTGATGCTGCGCAATGTCAGGCACGATGGGAAGCAAAACGTCAGCAGATTGAAGCCCAGGAGCAAGCGATAGCGAGCGTACGATCAGACATTGATTCATTGAAGCCGGAGATCGCAATAGCTCGGCAAAGCGCGCAACAAGCAGAGGAGCGTGTTCGTCGTCTTGAGCAGGCTGCAGATGCGCGCGACACAAGCTGGCGCGCAGCAACACGAAATGTCGAAGACGTTAGACGTTGCACAGAACTTGTAGATGAATTGGCCGGCGCGAAGTCGGCAATCAACTCATTCGATAGTAAGCTGCGGCGGGTGCGCGAACAGCTTCGCGGTTTCGAGGATAAACAGGCAAAGACGATCGGCGCGGTGTCACAGAAGTTTTCTGCGATCATTCGTCACCTGCTCGGCAACGAAGCCAAGGGTTTTGTCCAGCTAACCGGCAAAGGGTTGGAGGTTACTGTTGAAGCAGGAGGCGATCGTCGGACATCGGCGATCCAGTCGCTAAAAGTGCTTGCTTTCGATCTCGCCTGCCTCTGCCTTAGCCTCGAGGGGCGAACGCGGCTTCCTGCTTTTCTGATTCACGACAGTCCGCGCGAGGCCGATTTGGGACAGACAATCTACAACGAACACTTCAGCCTTCTGAGACTTCTCGAAGAAAAACTCGCTGGAGCCGTTTTTCAGTACGTTATCACCACGACCACCAAACCGCCCGACGATCTTAATCGCGAACCGTGGCGTCGCCTTATTCTTAGGGGGGCTCCTGCCGCCAGTCGTTTGATGAGACGTGACCTGTGAGCAAAAGAATGATTGAGGCGCCTCAAAGTTTTGTCGTTCGTGAGGAATGTGCAAAAGCTGCCTGGCAAAACGGCTTCCGCCGATCACTTGGCGAGAATGCAGGGTGGGCGATGTTCGGTTCCACCACGGCCCACGGCACGATTGGGATTGCTGCGGCCGGACCGTCCGGTGCCTGGTATCTTTCTATCGACCATTCCGGTGTGATCGAGGAGTTCGATCAACCCGGAGCCGAGATGGCAGGCCCGGGGCTACAACGATATTCCTTTGAAAGTTTGGGCGCGCTTTACGCTGCGCTTCCGCGTGTCTATCAACTCGCAGCGAGCCTCCCTGACGCCCCCCTAAACGAATTCAAGGCTAAGGTTAGAAATCTACCAGCCACGACAGAAGCCGAACGCCTCATCGTTCAGCGTATTGGTCAAGACATATTTCGCGAACGACTCGTGGAGTACTGGCAGGGGCAATGTCCTCTGACAGGCATTAATGATAATTCGCTTCTTCGCGCATCGCACATTATTCCGTGGAAAGATTGCGCGACCGACGCTGAACGACTTGATATCCACAATGGTCTTTTGCTGTCGGCGCTTTGGGATGCTGCTTTCGATCGCGGGCTAGTTTCCTTTAGAGATGACGGAAACCCTATATTCTCTAACAGACTGAGCGAAACAGCTCGCAATGAACTGCGGTTCGTGAATCCCTTGCGTCTTACTCAGAAACATCACGAGAGATTGGCTTGGCATAGGAACCATATACTTGAGTAAACTGTGATGTACCTTTTGTTGTTGTTCGTAATTTATGGTAAAGTCTCCGCTTTTTGGAACCACGATTTGACGACGATTAGGGGAACGCGCCATGCCGACTCATATAACAGCACGACTCGCATGGCATGATGACGGTTGGAATGGCGCCGTATGTAAGAACCCCGCTCTCAATTCTTATTGCGTAGGCGCAAAGTCTTATCCGGGCGACACAATCGCTCGCAGCCGCGATCTCACCAAGGAGCAATGCTATGCCGGGTGCGGCGGGAAACAACTCGAAGGAAAGTATGTGCCTCCGTGTTGCTACAGCTATAACGCGTTTGGAATCGAGAACACCCCCGCTGCATCTGACCCGCCGAATTTCTTCTATGGCGGCGCTGCTCGACACGAATGGACATTGCCGCCCGCCACTGTCTGCGTTTGGCCTTACGACGCGATGTACGACGACAACGTGAAAGTCAAAGGATACCTGGACAACGATCAGAGACGTAAGAACACTCTACCGTATTTCGCCGAAATCTAGCGAGGCGATGCGAGTAGAAGTCTCATTTTCTATTACGCCAACTATTCGAACCCATTTTCTGAAGAAGAAGCACAGCGCTATGTTCTGATCGGCGTCTCGCGTGTGATCAATGTCGGGGACGAGCTCTTCTACGCAGATGTCAACGAAAAGATTAGTGATCGATTTGCCGGCGGCATCATTTGGGCGCGAAACGTGACGTCAGCGTACCCCAGCGAGGGTGTTCGCTTGCCTTATCATCAGTATAGAGACGACCCTGACAAAATGCAGAAATTGGCGCTCTACCCCGAGAACCCATTGCTCTGCAAAATGGGGTCGAAGCACTTGACCGACGATGAAGCCATCGGACTATTGGAGCAATTTCTTGGTAAGGTCCGCTGGTTGCAAGAAATGGGGGATACGTCAGAGAATTGGGACGCGAGGGCAACATGGATTTCCAATCAGATTGCAACACTCTGGAAGGAACGGGGAATATATCCGGGTCTGCTGCACGTTCTCGAGGCGTGTGAAGCTTCACCTTTGATTGCTGCGACGAAAGAGGTTTGCGAGGCGCAAGGCCATGACGTGGCGCATAAACTCGCGTTCGGTGTTCTGGACAACGGCCGCGACAACCAGCTGTCACTCATGCTTTCGGCGACAGAAAAGAAAAGGTTGGCTAGAAATTGGGCGCTGCTTGAAGATGGTGTACGGAATTTACTCCGCGATGTCCTCGTTCGCTTTGATTTGGGCGCCGAGCGGATCAAGAAGATTATCGCCGAAAGCAGGAACGAAAACGGGCTGACGGCGTCGACGGAGATGATCGCCGAGAACCCTTATGTGCTGAGCGAGCAATATTGCGGTGACGAATCAGGTGATCGTATCCCGTGGAGCCTAATCGATCGTGGTGTTCTTCCATCGCCGGAACTTGGCCCGCCGCTTTGCGAAATCGAAAATAATGACGCCCGTCGGTTCCGCGGGCTTTGCGTCGATCACATGAGAACGGAACCAAATCACGATTTCCGATTCGCGACCGATATATTGGCCGAAATCACGGAGCGCATGGATCATCTGCCTGAGTGGAAGCAAGCGGCATATAGTGATCGGTATTTTGACGTCGATGCTGAATTCATATCTGGGGCGATTGCTCAACAAAAAACTGAACATGGGCGCATTCTGTATCTGCGCAGAGTTTTTGATGACGAACGGTTTGTTGAGAAGACATTGCGTGATCTCGCCGGACGTTCGGACATTCAGCTTAAGCGGCCGGTATTGGAGGATGACTGGCGCAGCTGGGTTTTCAAAAACGATAGCGATCTTGCTGAGAAGGCGGCAGGTGAATACGAGGCTGCAGTCGCCGAGCAGCTTGGCATCTGCGCGTCTCTCTTGCCGCGACCGCTCGTGGCAGTGACGGGTCCAGCCGGCACGGGAAAAACGACGGTGATTGAGGCGCTTATTCGCGGCATCCGCAGAACTGAAGGAGACGGCGCCAATATCCTCGTTCTTGCACCAACCGGAAAAGCGACTGACCGAGTGCGCGAAACTTTCGAAGCAGCCAAGTTAAATCGAGTCGAGACATCGACGGTTCACTCTTTGCTAGCGAAAAACGGGTGGCTGAATCCGAACATGACCTTTCGTCAAGAGCGAGGTCAAAGGGCGGAAATCGCAAACCTTATTGTCGACGAAGCTTCGATGCTAGACCTTGAGTTGGTTGCAACGCTGTTTCGCGCGATTGATTGGAAACAATTGAGGAGATTAGTGCTTGTCGGTGACCCCGCCCAGCTGCCGCCGATTGGAAGAGGCCGCGTATTCGCCGACATTTTGGAATGGCTTGATGAGCGACAGGAAGGGATCGGCAGGCTTCGTACAAATCTCCGCCAGATGCTAACCAGGGCGCAAGGACGAGGCGAGGGTATTGTCGGACTTTCGACTCTGTTCATTCGCCGTGGAACCGGGCGCATTGAGTTAGCCGACGAGAATGACGCATCAAACGACGGCGCTACGACGCTCAAACAAGAAGCGCTCATTGAAAAACTTCACGCAGGTGGGGAAATCGACAAGGATCTTGACGTCATCTATTGGGATGATCCCACCCAACTTTCGTCAATCTTGATTTCAGCAATCGAATCCGAAATGGGCAGGACGGTCGATGATGAGCGTCGGCCCTATCAGATTTGGCAGAGTGCGTTGGAGAATGATCCAACTACATTCCAAATTATGTCGCCCCATCGAGGAGAGCTCCATGGCGTTGAGGCGATCAACAGCGCGTGCCAGCAGAGATTAGCCGCTGGCGTTCTAGCGCGCATTGGTGCCGTCGACGGAATTACGGCGTTCGACAAGGTCATTCAGATCAGAAATAGGCCAAGGTCGAGAATGATTTGGGCGTATGATTGGGATGACCGAAAACTGAAGGAAATTGAAATCTTCAACGGCGAAATCGGTCGAGTGGAGTTAATGGGCTTTGATAAGAGCGTGCAAAAGAGATTGAAGACGGGATATGGTGAAACGCTCAAGCGCTTCTCCGTCAGGTTTTCGAGAAAGGCACATCTGGCGGTTGGTTACGGAAAAGGGACGCCGGCGCTGACGAATTCAGGCAAACAGGTCTATCGTAGCGAAAGCGTCGATGAGAATCTCGAACTAGCCTATGCTGTGTCTGTTCACAAGACGCAAGGAAGCGAGTTTGCCAACACATTCGTTGTCATTCCAGCCAGCCGGTCGCGCGGTTTGTCCTCTGAATTGGTGTACACTGCGATAACGCGCGCCACCAAGCATTGTACGCTACTGATCGAGCGGGATGTGTCGAGCTTGCTCGACGCTCGTCGCCGGGAGAACGCACGTACACCGCAGATAAATTCATCTCTGTTCAAACTTCGATTCGCGCCGCCAGAGCTCATCAATCGCAAGAGCTGGTATGAGGCGGGCAAGATACATGAAGCCCTGAGCGGCGATATGGTTCGATCGAAGTCAGAAATCATTATTGCCAATATGCTTCATGAGCAGGGCATTCCGTTTTCTTACGAATTGCCGCTGTTGGCGCCGGACGGCACGATCAAACTTCCTGATTTCACTGTTACGTGGGACGGCGAACGCTATTTTTGGGAGCACCTTGGAATTCTTAATGACCCGGAATACGCGCGGCGATGGGAGAATAAGAAACATTGGTACGATAAATGGTTCCCGAACCAGCTCCTTTCAACCTGTGAAGGGCGACATCTCAGCAATGATGTGCGAGCAGTTATTCAAGGGATCAAAAACAGCTGAATTGACGAACGGTCTGCGCTCAATCGTACACATCCTTTGAATCCATATAGTCGACGGCACCCGGCTTTGGTAATTTCGTTCGAGGCGCAAACTTATCAATTTGGTTTGGACGACCAATGGCGCCATCTTTTATTTGATGTCGGGTATTCACGCGATCAAATGGCTCGTTTGCAAATCAATCACCTTCCCTTAGTGTCCCTGAGCAACCCTTCATAACTACGAGTGACATTTTACGGTCCGTCAGCCGATGATTGATTCGCGAAACGCCGCAAAGCGGTTGCGAGAATTCAATCATGACGCCGACAAAAATACTCATCGGGCAAGCGATTGTTGTCTTTCTCATTATCGGCGCCGCCTTATGGGTTGCGACAGCTTACGTCGCCGGCGCTTTGGGATTTGATCGTGCGCTAGGGGCGCCCTGGTTCGTCGCTTTCGACTTGCCCGTCTATTATCCTTGGCGGCTTTTCGAATGGTGGTACGCGTTTGAACCTTATGCGCCCGATGTGTTCATGCGCGGCGGAGGAATTGCTGCGTCCGGCGGCATGCTTGGCGCGGCGGCCGCGATAGCCGGTTCCGTTTGGCGCGCGCGTCAAACAAAAAATGTAACGACTTTCGGTTCTGCGCGATGGGCTCGCCGCCAAGACATCGCGCATGCCGGCCTTTTCGAGGCCCGAGGCGTATTCTTGGGCAAGTGGAAAGGCCGGTACCTGCGCCATGACGGCCCCGAACACGTCATGGCGTTCGCCCCGACCCGGTCCGGGAAGGGAGTGGGACTGGTTGTCCCGACGCTCCTCTCCTGGACCGGGAGTGCGGTCATTCACGATATCAAAGGCGAAAACTGGCAGTTGACTGCCGG
>Ga0114931_10003315_pt1 | contig 20413 bp, 15 predicted proteins | sample 2SBtaG_FD_89579 | JGI IMG/M metagenome (GOLD analysis project Ga0114931, IMG submission 89579) | Deep subsurface microbial communities from Kolumbo volcano to uncover new lineages of life (NeLLi) - 2SBTROV14_V59a metaG | ecosystem: Environmental > Aquatic > Marine > Volcanic | place: Kolumbo...
GATGAAGCCCTTCTTCTCCAGGCTCTCGAGAACGTCATACGAACGGCTCCTGGGCACGTTCGCGATGTCGGACAGCTCACCAGCTGTGCTGACACCGCGGCTCAGCAGCGCCGTCCAGATCTTTGCTTCGTAGCTATTGAGACCGAAATCTTTGATTTTCTTGAGGAAATCTTGCTGCACAATCATAGTGGGTTCCCGCTCTGCTTCCAAGTGGAGAATCCTCCACACATTTATATAGTTTTTGATTTTTCACCATTATTAAGTAAAAACAAAAGTGTTGTGTGTTTTAAAGGATTGTGCCTTTGTTTTTGCTGTTTTGTTCTTCTGTTTTGTCTTGGTTGTTATTCTGTTTTCTGTGTTTGGATTGGAGAAGAGAACTCGGTTTTGGTTTGGGGTTACGCTTTTGGTTTGAGATCACCCTTTTGGGGTTGTGCTCGGGGTTTGGAATCGTGCTTTTGGTTTGGGGTGACCCCTTGTTTTCGTTTGGAGACTGTTCTGGGTGTGTTTGGGGTGTTCACCCCACCCCCCGAGTTCATAATGGGGGTGTAACATGACTACAAGACACGAGTGTAACAATAATTAATATAACAACAACAAAATTTAATCTAACCACAATATAATAATTAATATAACAATAACACAATAATTAATAGAACAACAACAAAATAAAAATCAATACAACAAAAATAAAATTTAATATAATGACAACATAATAATGAATATAACAATTATATAATAATAATTAATATAACAAAAATCAAAAGAACAACAACATAATTTAGTATAACTATATTTATATTTACTAACTCTGTTCATAATATATTTATAATATATTTATATTTACTATATAGAAAGTATATAGGTGTAGTTAGAAAAAACAGTGCAACAAACGAAACCAAAGCACACACAAGACTACGCCAAAAACCACACCATCAACCCACCAAGAACACCCCACCACTCCCAGCGCGTTCCACACGAAATCAAGGGGTGTCATCACATCTCGAACAGCGAGATTTTATCGTCATATATTCTCCCACAATCAACTTTAAATAACCCTCATTTCCACTGGAATTTATGGCTGACAAACTCACCACATTCTTCGAAGACTTCCTCGAGAAGAATAGTCTCTTCACGAACAAAAAGGCGCTGCAGAGCAGCTTCATCCCAGACGAGATCAGGCATAGAGACGAGCAGATTAATGCTGTCGCGAACATCCTCGCACCAGGCCTGCGGCTCGAGCGGCCGAGCAACCTCTTCCTCTATGGCAAGACTGGTACGGGAAAAACTCTCGTCGTCCGCCACACCGCCAAGAACATGATGGAGGTGGCTGAGGAGCGCGGCATCCCCCTCAAGATCTTCTACTTGAACTGCAAGCTCAAGAAAATTGCAGACACAGAATACCGGCTCATCGCCGAGCTGGCGCGCTACCTCGGCAAAGCCATCCCTCCGACTGGGCTGCCCACGGACGAGGTCTATAATATCTTCTTCCAAGCGCTCGACAAGGAGCAGCAAGTTGTCATTTTCATCCTGGACGAGATTGACCAGCTCGTCAAGAAAGCAGGGGACGAAATCATCTACAACCTCACCAGGATTAACAGCGAGCTCAAGCACGCCCAAGTGGGCATCATCGGCATCAGCAACGACCTCATCTTCAGCAACAACCTTGACCCACGCGTCAAGTCCTCACTCAGCGAGGAAGAACTCGTCTTCCCTCCTTACAACGCACTCCAACTCCAGAACATCCTCCAGCGACGCTGCAATCTCGCTTTCGAACGCGGCCTGCTCGAGGAAGGGGTTATCGCCAAGTGCGCCGCTTATGCGGCACGCGAACACGGCGATGCACGTCGGGCACTCGAGCTCATCAGGGTGGCGGGCGAGCTCGCCGAACGGGCAGGCGATCAGAAAGTCACGATTACGCATCTCGACGCTGCAGAGGAGAAGATCGAACGGGACCGCTTCCTCGATGTGGTAGAGCACCAGCCGAAGCAGTTCCAAGCCGTGCTGTATGCAATCATCGCGACGAGCAAGGACCGCGCCAGCTACAGCACTGGCGAAATTTACAACAACTACAAGGAACTCTGCATCAAGATAGGGCTGCGTCCCTTGACCCAGCGGCGCGTCAGCGACATTATCGCAGAGCTCGACATGCTCGGGCTCATCAACGCGAAAGTGATTAGCAAGGGCCGCTTCGGCAGGACCAAGGAGATAATGCTCAGCCTACCGACATCACTCATACCAAAGATTACAAACCTCTTGCGAGAAGGACTTTCCCTCTAAGGCGGAATGCGCTGACCAGCGACGAGAGCCGGAGGCACTATCATGGACAAGGAGAAGAAGATACTGGAGTTCTTGGAAAAAGACATCCTCCTCAGCCCCGATCTCGAGGATGAGCTCGACAGCCTCGACACGACCGACGCGGAGGACAGGATGGGGAGTGAGAGCACGAAAAACCCTTTGCTGCTCGACAAGAAGAACAAGGACCTCCTCGGCAAGCAAGTGGATTGGAACAGCTTCGACGAGGCGAAAGTGGCCGCGGAGAAGGGTGCAACCAAACAGTATGACCGTATGGTTGAGCTCGCCGCAAACGGCGACCTCGACGAGCGCGGCATCCGCATCCTGCGCAACTACACGAAACGGAGCCGGAAGCGCCGCTACGAGGATTTCGTCGCTCATTTCAACCAGCGCTTCAAGGTCTTGAGCGGCATGCTCCGCAAGCGGAGCGAGCTCCAGGGAGCGACGGCCATCGCGCGGCTCAAGGGCCGAAGCCGGAACGAGCAGGCCGCGCTCATTGCCATGATTAAGGAGAAGACCATTACGAAGAACAAGAATGTGATACTCACGCTCGAGGATCAGACGGGCGAGTTCAAGGCGCTCATCACGCGGAAGAAGCAAGAGCTCTACGCCAAGGGACGCGACCTCGTCCTCGACGAGATCATCGGCGTCACAGGTAACCTCGGCGACGGCATCCTCTTCATTAACGAGCTCTACACACCCGACATACCCATCACACACGAGCTGAAGAAGGGACCGAACGAGGAGTACCTCGTCATCATCGGCGATCCGCAGGTGGGCAGCAAGGAATTTCTCGCCAAGGACTTCGCCAAGATGCTCGCTTGGCTCAGGGGCGAGCTCGGCAACGAGGAGCAGCGCGCAGTCGCGAGGAAGGTGAAGTATGTCGTCGTCATCGGCGACCTCGTCGAAGGGGTGGGTGTCTACCCTGGCCAGGAGCGAGACCTCATCATCAAGGACATTAAGGAGCAATACGAGGCATTCGCAGCCCTCATTACCCAGATCCCGAAGCATATCGAGATACTCTGCATCCCCGGCAACCACGACGCTGGCCGTATTGCCGAGCCGCAACCACCAATCTACAAGGATTTCGCCGCGGTCCTCTACGCGCTACCGAACGTGACGATGCTGTCGAGCCCGAGCTGGGTGACCCTCGGCGCCGACCCGGCACGCGGCTTCGCCGGCTTCACCCTCCTCCTCTATCACGGGTACAGCCTCATCTACTACGCGGACAACGTTCCCAGCATCCGGGAGCGTGGCGGCCAGAAGCGAGCCGAGCTCATCATGAAGTTCCTGCTCCAGCGCCGCCATCTCGCCCCGACACACAAGAGCAACCTGTACATTCCCGACCCGGACGAGGACCCACTCGTCATCGACCTAGTGCCCGACTTTTTCATCACTGGCCACATCCACCGCATCAGCTCGGCTGTTTACCGGGGCGTCTCGGTGATTAACGCGAGCGCGTGGTGCGACATCACTGACAACCAGGAGAAGCGTGGCCTCGAGCCGCAGCCAGGGCGTCTGTCCGTCGTCAACCTCCAGACGCGCGATGTCAAGGTTATCAACTTCTACAGCGGTAAGGGACGTGGCGTCGCTGACGCGACCACTGCTCAGGACGGTGCAGCGTCAGACACGAAGGCCGGAGGCACCGCATGACCCTACCTGTTTGCTCGGAGGGGATGCGCGACTACTTCACCAAGCTCAGTGATGGTGTAGCAACTGCGCACGACGTGGCAGCCAAGGCACGCAGCAGAGGCTACGACCCGAGCCCGAACGTGGAAGTGGAGCTCGCGAGCAACCTTGCGGAGCGCGTCATCGGCCTCATCAGCGTCATTACCCCCCAAGTGAAGGGCTCTGGCATCGTCCCGCGCATCCTCGAGCTCGAGGAGCACTACGGCAAGCTCGACTGGCGTGTCGCCCTCACCATCGCGCTCGAGGTCGCGCAGCAGAAGTACTGCCGATTCGCCACCGAGGTCGAGGCCATCGAGACCGGCATCAGGGTCGGCTTCGCCTACGTCACCGTCGGCGTCGTAAGCGCGCCCCTCGAGGGCTTCGTCAAACTCGAGCTCAAGCAACGGAACGACGGCAAGGGGCAGTACTTCTCGCTCTGGTACTCAGGACCAATCAGGAACGCAGGCGGCACGGCCGCGGCCGTGAGCGTCCTCATCGCGGACTATCTCCGCAAGCACCTCGGCTATGCCGAGTACGACCCGACGGAGAAGGAGATGAAACGCTGCGTGGCCGAGCTCGAGGACTACCACACCTTCATCACCAACCTCCAATATTTTCCCAGCCAGGAGGAGACGCTCTTCCTCATGGAGCATCTCCCCATAGAGATCGATGGGGATGAGAGCGAACGCTACGAGGTGAGCAACGTCAATCTCAAAGATCTGCCCCGCGTGCCCCGTAATCGCTTGCGCAACGGCTATTGTCTCATCCACAGCAGCTGCATCCCCCTCAAGGCGCCGAAGCTGTGGAAACGCATCGAGGACTGGGGGTCTGAGTTTGGGATGGAGCATTGGGGATTCCTCAAGGAGTTCGTCACACTCCAGAAGAAGATGAAGGCGAAGGGCAAGGAGATAGGCGGCGAGCGCATCAAGCCGGATTTCACTTACATCCAGGATTTGGTGGCGGGTCGCCCCGTGTTCGCGCATCCCCTCAAGCCTGGTGGCTGGCGGCTCCGCTACGGCCGTTCCAGGGCCAGCGGCTACAGCGGTCAGGCCGTGCACCCCGCGAGCATGCTCGTCCTGCAGGACTTCCTCGCCACCGGCACCCAGCTCAAGGTCGAGCGCCCAGGCAAGGCGGCCTCGTTCACGCCGTGTGACACGCTCGAGGGTCCCGTCGTGAAGCTCCGCGACGGGTCGGTGCTCCGCCTGTCAAGCGAGGACGAGGCGCGCGCGGCGCGCCCGAACATCAAGGAGATCCTCTACCTCGGCGACGTCCTGGTGAATTACGGCGACTTCTTCGACCGGGCGCACGCGCTCGTGCCGGTCGGCTACTGCGAAGAGTGGTGGGCGGCCGAGCTCGAGAAGGCGGCGATGGATCTCGATGCCATGCTCGACACGGAGAAGCTCGAGAGCCTCACCCACGTCCCACGGCAGCGCCTCGAGCTCTTCCTCACCCAACCGTTGAAATACCTTCCTACCTTCACCGAAGCATTGAAGATTGCCAAGGGCACCGCGACGCCGCTGCACCCATGGCACACCTTGTTCTGGAGCCTGCTCACCGAAGAGGAGTTCCGCGCGCTGCTCAATACGCTCCACGCGGCGAAGTTCGAGGACGGCAAGCTCATTCTCCCGTATGGCAAGGATGCCGTGCGTCAGACAGCGAAACACGCGCTCGAGACGCTCGGCGTCGCGCATCGCTTGGTGGAGAATGAGCACATAGTCCTTGTTGGGGAAGCCAGCGAGCAGGTGCTCGTCCCGCTCGGGCTCGACGGCCTCGCCCATCTCGACAGGATCGAACGGCGTTTTCCTGAAGGCTTCGAGCCGCTGGCGTTCATCAATGACCTGAGCGACATCAAGATTCGGGACAAGGCCGGCACGTTCATCGGTTCGCGGATGGGTCGTCCGGAGAAGGCGAAGATGCGCAAGATGACGGGGAGTCCCCACGTGCTCTTTCCGATAGGGGATGAAGGCGGCCGCCTCCGGAGCTTCCAGGCCGCATTGAAAGCTGGCAAGGTCCACGCTTCCTTTCCTCTCTTCTTTTGTCCTTCTTGCAAGACGGAAACCCCGCTGTTCCGTTGCGAGGTGTGCGACCGGAAGACGACGCGGCTCATGCGCTGCCCGATTTGCGGCGACGTCGAGGACTGCGAGCACCGCCCCGAGGCTTTCTGTCATCGCTGCAAGGAGAAAGGACGGGATGGGAAGCGCGAGTGTGAGCACAAGGCGAAACGGTCCACGTACCGGGCCATCGACATCAAGAGGGTGTTTCAGGGCGCGCTCAAAAAGCTCGGCACGAACATCTACCCTGACTTGATTAAGGGCGTCAGGGGCACGATGAACAGCGAACACATCCCGGAGCACCCGGTCAAGGGCATCCTTCGGGCGAAGCACAAGATCCACGTGAACAAGGACGGCACCTTGCGTTACGACGCTTCGGAACTGACCCTGACGCATTTCAAGCCACGCGAGCTAGGAGTGGGTGTTGAGCGGTTGCGCGAGCTCGGCTATCACACGGACGTGAATGGCGAGCCCTTGGCGACCGTGGAGCAGGTGCTCGAGCTCAAGCCGCAGGACGTCGTGCTCCCGTGCTGCCCGGAGAATCCCGAGGAGCCGGCAGATCAAGTCCTGTTCCGCACCGCGTGCTTCGTCGACGAGCTCCTTGAGCGGCTCTATGGCCTGCAGACCTTCTTCAAGCTCGAAAGCCCCGAGGACTTGGTTGGGCACCTCATCATCGGCCTCGCGCCTCACACGAGTGCGGGCACGGTCGGTCGGATCATCGGCTTCTCCAAGACGCAAGGCTTCCTCGCGCATCCATATTTTCACGCGGCGATGCGGCGCGACTGCGACGGGGACGAGGCGTGCTTCCTTCTCTTGATGGACGCGTTCCTCAACTTCAGCAGGAAATACCTGCCCGAGACGCGCGGCTCGACGATGGACGCACCCCTCGTGCTGACGAGCATCCTCAACCCGAGTGAGGTTGACGACATGGCCTTCCATGTTGATATGGCTTGGAAGTATCCGCTCGAGCTGTACGAGGCAGCCATCAAGTATGAGAAGCCCTGGGAGGTGAGTGTGCCGCAGATTAAGGACGTGCTCGGCACCGAGGCGCAGTACGAGGGAATGGGCTACACGCACGACACGACTGACATCAACGCGGGCGTACGCTGCTCGGCCTACAAGCTCCTGCCATCCATGGAGGAGAAGATGCAGGGGCAGATGCAGCTCGCCGTCAAGATTAGGGCGTGCGACGCTTCGGACGTGGCGCGCCTCGTCATCGAGAAGCATTTCATCCGGGACACGAAGGGTAACCTCCGCAAGTTCAGCCAGCAGGAGATGCGTTGCGTCAAGTGCAACGAGAAGTTCCGGAGACCGCCGCTGCGTGGGAACTGCACCGTGTGTGGGGGCAAGGTTATCTTCACCATCAGCGAGGGCAGCGTCGTCAAGTACCTCGAGCCGAGCATCAGCCTCGCGAACAAGTTCAACGTGCCAATCTACCTGAAACAAGACTTGGAGCTGACGAAGCGTCGTGTCGAGAGCGTTTTTGGCAAGGATTCCGAGCTGCAAGAAGGTTTGGGTAAGTGGTTTGGGTGAGCACAGACATATTGGTGATTGTAGGACATCCTATCATATGAAGAAGTATGACAATCCACAAGGTTTATATAGGACTTCTTGCTCGTCCAGACGCCAGAAATAGCTTAAAAGAGAGGGGTGGAGCATGGACAGAAATCTTGCGCTGGAATTCGTCCGGGTCACAGAAGCAGCGGCCATCGCCGCGAGCGACTGGTTCGGCCGCGGCGAGAAGAACAAGGCGGATGGTGCCGCGGTGAACGAGATGCGCGCCCGGTTCAACCAAATCGACTTCAACGGCACCATCGTCATCGGGGAAGGAGAGAAGGACAAGGCACCCATGCTCTACACGGACGAGAAGGTCGGAACCGGCGATGGTCCGGCCTTCGACATCGCCGTCGACCCCCTGGAATGCACCTCAAACTGCGCAAAAGGCAAGCCGAACGCAATCTCAGTGCTCGCGGCAGGCCCGAAAGGCAGCCTCATGCGACTGCCTGGCACGTACATGGACCAGCTCGCGGTCGGTCCTGACGCGAAGGGCGTCATCGACATCACCAAGCCCGTCGCGTGGAACCTTAGCAGGATCGCGAAGGCGCTGGACAAGCCAATCGAGGATCTCGTCGTCGCTGTCCTGGAACGGGATCGGCACACCAAGCTCCTCAAGGACATCCGCATGGCTGGCGCTCGCGTCTGGCTGCTCGACCACGGCACGGTCGGCGCGGGGATTGCCACCGCGCAGGACGAGAGCGGCATCGACCTCATGATAGGCATCGGCGGCGCACCTGAAGCAGTCATCACCGCAGCAGGACTGAAATGTTACGGCGGCGACTTCCAAGCGATACTCGCGCCACACGAGAAGAAATTCGCGGCGGACGCCGAAACGATGGGGCTCGTGCCCGGAACAGTCTACACGATTGATGACTTGGCGAAAGGTGATGGCCTCATCTTCGCAGCAACGGGCATCAGCGACGGCCCCCTCCTCAAGGGCGTCGTCCACACGACTTGGGGAAGCCTCACACACAGTCTCGTGATGCGCAGCAAGAGCGGCACGATACGGTACATCGAGACACATCATCACGAGAGCGTCGCATCGAGAAAAACAGACGGAGCGTGAAACACAATGGCGAACGGGACTGATTGGACAGGCAAGAAGCTCCTCATTCTCCCTTTTGATCACCGGGGAACCTTCCTCAAGAAGTTGTTCAAGGTGACTGACAGGAAGGACTTCACCGAGCAGGAGACTGCGATAGTCACGGCGTGCAAGGAGATTGTCTACCAAGGATTCCTCACAGCCCTCAAATCAGGGGTTATAACGAAGGATGAGGCCGGCATTCTCATCGACGAACAATTCGGCAGCGAGATCATCACGGACGCGATCAAGAGGGGCATCCCCGTCGCGCTCACTTGTGAGAAGAGCGGCCAGAACGAGTTCGACTTCCAATACGGCGACGCGTTCAAGGAGCACATCGAGCGGTTCAAGCCGACGCTCGCCAAGGTGCTCGTGCGCTACAACACCGACCCGGAGAACGAGGCGATGAACGATCGCCAGGCCGCCAGGCTCAAGCAGATGAACGATTACCTCGCGACGACAAGCCACGCATTTCTCTTCGAGCTGCTCGTCCCGCCGAGCAAGCAGCAGCTCGACAGCGTGGGTGGCAGCCAGGAACGCTACGACAAGGAGCTTCGTCCCGGGCTCATGATCGCGGCCATCACGGAGCTGCACAAGAGAGGTATTGAGCCCGACGTGTGGAAGCTCGAAGGCGTCGACACTGAAGAGGATGCGCGCGCCATCATCTCCGCGGTGCAGGAAGGCGGTCGCAAGGCGGGCGTCATCATTCTCGGCCGAGGCGCGGATGCAGCGGCTGTGGAGCACTGGCTCCAGATCGGTGCGAAAGTGAAGGGTGCGATTGGCTTCGCTGTCGGGCGTACCATCTTCTGGGACGCGATTACCAAGTATTACACTAAGAAATGCACCAAGGCAGAGGCGGTGCAAGAGGTGGCGGACACCTACACCCATTTCGTCAAGGTCTGGAAAGAAGCGTGAACCTATATGGTAGGAACGACAGGCAAGATTAAAGTCGGCATCGTCGGCTACGGCACCATCGGCAAACGCGTCGCAGACGCGGTCGATATGCAGCCGGACATGGAGCTCATCGGAATCACGGCCAGGAGCTACAACTTCCGCATCGAGGTCGCGAACAAGAAAGGCTGGCCCATCTATGCTACCGAAGATGCCGATTTGGAGCACCTGCAGAAGAATGGTATCAGGGTGAAGGGTGACATTCACACCCTTATCAGGAACGCCGACATCATCGTCGACGGCACGCCCGGCAACGTAGGGGTGGAGATGAAGAAGAAGTACTATGAGCCGGCAAAGATCAAGGCTATCTTCCAGGGTGGCGAAGCCGCGAAGATGGCGCAATGCAGCTTCAACGCCGACGCGAATTTCGAGGACGCGTGCGGCAAGGACTACGTCCGTGTCGTGAGCTGCAACACCACCGGCATGGGCAGGCTGCTCAAGGCCGTCGCCGACAAGTGGAAGATCAAGAAAGTGCACGCCACCCTCGTCAGGAGAGCGGTCGATCCGGTGGACGTCAAGAAGGGACCGGTCAATGCGATCGTTCCGAGTCTGAAGGTGCCCTCGCACCACGGCCCTGACGTCAATACCATCATTCCTGATATCGAGGTCATCACCCTTGCCGTCATCGTTCCCACGACGCTGATGCACGTCCACTGCCTCGAAATCGAGCTGGACGGCAAGCCGCCAACAACGGAAGAGGTCGTGCAGCAGCTCGACAGGACGCACCGCATCTTCATGCTTCGTGGCGAGACTGGAGTGACGAGCACAGCCGAGATCATGGAGCTCGTCAAGGATTTGCATCACCAGCGCGGCGACGTCGTCGACAACTGCATCTGGCAGAAAGGGCTTTCCGTCAAAGGACAGAACCTCTTCCTCTTCCAAGCAATCCACCAGGAGAGCATCGTTGTCCCGGAGAACATCGACTGCATCCGTGCCATGTGCACCGACATGTCGAAGGAGGAATCGATGAAGCTGACGGACAGAATACTGGGCATCAAGATCAAGGAGAGATAAACCTAGCAGAGGAGTTCTGCGAGCCTGGCTAAAAATCTAGATTCTGCTCTTCACGCTGTTGCGCGCGCCGCAGGCCTGGCAGGTCATCATGATGATGCCCGCCTCCTTGCTGAGCTTCGTCTCGGGCTTGCCGCACGCGCTGCAGAAGACGAACTCGTCCGCGTACCGGCTGATCTTCTCGTTGATCTTCGCTGCGGGCAGCTTTGAACCGAAGATGACGGTTTGCTTGATGATCTCGCCCGGGGTCGCCAGCTCCTTCTGGACGTACTTGAGGAGGTGTTCCGGCTTCCGGTCGAGCGTCTTCGCGATTTCAAACCAATTGTTGATGATGGTCTTGACGCCCTGAATGTGCCCCTTCACCTTCGGCACCTCGAAACGTGTCCCGTCCTCAACATCATCAGGGAGCTGTTCCTTGGCGCGCGCCAAGAGCTTCTCGTACTCCATGGTGGGCAGGACTAAGGAGAGTCTTTTAAAGCTTTGGTCTTCCCCCTCTTCGCATGACGAAGGAGACACGTTCCGTGCCGACGAGTCCGGATTGCAGCAGGCCGAGCGCGTGGTATGAGATTGTTGGCACGAGCCACATCGCTCGCCAAGCTGTGCGCCGCGTCAAGGCGGCATTCGTTGATTTCTTGCCCGATGTCGTCGCGCTCGAGCTCGACCAGGGACGCCTCGCCGCCCTGCTCGCAGACACCAAGCCCAGTCACGGAGTGGGCATGCTTCGCGTCGTCGGTGTACGCGGGTACGTCTTCGCGCTCCTCGCATCCTGGCTGCAGCGCCGGCTCGGCCGCGTCGTGGACATGACGCCGGGCGTCGACATGCTCGCCGCGTTCCAGGAAGCGAAACGTACGCAGATGCGCGTGCTCCTCATCGACCAGGACATTCAGTGTACACTCCGCAAGCTGAGCAAGGCCTTGGGGTGGCGTGAGTTGCGCCAGGTGTTCGCAGACATGTGGAATGGCATCCTCGGCCGCGAGACGGTTCGGTTCAACTTGCAAGGCGTTCCCAGCGAGGCACTCGTCACTCGTCTGCTCGACGAGTTTCGCGCCCGTTACCCCCGCCCGTACACGGTGCTCGTCGAGGAGCGCAACCAGTACATGACGCGTGCCTTGCAGGCTTACCATTCCAAGTTTCCCGAGCACAAGGTGCTCGTTGTGGTCGGTGCGGGACACAAGGCCGGCATGCTCGCGCTGCTCGCTCGGAGCGACGCCAAGAAATCCTAACCTGCACTGGTCGCCTTGTCCGCTTCCCAGAATCAATAACAAGCTATTTAAAAGGATTTCTTCAGGGAAGTCTGTATGGGCACGTATGCGTACAGCCTGAAACGGTACTTCAAGATATCTTTGACGGAATGGAAGAGCATCATGCTCGTAGCCTTTGCTGTCGGCTTCATCCTGAGCTATAACAATTGGGGTGGTGCCACCTTCGATTTTGCCACTGGTCTCACCAATCTCGTCCTCGACACGGTCGGCGCCTTCCTTATGATCACAGTGTTCGTCGCGGCAAACAAGGCGGTCGGCGTCTTCTACGGGATCTGGAGCGATTTTGAGCGCTACAACCTCGGACTCCTCGTCGGGGTGTTCATTAGCTTCCTCAGCTTCGGCTTCATTCCCATCTGGACGACGGGCTATTTCCGCTATAAAGCCATTCCGAACCTGCGTCTGGGCAAGTTCCGCGCCACCTTGGTGAAGCCTTGGGAGGAAGGTCTCGTGACGGTGGGCACGATCTTCGCCTGTCTCCTCGTCACCATCCTCCTTGGCGTGCTGTTCAACCTCACCGGCATCGACTTCTTCATGCGCATGACCTGGATTAGCCTGCTCATCGCACTCTACGCCATGATTCCCTTGCCGCTCGTGCAGACGACGAACGTCTACCAAGTGTACATGAGCCGCTTCGAGAGCTTGGAGGGCAACCTTCCCGGCTACGACTTGTTCTGGGCGAGCCCGAGCTACTATTTCGGCATCCTCGGCATGGTTCTCGCGTTCATCTTCATGAACTTTTTCTTCCCCGCGAATACAATCACGATTGGGGTCAGCTTCGTCCTCTTCCTCATCGGCATGTGGGTCTGGACGAAGCTCCGGGACATCCACCGGCTCTGACAACGACTTTTCCCATGCGCCGTATGGCACTCGAGATTGGGTGAGTGTGGTGGGCCTGGCAGCACAACTACCGTGGAGGAAGAAGCGACGGGTGGGCACAGTGGGCGCCACCTCTCACACAGGGCAGTGACGATAAAAGGAAAGACTGTGGTTCAGACCATGCTGTACAAGGCCTTGATGCCGAGGTAGATACCGAGGAGGATGCTGAGCAGCTTGAAGTTGAGCAGGATGGTGAAGCAGAGATAGGCGCCGATGACGATGTCGAACCGGCTCACCGGATCCGACCAGAACAGCACGCCCTTGGCGACGAGGGCGAGCGCCATATAGACAACCCAGCGCCAGGGCCACCAGTGTGTGCTTGCGGTCAGGAGCAGGATGGTGGCTGCGATGTCGATGAGCCCGAGCAGTTTGAGGAAGAGTCTCATGCATTCGGGAGAGCTGTCGCGCTTTTTATGGTCTCGTACGCGCTTTCCAGAGCCGCAAAAAAATACTTTCCATATAGAAATAATATTTCTCGACGAGAGGTGGCGAAAGTTTTATAAGTTTCACCGACGGAGAAGATTCCAGTAGGCTCGGGGGTGGAAGATATGGTTGAGAAAGTCGCGAAGGCAGGTGTCAAGAAGGAAGGCGGCTACCTTTACTTCGTCGACAAGCACGGCGACATCAGCAGGGCACCCATGGCCCGCGGCAGGAAAGGGCAAGGCAAGCCGGAACGGGTCGCGTCCATCGGCGTCAAGAAGGAAAGTGGCTATCTCTACTTCGTCGACAAGCACGGCGACGTGAGCCGTGCCAAGATGGCCCGCGGCAGGAAATAGGCACGTACGCGTCCGTGAATGCCGTGGCACGGCCAGCAGTCATGATATAAGCCAGAGCACTGGACAGCAGCGCCAAACCCTTTTAAAGCTCTTTCGCACTTCTCTACACCATGATTAAGGAGCACCTCGAGCCACGACTGTACCAACAGACCATCTTCAACACGGCCACGATGAGGAACACGCTCGCCGTCGTGCCGACCGGCATGGGCAAGACCCTTATCGCCGAGCTCCTCACAATCCACAGGCTCCAATGCTATCCGAGCAGTAAAGTCCTTATCCTCGCCCCGACCAAGCCCTTGGTGCAGCAGCACGCCGCCACCTTCAGGGCGGAGACCAACCTCAAGGATCTGACGGTGTTCACCGGGAACGTGCCGCCGGCGAAGCGCGCAGCCCAGTGGACACAGGCGCAGGTCATCTTCAGTACGCCACAAGGCCTCGAGAACGACCTGGTGAGCAAGCGCATCAGCCTCGAGGACGTCAGCCTCATCGTCTTTGACGAGGCGCACCGCGCGACAGGCGACTACAGTTATGTCTTCATCGCGGAACGCTACCGCAAGACGGCGAAGCATGAGCGCGTCCTGGCGCTCACGGCCAGCCCCGGCAGTCACAAGGAGACGATTGAGGAGGTGTGTCGTAACCTCGCCATCGAAGACATCGAGGTCCGCACTTCGGAATCGCCGGACGTCGCACCCTACATCCAGGAAATTGACATCGAGCACATCACGGTGCAGATGCCGCCCGAGTTCAAGCAGATCCACACGGCATTGAAGCGCTGCCACGACGCGCGCATCGACGACCTCGCAACGCTCGGCGTTCTCAATCGGCAGGCACTTATGAACAAGACTTCCATGCTCAAGGCACAAGCCGCGCTGCACGCCCAGGCAGCACGCGGCCAACGGAGCTATGAGCACCTCAAGAGCATGAGCATCCTTGCCGAAGCTCTCAAGGTGCAGCACGCCCTCGAGCTCATCGAGACGCAAAGCGCGACCGCCCTCAATCAGTACCTCGCGAAGCTCCAGAAGCAAGCCGCGAAAGGGCAGTCCAAGGCGGTGCAGAACCTCGTCAGGGATGTCAACTTCAAGAGCGCGCAGGTGCTGCTCGACAAGACGCGCGGTGCAGGCGTCGAGCACCCCAAGCTCCGTGCCGTCCAGAAGACCGTGCTCCGCGAGCTCTACAGCGACAAGGCGGCGAAGATCATCATCTTCAACCAGTATCGCGACCAGGCCGTGCAAATCAAACAGGTGCTCGACAGCATCCAGGTGTCGAACAGGATATTCGTCGGCCAGACGAAGAAGGGTGAGACCGGTATGAGCCAGAAGGAGCAGCAGGCAATCCTCGAAGATTTCCGCGCCGGAGCGTTCAGCTGTCTCATCGCGACGTCGGTAGCCGAGGAAGGCCTCGATATTACCAAGGTGGACGTCGTCCTGTTCTACGAGCCCGTGCCGAGTGCCATTAGGACTGTGCAGCGCCGCGGCCGCACCGGACGCCTGGAACGTGGCAAGGTTATCATGCTCATCACGGAAGGCACACGCGACGCAGGCTACAGGTGGGCGGCGCATCACAAGGAGAAGCGCATGCATCGCGTCCTGGCACAGGTGTGCTCGGAGCTGCATAACGGCAAACGGTTCCGGGAAGACGAGACGCAAGAACAGTTCAACGTTGCAGGCAAGGCTGGCAAGAAGGACGCACCCACAATCATCGCTGACCACCGGGAGAAGACGAGCGGCGTCCTCAAAGCGCTCATCGACAAGGACGCGGACATCGAGCTGCGCCAGCTCGAGATCGGCGACTACCAGCTCTCGGACCGGGTCGTGGTCGAGTACAAGACCGTGCCGGACTTCGTCAACAGCATCATCGACGGTCGCCTCCTCAGCCAACTCCGCAGGCTCCGCAGCTGGCCCCGACCGGTCATCGTCATCGAAGGCGAGGAGGACCTCTACGGTATCCGTCAGGTGCACCCGAATGCCATCCTCGGCATGCTCGGTACCATCACCGTCGGCTATAACATTCCGGTGCTCTTCACCCGCACGCCGCAGGAGACCGCCGCGCTCTTCCTCAGCATCGCGAAAAAGGAGTGCGAACGCACGCCCAAGGAGTACAGCGGCCACGCACAGAAGCCCCAGACCGTGACCGAGCAGCAGGAATATCTCGTGGCGAGCCTGCCGAACGTCGGGCCGAGCCTCGCGAAACGCCTGCTGGCGCACTTCACGACCATCGCCGCGCTCACCAACGCGACCGAAGCAGAGCTGATGGCTGTGGAGAAGGTAGGGAAGAAGACGGCGAAGGAACTGCACGACCTGCTGCACACACCCTACGCTCCCGACGAGTGACGCGTGCGGCGAATGACTAGCTTTTTATACTCTCCTCTCCGTTTTTCTCGTCGGAAAGAGGCGAGCCTGTGCGACGAAGCGTCATCATAGCAATAATCCTCTACTGCTTCCTCTCGCTCTCCGTGCCAGCCCATGCCTACTGCACGGACGCGAACACGCCCCGCCTCGACGTTGTGCCGCTCGACGGCACGGTCGCCATCGGGCAAGCGCTGCACGGCAGCTACCGCGTCGACAACGACATCGAGGCGATTCCGGGCGCCAACCTCCTCGACACGAACGGCAGCCTCCTCCTCGACGGCGGGAACTTCACGCTCGTTCCGAACGCGAACGGCACAGCCAGGATACTCTTCTACGCAGTCACTCCGGACGGCTGCACCGCCACGGCCGTTGCAGCCTATCAGGTGCTCGTTCCGCCTGCGATCTCGGATCCGACACCGCCGCCTGGTTTTGTCAGCATGCGCGAAGGCAGGGCACGCGCCTTCAGCGCGCAGGTGGAGCACGGCGCGAGCATCACCTGGCTCCTCGACGGCGCGGTCGTGGCGAGGAACAAAGAACGCTTCCTTTATCGGCCAACGTTCAACGCGGCCGGCAACCACACGCTCGTCCTCCGTGCTCAGGACAACCACGGGCTTCGCACCAACGCGACATGGCATATCGCAGTGACGAACGTGAACCGGGCACCCATCCAGGTGACGGACTTCCTCGACGTGGCACTTCCGCTCGACGAGGACTTCAGCATCAACCTCAGCCTCTACTTCGTCGACCCGGACGACGAGCCGCTCAGCTACACGGTTAATTTGACGCCGCCAGACCCAACCATCGAGGCGGCGAAGCTCGACGTCAGCTATACAGGGGACTTCGTCACACTCCATGCCACAAAGAAAGGCAAGGTCTTCGTCACCTACACCGCGACAGACAGCAAAGGCGCGCACGCAACGAGCGACCCGGCCAACTACCTCGTCATCAATGCTGCAGTCAGGTTTTCGCCCGTTAGCTACTGCGGTGACGGCTTCTGCTTCATCGACGAGAGCTGTGAAACATGCGAGGAGGATTGCGGCCTCTGCAACGAAGAGGAGTGCACGCCCCAATGGGACTGCACTGCTTGGATGCCGTGCCGCTACCCTGGCTACCAGCAGCGCAACTGCGTCGTCCTCAACAACTGCACAACAGAGGAAGACGGGCCACCAACCACCCAGGAATGCGACTACGCGCCGCGCTGCGACGATGGCGTGCGGAACGGAAATGAGACGGGTGTCGATTGCGGTGGCTCGTGCGTTCCGTGTCCGACTTGCGATGATGATGTGCAGAATGGCCGCGAGACCGGGATGGACTGCGGTGGCTCGTGCGTTCCGTGTCCGACTTGCGATGACAACATACGGAACCAAGACGAGACGGATGTCGACTGCGGTGGGAGCTGCGAGCCGTGTGACCTCGGCAAGGCGTGCCGCGCCCCGTTCGATTGCCTGAGCAAGAGCTGTATCGGCAAGCGCTGCCAGGAAGCAAGCTGCGCCGACGGCATCGTCAACCAGGATGAGGAAGGCATCGATTGCGGTGGCTCGTGCGTTCCGTGTACGACTTGCGATGATGATGTGCAGAATGGCCGCGAGACCGGGATGGACTGCGGTGGTCCGTGCATTCCGTGTCCGACTTGCGATGACAACATACGGAACCAAGACGAGCGGCTCGTCGACTGTGGCGGCGAGTGCCGCGCATGCGGCTGGAACGACTACTCACCACTTGCGCTCCGCTACGGTGGCTACGCCCTTGCCGCCCTGCTCACGCTCTGCACCCTCTACCTCGCGCGGAGCCTCGCCACGAGCCAGCTGCTCTGGTTCCTCCACCACGGCAAGGGCATCCACTTCTTCTACGAGGACGCGTCGACGTACGCCCTCATCAGGACATGGAACGCGATGGCGAAGCATGTCAGGATCCGCAAGCACAAGGATCTCAAGGAGATGATTGACCACGCAGTCTCAGACCTTCACTCGCTGAAAGGGAGCGTGCCTGACGGAGCGCTCAAGGCCGCAATCACCGACCGGCTTCGGGAGCTCTATGCCCGCATGTTCTCCCTGTCTCCCAGCTTCGAGCTCGAGATGCTCGTCTACACCGTCAGGAAGAGTGCGCTTCCCTTCACAGTCAAGGTCATCGTGCTCAGGAACACCAAGTTCCTCGCCCTCCTTGAGGTGCGCAAGCTCTACACGAGCGGACTGCTCGCCCTGGAAGACGTCCTCCGCGCAATGAAAGAGCTGCGACGGGCATTCTGAACATCGCACGTAACACCGGAATTTGACAAAGTCGCCGAGCCCTCGAAAATTTTTCCGAAAAAATTTAGGCAATCCAAAGTTTTCACTCCTGAAAAAATTTTCAGAGATAGCGGATTACATTTTGGACTTACGCCCAAATAGATTCTATTTAACCAACAGTTAAACAATTATTGGCGAAAGCCACAACTAAAAAACAGCATCATGCCACACAGCATTAAAAGCGAAAACTTTATAAATTAATGTCTATTTGCACAAATAGACAAATAATCTTGGTGGCAATGCATATAGCAATACACGATTAAAGCTTTTAAAAAATAAACAAGAGTGGTTTGATTGACAAAAACAATACAAAAATTCAAATTTGATGAAAAACTAATTGAAAAGACTTCCCGAATATGTAAAGCGATGTCTGAACCAATAAGACTCAGAATACTTGGAGAATTAGGAGTTCATAAACAAGGAAACTGTGAAAGCGTAGGTGAATTGGCAAAAACTCTTGAAAAAGACCAAAGCGTCATTTACAGACACGTTCAAATATTAGAAAAAGCAGGCTTGTTAAGAACAAGCAAGAAAGGTTCAACTCTTTTTTCTTGTACAACAACTAACGCTCGTGAAATAATAAACTTTTTTCGAAAACAAGAGTAAAATCCCTAGAGGTGTATAAAATGACTGGAAAAATAAAAGCAGAGGATTATTACGAAGCAGGATTAAAATTACATGGACACAAATGCCCTGCAATGCCATCAGGATTGAGGGTAGGTGCAGCAGCTATGAATGCTTTAGGTGTTGAAAGAGCAAAAGATGGTCAACTATTGGCTTTAATCGAGCTCGGTGATGACCATTGTGCAACTTGTTTTGCAGATGGTATACAAACAATTACGGGGTGTACATTTGGTAAGGGAAACATAAAAAAATTACATTATGGTAAGTGGGGGGTTACCTTAGTAGAAACCAAGACTGGAAGAGCAGTGAGAGTTACGCCTAAAGCAGAAGCGATGCTTGCAAATAAAGAAAGCAAGTTCTTTACAGAGTACAGAATGAAAGGAATACCTGCATCCGAAGTGCCTAAAGAAGTCGTTGAGCCTTTGGTGGAAAACGTGATGAATGCTACTGATGAACAGATGCTTTCAATAAGTGAAATATTTCATTATGATATTCCAAAAAAAGCGCACTCATTTAATGGGTTTGTCTGTGACGAGTGTCATGAAATGACAGTTGAAGGATATGGAAAACCCTTTGAAGATAAAAAGGTTTGTCGGCCTTGTTATGATGTATTAATAACGGAAAACTAAACAAAGTCCACCAAAATTTCCTTAAACTTCTTTTCTAAAATCTTTTTAAAGTAACTCTTTTAAATACGTAGGTGATAAGAATGACTTCAGACCCGGGACAAATAAGTGTTTTCATAGCCTCAATAGCAGGCACACTCACCTTAATATTCACTTCGTTATTAACAATTGCTGGTGTCGGGGCAGCATTCATCTTAATCCCCGTCTTCTTATGGTTAGGAATAGATATTCATACAGCGATGGCCACAGCATTATTGCTCAACTCCATAGCAATGATGGTTGCATCATATCGTTTTTATAAGAAAAAATTAATTATGTGGAAAGTTGCTTTGCCCATATTAATAATAGCAACAATATTATCTCCTCTAGGTGCTTGGGTCAGTCAATTCTTGAACAGAACAGTATTGTTATGGTTATTCGTTACGTTCTTATTATTCGCAGCAGCCATGATGTTATTTTACACCCCTAAAAAACATAAGGAGTCTCATTCAAAAACAACAGAAATAATTTATGGAGTTACTGTTGGGGCTTTTGCAGGTTTTCTTGGCGGATTGTTGGGTGTCGGTGGTGGAAACTTTATTGTCCCTGTTCTCGTATGGATAGGTTATAATCCCAAAAAAGCTTCTGCAACCACCTCTTTCATCGTTATCTTTTCATCATTTAGCGGTTTTTTAGGACATGCAACAGTAGGAGCAATAAGTTGGTTGTTATTAGGAGCAACAGCAATAGGTTCTGCAGGAGGAGCTTTGATAGGATCTTGGTTAATGACTGATAAGCTCAACAGAAAACATGTAAAACTCATAATAGGATTAGTATTGATAGGAATCGCTATAAAGATGTTAATAGGATTAATATAAGTTTCAAATCAGTTAAAATAGAAGGAGGTATAAAAAAAATGGATAACGGAACAAAAAGTCTTTTGGGTTGGAGCGAGATTGTTTTGGCAATATTAATTGCGTTAAATCAAGCTTTAACTTGGCCTGGTTGGCTACAATATCTTTGGGC
>Ga0114931_10003316_pt1 | contig 20403 bp, 14 predicted proteins | sample 2SBtaG_FD_89579 | JGI IMG/M metagenome (GOLD analysis project Ga0114931, IMG submission 89579) | Deep subsurface microbial communities from Kolumbo volcano to uncover new lineages of life (NeLLi) - 2SBTROV14_V59a metaG | ecosystem: Environmental > Aquatic > Marine > Volcanic | place: Kolumbo...
CACCAGCATGAGGTCTTCTTCCGCCGCCCCCCCCTGACGGCGCTGGGCGGCCTCGAAGGGTGCGCTCTCGGGGTTGCGTACCCCGTTATCGTCGAAGGTCACGACCTCGTCGAAGACGTGGTGCAAGCCGAGGTAGACCAGCCGCAGCCAGGCCGGTTCCCGCGGCGCGTCGGAGACCACCGCGAGCTTCAGGCCCCGGCGCAGGAGCTGGTGGAGGGTGAGGTGGACGTGGGGATAGGGCACCAGGGCCGAGTCCCGCGCCCGCCGATAGCCGACGATGGCCGCGGCCAGAAGCTTATAGTCGACCTCTCCCAGTTCGGCCTGGAGATAGCTGTTGAAAACCTTCTGGTACTCGATCCCCTCGCGGTCGTAAATCTCGAGGATCTTTCCCACCGTCCGCTTGCGAAATGCCGCGGCGTCGCCGGGCTCGCCGGAGGAAGCGCCCACGCGCGTGTCCAGACCGGCGTCGAGCATGCCGTCCACGGCGGCACCGATCGAAGCGAGCTTGACGCCCATGAAATCGGTGAGGGTGTTGTCGAGATCGAAGATGACCGCGCGGATCATCGCAACGCTCCTGTCCGGCGGGAAGGATGTGTGGGCGAGTGCGTGACCGGAGCGGGAGCCTTTGCGGCGGCTCGCGCCCGACGGCCCTACTTGTTCGAGGTACCGATGGATCGGCCGATGCTGATCTCTCCGTTGTCGATGCGCATGTTGAAGCCGCAGTTGGGGTTGTTGCAGACCCAGGCCTTGTAGCGAATCGAGGCGCCGTCCCGTCCGTAGTCCGAGAGGGGGAGCAACAAACCCGAGTTGCATTTCAGACACGTGGGGAACTTATCCATCAACATCCTCCCATCCCTCGCGGTGCGAAATCCCCGATGTCCGGAGCCCCGCGGGTAGACCTAGTGTGTCCCGCGGCCCGGATCCCGTCAAGGGGAGGCTCCGGCGCCAGAACCCCGGGCCCGCGGCGGAACGAGGGGGCGTTTCGTCTCAGAAGCTCCAAACGGCGCCGAGGAGGATCTTGCCCGCACTTCCGCTGTCGTCCACCGGGTTCTCGAGACGGGTGGTGCCGCCTCCGGGCAGGTCGGCCACGACCTCCACCCGGTCCCAGTTGATGAGGTCCAGCCGTCCCCCGAGGTCGAGGCCGAGATGACCGGTCAGCCGGTACACCACCCCGGCGCCGAGTACCGCGGCGCCTCCGGAGACTTTCGAGTCCAGGTTCCCGGCGGTGAACTTGAGGTCCGCGCCCCCGAGGCCACCGAAAACGTAGGGCCGGGCGCGCTCCCCGGGCAGGAACCGGAAGACCGCTTCCACGGTCGCGGTGACGTGGTTGACCTCGGAACCGTTTCGGGTGGTCTCGTGGGCGGCGCCGCCGGCCACCAGGCGCAGAGCGAACCCGGGAGTGAAGGCATAGCCGACGGTGAGCAGCCCGCCCCCGCCGTTTTCCTGGACGAACACGTCCTCGGGGGTGTTCCTCGCCCCCGCATCCTCGGCGCTCATGTGGTCCGAGAGAAGGTAGGCGCCCAGGAACCAGCCGTGAGAGCGGGTTGGGACCGGGGCCGCTCCGCCGACGGCGGGCAAAGCGACGCCTGCGGTCAGGGCGAAAGCCGCGAATAGGGCGGCCCACCGGCCGCGTCTTTGGTTGGATTGCGAGAGGGTCCTTTTCATGATGTGTTTCCTTGGTTGGTTTCCTTCGACCCGGGACGCGACGGTCGGCCTTCGATTCCCAGAGCCTGCATTTTCTTGTGAAGGGTCGTCCGTTCCACGCCGAGCCAGCGGGCGGCCTGCGCCACGTTGCCTCCGGTGCGGTCCAGGCATGTTTCGATGCAGCGCGCCTCGAAGGCCTTTCGCGCCGCGGTGAGCCCACCCCCCCGACGGATCGCCTCGGGGGTGGGCCCCCCCGACGTCAGGCTCTCGTGCGGCCCGTCCCCGGCGAGCGGGGCATCCGTCGGCGCAAGCCGCGCCAAGTCTCCGGCGGTGATCACCGGTCCCTCGGCCAGGATGGCCAAGCGTTCGAGAACGTTTCGGAGCTCACGGATGTTGCCCCTCCAGGTCCGCGACCGGAGCGCGTCGAGTGCCTCGGGAGCGAGGGTCCGCGGCGGGAGTCCGTTGTCCCGGGCGTAGCCCTCCAGGAAGTGGTCGCAGAGTTCGGGAATGTCTTCGGCCCGCTCGCGCAGGGGGGGCACCGCGAGAGGCACGACGTTCAGGCGATAGAAAAGATCTTCCCGAAAGCGTCCGCCGGCGACCTCGGCCTCGAGGTCCTTGTTGGTGGCGGCGAGCACGCGCACGTCCACCCGGTGGATCGTCGCATCGCCTACCCGCTGGATCTCGCCTTCTTGGAGGGCGCGCAATACCTTGGCCTGCACCTTGAGGCTCATGTCCCCGATCTCGTCCAGGAACAAGGTGCCCCCGTCGGCGAGCAGGAATTTCCCCTCGCGGTCCCGGTCCGCTCCGGTGTAGGAGCCGGCGGCGGCGCCGAAGAGTTCGCTCTCGATGAGCTCCTCGGGAATGGCCGCGCAGTTGACCCGGATCAGGGCTTGTCCCACCCGGGGGCTCGCCTCGTGAAGGGCGCGGGCTACCAGTTCCTTTCCCGTGCCGCTCTCGCCGGTGATCAGCACCGTGACCCCGGTGGGGCCGACCTTGGCGATCTGGCGCCGCACCGCCTCGAGGCCCGGACCGGAACCGACCAGGCGCCGCTTTTCCGCCTCGGCGGCTTCGAGGCGGGTGAGCCGGGCGCTCAGGGTTCCCACCGCGAGAGCGTTGCGGACCGCGATCAGCACCCGTTCCTTGGAGAGCGGTTTTTCCAGGAAATCGAAGGCTCCGGCCCGGGTCGCTTCCACCGCCGCCGTGACCGTCGCCCGACCGGAGATCATCACCACGGCGAGGCTTGGGCGGCGCGATTTGAGCCGCTTCAGGATCTCGATGCCGTCCGCGCCGGGCAGATTCACGTCCAGCAGCACCAACGCCGGTGGCGCCTCCTCGACGCGCTCCAGGGCCTCCTCCCCCGAGCCCGCCTCAAACACCTCGTAACCCTCCGGGCGGAGAATCATCCCCAGGGCGCGGCGAATGTTCTTCTCGTCGTCGACGACCAGTAACCGTGTGTTCATGACTCGTGGTTCCTCGACAGTGAAGCGTCCAAAGGAGCCCTGCGCGGCCGGGGCGAACCCCCGGCTTCGGTCCCCACCTCGGTCAGGGTGAACCGGAACATCGCACCGCCCGCCGGGCGGTCGGCAACCTCGACGGCGCCTCCGTGGACGCGCAGGATCCCCTCGACGATGGCGAGACCCAGTCCCATCCCCTCGGTCTTGGTGGAATAGTCCGGAGTGAAGATTCTCCGGCGCTCGGCCCTGGGCACCCCGGGGCCGCGATCGGCGACCGAGAAAACCACCCCTCCCCCTGGGGCGCGGGCGACTCCGAGAACGACCGGCTCTTCGGCGCCGGTTTCCTCCTGGGCCTGGAGCGCATTGTTGACGAGGTTGATCAGCACCCGATGGATCTCCCCCGCGTCGCAGCGGACGCGGAGGGCCGCCGGATCGACCGGGGTCTCGAAGCGCACCCGTTCCTCGCCGTAGAGGGCGATCGTGTCCTCGACCAGGTCCTTCACCGAGCAGTCCGCCATCACCGGCTCGGGCAGCCGGGCGAAATCGGAGAACTCCCGCACCAGACTCCGCAGCGCCCGCACTTCCTCCTCCACGATCTCCACCGCCTCCTCCAGGGTGCGCCGGTAGGCCGGATCGTCGCCGGTGTAGGAGTCGCGCACCTGCTGGGAGGCGAGTTGGATCGGGGTCAGAGGGTTCTTGATCTCGTGGGCGAGGCGCCGGGCGAGATTTCGCCAGGCCGCCAGGCGCTCCAGGCGGACCAGTTCCTCCTGCTGGGTCCCGAGGCGCTCCGCCATGCGGTTGAAACGGTCGAAGAGCCGGCCCAGGTGGCCGGAGGCGGCGGGATCGGCCCGGGCGGTGAGATCCCCCGCGGCCAGGCGGTCGATGCCCGCGCCCAGGGCGCCGAGGGGGCGTGTCAACCGCGAGGCGACCAGGAGACCGAGGATCACCACGAGAAGCAGGATCACGCCGTAAACCGAGAGGAACGTCATGAGGAGACCGCGGGCCAGGGAGTCCCGGTCCCGGCGGAGCGTCTCGGCGAGGCGAAGCGCGTCGGTGAGCCGCGCCGCCCGGGCCACGAGTTCCGGGTCCAGCGGTTCGGTCACGATGCCCCCCCGGGAGCCGCCCGCGGCGGGGGTCCGGGCGACGAGACGGTCGCCGCCGCCGAGGCGAACGCGCACCGGTTCCCCCGGCGCGGCGGCGGCGAGGCTCGATTGAAGCAGGCGCCGCTCGGAAGGGTCCAGTTGCGCCGGATCGAGGGTGTCGGCGGCGGCACCGCTCTGCAACCGCCGGGAGAACTCCGCCTTGCGAATCTCCAGCAATTCCCGCACCGCCTCGAGGCCGGCGCGAGTGCCGCGGAGCACGTCCTCCTCGGCGCCTCCGGCAAGGCTCTGGCGGAAGAGCGCCCGCACCGTCCAGACCGCCGGCACTGACGGCAAGAGAGCCACTACCAGGAGAATCCCGATGAGCTGGTAGCGTAGGCGTCGCACGGTCAGGGTCCCTCCGAATCCAAGGCGGGCTTCTCCGGCCTCGGAGCCGCCGGAGGCTCCTCGAATCGGGGCAGATCCCGGCGGCGGAAGAGGGGGGAAAGCGCCTCGGCTTCCCAGGGTTCCTCGTCTTCCTTCCCCAGGAAAAACTTCAAGAGCGAATTCAGGCCCACCGAGACCTCCCGCCGGTCGGGGTCGCGGAGTTCCCCGCCGCCGGTGAGCCGGTCCCGGGAGCGGCGGACCTCCGAGGGAGCGAGAGCGTAGACCGCGAGACGCACCCTGAGCCGGTAGGAGGCGTCCCGGGCGAGGCGCTCCAGGGGCAACACCGGGAGCCCCCCCAGGTTCCCGAGGAAACCCCGTACGTCGTCGACCGAGCGGAGCCTGGTGGAATACATCGGTGTCTTGACCAAAAATAAGTCTTCCCATAAATCCGGTTCGATGCGGACCTCGGCCCGGGACCCCCCCACCGTCCTCCCGGAAGCGTCGAGTAGGGAGAAACCGAACACGAGGGCGGACGGAAGACCGCTTCGCAGGGTTTCCACCGAGGAACCGCCGGGAAGCCCGCGGGTGGCGACGCCGCAGACCAGGAGGGAGTCGGCGGCCGCCGGTGAAACGACGAGAATCGCCGGCGCGCTCCCGACCGCGGGAGGAGCGAGGAGCAGAAGCAGGGCGAGGGGGGCGAAGGTCCGGACCATGTCAGTAGGTCCACCCCAGACCGAAGTTCAGGTGGAAGGACTCGTCGACGGGCGAGGAGGAAAGCGGCACGCCCACGTCGAGACCGATCCGGCGGACCCACGGCACCCGCACGCGAATGCCGTAGCCGATGCCTACCGCGGTATCTTTCAGATCGACGGCGCCGTCGCCGCCGGCCCAGCCCGCGTCCAGAAACAGGAGCCCGGTGACTCGCGGGTCGGCGGCGGGGCCGATCCACGCGGTACGAAGCTCGACCGAGGCCGCGGCCATACCGCGGTCGCCACCGGGCGGGGAGAGACTCTGGCTCGGGTACCCGCGCACGGTGTAGAGCCCGCCCAGATACGACCGTTCGTAGAAGGGCGCTTCGACCGAGACGACCCCCCCGCGAAGGTGCGCGGCGGCTTGGAGTCCGTCCCCGAGGGGCAGGTACGCCCGACCGTCCACGGTGGCCCGGACGAAGTTCGCCTCGTCGGAGAGCACCCCTTCGAGGTGAATGCGCCCCCGCAAGCCCCGGGCCTCGAGACCGGTGCCCCGGCGCGCCTCCCCCTGGAGGGCGAGGGCGAGACGCGTCTGGTTGCGGCGCCCGAGATCGGCCCGGATGGAGGCGGGAAGCTCGGCGAAGGGCACCGCCGCGCCCCGGGAACGTCCCAGGATTTCCCGGTCCCGATAGACCGTGGCCGAGGAATCGGGCTCGACGCCTTCGAAGGAAAGGGTCGTCTCGAGAAGAACGCGCCGTCCCAGGGGGATGCCGAACCCCAAATCCAGCCCTCCCCGCGAAACCGGATGGTTGATCTCGATGCCGTCGTCGAAGTAGATACGGGACTGCTCTTCGGCGCGGAGACGGGCCATCCAGAAGCTCCGCTTCGCCGCCGCCGACGAGGAGCGGAGGTTCAGCACCAGACCGCTCACCCGGTAGCCGAAACGGGTGGCGAGACTCAACGCCTCGCCGCGGCCGGTGAGGTTGTCGAGGTTGAATTCGAGAGGGATGAGATACCAACCCGAGAGATCCTCGTAGCCCGCGCCGAGACGGAGGTGAGGGCGGTTCTCCCGGACCCGGAACACCGCGACCACGCGTCCCGGAGCGCTTCCGGGACGGGTGTGGATGGCTACCTCGCGGAAGAGCCGGGTGCGGCGAAGATCCTCGGCCGCCGTCTCCAGACGGTCGATCCGGAGCGGCTCTCCCGGGCGCAGGTCGATCCGGTCGAGGACGGTGGCGAGACCGGTCCGCGTGTTCCCCTCGAGCTCGATCCTCTCCAGGACGAGGGTGCGAGCCGGGGAAGCGGCGCCGGAGACCGGAGCCGCCGGGGCGGGAAGGGCGAGCACCGCTCCCCAAGTAGCCGCCGCAAGGATTGTCAGGAGTCTTCGTCTCATGGTTTTCCACCGGGTGAGGAGATCATCAGGTCGATCGTCTCATTCAGCAACAACCGTTCCATCCCGTTTGCATGACCTGTCCTTCACCGACAACTCCTCAACTATCGGTCGACCAACGGGTTGAAAGAAGACGGAAACCGGGCCGACGCCTCCGGAACCCGTGAAAAATCACCACACCCGTGAATAGGAAGCTCGATTTTCCGGAAATCTCAGCGCCTCGCGACCGAAGATGAACCAGGGGACCGGAGCCGCGAGCCCGCCGGGGACGGGCACTTGGACGTTTTCCGGAGGGGCAGCGGCTTCCTGGCACACCCTCTGCATTAGGGACGACCGACGTGCGGTTTCGACCGCCGGAATTTCGGACCCTCGACCAAGGAGAAACGCCATGTTCACTCGCATCGCCACCGCCGGCTTCCTGCTGTTGGGATTCGCCGCTCCCGTCGTCCTCACCGGCTGCGCGGAGACCACCCAGCCGAACACGGAAGCGCAAGCTCCCAAGCTCCCGCCGGTCCAGACCATGTCCTTGGACCTGAGCTTCTTCACCGCAAAGAATGCTCCCGGCATCCACGACGCCGCCGCGAACAAGCTCAACTTCATCAACGCGGTCGTCCGCGCCGACTTTATCAACAGGATCGTCGTCGACGTGCTGACACCTCCCGCCCTGGCTTTCGGCGCCGCCCTGAACACGATCCCGAGCCGGGACGAGGACGGTTCCTACCTCTGGATCTACACCTGGGTCGAGGGGGGCAAGGACCACCAGATCCGCCTGCGCGGCACCGAAAACGGGGACGCGGTGGACTGGGAACTCGCGGTGGTCCGGCCTGGTGAGGCGGCCCAGGTCTGGATCACGGGACAGAGTCAGAGCTCCAAGGACGAGGGTTTCTGGATCTTCCGCGACATCGACCTCGCCGGGGACCCCGAAGTCCTGCGCGTCGACTGGCAGGAAGTCTCCCCCACCGACGCCACGCTGCTCTTCACCAACATCAAGACCGGGGACGAGGAGGAAGGCGACCTGCTCCGCTACCGGGTGGACGGCACCGAGGGCTCCATCGAGTTCGACGACGCCTCCACCGACGAGACCTGGGACATCATCTGGGACGAGGCGGACGGCTCGGGAAGCCTCCGGGTGCCCGACTACAACAACGGCGAGCGGGCGTGCTGGGACGTCAACCAGGAAAACACCCAGTGCCCGGTCGCCGCGGGCGACATCCTCGCCGGCGGCGGCCTGCGCTAGGATCGAGGCGCCGCCCTCGGCGGCAAACCGCAGCCCGAACCCGGCGGGTCGATCGCCGGCTCGGCAGGCTCACAACAAACCGCGCTCCGGGAGACCGGAGCGCGGTTTGTTCCGCCGAGGGCGGGCAGGACGGTCGATGAGCCTGGCGATGTCCCCCCGCGACGCCTCGACTCGGCTTGGCGAAACAGGTTCAAGTCTTCTGCTTCTTCTTTTCCGCCGCGGGAAAGAGCACGTTGTTGAGAATCAATCGGTAGCCGGGGGAGTTGCGGTGCAAGGCGAGGTTGGTCGGGGGATCGCCCACCGCGTGCTGCCAGTCCTCGGGGTCGTGTCCCCCGAGCCAGGTGAAGGTGCCGTTGCCGAAGCTCCCGTGGATATAGCGGGCCTCCTGGCCCCCTTCCGGCTCTCCCAGCACCAGCACGCCGTCCTTGAGCAGCGCTTTGTTGAACGCCGTGGTCTGTCCCAGGAATCCCTTGACTACGTTGGTGTGATCCTGGGTGAGCATGGTGGGCACCGGATCCTGCTTGGCCGAGAACTCGAACAGGCTGAAGTAGTCGTTCCGTTCCCCGCGCTGGAGGGACGGCTTGGTGACGTCGATGTTGGAGAACTCGTACACCATGGGGTTCATTTCCAGACGGAAATTCTGGAAGGCCAGGGTGCGCGTGTAGTCGAGCTTCCGGTTGGCATCGGGGTCGGCGGCATCGCCGTCGTACTGGCGCGCCACGATGTCCACCCCCGAGGAGGCGAGGGCAATGTCGAAGGTGTCGGTGGCGCTGCACATGGCGAACAGGAACCCGCCCCGGGCCACCCAGTCGCGAATGGTCTCGACGACCGCGCTCTTGCATTGGCTGACCTTGGAGAACCCCAAGGACCGGGCCGAAGCCTCGTAGGTTCGGAACCGCTCCTTGTACCAGTCGGTGGTGCTGAAGGCGGCGTAGAACTTCCCGTACTGGCCGGTGAAATCCTCGTGGTGCAGGTGCAGCCAGTCGTATTTGGCGAGATCCCCGTGCAGCACCTCGGGATCCCAGATCGCGGTGTAGGGGATCTCGGCGTAGGTGAAAGCCAGGGTCACCGCATCGTCCCAGGGGACGAACCCGGGGGGAATGTAGATGGCGACCCGAGGCGCCTTTTCCAGCTTGATCACGTCCATGTTCGCCTGCTCGATCTCCGAGTAGATGCCGACCACCGCCTGGGCGTCGACCTCCTCCATGCGCACGCCGCGAATCCGTGCTTCCCGTGCAATGGCCGAGTCCTCGTCCATGAGGAAGGATCCGCCGCGGTAGTTGAGGAGCCACTCCACCGTTCCCCCCTGCTGGAGCACCCAGAAAGTGAGACCGTAGGCCTTGAGATGATCGGTCTGCTTGAGATCCATGGGAATCAGGATCCGCGCCTCGGCCGAGAGCGGGAAGAGTACGGCTCCCAAAAGGGCCGTACCGGCAAGAAGGATCCCGAAGAGACGCGTCGTCGACCGGCGCCAAGAAATCGTCACCGTGAAGCCACCTAGGATTTGAGCCCGCGCCGGATCGCCTCGACCTTGAGGCGTACTTCGCCCGCAAGGACGCTCCCGGCATAGTCGGTCAGAATGCGTTCGTAGCGCCGGAGTGCTTCCTCCGGACGGTCCAGCTTGTCGAGATAGATGTCGCCCTGGCGGCGCAGGGCCTCCGGAGCCCGATGATCCTCGGCGTGGTCGGCGACGACCCGGTCGAGGTATTCCAAGGCGGCGGTGTAGTGCCCGGCCGCCTCGGCCAGGTCCGCCCGGGCGAGCCACGCTTCAGCAGCCAGCTCGCCCTCGGGGTAGAGCGCGATCAGCCGGGAGGCGGCGGAATCGACCACTGCCGAATCGCCGATCGCCTTCCCCCACTCCACGCGCCCCAGCAACGCGATGGCGTCTCCGGCGCCGAGACCGGCATGGGCGTTGATCAGGATGTAGCGGCCGGCGGCATCATCGGTCCGGAGGCTGCGGGGGTAGGCCTCGGCCATGTCCTGGTAGAGCGTGCGCGCCGAGTCCGCGTCCCCCCGGTAGAAGGCCACCTCCGCCTCCTTGAAGGCCGCTTCTTCGGCGTCCTCCGGATCGATCGCCTCGGGAAGCACGCTCCGGTAGGTCTTGGCGGCGGCGTCGAAGTCGCCCAGGCGAACGAAGCAGTCACCCATCTGGATGAGCATCCGGGGACGGTAGTGGCCGATGCTGGGATCGTCGCGAAGTTTCTCGTAGACGTCCAAGGCGCCGCGAGGGTCGTCGAGGTGGTTCTGGTAGATCTCGGCGCTCTGGATCAGGGCCTTCCCCGCGGCCGAGGTGCCCTCACGCTCAGCGGCGATGGTCGCAAGCTGGGCCAAGGCCTCCGGGTACCGACCGTCCTCCTCCAGAAGCCCGGCCAGGTTGAAGAGCACCTGGGAACGCCGGGAGCCCTTCGCCGCGGCCGCGGCGGCCTCCCCCATGGCGGCCTCCCCGGCATCCCGCCGACCGAGGGCCAGGATCTCTTCCGCGTAGCGCTGGATGGTTCGGCCGCGGCGCTTCTTCTTCCGGTCCTCCTCGCGAACGAGGGCCAGAGCCTCCTCCCCCCGGTCGTCGAGAGCCAGGATGACGCCGGTCAACACGACGAAGTTCGCGTCGTCGGGCCGGTTCGCGAGGGCCTCGCGGGCACGACGGACCGCGTCCGAGGGCTTTAGCCCCTCGCCGAGCAGGCTCTGGGTTTCCTGGAAGACCCAGGGAGCCAAGCCCTCGCTTTCCCCCAACACCTCGAGAGCATCGGCAAAAGCGTCCTCGGCGCGCCCCTGGAGGCGCCGCAACTGCTCGCGCTTGCGGTAGAGGTTCACCTTCGGGGTCACCGATTCCAGCGCTTTCGAGAGAAACACGTCCGCCGCGTCGTATTGCTCCTGGTCGATCAACGCCTGGGCATAACCGGTGGAGGCCTGCTCGTCGGTGGGATGGAGGGTCAGGATCCCCTGGTAGACCTTGGCCGCTTCCCCCGGCTGCCCCCGCTGGGTGTAGCGCCGGGCGGCCCGGATGGCGTTTCGATACTTGGCGTCGACTGCTTCCGCGCTCCCCGCTGCGAAGCCCGCCGCCAGGGCGGCGAGAAAAAGAAGCGCCGCCGCGCGACGCGGGGCGCACGGGCGTCGAAGCACTGCGCGGAGACGGGACGAAATCATGAGGGTCCGGGAGGTCCTCGCCGATGCGTTCACGGGGTGCGAGTCTCCTTGGCCAGGGACCGGAAGTAGTCTTCGACCAGCCGCCGGTACTGCACCGGGTATCGGTCGTTGGCGCCTCGGAGGAGATCTTCCTCGAGGGTCCGGTCGGTCCGGAGCAGCTCGGCCGGCAGCTCAGGCGGCGAGGTCCGGGGGGCGAGGGTCGCGGTGCGGCTCTCACGCTCGGGGCTCATCTCCTGCTGGCGAACCGAGCGCTGGGCGTCCAGAAGCCGGGTAAGAATCTGCTGCTGGCGCTGGATCAACTTGCGGTCGATCTGGTTCTTTCCGAGCTTCTTCTCCACGTCCTTCATCTCCTCGACGAGCCCCTGCATGTCCCCCAGGAGATCGCGCGACTCGCTGAACTCTTTCTGAACCTCCTCCAGTCCCTGGCGGATCATCTCCTGCTGGGCGGCCAGCCACTGCATCCGCTCCTTCGCGCTGCGGGAGAGACGTCCCTGGTTTCGGGACCGGGAGGACGACATCCGGCCGGTCTGGTCATTGATCTGCTGCTGGCCCTGACTCAGACCTTGCATCTGCTGGAGCATTTTCTGCATGGAGCCGCCTCCGGACTGCCCGCTGCACATCTGTTGGTGGGACTGCATCAGCTTGACGATGGTCGTGTTGAGCTCTGAGGAGGATTCGCTCCCCTCGTGACGGGCACGGCGGAGATTCCCCAGCTCGTAGAAACGGGTCGAGCGTTCCATGGTCTGGAGGGCCTTTCCGAGCTGGCCCGAATCCTCGGAACGTACCGCGAAGGTCTGGCGGGAAAGCGCCATGAGGCTCTCGGCATAGGCCCGAGTGACCTCGACCAGATTGAACTGGCGGGAGGCCAGCGCCCGCTCGTCGCTCTCCCCGGACTGGAAAAGACGCTGCTCGGAACCCGAGATTTCGATCAGCCCCCGGATCACCGCCTCCATGCGGGCAATACTGTCGTCTTGAAGGCTGTCTTCCATCTGCTTTTGCATCTTCTGGGCCTGTTGGGCCAGCTGCCGGGCCTGGTCCCGGGCCTTGAAGGCGTACGGCGAGGCTTTCTGCTTCTTTCCCCCCTCCATCTGTTTACCGGACTGCTGCATGTTCTCCTGCATCTTCCGGGTGTTCTCGCCGGTCTCCATGTCGTCCAGGTTCCGGCTCAGGTCTTGGTCCTCCTCGTTGAGCTTCTTCAGGGTTTCGAGGCGCCGCTTCAGTTCCTCGACCAGTTGCTTGGCTTGCTTCTGCTTCTGGGCCAGACGCTTGAGGCGTTCCTTCTCGGATTTCGGAGACTGCCCGCGGTTCCCCTGTTGTTGGTCCCCCTGCTGCTGCGAAGGCTGTTGCTGCCCCGAGGCGGATTGCTTCTGCCCGTCCTGGGGTCGGTCCTTAGGGGTCTGGCCCGGATTCTTCTGCGCCTGCTGATTCTTCTCCTGATCCCGTTCCTGCCGCAGGCGATCCAGTTGATCCTGAAGTTTCTCGAGCCGCTCGGCGAGTTCCTTCTTGTCTTGAGCCGCCCGCTGCTCGGCCTGCTTCGCTTCCTCGCCGGCGATCTGTTCTTGGAGATCCTGGATCTCCTGAAGGAGCGCCTTCATCTCCGGACTCATCGCCTCGGGAGAGGTCTTCTTGTCGCCGGACGGCTGCCGGTCGCCTTCTTGGGACGCTCCGTCCCGCTCGTTCTGCTGCTTCTTGCCCTTCTGGGAGGCCTCGTCCCGCGTATCCTGCTGTTTCTCGCCCTTCTGGGACGCCTCGTCCGCGTCCTTCGGCCCGTTCTCCGCTTTCCGGGCCTCGCTCTCCTGCTCGGCCTGTTGCTTCTCACCTTTCCGGGACGCCTCGTCCTGCTTCGCCTGCTGCTCGTCTCCGGTCCGCGCCCCCTCGTCGTTCGGCGCGGTCTTCTCGCGGTCCTCGGGCAGCCGGGCGTTCTCGGCGGGGTCCTTTTCCCCCATCTCCTTCAACGCCTCGGCAATCTGTTCCTGGAGATCCGCAATGTCCTCGGTTCGCCGCACCACGTCGGCGACCTGTTCCTCCTTGCGGATCTGCTTCAGCAGCTCGATCGTGCGGTCGAGTCCCTGGAGCATCTGCTCCCGGTTCTTCTGGAGGTCCTCCATGGCGGCGCGAATGCGATTCTTGTCCATGGTCTTCAGGGCTTCGGAGAGCCGCTGAAGCGCCTGTTGCATCTCTTTTCCGGCCACGTTTTCCAGGAGCCGGTTGAGCTCGGACATCTTCTGCACGAGCTGCTGGTTCATCTGGGCCCGGTTGGACGCCTTGTTCAGGGTTTCCTGGAGCCTGTCGAGCACCTCGGAGACCTGCTTCTCCATGGCCTGCTGCTGCTGGAGGTTCTGTTCCAGGTTCTGGCGGGCATCCCAGTCCATGTTCTTGCCCGCCTTGAGATCGTCGGCCAGCTTCTGGAGTTTCTCCTGGAGCGCCGCCTGCTCCTCGTGAACATCGCTCAGCTTGCCGATCTCCTGGCGGTGCTCCTCGGCAACCTCCTTGTACATTTCGCCTACGGTCGGAAACCGAACGCGGCGCACCTCGGAGGTGGCTGCCTTCGGTCCGTTCACCGTATCGTTGTCGAGCACTTTCAGGTAGAAAGAGACCACCGAACCGGGCAGCATCTCGATCCCGCTCATGTCCCAAAGGGTATCGAGACGGAACTGGTTCTGCCCTTCGGTGTAGGGCTTGAAGGCGGTATAGCGTTCGGGCTCGTCGTCCACCCGATAGTAGAGACGCACCGAGCTGAAGCCGTAGTCGTCCGCGGCATCGGCCACGATCTTCTCCATCATGTCGTCGTAGAGGTCGTGGTCCGACCGGGGCAGGTGCAAGGTGAGATACGGCGCCCGGTCCGGCGTGGGATCGATGCGATACCGGGGCGAACGCACGCGCTCCTCCCCCGCGGCGTCGGTGAGGATCATCGAATACGTCGCCGGTTCGCTCATGCGGAACGGGAGCCGCCAGGTCGTTTCGTCCAGGCGCTCGACGGCCACCGTGTCCGGCGCGCCCTCACCTTCCCGGAGCCACTCCACGAACGCGCCGGCCATGGGGCGGTTGGTGAGAATCCGTAGGTCCACGTCGGTCCCGGCCAGGGCGGCGACGTCCCCGGCCCCGGACTCCACGGTTTCCGAGCCAAGACCGGAGTAGGCCGGGTAGCCGAGCAGGGCGCGGAAGCCGGTAATGCGCGGCGGTTCCTTGACCCGGATCGTGTAGAGGGGGGAAGCGGCCCGGGGGGCGGTCACCCGATACTCAAGGGTCCGGTCCACGGCCTTCAGCACCGTGCGGTAGTCGCCGTAGTCCCGGCCCGCCGGACCGGCCGGGCCGGGGGCGAAGGGGCGCACCCGCCACTCGCCGTTCCGCTCGCGGAAGTGGAGTTCCGGGGTCTTGGCGGTTCCTTCCACGGTTGCGGTGATCGCCAGGTCCTCGCCCCGTTCGACCTCGGCGGCTCCCGGGGAGACGGTCAGGGTGACCGGGGGAGCCTTGGCGGTGGAAGGACGAAGCACCTGCCCCAGGGCCCCGGTCAGGAGGGAGGGACTGAGAAGGGCGAGGGCCGCGATGACCGCCACCGCCGCGCCGCCGGCCCAAAGATACGGGCGATCGGGCGCCGGATCCCGCCAACGACGCAGATCCAGCGAGTCCACGCGCTCGGCGGCCCGGGCGACGAGAGCGTCGATCAGATCCGGGGAGCCGCCCCCCGGCCCGGCGTCCTTCCCGAGCTGGTACGCGTTGACGACGAGGTTCTTCTCCTCCGGGAGCTTTTCCTCGACCAGGGTCACGAAACGATCCCTGCCGGGCAGGCGGACGAGCGGGACGACGAGCCAACGCACGAGGGCGAACACGATCACGCCCGCCCCAAGAACCGAGACCGCGGTGGCGACCGGTACGCTGTAGAAGCGCAGGGAGCGTTGGAGCACCGCCCACAGCAGCACCGAGGCCCCGGTGGCCAGGGCGATCCCCGCGAACCGCAGGAGGCCGGCGGTGAAACGGGCGCGGGCCAGGGCTCGGCGGCCCTGGTCGAGCGCCGCGATGATGCGACGGTAGCCTCTGTCGGCGCCGGTCATGGGTGCCTCCTCGAGTCGCGCCCGAAGGGTCGGTCGTCCCCCGTCCCGGGGGTCAGTGGGTCATGACGTAAACCACCAGGTTTACGGCGAACTTCATGGCTTGTTCACGGATCTCCTCGGGGTCTTTGTGAACCGCGGCGTCCTCCAGCCCGTCCCCGATATCGGACTGATAGGTGTAGACGACGACCAGTCGACCCTTCCTGAAGATGGCCAGGGCCTGAGCCGGTTTGCCGTCGTGCTCGTGAACCTTGGGCGTTCCGTGAGGCAGATCATAGTAGGCATGGAACAACTCGTGAGAGAACGGGAGGTCCACGAGCTTCTCGTCCGGAAAGACCTTGCCGATCTCCCGGCGAAACGAGCGGTCCATGCCGTAGTTATCGTCCGCCCACAGGAATCCTCCCTGATCCAGGTATTCGCGGAGCCGTTCGACCTCGGCGGCGCTGAAGCGAACCTCGCCGTGGCCGTTCATGTAGACGAGGGGATAGGAAAAGAGCCCCTCGTCCACCAGTTCCACCCGACCCTCCTTGAAGTCGGCGACGTCGATCTGCGTTCGTTTCTTGAGGCCGTTCAACAAGTTGGGAAGGGAGCTGGGATTGGAGTACCAGTCCCCACCACCTCCGTATTTCAGGCGGGCGATCCGAAACCCCTCCGGGGCGGCTTGAGCAGCCCCTGAAAGGCTCGCCACCAGACCGATGACGAGTAGTACTGCTTTTAAGTTCCGGTGGCCCATCGTGTTATCCCTTGGAATCCATACGGAAGAAACCGGGTCCCGATTCCGCCCGGGGGGGGAGAGGCGAGAGGTTTTCCGCCGACGGAGGGCGACGGGCCGGAGGTCCCTTCGCCCGGCACACCTCCATCGCCATGCTGGAACATGACTTACCGAAGAACCGGTCGGCTCTCCGCGATCCGGCGGCGGGGGCGTTGGTCCAGTATACGGCAGGCGGCGGTCCGGGCCTAGCGGGCGCTCGCCGTGCTTCGCTTCGTCTTGCCGCCGTGCCCGTGTTTCGCCGCCCGCGCTGCACGGCGACGCTCCCACCAGGCGGCGATGTCCACCGCCAGGGAACTGGCGACGAAGATGGACGAGTAGGTCCCGACCACGACGCCGATGATCATCGCAAAGGCGAAGTCCCGGATGACGATCCCGCCCAGGAAATAGAGCGCCGCCACCGCGACCAGGGTGGTGAGCGAGGTGAGCAGGGTCCGGCTCAAGGTCTGATTGATGGAGATGTTGACCAGCTCCGGAAAGCTCTTGCGCTTGATGAGCCCTCGGTTCTCGCGGATCCGGTCGAAGAGTACGATGGTGCCGTTGATGGAATAGCCGCCGATGGTCAAGAAGGCGGCCACCACCGTCAGGCTCACCTCGAGATTCAGGAGAGAGAACGCCCCGAGGGCGATCAGAATGTCGTGGAACAGCGCGATGACCGCCGCGACCCCGAAGCTGACCCGGGTGAACCGCCAGGCGATGTAGATGAGGATCAGGACCAACGACCAGAGGATCGCGCTGGTGGCCTTCTTCTCGAGTTCACTCCCGACCTTCGGGCCCACGGTCTCGGTACGCCGCAGGATCACCGAGGTTCCCTGGTGCGTGGACTGGAATTGGTTCTGAAACGCCACGAAAGGATTCTCGGGGGCCTGCTCGGGGTTGATGTGGAGAATAGCGTCGGTGCCCTGATCCACCATCTGGATCTCCGCCCCCTGAATTCCGGCCTCCCGGGCCGCGCTCCGGACGTCACCGACAGACACCGGTCCGGTGAAACGTACGTCGAGCATGGTCCCGCCGGTGAAGTCGATCGACTCCCGCGGGCCGTCGTGAGCGACCAGGGAGACGACGCTGGCAAGGACCATGATCCCGGAGAGCACGTAGGCGAACATTCGCTTGGACATGAAGTCCGCATGGGTTCCGACGAATACTTCAAACATGGCGTGTGTCCCCTAGATACTCAGACTCTTCAGCGGGCGCTTGGCCATGAAGGAATCGTAGATGAGGCGGGTGACGAAAACGGCGGTGAACACGTTGGCGATGATGCCCACCATCAGGGTCAGGGCGAAGCCTCGGATGGGTCCGGTCCCGAATTGGAACAGGACGATACTGGAAATGAGCGTGGTGAGGTTCGAGTCCAAAATGGTGACCAGAGCGCGGCTGTAGCCGGCGTCGATGGCCCCTCGGACGGTTTTTCCGGAGCGCAGCTCCTCGCGGATGCGCTCGAACACCAGCACGTTCGCGTCGACCGCCATGCCGATGGTGAGCACGATGCCGGCGATCCCCGGGAGGGTCAAGGTACCCCGGATGGCCCCCAGCACCGCGAACAGAAAGATCAGGTTCAACCCCAGGGCCAGCACCGCCAGGACCCCCGAGGCCCGGTACCAGACGACCATGACGACAATCACCAGCAGGAGCCCGAGCAGCGAGGCACGCAACCCCTGCTCGATGCTGTCCCGTCCGAGGGTCGGTCCGACCGTTCGCTCCTCGATGGCGTGAAGGTCGGTGGGCAAGGCACCGGCGCGCAGCACGATTTTCAGCATCCTCGCCTCGGCGTCGCCGTTCAAGCCGGTGATCCGCGCCTCGCCGCCGCGAATCTTGTCCTGGATCACCGGGGCGGAGCGGACGACGTTGTCCAGCACGATCGCGAGCTGGCGGCCGACGTTGGCCCCGGTCACCCGGGTGAAGATACCGGCCCCGCGCTTGTCGAGAAACAACCGTACGTTAGAAGCCCGCGGATTCTGGGGATCGGGAGCGATCTGAGCGTCCTTGATGTGGGATCCGGAGAGCTCGGGCCGCGCGCTCAGGGCGTAGAGGGACTTTCCGGGGTTCGCCGCATCGTCGACCATCTCCCCCCACTCGAGCACCGTACCGCCGGTCAGGACCCGCGGTCCCTTGGTCGAATCGAAGCAGACCGCGTTCCACATGGCCTCGACCTTCTCGAGGTTGGTCGCGGGAACGAACACGATGCCCGCCTGGCGTCCGGGGTAAACCTGGAGCAGGCTGCTAAAGGGCTTCTCGTTGAGAAGCAGGCTGTCGGCCACGCTGCTGTCGGCGCGGGCGACTTGTCCCCGCTGCCGGCGCGCCACCCGCTGGTCCACGATGTTGAGCGCCTGGAGCAGCTCGTCCCCGCTCTTGACGATGCGGAAGTCGAGCCGCGCGGTCTTTCCGATCAGGTCGCGGACCCGCTCGGGACTGTCGAGACCGGGAAGCTGAATCACGATGCGATTGGTGCCCGACTTCTGAATGACCGGCTCGGTCACGCCGTAGGCATCCACGCGGTTCCGGATGATCTCGATCGCCCGCTCGACTTCGTCGCCCTTGCGTTCCGCCTCCGGGATCTTGTCCAGGTCCACTTCGTAGACCAGGTAGGAACCGCCCTGGAGATCCAGACCGAGTCGCATGGCCTTCTCACGAAGCCCGGCCACCGAGGGATCCTGGGACGACTGTTCAGCCCGATCCAGCTTGTAGAACCGGGCTGTGGGGAGAAGAAAGAAACCCGCCACGAACAACACGGCGAACAGAAAGGCCCACTTCAGGCGCAAATTGGACATGAATTCAACTCCGGAAGAGCTGTAAGCGGTTGAGACACAGGCCAAAAATCCTATCTCAGTCGAAGGGCGACGTCAACGAAAGAGCCTCCAACTTAGGGGTAGGCGGTCAGCCGTTCCGCGCGCACCACCTCGCCCACCCCCATGACCACGATCCCCCGGCGAGCCAGGACCGGGAGCGCGCGTTCCAGCACGTCCAAGGTTCCTTCCTGGAGCCGGACCCGGGCTATCCCGTAACCCTTTTTTTCACTGTCTTTTACAAAAGAATCGAAGCGAATCTGAATCGTTCCGGCGTTGGTATGCCCCCGCTCGATGTCCCCGGATCCCAAGATCGTCAATACCGCCACGTCAATCTCCCGCCCCAGATCCGCCGCGGTGGAGAACTTCTCCTGGGTGGAATCCACGAAAATCAGGTTCCGTTTCTTCGCCTCCTCCAGGATCGGGCGCATGACGTCCCGGTCCTCCACCGCCAGGCTCCCCATCCGGGTCTTGATGCCGACCACCGGACCCAGGCGATCCAGGTCGCGCCGGACGAGCTTTCGGATGGCTCGCCCGGAAAGATCCACCAGGACCGCGTTCGGACCGGGATTGCGGGTGGGAAAGGACTTGGGTTCCATGGGGAGATTGAGCAGCACTTCCATCCCCGCGCGTCGCGCCTGGTCGGCCAGGTCCCCGGCGCCCTCGAGCTCCGGGTTGATGGCCGCTGTGAACTGGCCCGGAAGCTCCCGGAACCGCCGGGATAGCTCCCGGTTGGTCCCGTACTCCTCGATGATGAGGGCCAGGCGGACCTTCACTTTCACCGGCGGCAGTTCGGGGGCGGGGGCGACCACCGTGTCGAGGCCGGTTCCGGCCGGAGGGAGGAGACGTAGGCGGATGAGCGCCCGGGGGCCGGCCTGGAAGTCCAGGACCACCGTCCGATCGGGCGCTTCGGTCCCGTCGCGAAGATCGAGCCCCAGATCCAGAAGCCGGGTCGTGACGGCGACGTTGGCCTGGATGGTGCTCGTTCCCGGGGTGATCTGGATGACCGCGCTGCACCGGGTCAGCCCCCGGGCGGAATCGGGCTCGCAGCGGAGCTTGGGATAGGGCGGGGGAAAGTTGAGGTCGTGGACCGCCTCGGCAAGAACGTCCTCCACCACCGGCCCCACCCGGCCCGGGCTGCCTCGGAACAGGTGTTGGGCGACCCAGTAACGCCCTCCCGGCGAGACGAGCAAGCGACCGCCGAAGTAAAAGCCCGCCGCGACCAGGACCACGACGAAGAGGGTCCGCGCCAAGGGAAACCCACGGCGGCGGCGACGGCGACGACGGGACAATCGGGTGCTCCAGGAGTGGCTGCCCGGAAAATCGGGCGAAATCGATCACGCCGCCGGCCGAGGGACCGGGGCGTCGAGTCAAGCGAGGCTACGGAGGGGACGGAGCGGTGTCAAGGTGCGGCGGAGTCCAGAGGAAAATCCGCTTGATGGCCCCCCGCTAGGTGATGGTGCCTAGCTGCCCGCCTCCGCCACGCGCCGCAGGAGCCCGCTCATGGTGACGTACTCGATCGGCCGGCCGGACTCGCTCAAGAGATCGTTCCGCCGGGCGGGAGCCCCGGTGTTCCCGGCGTTCCCCAGGTCCCGCCACTCCACCAGGTACCACCGGGCCGGGTCCTCGCCCTGGTCCGGGTTCCCTTGCTGGAAGAAATAGTGCTGGACGTCGCCGTCCACCCGCAGGGTCGTGGCGCCGCCGTCGAGGTCCACGTCCAGGAAGGTGTCGAGAATGACGATCCGCTGGGCGTCCTCACCGGCGGTGGTAACCGACGG
>Ga0114931_10003317_pt1 | contig 20403 bp, 13 predicted proteins | sample 2SBtaG_FD_89579 | JGI IMG/M metagenome (GOLD analysis project Ga0114931, IMG submission 89579) | Deep subsurface microbial communities from Kolumbo volcano to uncover new lineages of life (NeLLi) - 2SBTROV14_V59a metaG | ecosystem: Environmental > Aquatic > Marine > Volcanic | place: Kolumbo...
ATGGAGCAGTTCTTCGAGAGTCATGGTAAACCTCCTTGTTTTAGTTAATAGTGGCCAAATTCTATAACAAGGAGGTTACCTCTAATATTTTGACATTTTCTGCCGTTAGGCTTAGTTCAACATCGGTTTCGACCTGACAAAACCGCCTTGCTTCTATTGAAGTTCTGTGGTTTAATTGTAAGTTTTGTTCGTTTTGTCAGCTTCATTGTAAGCGGTTTTGCAGGTTAAACCACCGTTAGCCTCTATACAATTAATTTTGCACAAAATTTAACTGGAGGAAGTCATGAAAAAATTTATCATCACAATCACTGTCATTCTTCTTACTTTCCATATCTTATATGGGCAGGAGATGGATGAAACTGAAAAAATGAAGTTGTATGAATCTACAAAGAAAAGTCAAACAACTGCTGTTTTACTTTCATTTCTTCTAAGCAGCACTGGCCATGCTTATGCTGGAAATTGGGGTAGAGGTTTGGGTTTTACAGCAGGAAGAGTTGGCTGTGCAGTTTTAGCCTTTACTGTTGGAATTAAGGAAACAACCGAAACAGAAAGTGGATACTATTTCACGATGGTTACAATCAAAGAAGAGAAAACACCTCTCTATTACATCGGAATCGGTGGTGCAATAGCTTTCGCAATATGGGAAATGGTAGATGCTTCCAATCAAGTAAAAAAATATAACCAAAAAACCCACGATAGGATCTTTGGAACAAGTTCAAAAATAGGTTTAGATTTAGTTCCTCATAAATATGGTGCATCTATAAAATTATCTTATAATTTTTAACCGCAGTTAAACTTTAGGAGGGTGTTAAAATGAAGAACATTCTGCTTTCTATTTGCATAACAATTTTACTTGTGTCTATTTCTCTGGCCCAAGAATACAAATGGAAAGAGGGAATTAGCTACGATAATGCAAAGGTTTATTTGGTTTCAGGCGAAGTTATTAAAACTAAAAGCATATCAGTATTAAGCTCTGAAATAAAGGTTTATTCTAAAACCTTGCCAGAGCCTAAAATTTATAGTTTAGATAATGTAAAACGAGTTGAAGTTCCTACAAAGAATAATATACTATTAGGTGCCTTAGTCGGAACAGTTGCTGGTGTCGGGGTAATGTTATTATACGAATCTAATTATGAAAAGCCTGAAACTACCCATGAATCTGGCCCTGGCTGGAGTAGCACCGCCACAATTACAAAAGAGTTGCCAGATGTCGAAAAAATTCCTTTTGTATTAGGGGGAGCTGCTCTCGGAGCTTTTGTTGGCTCAACTATTAAATCTGGATGGAAAAAAATTTATCCAAATGATAATTTTTCATTTAACTTTTCGTTCAAAAAAAGTGATCCTGTAGATTCAGTTTTTTCGCTGCGTTTAAAGTTTTAGGCAATTACTAAGATTCCCATATTAATCTTAAAGTACCTTTGCTAAACTTATATTTGTTCAACGTTTCGACGAGAGCACAATGGTCTTGTTTCGATCTAAACGTTTGAATGATGCAATTAAATTAATTAAAGGTTTAATGTTCAAATTCTCAAAAACCTTTACGGCATGTTAAATTAGCCGAACTATAAAAAACAAATCAGTAAGGTCAATTATGAATACAAAATTGATTATATTATTTTGTGTTGTATTGTCATTTCTGTGCTCGACAATTTGCTATTCTCAAGAAGGATGGCATGTTGTTAGGAAAGCCGATTGGGAATGCAATTTTCTTTCTGTCTTCTTTCTTCCAGATGGCAAGACTGGCTGGGCTGTCGGCAGTAATGGCACCATAATTCATACAAAAGATGGAGGAATATCTTGGACTCCACAATCCAGTGGTACAAATGACAGGCTGTTTAGTGCCTATTTCTTAGACAAGAACCACGGTTGGGCTGTAGGCGATTGGGGTTTGGTGATACACACAAGTGATGGAGGAGAAACATGGCTTCCACAGAGCACTGATACTTGGAATACACTTATAAGTGTTTGTTTTTCAGATTCAAATAACGGCTGGATTGCATCAAGCAGCTATATTTTACGTACCACCAATGGTGGCGATTCCTGGTATTCACATCCCGTAGGTTCGTATGGAACTTTTTCCAGTGTTTGTTTCTCAGATTCAAACAACGGATGGGCAGTAGGGTATGAGGGTGCAGTGATTCACACAAACAATGGTGGTGTTTCCTGGTCATTACAAGATAGCGGTACTCCAAATTCACTTACTAGCGTTTTCTTTATAGACAGTGTCAATGGTTGGGCTGTAGGTGAGTCAGGTACAGTAATTCATACTGAGAATGGTGGCATATCCTGGTCCTCCCAGGATATTATATGGGGAGGTATGTTTGAAACTGTTTATTTCACGGATCTAAATAATGGCTGGATTGTGCAAAATGGAGGTATAGTTTATAGAACAACTGACGGAGGTAATAGTTGGTCTATGCAACCAACCCCTACGTCATTTTGGCTTTACAGCGTCTTTTTCAGCGATGTATACAACGGTTGGGCAGTAGGAGAGTATGGCACAATTCTTCATACTGAAGATGGTGGAGAGATCTGGTCTTCGCAAACTAATGGAAGCGGTGCTCCGCTTAAAAGTGTTTTCTTCGTTGACGAAAGCAATGGTTGGGCTGTAGGAGGATATGGTACAGTAATCCATTCAGAAGATGGCGGACTTTCTTGGACAAAACAAAATAGTGGCATGGATGGTTATAGTTATAGCTTGGAGAGTGTTCATTTTTCAGATGCAAACAACGGTTGGGCTGTTGGTTGGTCTTTTGCAGGGATAATGCATACAACGAATGGTGGTCTCTCCTGGTACCAACAAGATCAGGAAACGACCAGTTCACTATATGACCTATATGACGTTTGCTTCTATGATGATAAAGAAGGCTGGGCCGTTGGAGAATCAGGCACGATATTGCATACGGACAATGGTGGAACTCTCTGGACATTACAAACTAGCAACACAGGTGATCATCTCTACGGCGTTCACTTTTCAGACAAGGAGAATGGATGGGCCGTGGGTCAGAATGGTATAGTGATTCATACCAATAATGGAGGTAACTCTTGGACAGTCCAGCAAAGTGAAACAGATCAGGTGATTAGAAGCGTTTATTTTGTTGATGTCAACCATGGATGGGCTGTTGGAGATCAGGGAACGATTATTACCACAACTAATGGTGGTAACTCCTGGTCATCCCAAAATAGTGGTACGAGCCTCTCTTTATATGATCTTTGCTTCATCAATACTAACGTAGGTTGGGCTGTTGGCGGTAATTTGTGGAAAAATGAAAACATAATTCTAAATACAACAGATGGTGGTTCTACTTGGGTAGTTCAATCAAGTAGTTCAAGTAATCCTTTGTATTCTGTATTTTTCATGGATGACAAAAATGGATGGGCTGTTGGTGAATATGGCACGGTTCTTAAAACAATAACAGGTGGAATTACTTCTGTTGATAATAATGATCAAACAAGATTTAATATTCCAAATGAAATAATGCTTTTACAGAATTATCCAAACCCCTTTAATCCTGTGACCATTATTGAGTATCAACTGCCCAAGGATTCTAATGTTACCTTGAGAATCTTTAACATTACTGGAGAATTGATCAAAACTTTAATAGAGGAACAACAAACGGCTGGCTACTTCAAAGTAAAATGGGATGGCAGCGATAAATATGGTAACTATGTTGCAGGAGGTTTGTATATTTACCAACTTAAAGCTGGTAATTTCTCAAAGTTGAATAAGATGCTTCTTATTAGATAGCTCGAAAAACTCGTTTTTTGGGAGCGGATATGAACAATAACCATTTGCGAGAATTATGGCTGCGGGAACACCAAACGCTGAGAGATGAAATTATCAGCCTAAAAGAATGTCAAATCGACATCTTAAAATGGGCTTATAGTATCGTCGGGGGTATTCTTGTCATTGCTCTGGGTTTTGTCCTTAAGAACGGCGGCATTTCTAAAGAGCAATTGGTGAACAATGGTTATGCTTTGTCAGCCATATTCGCGCTCTTTGTCGGCACAATACTGGGTTCCTTCATCGTTCAAATCATTGTGCACAAGACCCGTAGTATCTTTCGTATGTGCGGTTATGTTCAGCTTCTGGAGAAATTGCTTTCCAGCCATCATCAACTCCAGGGTCCTTATCCAGGTTACGAAAATGCCTATCATGAATTGAGGCGGATACAAAATGAAAACAAAATGGGCTTTGAAATTTCTTTCCGGCGCACTGTTGAAGAATTTTTTCAAGATTTAGAAAGCAAGCTCAAGATATTGAAAAAGGTTTTTAGAAGAAAGGATTCAAGCGAAAGCGAATCTGATGTATCTGGTAAGTATTATCGCCGCATCGCGTTCCAGATTCATCTCCTTAATTTCCTGTGTCTTTGCTCAGGGATATTTTTGCTGATTATTATTCGCCAGCAGAGCTGGTGGTTTCTTGTTACCTGCCTATTCGGGGTGCTCGCTGCTTGGCTGTGGTTATACTCTGTTATTCGCTGCATGGCGCTTACACGAATGCAGGAAGGGGGTGCTCATAGTATTAGTGGGCAATTTGACTTGTGGTGTCAAAGCATAAAAAATCTTGGCTATATGATTAATGAGGATTGCAAAAAGTAAGTAATAATAAGGTTGTTTAAACACTTCATGACCGTAGCTGTCTTTTTGTTAAAATGAAAAGGGAGGATATAAAAATGGATATCGACTCCTTATGCAAAAGATGCCAACATTATTAATTCGATCTTCAAAACGGCATCCTTTGTGGCCTGACCCATGATACGCCTGAGTTTAAAAAAGATTGCAAAGATTTTGTTTTAGATGCCGAAAAGGACTCCATCGAAGAAGAGGTTGTAGAAGATAGTTCAGAGTCGGGGGCACACTTTAAGCGAGCCGATTACACCCCTTTCATGATTGGAATTTTTGTTTTAGGCGGGCTGTTGGTTATCCCCTTTCTCTGGGCGGATCAGGCGAATTTATCTTACTCGGAAGCGCGACCATGGTCGCTGGCCTCATGTTTTGTCTTTTTCATTGCGTTTCGGCGCAACGGAACGATTTCCTGGGGCAGAGCCGTCATTGCCATAGGTACCATTGTGTTTTTTGCCACAAATTATTCAAGCACGACCGGAAAGCCTTCATTTGCGGCTGGTGGCTTTCTGGGATTTATTGTTCTTCTGGTGTGCGGCTATCTGGGTATTGGTATTGGAAAGATTGTTCGCTCGATCATGAAATAACACAATAAAATAGCAAGGGTGCACGCATGTCTTCGCTTTTCCTTGGCAAAATTGGCAGCCAGAGAGAGCTGCTTGAAATTCATGCTTTCACCAGAGACATGCCTTTTAGAGAATTCAGAGCTTCGGAAATTTCAGATAAAAGGCTATACGAATCTTTATTACGCTTCAGATATGAGGCGCTGAGAGGGGGGCGCCCTATTTATTGCACGGCGGTAAACCCGAACACCGAGCAAAAAATTGAGGTGAATTCTCATGATGCACGTCGAGGCACGGTACACATCGTTGCACTCGATGCTAACCGCGAGATCGTCAGCTCATTGAGTGTTGCTGTCGATCTGCGTCAAAAGGATCGAGGAACATACATTGGCCTCCCGTTGGAGAATCGCTGGCAATCCAATGGCTATCCCGTTGGTGCCAGCTTGGATCGATTTCGTTCGCTTTATTTACGAAGAAACCATGGTATGAACCGTGACGTGAAGGCCTGGGAATTAGCAGAACTTTATCGCCACGTCAGTCATGTGACAGGCCGCGCCAACTTTTACTCTCGATTGGGGGTTTACGCCGGATGCTTTCATCTCTTGACCCAGGAAGCTCTCTCTCACGGCGCTCCCGCAACCTTCCTCTGGGTTTTCGACGCCATTCCGCCTTATTATAATCTCTATCGCTATGCCGGTGCGGCGGTGCTGCGAGATCCAACCATTGAAACAAAGCCTCGATTTCTTTCACCATCAAAAAGAGATATCGAATCGCTCACAATAGATGGTGAATCTTGCCTTGTTTATCGCGGAGAAAAAATATCCAGATTGGTACAAGTGCCGATCCCATTTCAAAATGATTCACAACTGCGCTTCGATCACCAGATGGTGCCTTTCATTGATGGCCTGCTGGACATAAAGTTCATTGAACAGGGCGTGAAAAAGGATCCAATCCGTCTCTCTCCCATTTTTTATTCGGGTTTTCGAGAAGATGAAAGAGAAAAACTCTTGCTGGGCTTGATCGCTATCGGAAAGCATCGCTTCGAAGAATTGATGGGAGATGGGGCTGGGAATTTTACCCAAGAAGTCCTTAAGCGATCTGGCATTGATATGTGGCATTTCCCAGGGGATGAAACAGACAAACAAAGCAGAAAGCCAAAGATATCGTTCCTTGACAAGGATGTCGAATCATATCTTGGCCCAGTTTGAAATCTATCTAATTTTTTAGAAAGTGCAAAAGATTCGTCAAAGACTAACGAACCTAATTTTCTATTAGAAACTTGAAAGTTTTCTTCTTTCTGCTAATCACTGGAGGAAACAAACGTGAAAACCTTAGCTTTAATTTTTATTCTCTCTCTCATTCCGGCTTTTGTACTCAGTCAGGTAGGACCAATTACAATTTATTCTCTTTATATCGATGATGATGCTGACCAATTTTCTCATGACCAGAGCCTGGGCAATGGTAATCACCGTATTGAAGCGGGAGAAACCATTCGGTTGATCATCAAACTGAAAAATACGGGAACCGATACAGCAAAGCAAGTTATGGGAGAGTTGCTGTGCGATAGTGCGTATGTTTCGTTCATAGATAGCGTGGAAGAATACAAGGATATCAAGCCAGGCGGTGTTGTTCGGCCCTATCATTTTTTTTCAGGTAAAGGTGGATTCCTGTTCAAAATAGACCAATCCTGTTCTACTGGTAAGGCTATTTTTACATTGAATATAACAACACAGAATGGAGGCAATTTTAGTGAACAATTTATGTTGACTATTAAAGGTGGCGTTGTGGGTCCGTTTACCATTGCTGACTTTACCATCGATGATGATACACGAAATTTTGCAGAGGACAAAAGCATGGGCGATGGAAACTCCAAAATTGACCCTGGAGAAACGATTGGTTTGGACTTGAGGCTGCAAAATAATGGGGATATTCCCGCTTTGAACTATTCCGCTTTGCTCCGTGTAAATTACCCTGGAATCACAATAATAGATTCGGTTTTGACCTATTCGGTCATAAATTTCGGCAGCGCCAGGTGGCAGGACGATTTTGATTTTGGTAATCAATTCCACTTTTCCGTAGCAACCGATATAAGCGCGGACAGCGTTAATTTCGGGATCATTTTGTACGATGCGGAAAATGGCGCCGTTGATACGTTGTCTCTCCGACTCAAAATCGAGGAGCCTGGAACAGTACAATTGATGATTGACGAGGTATGGTTTGATGATGATCAAGAGTATTATACCAACAGGAGGGTTATCGGAAATGGAAATGATATTATGGAGCCGCGTGAAACCATCGAAGCAACCGCCAGACTTAGGAACACTGGGACAGGGTCCGCCCTGAACGTAAAGGTGGTTTTGCACAACTCAAGTCCTCATCTGGCTCTGGTTGATTCGGTGGAAGAATTTGGCAGCATCAGTGCGAACGATTGGGATATGCCAGATGGATGGGGAGACGACAAGTCATTTATTGTGCGAATCCTCAATACAGCGCCCACAGGCGAAATCGTCTGTCCTGTTGAAATTACTACCCAGAATGCAGGAACTTTCTGGGACTCGCTTTCGATACCCATCAATGCGTCGAATTCGCCGCCACCCGGCGCAGTCATTATCCTTACCAGTCCTTTAGACGGTGAGGTAAGCCGAGATGCTATTATCACCGTAAAGGGCTATGTGGACGATCCTCAAACGTCCGTCTTTTTGAACGGGATTCCATTCAATGTGAGAATGGATCATTCCTGGGCTATTGGCTCAACCGTCGAGGCAAAAATCACATCACGGTCTCTGGGGTCAATTCAAAAGGGGTCGCAGATTCAATTAGCATTATAGTGATTGGAGAAAAGTCCTATACAAGCCAGGATAAGGTCGTCTTTTATTTGCACGGCAAGGCTGCTGATAAAGTCCCTTATGAATTTCTTTCCGAATTTCCGCCTTACAATACGACTAGCGAAGTCAGCTACTACACCTCAGTGCCGGATAGTATGGAGTGGGTGTATCCACTGGATCAGGAGATCGAAGGGGATGAATACGGCTACAGCCTGATGCTCTCCACGTTCTCACAGACATATTATACTTGCCGATTTTTAATAAGACGCTCTGGTTTCGAGCAAGTTCTTGCAACCAGTCATCTGGATGTATTTGGCTCTCATCGATTTGAACAAACTTTTGGGGGTGTTGATCCAGTAACTGCCATTGGTGATACTCTTGTTTTCCGTATGATTTGGGACAAACATGCGCACTTTTGGCTCAGTGAGTATACCTCTGACATGTTTGGCGGTAGCCTTGAAACATCACGTATCTGGGTACCCTGGTTTAAACCGACACCGGTTGAGAGATACGAAACGACGAATACTCCAAAAAATTATAGACTCTTACAGAATTATCCAAACCCATTTAATCCATCGACCACCATTGAATTTCAGCTACCACAATCTTCTTTCGTTACGTTGGCTGTATATAACGTACGTGGCCAATTGATCCGTACCATTGTGAAGCAGAAAATGCCCGCCGGTTCACATTCCATTATCTGGGATGGGAAAAATGAATCTGGCGAAAGAGTAGGTAGCGGAGTTTATGTGTATCGGATTCAGGCTGGAGATTTTCAAAAAACGAAAAAGATGCTGTTAATTCGCTAATCTTTTCTTCACCTATTCGAAAGGTGCTTTGAAATGAAATTCGAAATGCTTTTTATTTCGCTCTTCCTGGCATTCACCTTCGCCTGTCAGCATAAGCCTGAACCGAAACAGACCGCTTTTCCTCCTTCTCGTCTGGAAAAAGAATTCCGAGCGGCGCTAATGGTTCAGGATACCTCCCGCGTGGATGTTTTGATCAAAGCCAATCGTTACCGTTTAGCCGATGTGTTCGAAGAACTCAGCAGGGATTATTTCAGAGCGCGGTTTCAGCCCGAACGCCAGGACGCCAAGCCATTGTGGAAGCAACTGAACTGGCTGGCAGAATTGCATTATTCGGCTTTCAAAGATAGTTATTATAAAAACCGTCTGCGACTGTTTGGGAGCTGGGATAAGATTCGGCAAAAAGAAAAACGCCGGGCCGATTCGCTGAGCACGATGGCAAAGCAATTGTTGGATGAAAAGGATTATGAACCTTGCAAAAAGCTGAATAGCAAGGCTCTTGAGCTGTACAAGCATCTGCAGGATAAAGAAAACCAGGCGCGTACCCTCAACAGTCTGGGGCTTTGCTTGATGAATCTTCGGGAGTTTAAAAAAGCTCAAACCGATCTGAATCAGGCCCTGGTGATCAATCGACAACTTGGATTGAAGCAAAATGAAATGGTCAATTTAAATAGTCTGGGCGATGTATTCCAGAAGCAGAGAAAATTCACAGAAGCGCTGGGCTATTTTCATCAGTCGCTGGACATGGCTCGAGCGATTGGAGATGAGGTCAGCGCCGGTTATAAGCTCAGCAATATCGGTAACACCTACTATTTAATGGACGATCAAAAGCAGGCAGAGGTATATCTGCTCAAAGCGCTAAAGATCGCTGAGAAGCACCGGATTAAGAATCTCAAAAGCATTGTGTGCCAGAATCTGGGATCCGTTTATGCGGATTTAAGTCAATTCGACAAAGCTATCGACTGGTGGCACAAGGGATTAAAGATTGCAAAAGAGATGGGAAATGAGGAAAAAGAAGGAGCCTTTTTAAGCAACCTGTCGGTTGTCTACCGAAATATCGGCAAATATGATGAAGCTTTGCAAGTATCCCGCAGGGCGCTAAAATTGAATATCGCAACCAAAGCTCGCTGGACCGAAGCCAATACGCTGCGCGAGATCGGCGTGAACCTTTATCTAAAAGGTCTGCCCGATAGCGCTTTTTATTACTGGCAGCAATCGCTGGCAAAATATACCGAGTTAACGGATACCGCCGCCATGGGCATGCTTACCGGCTACATAGGCATTTATTATAAAAATAGCGGCCTGCCCGACAAAGCGCTGGATTACTACCGTCGAGCTTTGAAACTCACCCAGGCCACTGGTGATGAACGCGAGGCCTCCAACATCATGTCAAATATGGGCAATATTTACAATGACTTGTTGGGCGATTATGACAGCGCGGAGCAGCTTTTCAAAAGAGCAATTGCGATTAAAAAGAAAATCGGTGAAACCCATTACGGTGGTGTGATCCTTGGTAATCTGGGGCTATGCTACAAAAATCGGGGCGATTATCAGCAAGCGCTGGAGGCCTTTTACGAATCCCTGAAAATTGCCCGGAAGACGAAAAATACTTCCGGTGAAGCAATTATGCTGTCGCACATCGGAGATGTTTATCAGGATGTCAGTTCTTATCAGGACGCCAGGGAGTATTATCAAAAAGCGCAAGCCATTTTTGCACGCATCGGCGAAGTCAAACCACAAATAGAAATTTGGATCAATCAGGGCTCAATTTTCCTGGATTTAAATCAAATCGATTCGGCGCTGGCCTGCTATCAACGGGCATTGGCGCTGGCAAGAAAAATCAAACAGGGTGAATTTGAATGTAGGATATATTATCAGATGGGAAATGCCTGGCGAATAAAGGGCGATCTGCGCAAAGCGTTGTATTATTTCGATCAGACAGAGAAAAGGATTAAGCAAACCCGGGATGTGAGGCTACATGCGGGTCTCTACCGGGAACGTGGCCATATTTATTATCAATCTGGCGATCTTCCGGCTGCTTTGTTAGCCTATCAGCAGAGCAAACACATCGGCGAAGAGATCCGATCTCCCGAGGTCGTATGGCAGGCGGAATTCGGCATCGGCCAGGTAATGGAAAAGCTGGACAGTCTGGATGGAGCGGAACAGGCCTATAAACAGGCCATCAAAACGATCGAAGCCATGCGCACGAAACTCAAGGCTTCTCCGCTGAAAGAGACGTTTTTGCAGGATAAAATCGAGGTTTATCACGCTCTGATCAAGTTGTTGCTGAAAAGAGGCCAGGACAGCGAGGCTTACCGCTATTTGGAGCGCTCCAGGGCTCGTACGTTTCTGGACATTCTTTCCACCAGCCGAATGGACTTTATTTCCGGCATGGACTCGTCGTTGGCACAACGGAAAAGGAACCTGGAGCGGCGCAGGGAAAAAATTTTGCAACAACTGCGTCAGACCTACTGGAAAGAGGAGAAAACCAAGCCCCGCCAAAAAGCTCTGGCTGCTCTTGGTGACAGTTTAGCGGCCCTGAGAACGCAGCATAAGCACATTCTGGAAGAGATCTATATTCGCTATCCTCATTATTCGGAACTCACCGGCCATGCCGAACCGCTTTCTTTGACCCAGGTGCAAAAGCGGATCCTCAAGCCCGGAATGGCACTGGTGGAATACCTGGTGGGAGACCGGGAAACCATTGTGTGGGTGATAAAGACGCATTCCTGCAATCCTATAATTATTCCTGTTTCTCGGGATAGTTTGACCCATGCCGTAGGACGCCTGTTGCAGCCGTTCCGCGAGGCAAGAGCGGGAAAGATCATGAACCTGGCCGATATTCGTTTTGATACGGAACGTGCCCATCAATTGTATCAGGCTGTTTTTGCACCACTGGAAAAATACCTCAGCCCAGGAGAAGAGCTGATCATTATTCCCGATGACGTCTTATTTTATCTCCCATTTGAAGCCCTGGTCACAAATACGGCCACCAATACCATAAAAGCTGCTCCAAACATCCTGTTCTCGCAGTACAGGAATGTTCGTTTTCTGGTGGAACAATATGCCATAAGCTATGCGCCTTCCGCCAGCGTGCTGGCCTCTACAATGAGATGGCGAAAGCCAAAGCCATCCAAAGAAGCCATGCTGGCTTTCGGCAACCCGGATTTTAAAAGAGGGATCGATCTGGCGTTTCAATCGAGTAGTGATCAAACCGTAAAGAGATTGTCTGCCTTTCGTGCCAGTCAACATCTACTTTTTGCTCCTCTACCCAAATCCGAAACCGAGATCGCTACCATCGCCCACATTATTCACCCAACGATTTACTACCTGAATCGTGAGGCAAAAGAGGAAACCTTTAAGCGAAAGGCAGGGAATTATCCCCTGATCCACCTGGCCACACACGCCATTGTGGATGAGATGCAGCCGCTCTATTCCCGAATCGTCTTTGCGCAGGATGACGATCCCGCCGAAGATGGATTTCTGCATACTTATGAAGTCTTTAATCTACATCTCAATGCCGATCTGGTGACGCTGAGCGCCTGCGAGACCGGCCTGGGCCGATATAGCCGTGGCGAAGGGATCATCGGATTGAGCCGGGCGTTCATATATGCCGGCAGCGCCTCACTGCTGGTGAGTTTATGGAGTGTATCCGAATCCACCGTCGATCTAATGCAGCATTTTTATGACAATCTGCATTCCGGCATGAATAAAGCCCGCAGCCTGCAACAGGCCAAACTGCGCCTGATTCGTTCCGAAAGCCGACTTGCCAACGGGCAGAAATTTTCGCTGGCCCATCCGTTTCTATGGGCACCGTTTGTGTTGGTTGGGGATTGGGAAGGGATTAAGTAGGGAAAGTGGCTTAATTATGACTACTCAAAGAATCAAAATGGTGGATGTGGGAAAAAGTATGAAAAAATTATGACTGAAATCATGAGAATTTTAATCGTCGATGACAAACCGGAAGGGCAGGAGATTTTGAAAAAGTTGTCTCGACGCTACCCCCGGTTTTGGCGCCTGCGGCGGCGCGTTCCCGCCGGCTGCGGTGTGGGTGGCGATAATGATGATAAAAACCAACACGCATTTCAAAAAAGCCCGGGAGATGGCCGATAGAGGTGACCGTATGTTAGACGATAAAATTGTTTGACACACCAAATTATAAAAGTAAGGAGTGAGCCATGTGCAGAAGATTTGGATATTTATTCATTGGCCTGTGGTTTTTGTTGGCTGCTGCAAACGGGGCGCTTGCCCAGGGACGCTGGCATTCCATCCGGCAGAATTATTGGCCGACCAGTTTCCTGTCCGTTTTTTTCCTTGAAGACGGACAGAGCGGCTGGGCCGTGGGATGGTCTGGCACCATCCTGCACACCACCGATGGCGGACAGAACTGGCAGAACCAGAGCAGCGGCACCAGTAAATCGCTTTTAAGCGTCCACTTTGCCAACAGTCAAAATGGCTGGGCCGTGGGATGGTCTGGCACCATCCTGCATACCACCGATGGCGGGCTGAACTGGCAGGACCAGAGCAGCGGCACCAGTAATGGTCTTTCCAGCGTCCACTTTGCCGACCGTCAAAATGGCTGGGCCGTGGGATATGATGGTACCATCCTGCACACGGCAGATGGCGGGCTGAACTGGAGTGCCCAGAGCAGCGGCACCAGTAATCATCTTTTAAGCGTCCACTTTGCCGACCGTCAAAATGGCTGGGCCGTGGGAGAGTCTGGCACCATCCTGCACACCACAGATGGCGGGCTGAACTGGCACAACCAGACCAGCGGCACCAGTAACAATCTTTTAAGCGTCCACTTTGTGGACAGTCAAAATGGCTGGGCCGTGGGATATGATGGTACCATCCTGCATACCACCGATGGCGGGGCAAACTGGAGTGCCCAGAGCAGCGGGACCAGTGAATATCTTTCAAGCGTCCACTTTGCCGACAGTCACAATGGCTGGGCCGTGGGAAGGTCTGGCACCGTCCTGCACACCAGCGATGGCGGGCAGAACTGGCACAACCAGAGCAGCGGCACCGGTAATTGGCTTGAGAGCGTCCACTTTGTCGACAGTCACAATGGCTGGGCTGTGGGAAATTATGGCACCATCCTGCACACCAGCAATGGCGGGCTGAACTGGCAGGAGCAGACCAGCGGCACCAGTAATGATCTTCGGTGCATCCACTTTGCCGACCATCAAAATGGCTTGGCCGTGGGATATGATGGTACCATCCTGCGCACCACCGATGGCGGGAAGAACTGGCATAACCAGAGCAGCGGCACCATTAACTCGCTTTACAGCGTCCACTTTGTGGACAGTCAAAATGGCTGGGCCGTGGGAGAACTTGGCACCATCCTGCACACCACCGATGGCGGGCAGAACTGGCAGGTCCAGGGCAGCGGCACCAGTAACTTGCTTTTCAGCGTCCACTTTGTGGACAGTCACAATGGCTGGGCCGTGGGATGGGATGGCACCATCCTGCACACGGCAGATGGCGGGCAGAACTGGCAGGTCCAGAGCAGCGGTACCAGTAACTGGCTTGAGAGCGTCCACTTTGCCGACCATCAAAATGGCTGGGCCGTGGGAGGGTCTGGCACCATCCTGCACACCACCGATGGCGGGCAGAACTGGCAGCTCCAGAGCAGCGGCACCAGTAACCATCTTGAGAGCGTCCACTTTGCCGACAGTCACAATGGCTGGGCAGTGGGACAGGATGGCGTCATCCTGCACACCACAGATGGCGGGCAGAACTGGCAGCACCAGAGCAGCGGCACCAGTAATGATCTTGAGAGCGTCCACTTTGTGGACAGTCAAAATGGATGGGCCGTGGGAGAACTTGGCACCATCCTGCACAGCACCGATGGCGGGCAGAACTGGCAGGTCCAGGGCAGCGGCACCGATAACTCGCTTGAGAGCGTCCACTTTGTGGACTACTGGAGCGGTTGGGCCGTGGGAAGTGACGGCATCGTCCTGGGCTATGAGGTGCCCATGCTGGTGATTGCCAGCAGCCTGCCGGCGCCAGGGCCGGGCATCCCTTTTGGTTTTTGGGCTTCGCAAAACAGCATATCCCGGGACTGGACATTCCAGCTTAAAAACAGCGGCCGGGCCGCCTTTACCATAGATGGCTGGCAGTCGACCAATCCGGCCTTTTCTTTGAGCGCTCCCTCCCTGCCTCAAACCTTTGAACCTTTAGAGAAAAAAGCATTGACGGTTTGCTTTTCCCCAACCAGCAGTGGTTTTTATGAGGATAGCCTGCTCCTGTCCATCAGCGGGCAGGATACGGCAACTGTTTATGCGGTGCCCCTCTCCGCCGGGGTTTTGCTTTCGGAGGATCCCTTGCAACTTGCGTTTTACAACCAGGCGGTTGCCGCTTACGATTCTGCCAGAGCACACAATCAGGCTTCGCCTGCCGTTCACAATAACCTGGGGGTTCTGCTGGCTCTGCTGAACGCACCGCAAGCGGCTTCGGCGGAATTCTCCCGGGTTTATAACAATAAAGGGACAAAGATGAACCAGGGCGTAGTCAATGTGTTGGAGCAAAACGGGCAGCAGGCGATTTCCCGGTGGAAAAACCTGCTGGAGGATGTGGAAACGCCGGCCGCACTCAAACCGCAGCTCCACTTTAACCTGGCCTGGGTCTATGATGAGATCGATTCGCTGGAACGGGCTTATGAATATTACACCTATGTTATCGGCGATACGCTGGCCAACCGAAGGCTGGTGGCCAAAGCCTACCTGGGCCGTGGGGTCACGGTGTTCAAAATGAGCCGGGACAGTTCGGCGGCGAACGAGAATTTCCGCCAGGCGCTGGCCCTGGATCCGCACGGTGCCGGGGTGCTGGCCCAACAAAACATGCAGGCCATTCTCACCGGTGTGGCGCCGGGAGAGCTGGTCAAGCTGCCGCAAACATTTGCCCTGGAGCAGAACTATCCCAATCCCTTCAATCCCGAAACGCTGATCCGCTACCAGCTCCCGGAGGCGGCGCGGGTGCGGCTTGTCATTTACAACACGCTGGGCCAGCGCATTCGGGTTTTGCTGGATGAGCGTCAGCCGCCGGGTTACCACAGCATCCGCTGGGACGGGAAGGATGAACGGGGGCGGAATGTCGGCACAGGCGTCTATCTGTGCCGGTTCCAGGCCGGGGATTTCCGGCAGGTGATAAAGATGATCTTGGTGCGATGAGCACCCTGAATAGGCGTTTCTTTTGGCCAAAAATAAAATTTGTTTTCACAAAACACTTTGAAGCAAAACAGAGAGGAGAAATCATGAATCAGAAAAACAGAGAGGACGTTGAGTCCACCTTGCTTTCCCGGGAAGAGCGGGAACAGATGCGGCGCAGCACACGGCGCCAATTCCTGAAGATCGGCGCGGCAACCATAGGCGCTTTTGCGCTGGGTGGCGGTGCCCTGGAGGTGTTGCATCTGGGCAGGCCCACCTCCGAGGGAAAGATCCTTTTACCGCGGCAAAATCCTGCCTTTCGCTGCGAATCGGGCCCTGATGGAAGCTGGTTGTGCTATGCCCTGGATAAACGCCACAGCCGACGTATTGTTTATCGCCTTAATTCCGTTGGCGCAGAAATTTGGCGGGCATGTAATGGAAAGAGAAATGCGCAGGAGATCAGCGAATGGGTGGCGGCCCGGCTCAATGTGCAGGACCCGGAGCTGCTGCAAAATACCAAAAAATTCCTGGGCATACTGGAGAGAGAGAGTCTGGTTGTGACTCACCAAAAAGTGAGGGAATTCTACAACAAGGTGATGCGCTATGAAAGAACATAAAATTTCAGCTGACCTGTTTACTTTTCCCTACCGGGGCCGTTATGTGGTCTATGCTCCTTTCCGGCGGCTGGCTTTTATGGCTAACGACGCGACTGTGGCCATGCTGGAGGAGATGATGAAAGGTGCCTACGAATCCGGCAACTCTGAAGAGGAAAAGAAAGTGCTGCGCTTTCTCAAAGATAAAGGCATTTATGATAGCGAGCCGGAGAAAAAACCCTTTGTGACCGAGCGAGGGCCTTTTCTGCCGCAGGCGGTCACCCTGTTCCTCACCAATCGCTGCAATTTACGTTGCATTTATTGTTACGCTTTCGGCGGTGAATTTCGAGCCAAAGACATGCCCTGGCCCATGGCACAGCGGGCTATCGATTGGGTGGCCGAAAACGCGCAAAGAGCAGGGGCAAAGGAATTTGGCGTGGCCTTTCATGGCGGCGGCGAACCGCTGGTTGCCTGGAAATTGTTGCAGAAAAGCGTCAATTATGCCCGTTCCCTGGCCAAAAAATTGGAGATGAGTGTTCGCTGTCCATCGGCGACCAATGGCGTTATGAATTCGGATCAGGTGCAGTGGGTCATTGAGAATTTAAACAGTCTGTCGATCTCACTGGACGGCACGCCGGACATGCAAAATCGGCAGCGACCGCTGGCCAATGGCAGGGAATCCTATCCGCAAGTTGCGGCCACCATTAAAGCGCTGGACAAGGCGGGGTTTGACTATGGGCTGCGGGCGACGATCACGGATTATAATGTGGCGCGCATGCCAGAGATCGTGGATTTCTTCCACCACAATTTCAAGACACGTCAGGTGCAATTCGAACCGCTATTCATCTGCGGCCGCTGCCTGACCAGCGGCGCGCAGAGTCCTGACCAGCGTGTTTTCCTGCGCCAGTTTCTCAAAGCACAAGAAAAGGCCGAGAAATATGGCATCAATCTGACTTATTCCGGACTACGCCTGCAATTCCTCACCAATACTTTTTGCGGCGCTGCTTCGGATAATTTTTGCGTGACCCCTCGGGGCGATGTGACTTCCTGCTTTGAGGTCTTGGAAAAGAGCGATCCTCGCTCGGAATTTTTCTTTTACGGAAAATACGATACGCAGAAAGGCGATTTTCAGATCTGGGAAGAAAAGCGAAAAGCGTTACTGAGCACCACCGTAGAAAATATTCCCCACTGTGCGGATTGCATTGCCAAGTGGCATTGTGCTGGCGACTGTCCTTCTAAAGTGCTTTACGATGGCGGAAGAAATAATGGCAACACCTTTTCTCGCTGTTGGGTCAACCAGGAGGCGACCAAGAAAGCAATTGTTCGACGGATCAAGAAGCAAGGCCGGGCGATGCAAGGAGTTGAACATCAACAAAACGTGCCGACAGGCGGCCAGTGTTAAAATTAAAAACAAGGAGAATTGAAATGGCCGATAAAAATAAAAGACCGAAGCACCGTCTTGGACAGCTAATCCGGAAAAAGGTTTCCAGCCAGCCCACCATAGAAGGTGTGGTAGAATTAAAAAAGCCAAATCTGGAAATGCACCTGGAGCCGGTTCCCACGGCGGATGCGCCAGATGTCTGCACCGGCAATCCATTGTGCTATTGTGTGGGCGTGGACGGTTGTAGCTGCGATCAGGTGTGCAGTTGCGACCAGGTCTGTGCCAAAGACCCGGCCTGTTCCTGTGTGGGATACACCTGCTCCTGCGTTGGATATACCTGTAGCTGCCATGGCCATTGTTCCTGCCATTCAGAGTGTATGGTATGCTGGAATTATTGCGTGTGTTTGTGGAATAATCCTCCCTGTGACTGCAATTGGGTGTGTGTGGGGTATTGACATTATCAAACCAGGCACTAACGGCGGCATAGATAAAGTGTGATTGGTCATGGGCGGGGTATTGACAGTGAGTGCTGATTTTTATTAGCGCTTTTATTAAATGAAATAAAAGTCATGACCTTTTTTTGCGCAGCGGCGGCAGCTTAACTAAACGTTCACTATAAGAATGATGCGGAAATGGATGAACCGACGCATTCAGATACGGAAAATGAGCTGGGATAGATTCACAAAATATCTTGAGCATTATCCGTTACCGAAACCGAGAATAGCGCACAGCTTTTAGTTGTCATCTGTAAGGTGAGTTAAACTGAAGAGCCGGATGTGGGAAATCCACAAGTCCGGTTCTGTGAGGGGCATTGAAGTTCCCTTCTCATGGATTGAATATTGTGGCACTCCACATACCGAAAGGGTGGAGAAACAGAGAAAACAAACTAATTCTAAAAGATAGGAATTATATTATGTCTACTCGACAATTGATAAATTACTATCGTATCCAGAGCATCGAGTCGCGTATCATCCAACAACAGCGAAGATATTTGACAGATTCAATGAAATTTCAACATATTTATTAAGCGTCAATAACATCGTAGTTGATCAGTTCAAAGATTCGCTCGATGATATCCATTTGACTATATTAGATTTATTGCTAATAACTGAGAAACAATATTGGCCACTTTTGATAATAATAAATCAGATTTTCATGGTTTTCAAATGTGCGGAAAGTAAGATATAATAAAAACTTAATAGATTATTACCACCACTATCCAAATACAAATTTGTATGTTTATTTTCATTCCACGTTATCTAACGCTGCTGAAAATTAAGAAATGCTGGATATGGCATGGCGTTCTGAAAACGGAAAATGGCTGGAGGACAGAGGATGATGTCCTCGATTTTTTTGATCCCTGGAAAAATCAAAATTCCTATCAGTTCCCAACCACCGAACCCAGAGGTCTCCATGGCGGTAATGACGATGACAATTGTTCGGGTGTCTTGCGATATGTTACAATCCGGCACGGCGGCACAGAAATAGGTGAAGGAAATGAAATCAATGGTCTCACCCTGGGTGCCGTGGGCCGCGGCACACTTATTTCTCATGTAGAAGTGTGGAGCAATAATGATGATGGTTTTGAGTGGTTTGGCGGCACCGTTAAATGCGATCACCTCATAGCCGCTTTTTGTAAAGACGATGCTTTCGATTTTGATCAGGGTTTTCGCGGCAAATTGCAGTTTCTTTTTGCAATACAGGCTGACAGTACCGGCGATCATTGTGGTGAGCATGACGGAGCGCCCGCAGATTTTGTAGACTCGACGCCTTTTTCCCATCCTGTGATATATAATGCCACTTATCTTGGAGCGGGCAAGACTGGAACGTCAGGGAAAAATCTTTTCAAGCTGCGTGAAAACTTTGGTGGAGAATACATCAACTGAATTTTTGGCGATTATCCCGGTTCAGGGGTAACGATCGAAGATAAACTCGAACCCGATGCCAGAGACCGTCTTGAAGCAGGTGACCTGGTTTTGAGGAACAATATCTGGTTTAATTTTGCTGCAGGTGATGACTGGAACGCTATCGGCACCGGTGAGGCATGGACTTCCTCTTATCTTGCAGATGCGGCCAATGGCAATGAGATTGTTGATCCGATGCTTGATGGCATCAGCCGTGCACAGGATAACGGTCTGGACCCGCGGCCCAAAGCAGATGGCCCGGCATACCAAAACCTTGCCGAATTCCCAGACGTGGAAACAGCAGTCGTGAGGACTCTGAATAATCGTAAGCAACCGGCAGATTACTTGCTCGCGCAAAATTATCCCAATCCCTTTAATCCGACGACGACGATTGAATATAGTGTAGCAAAAGCGGGTAATGTAAAGATTACCGTTTATAATCAGTTAGGGCAGCAGATTGCCACCCTCGTGAATGGAACGCAAAACGCCGGCAGCTACCGGGTTACCTGGAATGCGGCCGAATTACCGAGCGGCATGTATTTTTACAAATTAGAGGC
>Ga0114931_10003318_pt1 | contig 20402 bp, 21 predicted proteins | sample 2SBtaG_FD_89579 | JGI IMG/M metagenome (GOLD analysis project Ga0114931, IMG submission 89579) | Deep subsurface microbial communities from Kolumbo volcano to uncover new lineages of life (NeLLi) - 2SBTROV14_V59a metaG | ecosystem: Environmental > Aquatic > Marine > Volcanic | place: Kolumbo...
AAATAGCGCCGGTACACCTTGCGCAGCAGATCCTGCCGCGCCACCGGCATGTTCTTGGGGTCGCCGGAGCCCAGAAAATAATTACACTTGTCGGTGCAGGCTCCGCATTTGACGCAACTGTTGAGATAAACCCGCAAGCCCCGCGACTTGCTGACCAGATCGCCGAGCTTGTCGATGGCGCGGTCCTTCCAGTCCTCGACCAGTTCGCCGGGGAAACCGATATTCTTCTGCTGCTCCGGTGACGCCGGATAAGGCTTGCTGTCGGCCATGGCACCGGGCGCAAGCGTCGGGACTTCCAGCGGATCGGCAAGCTCCGCAGTGCCACCGGAATTTCTGATTGCAAGTTCAACCATGGCTAACGCTTCGTCCCCCGCGCACCCGCTTCGAGTTTGGCCGCCCACGGCGCGAGGTGGCGCTTCTCGCGCGGATTGTCGACCTGGTTGCGGCCCGGCGAGAAAAACAGGCCCGGCGCATGCAGCAGCTTGGAGACCGGGAAAATTATCATCAGCGTCGCCACCAGCGCGAGATGCAGCAGCAGGACGGGATCGCCGGGGAGCGGCTGCCAGTCGAACCATATCAATCCGAGAAAAAACGCCTTGAGGGCGACAATGTCGGTCGGGGCGACATAGCGCATGGCAAGACCGCTGAGCCCGATCGCGACCAGCAGCGCCAGCATGAGATGATCGGACGGGGCGGAAATATAGCGTACCCTGGGCACCACGAACCGCCGCACCCACAGGCCGAGCAGGCCGGCCACCATGGCAAACGCGCCATACAGGCCGAATGGCTGGATCAGTGCCACCCAACTCCACACCGGATCGGTGAAATATCGCAGGTGCCGCAACAGCACCAGCAACAGCGCGAAATGGAACATCCAGCCAAACAGCCAGATCCACTTGTTCGACTTGAACAGGCTTTCAAACAGCACGATCTCGCGGCCCATGCGCCAGACAACGCCGCTGCGCGTCACCGGCGCCGGCGTGGTCGGAATCTTCAGCGGCGCCGGCGTCGAGGCATACTGCCATACTCGATAGCCGAGCCCGCCGACCAGCACGATCGTGGCACCGTAAAACAGTATCGCATAGAGCGCAGTGATCACGGTTTTCGTTCCCGCGGGCCACCGGCAAGCGTCGGGTTCGGCCCGGCAGCCCCCATCAAGAATCGGAAATCAGACGCAGCCCGTGGGCTTCGGCAGGCCGGCGATCTTACAGGCCTGCTTGGCCGGACCATAAGGGAACAGGTGATACATGTACTTGTTGTTGCCCTTTTCCTTGCCCATGGATTTCTTGATCGCCTTGATCAGAACCCGGACCGCCGGCGCGATCTGATATTCATCGTAATAATTGCGCAGGAAATTGACGACTTCCCAGTGTTCGTCGGTCATGTCGATGTGCTCTTCCTTGGCGATCACATCGGCCAGTTCCTTGCTCCATTTGGAAATGTCGGTGATGTAGCCCTCTTCATCGTGTTCGATGTCGGCTCCATTCACATGATAAGCTGCCATGTTCCTTACTCCGTTTGGTCGTTTGTTGATCCGTTACAATATTGATATAGGTGCCCGATTTTTCAAAGCCAGGACTGGCTGCGGTCAAGTTTGGTCACGAGGTCGACAAACCCGCCATAATCGACCACTTCGATGCCACCGACGAGCGGCTTTTCGGCAAGTCCCCTGGCGGCCAGGTCTGGCCCCAGCGCATAGAGCGACACCGTGCCGTTGTGCTGTTCCAGAGCATCACTCACCGCCGACCCCTTGATCGCGCCGTAGACGCCGTCTTCGATCAACAGCACCGCATCGCCCTTGAGCACGTGGCGCAGACAACTCTCCAGCGAGGTGTCTTCAAACGGCGATTTGTTGACCATATGCAATGTTGCCATTGAGCCACTCCGCTTTCAAAAACTCAGGATCACGTCCTGCTCGGCCATGATGGCGGCGAGCTCGGCACGGCTGACGACGCGGATTGAGGGCTTTTTCTTCCAGTCGTCGTCTTCGTCCTCATAGGTGATGTCCTGCAGGTCATCGACGGTAAGGCCGCGTTCGGCAAGCGACTCTTCCTCGACATAAAACTTGGTCACGTCGTAATCGCCGAGCGCCCGGTAGGTCGGCGAAAAGTTTTTCATGCCAATCGCCTTGGTGTCCTGGTTCCTGGTGAGCTGAAACACGCCATCATCAAGAAATGCGAGCGTGACATCCTGTTCGAATGCCGCGCCAATCAGCACCACTTCAAGCGATTCCAGTGCATAAATCGTGCCGTAGGGCGCCTTGCGGTTGACATACAGGAACCGCTTCGATACGCCGCCCTCCATGGGACCTTCATCCATCACCATGTCGCTAATCCCTAATCGCCGAAAATGACCAGACGGTCGGCCACGATGCCTGCCTCGATAAGCTGGCCGAGACCGGAAATGCGGAAACCCGGCGCAATATTGTCGGCATCCTTGCCCTGCCGCTTGGCCTCGTTCTCATCAAGGATGCCGCGACGCTGGGCGGCGGCGATGCAGACCACCAGATCAAGACCGTGCTGATCAGCAAGCTCGGTCCAGTTTTTCTGAATGTTGCGGTCATCCTGTGGCGGCACCGTCAGCCGGGTGCCGTTATTGACGCCGTCATTGTAAAAGAACACCCGAAATATCTCGTGGCCCCTGTCAAGCGCCGCCTTGACGAAATGATAGGCGGTATCGGACGCCTGATGGGTATAGGGCCCCTCGGTTATTACCACTCCAAGTTTCACGGCTTCAGGTTCCTCGTCTTTACCGGCGTCCGGATTTCCGCGCGCGCTAGAAACGGATATGTGTCGAATGGTTCATCACGTGACGCGCACCCGTCCAAGTGTCGAGATGATGCTTGGTGAATGCAAGGTCCGTCAACTCGACGAAACGCGGCCAGCCGATCCGGTTGATCCACTCGCCCATGCGTTCCCAGTCGCGGGCATTGTCCTTGTAGGCATAGAGGATCTTCAGCACCACTTCCTCAACCTCCGGCCAGCGCGGCGGGTTGTTTGGAAGATTGGCCACGACCAGCTTGTGGAACATCGGCTTGGAGCGCGCATTGGAATGCTTGCCACCGACCCAGATCGCGATCTTGGTCGATTCCGCACTATTGATCTGCATCGGCGGACAGGGCGGATAACACGCGCCACAGCACACACATTTCTTTTCATCGACCTCAAGCGAGGGTTTGCCGTTGACAACCGCCGGCCGGATCGCGGCAACCGGACAACGCGCGACGACCGCCGGGCGTTCACACACATTGGCGACCAGGTCATGGTCGATTTTCGGCGGCTTGGTATATTGCACATTGATTGCGATATCACCCTGTCCGCCGCAATTGACCTGGCAGCATGAGGTCGTGATGCGCACCCGGTTCGGCATCTCCTCGGTGATGAATTCCTTGTGCAACTTGTCCATCAGGCTCTTCACCACGCCAGACGCGTCGGTGCCGGGAATGTCGCAATGCAGCCACCCCTGGGTGTGGGAAATCATCGACACCGAATTGCCCGTGCCGCCAACCGGAAAACCTTCCTTGAGAAGCTTCTCGATAAGCGGCTCTACCTTGGCCTCGTCGGCAACCATATATTCGATATTCGAACGGGTGGTGAACCGGAAATGGCCGTCGGCGAATTCATCGGCGATGTCGCACAACAGGCGGATGGTGTAGACGTCCATCTGGCGCTGGGTGCCGGCACGCACGGTCCAGACTGAGTCACCGGTCTTTGAAACATGGCGCAGAACGCCCGGACGCAGCCGCTCGTGCCAGTCCCAGTTGCCGTAGTTCTTCTTTAGCGTGGGATGCATGTACAGGAACGGATCCGGGACGCCGGTTTCGACTGGCGTACGCGGTGTTACTGCTTCGCTCATAATCTTCTCCCGTTATAGGAAACCCGCCGCCGCGCAGCCAATCACCGCGCCGGCTGTGGATGCTGTTACTCCGCCGCGACCGCGCTGTCGGCCGCCTCGGCGTCTTTTTCCTTCTTGCGCTCGAAATATTTCTCCGCCTTTTCGGTGAAATCGTCGGTGCGCACGTAACATGAGGTCCGAGGATGATTGACCATGTTGGGATCAGGCTCGATCTCCAGAGCCTCAAGAAAGGCCGGCAGGCCGACCCGGTCGATTGTCTCGCCGATACGCTCATGTTCGAGTGCGTTATCGGCGAAGAATTCCATGACCTCGCCGGCAAATTCCGTGAGCCTCTCGAAGTCCTCATCGCTTTCGAGCTTCATGAACGGGACAATCACGGTGCCCATCAGATCACCGACCTTGAGCGCGCGCTTGCCGCCGATCAGGATGGTGACGCCCTTGTCATCGCCCGGAGACAGCGCCTTCGGCATGACATTCAGGCAGTGCATGCAGCGCACACAGCTTGGATTGTCGATCTCCAGCGTGTCGTCGTCATTAAGGCTGAGCGCCCGGGTCGGGCAATTCGAAATGACGCTGTCGATCATGTATTTGCGGCCGACCTTGGCAACGTATTTCCTGACCTCGTCCTGGTTGACCTTGATGTCGTCGCGCCAGGTGCCGATCACCGCAAAATCGGCGCGCATGATGGCGTTGACGCAGTCGTTGGGACAACCGGAGAACTTGAACTTGAATTTGTAGGGCATCGCCGGGCGGTGCATCTCATCGAGATATTCGTTGATGATGTCGCGCAGCGCGCGCTGCTCATCAAAGTTCGACATTTCGCACCGCGCCGCGCCGACACAGCTCATGCCGGTGCGCAGGCACGGCCCGGCACCACCGAGATCGAAGCCGATCTCGTTGAGGTCATCAAACGCCTTCTGGGTGTTTTCGGTGGTCGCGCCCTGGAACATGATATTGCCGGTCTGGCCGTGAAACGCGATCAGGCCGGATCCGTGCTCCTCCCAGATGTCGCACAACTGGCGCATGACCTTGGTATCATAGTGAAAGCCGGCCGGCGGCATCACGCGTAGGGTATGGAATTCCTTGGACTCGGGAAACTTGTCGGCGACCTGCGAAAATCGCGGAATTATGCCGCCGCCATAGCCATAGACACTGACCACGCCGCCCTTCCAGAAGCCGAGCCGCTCCTCATAGGAATGCTCGAGCTGGCCGAGCAGGTCGTTCATCATCGGCGCATATTGCTTGTCCTTGGAATCACGCAGCCGTTTCAGACCGGTGATGAAACTCGGCCACGGACCGGTTTCCAGTTCATCAAGCATCGGGGTTGCATGCTGACCGGTCTTGCCGGCGCCTGATTTGTCTGACTTGCCGTCTTTTGCCATCGTTCCTCTTCCCTCTTCCCGGGTCCCCTGGTGCAGGTAAGACCTCATCAGGCCGCACGCAGGCGCCTTCAACCGACATCTCCAGTTCGACGTTGGAACCGCGCTCACGCCAATGTTTACGGGCGTTCGGGCAGAAATCCTTGAGCTTGCGTGCGCACCGCAACGTCGTTGTTATTGATCTTGGACGAAATCTTATATTAGAATATCGGAATATACAAGCCATTTGTTGCGCGCCGCAGGACCGGAAAGCACTTTTCCATATCATGCAACAGCGGACGTGGGCGACACCGGCCAGCGTAACCGGGGAAGCACGGGAGCGACCCTGCGCAAGTCGCGAAATACCGGAAAAAACGGAGAACCGGACAGATATTTAACTTCGATCTCAGCGATGAACGCGGCTACCGGGAATGGCGCCGCGACAAGTTGGCGGATTATCCCGCAGCGGGCGACTGTTTGGTGCCGGTTGCGGATCTCGCGCGCCCGACAATGGACGAGATCGCGCAGATGATGGTCCTGATTCGGCGCTGCAATTTCGCCACCTACCAGACGCCACGATCCGACCCCGACATGCCGCGCGAACGCCGGGCCCGCGAATTGCTCGACTTTGCCGCCGCGTTCGGTCTCGACCATTGCGAGCACCATCGCTCCGCGGACGATGACGGCGTTGTCGCGCTTGAGGTCGCGCAGGACCCGGCGCGCACCGGCTATATCCCCTATACCGACCGGCCTTTGAAGTGGCACACAGACGGCTATTACAATGCCATCGGAACGCCGGTCCGGGCGTTCTTGCTGCATTGCGCCCGGGATGCCGCCATCGGCGGCGAGAGCGCGGTGCTCGATCCGGAAATCGCCTATATCCGGCTGCGTGACGCAAATCCGCGCCATATCGCCGCCCTGATGCACCACGAAGCCATGACCATTCCCGCAAATGTCGAACCGGACGGCTCGGTACGGCCGGCCCGCACCGGCCCGGTATTTTCGGTGGACCCGTCAGACACAACCCTGCACATGCGCTATACCGCGCGCGGACGCAATATCGTCTGGCGCGACGACAGCGACACCCGTGCCGCGGTCGATTTTCTGAACCGGATGCTTGACGGGGACGAACCGTTGATCCACCGGCTCAAACTGGCGCCCGGCCAGGGCATCTTGTGCAACAATGTTCTGCACAAACGTTCCGGATTTTCTCAGGGCGCCTCGGCACATCATCGCCGCCTGCTGAACCGCATCCGGTTCCACGACCGCATCTCCCGGCCCGATGAGGCTGCCAAACAATCAGCGCACGAAAAGGAAGACCTCGCACCATGGCAAAACTGAGCGAACTCGTAATCTCCCACCCGGAGATCGTATCGTTTGACGAGCTGGAACAGCTGGTCGTCCGGCATGCCGGCAGCGGCGATAATTTTCTCGAACTCGACGTCAAACCGGACTACGAGAATACACCGAAAAACTGGGCATGGATTCTTGAAGCGGCATTTTACCGGCGGACCGAAAACGATGGATGACAGCGAAAAACTGATCGGGGTTTTCGCCCTGCCTTATGGACGCGAAGCCATCGTCAAGGATGTGGTGTTTGACAGCGGCATGAATCTGCTGCGCCTGACGCTGAAGGAAGGCCGCCGAATCACCATTGTCGATCTCGACATACCTAGTGTACGCCAGTTGGCCGGAACCATGCTGCAATGGGCGGACAACGCGGCCGACCCGGCCAACCCTGCGCCGGGCGACAACCGGCACTAACGAACTGGAACCAGGATGGATCATCTGCCGGTCTTCTTGCGACTGACCAACCGCAAGGTCGTCATTACCGGCGGCGCCACCATCGCCGCGCGCCGCACCGAAATTGCGCTGAGATCCGGGGCCGATGTGTTTCTGTTTGCCGGCAGGCTCAGCGATGAATTCGACGACCTGCGCGATCATGAGCGGATGACCCATGAAACCCGCCCGCCTTCGTCTCGCGACCTTGACGGCGCGGCGCTCGCCTTTGGCGCGACCGGAGATGCCGCACAGGATGAAGCACTTTACGATCTGGCCCGGTCGGCCGGCGTCCCCGTCAACATTGCCGATGCACCAGGGCTTTGCGATTTCATCATGCCGTCGATTGTTGACCGCTCGCCGCTGGTGGTGGCGATTTCATCGAGCGGCAACGCGCCGATCCTGGCGCGGATTCTCAAGGCCCGGCTTGAGACCATGCTGCCGGCGGCCTATGGCAAGATCGCCAATTTCGCCGGCCGGTTCCGCGAGCAGGTCATGACGCGGCTCGCCAAGACCGCGAGCCGGCGGCATTTCTGGGAACAGGCGATCGAGGGTTCGGTCGCCGACCTGATCCTCGCCGGCGACGAACGCAGCGCCACCGCCCAGCTTCTCTCCCAGCTCGACACCGCGGCAATCGACGAAGGCCGCCCGGCCCGGGGCGAGGTCTATCTTGTCGGCGCCGGCCCCGGCGATCCCGATCTGCTGACTTTCCGCGCGTTGCGGCTGATGCAGCGCGCCGATGTGGTCCTGTATGACCGGCTGATCGGTGATGGCATTCTCAATCTGGTGCGCCGCGACGCGGAGCGCATCTATGTCGGCAAGCTGCCGCGCCAGCACACCATGAAGCAGACCGAGATGAGCCAGTTGCTGGTCAGCCTTGCCCGTGAGGGAAAACGGGTATTGCGGCTCAAGGGCGGCGATCCGTTCATCTTCGGACGCGGTGGCGAGGAGATCGAAACCCTCGCCAGCGAGGACATTCCCTTCCAGATCGTTCCCGGCGTCACGGCTGCCGCCGGCTGTGCCGCTTATGCCGGCATTCCGCTGACCCATCGCGACCATGCCCAGGCCTGTGTGTTCGTTACCGCGCACGGCAAGGACGGCGTCCTTGATCTCGACTGGGATGTGCTGCTGCGGCCGGGCCAGACGGTGGCCGTCTATATGGGGCTGTCCTCGCTTGGCCAGTTGTGTGACGAACTGATCGCCCATGGCGCGCCGGCCGACCTTCCCGCGGCGGTGATCGACAACGGCACCCGCCCCGGGCAGCGTGTTGTCACCGGCCCCCTGCAGACCCTCGCCGACAGGACCGCGCGCGCAGGCTTTGCCGGACCGGCGATGGTGATTGTCGGTTCGGTGGTTTCGCTGCACGACAAACTGGCGTGGTTCGGCGGCGACAAACCCGGCCCTGCGCTGGCCGCGGGCAGCACCGGCGAGACCAAGCCGTAGCGCTGCAACTCCCGAAATTACATCCGCTGCATGCGCCGCCACAGGGTCGAGCGGTCGATGCCGAGAAATTTCGCCGCCAGGCTCTTGTTGCCCCTGGCGCGCAACAATGCATCTTCGATTTCGCGCCGCTCCAGAACATTGGCAGCGCCGCGCCGGGACATGTCGCGATCTTCAATCCCGTGGCTGCCCTCGCGGATGTCCTCCGGCAGGCTCTCGGGCAGCACCTTCTTGTCGACCGCGCAGATCACCGCATGTTCGACCGCGTTTTCAAGTTCGCGCACATTGCCCGGCCAGTGATAGTCCATCATCATGCGCAACGCCCGGTCGGTGCATTCGATATCATCGGGATAGCCGCGCGCTTCCAGATTGTAGCAAAAATGCTTGAGCAGCAGCGGAATGTCGCCCGGACGCTCCCGCACGGATGGAACATACAGCGGCATCACCGCCAGCCGATAGTACAGATCGGTGCGAAAGCCGCCACTGTCCACACTTTCACGCAATCGGCGGTTGGTGGCACTGATGATCCTGACATCGACCTTGACCGTGGTATCGGATCCAACCGGCTCAAACTCGTGATCCTGGACTGCGCGCAACAGCTTGGCCTGCAGATGGAGCGGGATCTCGCCGACCTCATCGAGAAATATGGTGCCGCCGTCGGCCGCCTGGAAGCGCCCCTCACGGTCGTGGCTCGCCCCGGTAAAAGCGCCCTTGACGTGCCCGAACAGTTCCGACTCGATCAGGGTTTCGGGTATCGCCGCGCAGTTGACCTCGATAAACGGCCGGTGCGAGCGCCGCGACAACCGGTGAATCAGTCGGGCAATATGGGTTTTGCCGGTACCCGATTCACCCTGCAACAGCACCGAAGCCGTCTGCGGCGCCACCTGATGAACCCGTTGCAGGATTTCCATCATCGCCGGGTCGTTGGTCACGAGGTCGGTGCTGGCGCTGTTGAGCATGGTCTCAAGCTGGCGCTGCACGGTGCGGTCCTGGATGATCACCAGCCGCAGGCCGCTGCGCGAGGCACTGCCGAGACAGCTATGAAACTCGAGTTCCCGCATCACGCCGTTCACTTTGATCCGGCGATGAAACCGCACAAGATTGGCATGGGCGGCATCGTCGTGGCGCTGGCGCATCGAACGCTGCAGGGCGTTATCGATCACCTCGGCCAGATCGAGTGTCTCGATTTGCTCAAGGGTCTCAAGCGGCCGGTTGGCGGGCATGCCGAGCAATTCGCCGACTGAAGGGTTCTGATAAACAACCCGCCCCTGTGCATCGGCGATCAGCACACCTTCATCGATATAGGAAATGATGGCTTCGAGCAGCGTGTGCATGCTCTCGAGCTCATCGGCCGGAACTTCAATCATGCTATCTGTTGTCATACCGAACCGCTCCGCGCCGGTGCGCGTCCAAATCTTCGCCGCATCTGAAGACGCAACAGTGTTGCACCAAATAGAACTGTTGCGCAACACTGCTACACCAGCTTGTGTCTCTATTAGTTAATTATATCAATGTGTTAGTTTAGATCTTCCGCTCCTGGCGCGTGTTGCATCAAATTGCCCGAAAAATGAAAAATCCGGCCTTATCAATGACTTAGTCATTTGGCATGCTGCTTGCTGTGTTTGTCGGGGGACAGATTTCTGTCGACCATTTTGTGTTGCAAACCTTGGGAGGGAATAATGGCGGACTTGTTTTCGGCGGAATGGATGAGCGGTTTTCAGGCGGCATGGAATGGCGAACCGGGCCTGGCCGGCGAGCTTGAAAAAATCGGCTTCAACTCGGTTATCGGCTACGGATTTGCCGGCGAAGATGCGCCGCGCGGCGTACTGGTTGTCGAAAACGGCAAGGCCACCGCAGCGGGCGCCTACAACGGTGAAACCTTGAACTGGGACCTGCGGGCCGACCAGGGCACATGGGAGAACTGGCTGAAAAAACCTCCCGGAATGATGGGGCTGGGCATGGCCTATACCTCAAAGAAACTCCAATTCGTGGTCGGCGATTACGCGGCGATGGTCAAGGATCCGCGGATGGCCGGGCCGTTCATGAAAAGCTTTGCGGTAATGTCACAGGTGCACTGATGAAATCCGGTTTGTCTCAGATTTGTGTTCTCGGCGGCCTGTGTCTTTTTGGCACGGCCGCCACAGCGGCGGAATTCCAGACGGTCGGCGCGACCGTCGAAACAGTCGGAACGACCGCCACCATTGCCGGCACGGTGATCCCCTACAAGGAGGTGACACTTTCGGCCCAGATCCCCGGACAGATCAATCTCATGGCCGGCCGGGAAGGTGATTCATTCACCTCCGGCACGCCACTGATCGGCATCGCCGACGACAAGATCCGGGCCCGGCGCGATGCCATCGTCGCCCAGATCATGTCCGCGCAGGCCGCCCTGTCCAACGCCCAGGTTCAGTATTCGCGCGAACTGTGGTCGCCACGTATCAACCAGGGACTGAGCCGTTCGACGGGCATGGGCGTGCCGGCGATGTTCGATCGTTTTTTCACCCGGCCGTTCGCTTCCGCTTCCGGTCTCACCAACCCGTATCTGCAACGCTATGCCGACCTGCAGGGCCAGGTCAGCGGCGTCCAGCAGGCCAACAGCGCGCTGCTCAGCGCCCGCGCCCGGCTTGACGAAATTGACGCACGGCTGCGCGATGCCCGCCTGAACGCACCGTTCGACGGTATCATCACCAAGAAGATGGTTGAGATCGGCGACACCGTTCAGCCCGGCCAACCGCTGGTGAAGTTTGCCTATGTCGGCTATCTGCGCATCCAGGCCGAGGTGCCGGTGCGCCTCGTTGCGGGTTTGCGCCGCGGCATGTTCGTGCCGGCCAAACTGGATGCCCTGGGCCAGCCGGTCAAGGCACGGGTCGCCCAGATTTATCCGATTGCCGACAGTGCCCGCCACACCGTTACCGTCAAATTCGACCTGCCGCGCGGTGTGCCCGGCGGTCCGGGCATGTATGCCGAACTGCAGCTGCCCGACACCAGCAGGCCCGGCGCCAGGCTGGCGACGGTACCACGCTCGGCCCTGATCCAGCGCGGCAGCCTGCCCGGCGTCTATGTGCTCAAGGACGGCCGGCCGGCGCTGCGCCTGGTTCGTGTCGGCGGTCCGGTCGGCAAGGACCGCGTCACCATTTTGTCGGGCCTCGACGGCAGCGAGCAGATCATCGTGACGCCGCCCAACGGCGCGGCGGCGACCAGCATCGCACGTAATCAGTGAGGCGCCTCTTCCAGACCGGCTGCGAACCGGAAACATCGCCGCTCACAGCGTCCTGACAACAACAGTCGAGTAATTAGAGCAGATGGCACAAGGCGACACACAACACCCGACCCCGGAAGACGGCGACGGTCTTGGACTGGCCGGTGCGATGGCCAAGGGATTTCTGCATTCGCCGCTCTCTCCGCTGTTTCTGTTCGCCTGTCTGGCCCTCGGCATTCTCGGCCTGTTCATAACCCCGCGCCAGGAAGACCCGCAGATTTCGGTGCCGATGGTGGACGTGTTCTTCCAGTATCCGGGCGCCTCATCGGCCCAGGTTGCAAGTCTCGCCACCGATCCGCTGGAACGGATGATGAGCGAGATCCCGGGCGTAAAGCACGTCTATTCCGCATCCGAGCGCGGCCGCGGCATGGTCACGGTCGAGTACGATGTCGGCCAGGAAATGGGACCCTCGCTCGTCAAGCTTTACGACAAGCTGATGTCCAACCTGGACAAGATACCGCCCGGAGTTTCGCAACCGCTGGTCAAGCCCAAGGGTGTCGACGACGTGCCGGTGGTTACTCTGACACTGTGGTCGAGGACACTTGATGATGGCGGGCTGCGGCTGGTCGCGCTCGAGCTTCTGCAGCGGCTGAAGGAGGTCTCCAACACCAGCCAGAATTTCATCGTCGGCGGGCGCCCGGAACAGATGCGCGTTGAGATAATCCCCGAGCGACTTTCAGGCTATGGCATTTCGTTGAGCCGGATCGCCAGTCAGATCCGCGCCGCGAATATGCGAAGCGCCGTCGGCACGGCGGAACTCGCGGGCCGTTCGATGACGGTTTACTCGGGCAGCTTCCTGCGCCACGCCGCGGATCTTGAGCGCCTGATTATCGGCGTGCGCAATGGCAGCCCGGTCTATCTGCGCGATGTCGCGACGATCACCGAAGGTCCGGGCGAGGGTTCCAATCTGGTCCAGTACTTCACCGGACCGGCGGCCCCCGAGGGTGCCGCCAGAGTGCCGGAAGGTGCGGCCGCCGTCACCATCGCCATCGCCAAGAAGCCCGGTACCAACGGGGTCTCGGTGGCCCAGAACGTGCTCGACAAGGTGGAGACGCTCAAGGGCCAGGTCATTCCCGAAAATGTCGAGGTCGCGGTCACCCGCAATTATGGCAAGACCGCCAACGACAAGGTCAACGAACTGCTGTTCAAACTGTTCGTTGCGACCGGCGCGGTTGCGATCCTGATCTTCCTGGTGCTGGGGCTACGCGCCGCGCTGGTCGTGCTGATGGTGATCCCGGTGGTCATTCTGGTGACGGTATTCTCGGCCTGGGCGCTCGGCTACACCATCGACCGGGTGTCGCTGTTTGCACTGATTTTCTCAATCGGCATTCTGGTCGATGATGCCATCGTGGTGGTCGAGAACATTTACCGGCGCTGGCTGATCCGGGGCGAGATCGACAGCGAAACCACCGTTGATGCCGTGCGCGAAGTCGGCAATCCGACCATTCTTGCGACCTTCACGGTGATCGCCGCCCTGCTGCCGATGGGGTTCGTGTCGGGCATGATGGGCCCCTATATGGAGCCGATCCCGGCGCTCGGATCGGTGGCGATGCTGTTCTCGCTGTTCGCGGCCTTTATCTTCACGCCGTGGCTCGCCTACCGGCTGCGGCCGAGCCTCGCCAGGCTGGGAGCAATGCAGTCCAGGGAGCACGCCCAGACCGACCGGCTGGGGCGGTTCTATGAGCGGATGCTCGGTCCGTTTCTCGACAGCCGCCGCAAGGCGCGGTTCCTGAAGCTCGCGATCTGGTTCGTTTTCCTTGCCCTGACCAGCCTGTTTTACACGACCGATGTGACCGTCAAGATGCTCCCGCTCGACAACAAGCCGGAGTTCAATGTCGTCGTGAACATGCCGGAAGGCACCGCTCTTGCCGGCACTGCCAATGTCACCCAGCAGCTTGTTGAAAAAATCCTGCGGGTGGCGGAAGTGACCGCCGTACAGTCCTATTCCGGCACCGCATCACCGTTCAATTTCAACGGCCTGGTACGTCACTACTATCTGCGCCAGAAGCCCTGGCAGGGCGACATCCAGGTGCAGCTTCTCGACAAGACCGACCGGGACCGCTCAAGCCACGAGATCGCGATCGAGGTGCGCGACCTGCTGACCCCGCTGGCCAAACGTCTCGGGGCGCGTATTCAGGTCGTGGAGATGCCACCCGGTCCGCCGGTATTGCAGACCCTGGTTGCCGAGATCTACGGCCCCGATGACAAGACCCGCCGCCAGGTCGCGAGGGATCTGACGAAAATATTCGAAGATGCCGAGGGTGTCGTCGACGTCGACAGTTTCCTGCCTGCTCCCAACGACACACTGCGCTTCATGCTCGATCGCCAGAAGGCGATGCAGCAGGGTGTCAACGTGGCGACCGTCAACAAGCAGCTGGCCATGATCATGGGCGGCTACAGGCTCGGTGACGCCAAGCTCGGCCACGAACTGGAACCACGCCGTATCGTGATGCAGGCACCACTCAATATTCGTGGCCAGATTACACGGCTTGGCGAGGTTCCCATTCCCGGTGCCGACGGCAAGCTGGTGCCGCTGGCGTCAATCGGCCGGTTCATCTATGAGCCGCAGGACCCCTACATTTTCCACAAGGATCTGCGTCCTGTCGAATTCGTGACCGGTGAGGTCGCCGGACGGCTGGCGGCGCCAATCTACGGCATGCTGTCGATCGGCAAGCTGCTGCAGGACTACACGGCGCCCGACGGCGTTTCGCTCGGCTCCTACTGGCTCGGGCCTCCGGCGGACAGTTTCAAATCCGCCTTTGAGTGGACCGGCGAGTGGACCGTCACCTTTGAAACCTTCCGCGACATGGGACTTGCCTTCGGCGTCGCCATGATCCTGATCTACATGCTGGTTGTGTGGGAGTTCGGAAACTTCCGCCTGCCCGGCATCATCATGGCGCCAATCCCGTTGACGCTCGTCGGTATCATTCCCGGCCACTGGCTGCTCGGCGCCGAATTCACGGCAACGTCGATGATCGGCTTTATCGCCCTTGGTGGCATTATCGTCCGAAACTCGATCCTGCTCGCCGACTTTTCCAAATCCGCGATCCTGAGCGGCCTCAGCCATCGCGAAGCGGTGTTACAGGCCGTCAAGACCAGAACCCGGCCGATCCTCATCACCGCTCTGGCGCTGCTCGCCGGTTCCAGCGTGATCATCACCGATCCGATTTTTCAGGGCATGGCGATATCGCTGATGTTCGGCGGCATGGTTTCTACCCTGCTGACACTGGTGATCACACCCCTGTCTTGCTCGCGCGCCGATATTGAATGGCTGAGCGCGAATGAACGCGCCAACGGCGGCCAAATGCCGCAAAGCGGCACGCCCAGCGCGCCGGCCGCATCCCGGACCGAAACAGACAAAGCCGGCCGGCCCGGGCTGTTCGCCCGCATCGGATCGGCGATTGTAATGGGCTTATATCTCATTAGCGCCGTCTTCATTATGGGCGGGATCGGCCTGAAGGCGTTGTTCGCGCGGTCGGGCAAGATTCGCACCTGGCTGGTGTTTGGCTTTTACGCGCTGCGCGCGCTGCCCTATTTTCTGTGGCTCGCGACCAGGGAGGCCTGGAAAAGCCTGGTGGCCCGGTTCGCCCCGCAGCCGATCGCGGCCGGCGCCGCTGGCGGATCGATGCCGGTGCCCGCGGCCACAGCTTCCACGCCACCGTCCTCGACACCGCCCCCGGCGGCCGGAACCGCAACCCCGGCTGCAACGCCTGTTAGCACCGAACCGGGACCGGATGCGGCAGCGGCAGAAGATGACCTGACCCGGATCAACGGCATCGGCCCGGTCCTTCACAAAAGGCTGAACGAGCTCGGTGTGACCCGGTTCGCGCAGATCGCGGCGTGGGGCGCGGAAGATATCGGGCGGATCGGCGGTCAGTTGAAGTTCAAGGGCCGGATCGAGCGTGAAAACTGGGTCGAACAGGCTGCTCGCCTTGCCGCCGGGGACAAGGAGCAGAACCCGTCATGAGACGCATCGCGACACTGACAATTTGCCTGGCCGCGAGCCTTGGGGCGGCGGCACAGGTCGCCGCCGAAACGCTACAGCACGGCGCCGGCGCAATGCCGCCACCGCCACCCGGTCCATATCAGGGCGCGGCGGACCCGATGGCCGGCCCGCGCTCCGGGCGGCAGCGTCAGAATGCCGATACAGTCAGCGGTGATTATCCGCCGCCGGGCTATGACCCGGAAAAAGCGGTCCGAAAGACGTCGCCTGTGGCAAAACCGGCGGCCAGGGCGAAAACCGCGCAGCCCGCAGTCGCCGCGCCCCGCCCGCAAATCATGCCGCCACCGGCTCAACCAAATCGCCAGGCCGCGCCGGCATGGCCACGATCCTATCCGGGTGCCGTCCAGCCGCGGCCATATCCGCAGGTCCCGCCGCAGCGGGCCCAAGCCCTGCCCTACCGGCAGGCCGGACCGGGCGGATGGATGTATCCTGGCCCGCCCTGGCAACCATACCGGGCCGGACCCGGACCGTGGCAGCAGCAGATGCCGGGGTACCAGATGATGCGGCCATATCAATATGCCCGCCCGCCGGCAGCGCCGCCATACTGGCCGCCCTACCCGGTCGCACCCTATGGCGGCACGCCTCAACGGCCCGCCGGTGCAGTGTCCGCCCGCCCGGGCGCACCGGCAATGCCGGCCGTACCGCCCGCACGGACCTATCCGCCCCTGCGGCAGAATCCGGCGAAGTCGACCTGGGTGGCCCCACCGGCCGGTCCCGGCCAGCTTTGGTCCAGCGAGTAACCGGTGATGAAAACGACGATAACACTCATGCTGCTCGGACTGCTGGTACCGTTGGCCACGGCCGGCGCTAATCCGTGGCGGCGTGGAACGGTGCCGACAGCACCCGGCAATCCGGGCACGTGGTCGCGCGGGCCGGCGCCCGCCGCGACGCAGTCGGCGCCTCGGGCGACACTCGGTCCAGCCGGAAAATCCCGGAATTTTGGCGCGTATCCACCGCTCGCCGGCGACCGGTCGCCCGGCTCGGCGCCCTCACTCTATGCGCCGCCGGATGGCCTTCAGCGCCGCCGGCCGCCGCAATTTCAGCGGCCACCGGTTCGTGGTCCGCGACCGCCACGTTCCGCAATGGCGCCATGCCGGTGTGCCGACCCGACCTATCGCCCTGGCCGGGGCATCGGCGGCTATCCGCAAGCCTGGGGCGTTGGCGGCCATCCCGGCGCCCTGGGCTATGGCCCGTTCGCCGGTCCCGGCTTCGTCGGACCGTTCGGTGTGCCTGGCGTATATGGCGCGCCCGGCATCTATGGCGGTCCGCCCGGATACGGTGGCTTTTATGGCGCGCCCATCGGCGCACCGTGGGGCCTCGGCCCTTATGGAATCAGGTGACGGACATGATTGCGAACAGCAACTCCTTGACGACGCCCATGACCGCTGCGACGGGCGCATGTTGCCGCGCACGGACAACGAGTTGGACATCCGGTCCTGGAATTGACGGGGGTATTCCCTCCTCTCGCCAATTCATTTTGATGGAGGGAATCACAAGCAAGGAGATGTCAACATGAGACGACTTCTGAGAACTGCCGCGGTTGCCGCGGTCCTCGGGCTGGCGGTCGCTGGTACCGCGAGCACGGCAAACGCGTTTTGGGGCCCCTGGGGCGGCGGACCGTGGGGCGGTGGCCCATGGAACGGCAACGGCTGGGGCAACGGGAATTTCTCGATGAATTTCCAGGGCCGTGGCAGAGGCTACGGCTACGGCAACCCCTATTATGGCGGCGGCTATCCCGGTGGCTGGGGCGGTTACCCCGGTGGCTGGGGCGGTTATCCCGGCTACTATGGCGGTGGCCCCGGCTGGGGCGGCTATCCCGGTATGAGGGGCGGCTATCCCGGCATGATGGGTGGCTATCCCGGCTATGGTTACGGGGCACCATATGGCTACCGTCCGCCAATGATGGCACGGCCCCCGGCGGCACCCGCACCTGCGACACCGCCTGCCACCAAATAGCCGGGCCGCAATGGCATCAGGTCCGAGCGCGGACGCCCTCCCGATATGGGTGAGTGGCCGCAACCCGCGACCTGACCGCAACACAGCAACAGAGATGGGTACGGGTTGCATCAAGCATCCGTACCCACCTTCATCCTGTTTCCAAATCTTGTGAACGCCGGTCATGGGCAAACTGCCTGTTTGCCATCGTGACGACCTGTTGACGGTGGTCGCGCCGGCATCAGCCCACAGTGATTAGAGCGCGGGAACTGCGGACAAGTCTGGCGCGGCCAAACTGACCTGGCCCCGACAACGGGCTTGTCTGGAACCTTTCCCGTCCAGACGGAGCGCCTTGACACCGTGGACGCCGCCATCGTGGAATGCCCGGGCACATATTCTGTCCTTCACTGTTCCTCGGCGCTGACCCCGGATGACCAGACATCTTGTTTATTTCGCTGATCCGATGTGCTCCTGGTGCTGGGGCTTTTCGCCGGTAATCGACAGGATCGTGACACGCTTCTCGAACCTTGCCACTCTCCGGCTGGTGCTCGGCGGCCTGTCACCGGGCACAACCAAGACCATGGACGACAAGGCCCGCGCAATGATCCTGGAACACTGGACCCACGTCCATGACGCCACCGGCCAGCCGTTCGATCACGATTTTTTCAAACGCAAGACGTTCACCTACGACACCCAGCCGGCGTGCCAGGCGGTGGTGACGGCGCGCCGGCTCGAGCCGGGCCGCGCGTTCGATTTTCTCGCCCACCTGCATCATGCGTTTTATGCCGAAAACAAGGACGTCACCGACCCGCACACGCTTTATGACAGTGCCGCGGACTTTGGTTTCGAGCGCACCGCGTTTCAGAGTGAATATGAGGACGTGGCGACCTATGGCGAGACCCGCGGCGATTTCCTGCTGGCGCGCCAGGTCGGCGTCAACGGGTTCCCGGCCCTGCTGGGCGGTGAGAATGGCAACTACCGGCAGCTGAGCGCCGGCTACCTGCCCTGGGAACGTGCCGAACCCCTGATCGCCGGGTGGTGCGACGGCGATTCAATACAGCAAGACAATCCGGCATTCTGAGCAGCTGAGTGGCCATGCATAGTGGCCGGCGCGTAATACCCGGCACGCCGCCGCCCGGCCCTAGGGGGGAAATGCCCTGGGGGTCTGACTCCGACACTTCGATCCCCCACCAAGCGCTGTTCGGATGACCGCAATGCGGGACATAGCTGCCGTTTGCGCCGGAAAGCTGAACGACCGGTGTCGGCCTCTGGCGGCATATTCCGGATAAGATGCGGTACGGCTTCCTGACAACACCACCGGCATCGGGGATCATGGTTTCTGTCCCTATTCAATGCCGACAAGAATTACTTGGCCGTCGGCACCTGGGCGACGAACGCCAACACCGGCACTGAATCCGAACGCAGGTTGCCGTCGACACCGGCGCCAATCGTTCGCCGTACCTATAGACGGGAGTGCCTTCCTCTTTGATATCGACGGTAAGCGCGGCGCACGATCAGTGCGTGTTAAGCTCTGCCAAGACCACACAATCGCGGCCGGGACCACCGCAACAGGCGTCCTCGCAGGTTACGACGAACGCCTTAAGTTGCCGTTCGAGGCTGCGTAGCTCGGCCATCTTGGCCTGTACCGCCGCCAGGTGCTCGGCAGCGATGTCGCGGACCTCGACACAGTCCCTGTCGGCGCTGAGCGCGAGGCCCGACAGCAGCCGGATCTGGTCCAACCCGAAACCGAAGTCGCGGCACCGGCGGATGAACGTCAGGCGGTCGACATCTTCGCGCGTGTAGTGTCGGTGCCCCGCTGAGCTGCGGCGCGCGGGCGGGATCAGCTTGATCTCCTCGTAGTACCGGATCGTCGGGGGAGAGACCCCGGCCGCTTCGGCCAAGGCCCCGATTGCGAACACCGGATCGTGATCGGTCATGTGACGCCTCCATGGTTGCACTTCAAGCTACTTGAAGTCCTATCTTCTGTCGAGTGGCTGCGCCGACCGGTGGGGTGGCCAAGCCTATTGGTCGACTCAAAGGATGATAATCATGGACCTCCAGAAACTTGCGCCCCGTGACTGGGGCAAGGCACTCGGCCTGGGCATCGCCAATGGCGTGGCCTTGTCAGTGATCATGGTGACGATGGCGCGGCTTGGCGTCTCGCCGCTTCCAAAGCCGCTCGGGCTGGCCTTCGCCGAAACGCTGGCGGGCCGTTCGCTGCCGCTGCCGGTGGGGCTGCTCTTCCACCTTGCCTATGTCACGTTCTGGTCGATGGCCTTCGTCGCCGTCTTCCGGCACAGCCTGACCCTGCGCAACGCGCTATTGCTGGCGCTGGCGCTGTGGATCGGGGTGCTGGTGATCTTCTTCCCCGTCGTCGGCTGGGGCTTTCTTGGCCTCGGCGTGGGCGCGCAGCTCATCCCCGGATCGTTCATCCCGCATCTGCTCTTCGGGCTCTTTCTCTGGGGCCTTTGCGGCGTGGCGTTTCCGGCACCGACAGATGCGCATCGGGACGGCAGGTGATCGCCATGACCGGTCTCATTTCCCGCACCGAACTCGAGGCGAAGCTTGACCGCGGCGACGACTTCTTCCTCATCGACACCCTGCCCGAGTCCGCCTACCGCAAGAACCATCTGCCTGGCGCCATCAATATCAGGTCCGATGACATTCTTGCCGAGGCCCCGAAACGCATTCCGGATCGCGATGCAGATATCGTGATCTACTGCGGCAATGGTCCGTGCAAGCGGTCATCCCTGTCGGCCGATCGGCTGAGACA
>Ga0114931_10003319_pt1 | contig 20401 bp, 19 predicted proteins | sample 2SBtaG_FD_89579 | JGI IMG/M metagenome (GOLD analysis project Ga0114931, IMG submission 89579) | Deep subsurface microbial communities from Kolumbo volcano to uncover new lineages of life (NeLLi) - 2SBTROV14_V59a metaG | ecosystem: Environmental > Aquatic > Marine > Volcanic | place: Kolumbo...
ACGCCGCACTACCGAGCCTGAGCCGGCCCGCGGTTTCCTCCCCTGAGGCTTGTCCGACACCTGCCGTCCCACGCCAAGCGCCGCCGAAACCACGCCACGGCAGGCGTCCGACAACCCTTCACACAAGCAGAGATCTCGACAACCCTGCGCTAATGTCTGCCGTTGAGCGTAAAGCAGATATGATCCGCTGAAAAGCGGACGTCCAGGGCGTTGGTACGACAGGATTTCAAACCGAGACACGGACAAAATACGGTTGAGCGGACAATGGGTTTCTCGGAAGCAAGAGCCCTGGATCGATATCCCTGGGTCGATGGGCGCGCCAGGGCAACAGGCGACCGCACCGACGGGCTCGTTCGGGGGACAGCGAATGCGCGAGAGCGTGGTCATGACAGTCTATGAGATCGGCGGCTTTACTCACCCGGCCGCCGCTCCCTCACAGCAGCACCACCGTCGCTAGCCCTAGGAAGGCGAAGAAGCCGAAGACGTCGGTTATGGTGGTCAGGAACACGCTGGAGGCGATCGCCGGGTCCACGCCCATGCGCTCCAGGCCCAGCGGGATCAGGGTGCCCGACAGGCCGGCGATGATCATGTTGAAGACCATGGCCATGGCGATGACCAGCCCGATGGCCGGATTGGCGAACCACAGCCACGCGACCAGCCCGGCGAGGGCGGCGAACAGCACCCCGTTGGCGGCGCCCACCAGAATCTCCTTGCCCACGAAGCGCCGCGCGGTGGCCTGGTTCAGATCCTTCATGGCGATGGCGCGCACCGCCACCGCGAGGGTTTGGGTGCCGGCGTTGCCGCCCATGGAAGCGACGATGGGCATGAGGATGGCCAGGGCGACGATCTGCTCGATGGTGCCCCGGAACAGGCCGATCACGAAAGAGGCCAAGACCGCGGTCGCCAGATTGACCACCAGCCAGGGAAAGCGCGCGCGCGTGGTATCCAGCATGGCGCTGTAGAGGTCGTCCTCGGGGACGCCGGAAAGCTTGAGCACGTCCTCCTCGGCCTCCTCCTCGATGATGTGCACCACGTCGTCCACGGTGATCACGCCGACCAGCCGGCCCACGTCGTCCACCACCGGCGTGGACACCAGCCCGTACTGACGGAACAGATGGGCCACCTCCTCCTGGTCCGTGGCCAGGGGCACGATCTTGAGGTCGGTCTCCATGATCTCGGTCAGACGCACAGGGCGGCGCGTGCGCAAGAGCCGGCTGAGCGGAATCTTGCCGATCGGGCGGTGCTTGGGATTGACGATATAGAGGTCGTAGAAGTCGTCCGGCAGGTCCTCCGCCGCGCGCATGTAGTCGATGGTCTCGCCCAGGGTCCAGGCCGACGGCACCACCACCATCTCGCGCTGCATGAGGCGCCCGGCGGAGTCCTCCGGATAGGTCAGACTCTCTTCCAGGACATGCCGGTAGGCGCGCGGTAGCGCGGTCAGGATCCGGTGCTGAAATTCCGGCTCCAGGTCCTCGAACACCTCGACCGCGTCGTCGCTGTCCAGCTCCGAGAGCAGGCGCGCCAGGCGTTCGGCGCCCAGGTGCTCGATGACCTCCTCGCGCACCGCCGCCTCGAGATGGACCAGCACCTCCGGGTCGAAACGCGCGGTGAGCGCATCCAGCAGCCGGTCGCGCCCGTCCCGGCCCAGGTTCTCCAGCAGGTCCGCCATGTCGGCGGCGTGCAGGTCCTCGGCCTGGGCCAGGGCCGCCTCGACATCGCCCTCCCGCAAGGCCGTGTCGATCGATTCGAACAGATCGTCCGGCAGGCCGAACACGTCGTCCGCCTCGGGCGGCGGCGCGTCCGCGACTGGCGGTTGGCCGTGCGGCTCGGACATGGGCCTACCCTTGCGACGAAGACTCCGAGGTTTTGCCGTGACTCTGGGCGTCGGCCACGGCGATCGCGGACATGTTGACCACGCCGCGCGCGGTGACCGATGGGGTCAGGATATGGGCCGGCGCCGCCGTGCCGATCAGAATCGGCCCCACCGGCAGACCCTCGCCCAGGGCCTTGACCAGGTTGAAGGCGATGTTGGCAGCGTCCAGGTTGGGCAGGATTAAGAGGTTCGCCGGGCCGCTCAGGCGCGAGTTGGGGAAAATCCGCTCCCGCACATCGGCCACGAGCGCGGCATCGCCATGCATCTCCCCTTCGACCTCGAGCTCGGGATAGCGCGCGTGCAGCATGGCGAGCGCCCGGCGCATCTTGAGCGCGCTCGGCGAGTCCGCGCTACCGAAATTGGAATGGGACAGGAGCGCCACCTTCGGCTCGATCCCGAAACGCCGCAGGTGCGCGCTCGCCAGCACCGTCATCTCGACCACCTCCTCGGCGCTCGGGTCCTGGTTGACGTAGGTATCGGCCATGAAATAAGTGCCGCTGGGGACGATCAACAGACTCAGCGCCGCCACCTCGTGCGCGCCCTCGGCGAGCCCCACCACATTGCTCACGTGATCCAGGTGGCGGCTGTAGCGTCCCTCCAGGCCGCAGATCATGGCGTCGGCGTCCCCCAGATGAACGGCCAACGCCGCGATCACGGTGGCGTTGGTGCGCACCACCGTGCGCGCCCGATCCGGCGAGACGCCCTTGCGCTCCATCAGGGTGTGATAGGCGCGCCAGTAGGTATTGTAGCGCGGGTCGCTCTGGGGGTTTACGACCTCGAAGTCTGTGTCCGCCGCGATGCGCAGGCCCAGGCGCTCGACGCGCGTTTCGATCACCTCCGGGCGGCCGATCAGGATCGGCCGGGCCAGGCCCTCGTCGATCACCACCTGCACCGCGCGCAGCACCCGCTCGTCCTCGCCCTCGGCATATATCACGCGCCCGGGCTCGCGCTTCGCGCGCTCGAAAATCGGCTTCATAATCAGGCCGGAGCGAAACACGAACTGCCCCAGTCGTTGCCGGTAGGCGTCGAAATCCTCGATCGGGCGAGTCGCCACGCCGCTGTCCATGGCCGCGCGCGCCACCGCCGGCGAAATCTCCAGGATCAGGCGCGGATCGAACAGGCGCGGGATCAGATACTCCGGTCCGAAGCGGCGTCCCTCGTCGCCATAGGCCTTGGCCACCACCTCGGACGATTCGGCCATGGCCAGATCGGCGATCGCCTTGAGCGCGGCCAGGTTCATCTCCTCGTTGATCGTGCGCGCGCCCACGTCCAGCGCACCGCGGAAGATGAAGGGGAAGCACAGCACGTTGTTGACCTGATTGGGATAGTCCGAGCGCCCCGTGGCGATGATCGCGTCCGGGCGCGCGGCCAGGGTGTCCTCCGGCATGATCTCCGGCACCGGGTTGGCAAGCGCCATGATGATCGGGCGTTCGCCCATGCGCTTGACCATCTCGGGCTTGAGCACGTTGGGCGCCGACAGGCCCAGAAAGATGTCCGCCCCCTCGATCACGTCGGCCAAGGTTCGCGCGTCGGTCTTTTGCGCGAACTTGGCCTTCCACGGATCCATCTGCTCGGCGCGCCCCTCGTAGACGACACCGACAATATCGGTCACCCAGATGTTCTCGCGCTCCACGCCGAGGGCGAGCAGGAGGTTGAGGCAGGCCAGCGCCGCCGCGCCCGCGCCCGAGACCACCAGCTTGACCTTGCCGGCGTCCTTGCCCACCAAGCGCAGGCCGTTATAGATGGCCGCGCCCACGATGATCGCCGTGCCGTGCTGATCGTCGTGGAACACCGGAATGTTCATGCGTTCGCGCAACGCGGCCTCGATCTGGAAGCACTCCGGCGCCTTGATATCCTCCAGGTTGATAGCGCCGAAGGTGGGCTCCAGCGCCGCGATGATCTCCACCAGCTTGTCCGGGTCCAGCTCGGCCAACTCGATATCGAAGACGTCTACCCCGGCGAACTTCTTGAACAGGACCGCCTTGCCCTCCATCACCGGCTTGGCCGCCTCGGGCCCGATCGCGCCGAGTCCCAGCACGGCGGTGCCGTTGGTCACCACGGCGACCAGATTGCCGCGCGCGGTCAGCTCCGCGGTCTGCGCGGAATCGTCCACGATGGCCATGCACGCCTCGGCCACCCCGGGCGAGTAGGCGAGCGCCAGGTCGCGCTGATTGGCCAGGGGCTTGGTCGCCGAGATTTCCAGCTTTCCGGGCTTGGGCAACCGATGATAACTGAGCGCCGCGTCGCGTAGGTCCTGTGACATCGCGTCCTCCCAAGCAGCAACAAAGGTCCGCCACGCGGTCTCTTGGCGGTGGCGCGCTGAATGCCTTATTGTCTCCGGTTAATCGGTCGGACTTACCATTACCCCCCATTCTCCGCAAGGCGATCCATGGCGCAAGAGCAGGGAACCATCGCCACCGCGCGCCCGATCACGGCGGCGGGCACGCCGGAGTGGCGCGTCGCCCCGGCGCCGGTGGCCTATCCCAAAGCGGTCGCCTTCATGGAAACGCGGGTGGCCGCGATCCGCGCGGGCACCGCGCCGGAGATGATCTGGCTGCTGGAACATCCGCCACTCTATACCGCCGGGACAAGCGCGCGGGCCGAGGACCTGCTCGATGCCGGGGCGTTCCCCGTCTATCGCAGCGGGCGCGGCGGGCAGTACACCTACCATGGCCCCGGGCAACGGGTCGCCTACGCCATGCTCGACCTCAAGCGCCGCGGCGGCGACGTGCGCGCCTACGTCCACGACCTGGAATCATGGCTGATCCGCGCGCTGGCCCGCTTCGACGTGGTCGGCGAGCGCCGCGAAGGCCGGGTCGGCATCTGGGTCGCGCGCGGCGGCGGGCGCGAGGACAAGATCGCCGCCATCGGGGTGCGCGTGCGCCACTGGGTCGCCTACCACGGGGTGGCGCTCAACGTGAACCCGGACCTCGCCCACTTCCGGGGCATCGTGCCGTGCGGCATCCGGGGCCATGGGGTGACCTCCCTGGCCGACCTGGAGCGCCCGGCCACCATGGCCCAGGTCGACAGCGCGCTGGCCGCGGCCTTCGCGGAAACCTTCTCGGGGGCTACAGCACCACCCAGCCCTGGTAGGCGTATCCGATGATGAGCGAACCGACCAGGGCAAGCGCCAAGTACCACAGAAAGAGCGATGGGCGCACCAGGGCGAACACCGCCATGGCCGCGGGCAGGCTGGTGACGCCGCCGGCGACCAAAAACGCCAGCGCGGCCCCCGGGGCCATGCCCATGGCCATGAGCTCGCCGACCAAGGGTATGGCCGCGTAACCGTTGAGATAGGCCGGTACGCCGAAAACCACGGCGAGGGGAATGGCGCCGCCCACGCCGCCGCCCAGATGCGCGGCGATCATGTCGCCCGGCAACCAGGCCACCATGAGGCTCTCGATGGCGAAGGCGAGTAACAGCCACTTGACCAAGAACCAGCCCACGGCCCAAGCCTCGGCGCCAAACATGGCGCGCCGTTCCGGCTCGCGCCAAAAGGCCCAATGCACGTCCGCCGACGCGGGCGTGCCGCCGCCGCAACTCCCGCAACCCGATCCCGCCCCGACCCGCAACGGATCGGCAAACAGGCCGGCGCGCCGCAAGGCCAGGGTGGCCAGCCCGCCGCCGATGCCCAGGCCAAAGGCCGCGACGGTCTTGGCCACGGTGAACTTCAGCCCGAGAGCCGCCCACATGAGCACGAACATCTCTGGGTCCATGATCGGCGAGGACAGCCAGAACGCCATGACCGCCGGCACCGGCATGCCGGCTGCCAGCAGGGCCGCGATCAACGGCACCACCCCGCAGGAGCAAAACGGCGAAAAGGTGCCCGCGGCGGCGGAGAGCACGATCACCCCCAGAATCGAACGTCCCATGGTGGCGCGGATCAGGTTATCCGCCCCGGCCGCCTTCAGCCCGGCGGCCAGCGCCACGGAGACGGCCAGAAACGGCGCGATCCCCAGAAAGGCGTCGGCGGTGAAACGCGCGCTCTCCAAGGCCTGCTTCGGCTCGCTCGCCGCCAACACGGCAAAGAGAATCGCCAGCACCAGCCACGGGCGGTCGAGCCCGCGCACGGTGGCCGCGGCGCCCTTGAGACCGACGACGAGCGCGCTCACGGCAATGCCTCCTCGTGCGGGGCGGCTAGTTGCGCGGGCACCCCAAGACAACACTCCTCGGTCAAGAAGCCGACGATCCGGTTCATGAGATCGTAGTCCGGGCGGCATCGAAGCACCCGTCCCTCTCGCGTTTGATGTACCAGCCCGGCATTGGCCAGATGCCCGATATGATGGGAGAGCGTCGAGGCGGGAATGCCGAGATGGGCCTGAATTTCCCCCACCGCCAGCCCGCCCGGCCCGGCCCGCACGAGCAGGCGAAAGACCTCCAGCCGGGTCGGGTGCCCGAGCGTCTCCAAGCATGTGGCCGCGCGTTCGAGGCGCATCGACTTCATCCCTAAGCTCCGCCTATTTCTATATTTCCGCGATTCTCGAACTTATCGCGAGTATGAACGGTGCAGCGCTACTTTGTCAACGATATTTCCGGTATTATCGAAATATATAAAGGCGGAAAATCGGCATGTGAGCGGGTAACGAGGGGCAAACCGTCTGGCGGGCCAAGCGGCACAAACCCTTCGTTCGTAATCCCGGAAAGCATCGCAAGGCGCACGTTCTCCCGCGCTCGTCATACCGGAAAGCGCCGGCAGGCGCTTATCCGGGATCCTGGGAACGCGGGCGGCGGCCAAGATCCCGGCTCTCGCATTCGCTCGGCCGGGATGACGAAGCGGGTATGGCTGTTACCCCTGCTACGTGCGCGCAACTCCCCTACGTGCGCGCAACTCCCCAAATGGGGACCATGCTCTAAACGCTGGGGCGTTGCTCGAACGGCGTGGGGCCGGGCTCGTCGTGGGCGAACTCCTCGACCCGGGTCACGCGCGCCGCTGGCGGCCCCTGCCAGCACGCCGCGACCAACGCCTGGACCTCATCGCTGGGGCCATCGAACACGGCCTCGACGGTGCCGTCGCGGCGGTTGCGCACCCAGCCGCCAACGCCCCGCGCCCGCGCCTGGTCGGCCAACCAGCCGCGAAACCAGACGCCCTGCACGCGCCCGTGCACCACGACGCGGATACATCTCACGGAACCGCTCCATCCCGCGCCGCCGCGTGGATGCCCGCGCCAGGGTACAGCGCGGCCAGCGCAATTCCCACCGCGCGGCGCGCATGGCGCTCCCACCGGTCGCGGCGCATCCATTGATCGTCGATCGTAAACGCCGGGGACTCCCGGTTCTCGTGTACCAGGCGGTTGCGCAGGGCACGTAGCCAGCGGGCATCGCCGCGCTCCACGCCGGGCGGGACGGCGACGCGGGACCCGGCCTCACGCCCCTGGGACTCGACAATGGCCGCGGCCAGAATGACGCACGCGGCCCACGCCCCGGCACAGAAGGTCGCTTGCAGGTCGATCATCAGGGCACACGCCTGCTCGCTCGGGGCCGGGGCGCCGGCGCGGGCATATGCGGCTTCGCACGCCTCGAACCATAGGCGGCGCTCGTCCCACTGGATAGGGTCCGGCGGGTCCAGATGTTCCATGGCACCAACCCGTCACGCGAACTCGATGATCTCCTGATCCACGGCGAGGCTGGCGCCGGGCTCGGCGTGAATTTTCACAATCGTGCCGTCGCGCTCCGCGCGCAGCACGTTTTCCATCTTCATGGCCTCGACCACGGCCAGCTCCGCGCCCGCCTTGACCTCCTGCCCAAGCTCCACCGCCAGGCTGACCAGCAGGCCCGGCATGGGCGACAGCAAAAAGCGCGAGGTATCCGGCGGCGCCTTGATCGGCATGCGCGCCGCCAGGGCCGCCACCTTCGGGCGCACCACCAGCGCCTCGACCGTGGCGCCCCCGTGGCTCAGGCAAAACGTGGGGCCGCGCCGGTCCACTTGCACCACGATCGGTTGCCCGTCGATACGCCCCTCGAACAAGGGATCGCCCGGATGCCACGTGCCGCCAACGGTACAATCCTCCACGGCGCCGGTCACGCGGTAGCCATCGTCCACCGCCTCGATCCGCACCTCGTGGGGCTCCCCGTCCAAGCGCACGACCCAATCCGCGCGAACCGGCGGGGCGTATTCGTCCCGCGCCTCCACCGCCGCGCGCTCGACAAGGCGCCGGTTGAGGAACGCCGCCACGGCGATCATCGCTTCGCGCGCGGCGGCCGGCACCGCCGCGCGTTCGAAGCCATCCGGGTACTCCTCGGCGATAAATTCCGTGGTCAGGCGCCCGTCGCGAAATCGGTCCTTGGCGATGACCGAGGCCAGGAAGCTCATGTTGTGGTTCAGCCCACGAACATAGAACGAATCGAGCGCCGTCCGCATCTCGCGGATCGCGGCATCGCGGGTCTCTCCATGGGTCACCACCTTGGCGATCATGGGATCGTAATAGACGCTGATCTCGGAGCCTTCGCCAACGCCGCTGTCCACGCGCACGCGCGCGGTCGTCGTCGGCTCCCGGTAGCGCACAAGCCGGCCCACCGACGGCATGAAATCGCGCAAGGGGTCCTCGGCATAGACCCGGCACTCCAGGGCCCAGCCGCCGAGCGCGACCCCGTCTTGATCGAACGCGAGGGTCTCGCCCGCCGCGATCCGAATCATCCATTCCACCAGATCGAGCCCGGCAACCATTTCCGTGACCGGATGCTCGACCTGAATTCGCGTATTCATTTCAAGAAAATAAAATTTCTTGTTCGCATCGACTATGAACTCGACCGTCCCCGCCGAACGGTAGTCCACCGCCTTGGCGAGCGCCACCGCCTGAGCGCCCATGGCCGCGCGCGTAGGGGCATCCAAGAGCGGCGAAGGCGCCTCCTCGATGACCTTCTGATGGCGGCGCTGGATGGAGCATTCGCGCTCGCCCAGATGCACCACGTTGCCGTGGGCGTCCGCCAGAACCTGGATTTCGATGTGCCGCGGCTGCTCGATGTACTTCTCGATGAACACGCGCTCGTCGCCGAAGCTGGCGCGCGCTTCGTTGCGGGCGGAGCGAAAGCCCTCGCGCGCGCCCGCCTCGTCGCGGGCGATGCGCATGCCCTTGCCCCCGCCCCCGGCGGACGCCTTGATCATGACCGGATAGCCGATTTCGCCGGCGATGCGCGCCGCCTGGTCCGCGTCGGCGATCAAGCCCATGTGGCCGGGCACGGTGCTAACCCCGGCCGCGGCCGCCAGGCGCTTCGACTCGATCTTGTCGCCCATGGCGCGGATGGCGGCTTCGTCCGGCCCGATAAACGCGATTCCGGCGGCCTCCAGGGCCTCGACGAACGCCGGATTCTCGGCCAGAAACCCGAAGCCCGGATGCACCGCCTGGGCGCCGGTCTCCCGGCAGGCGGCGACGATGCGGTCGATCCGAAGATAGCTCTCGGCGGCCGGTGGCGGGCCGATCGCCACCGCTTCGTCGGCCATATCCACATGGAGCGCGGCGCGGTCCGCCTCGGAAAACACGGCAACCGTCTTGAGCCCCATGCGCCGCGCGGAGCGAATAACCCGGCAGGCGATCTCGCCCCGGTTCGCGATCAGGATTTTATCGAACATCGGCCCCCCGCCACCCCTGAGAGGGCCGGATTATGGCCATTGTTCGCCTCCATTTCGAGGAATAATCCCCGTGGAAGGTTTGGTTCCGCGCGGCCGATCTGGCACACTATGGCCCGATTGAAGACCGAAACGGCCTCCCCTTTGCACTGGCGCGATGCCCAGCCCACGACAATCCTCCCACATCGCACCCGGTTTTCGTGCCGGGCAGCGCGCGCCTGATTTCATGCTGCCGAACCCGGACGGCAAGTTTGGTCGCTTCTATGATCGGTTTCTCGGCAACCGCGTGATTCTGTTCTTCTACCCCTCCAGCACCGAGCCCCATGCCCTCGACGAGTTGTTGGCGTTCAATGCCCAACGGGAGGCCCTGGCAGCGGCCGGGGCCCGGGTGGTCGCGGTCTCGCGCGATAGCGCCGTCGAGAATGCCCGCGTGGCCGCGGCGCACGGGCTGAAACTTACCCTCTTCTCGGACCCGGCCGGCGCCATCACCGGCGGCTACGGCGCCGCGCGGGACGGCGCGTGCACGTGCTACGTACTGGACCGGAACCAGCGGGTTCTCGATGTGATCGCCGGCGGCGGCGACCATGCGAATCGCGCCCTTGCCCGCCTGATCGCGCACGCGCCACCCGCGACCCCGGCCCGCACGATCGGCGCCCAGGCGCCCGTGCTGGTGTTGCCCAACGTGGTGGATCCGGCCCTGTGCTCCTGGTCGATCGCCGCCTGGCAGGCCGATCACGAGGAAGGCGCCGTGCGCCAGCGCGCGGGAAACTTAGCCACGGACGAGGCGCGGACCCGCGTGATCGATCACTCCATGAAAAAGCGCCTCGACCACCGGCCCGACGACGCGCTCGACGCCGCGCTGCGCGATACGGTGATGAGCCGCATCGGCCCGGAGATATACAAGGCCTTTCAGTTCCGGGTCGTGGCGGCCGAGCGGTTTTGCATCGGCGCCTACGAGGCCGGGCGCGGCGATTATTTTCAGCCCCACCGGGACAACACGACCGAGCGCACCGCGAACCGGCGCTTCGCCGTGACCCTCAACCTGAACGACGCCTATAGCGGCGGCGGCGTGCGCTTCACGGAGTTCAGCGATGACGTGTACCGGCCGCCCGCGGGCGGGGCCTTGATCTTTTCGTGCTCGCTCCTGCACGAGGCGCTGCCGGTAATCGAGGGCACGCGCTTTGCCGCCCTGACCTTCATGTTCGGCGCCGGCGACGTGCCGCCGCCGCCCGCCTGACGCGAATGGGTATCAACGGCCGCGCTCGGCGGGCGCCCGCCGGCGCCGGCGCTGCTTGGCCTCGACGCGCCAACTGCGATCCTCGGGCACGGCGATGCGCGTTGGCATATCCGCCGGCGCTACCCCCTTGAGGACCAGGTTCACGTCCTCCACGACCCGTCGATTGAGCCGGTAGTATTGATGGTTGGTCCAGTCGTCGTCGGACACATCCACGTCGCGGCAATCGACCAGGACCACCTTGCGCGGCAAGCCATCGCGCACTCGTGGTCCGTCGGAGCCCAGGCGGTCCGGGTTGCGCTTGGTCAAATCGCTGACCAGTAGCGCCCGATCGTCCGGGCTGAAGTAAATATGCACGGCGCGCGCGATCTCCGGCAGGCGGCGCAGCTTGTGATCGTGCTCGAAGGCGTCGTCGTCCTCGTCCGCCGCCATGAGGAAGATGTTGTCGAACAGGCGCGGCAACTCGTCGCCCAGCTCGCTACGAATCCCTTGCAGCGCCCAGCGCAACGCGTAGTTGCCCATGGAATGGGCCACCAGATGCAGGGACTGCTCGCACCGCTTCTCGCGCTTGAGCTGAATCAGAAACGCGCGCAGCTTCAGGAACGCCCGCGCGATCGCCACCCCCGAGGCCTGGGCATCGTCGCGGTCGCGGAAATAGGACTTGAGTAACTTCATCTCGCCGTCGGCGGGCCAGGAAAACACGAAGACGTGGGGTGTGCGCCCGTTGACCTTGTATTTATCCTTGAGCTCCGCGCCCCGTTCGAGCGCGGTCTCGATGGTCGCGGCAAAGCCGTGGATCAGGCATATGACATCGCTCTTGTCGCCGACCATTTGGGCACGCAACTCGTCGTAGATGCGGTGGCTGCCCGGGTTCTTGTCGGCCGACGGGGATTCCTCGGGCTCGGGCACCAGGTCGATGCTCGCGAGCTTGTAGCCCTTTTGCGTCTTGCGCACCTTGGCCGAGCCGTAGCGCAGCTCGTGCGGACCCTTGGCGTTGAAGCGCTTGCTGAACTCCGGTGCATCGCCCTCCTTCAGAATCCCACGGTTGGTCGCGAAGTAGACCTGAAGCATGACACACTCCTTTCGCCGGAAGACCCACCACTATACGGCGCGGCGCGGAGGCTGCCCGAAAAAATTATGTGGAAAGCCCAGCCCCCGCGCCTCACAGGGGCAGGTTGTCGTGCTTCTTCCAGGGATTCTCCAGCTTCTTGTTGCGTAGCATGCGCAACGAATAGGCGATGCGCCGGCGCGTGCCCCGGGGCATGATCACATCGTCGATAAAGCCCCGGCTGGCCGCGACGAAGGGATTGGCGAAGGTTTGCCGGTATTCCTCGGTGCGCGCCTCGATCTTGTCCGTGTCGCCGATATCCTTGCGAAAGATGATCTCGACCGCGCCCTTGGGCCCCATGACCGCGATCTCGGCGGTCGGCCAGGCGTAGTTCACGTCGCCGCGCAGATGCTTGGACGACATCACGTCGTAGGCCCCGCCGTAGGCCTTGCGGGTGATCACCGTGACCTTGGGCACGGTCGCCTCGGCGAAGGCGAACAAGAGCTTGGCGCCATGCTTGATGATGCCGCCGAACTCCTGCGCGGTGCCGGGCAGAAAGCCGGGCACGTCCACGAAGGTCACGATCGGGATGTTGAAGCAGTCGCAAAAGCGCACGAAGCGCGCCGCCTTGATGGACGAGGCGATATCCAGGCAACCGGCCAGCACCATGGGCTGGTTCGCCACGATGCCGATGGTATGGCCCTCCATGCGCCCGAGCCCGATGACGATGTTCTTCGCGTAATTTGGCTGTAGCTCGAAGAAATCCCGTTCGTCCACGACCTTCTCGATCAGCTCCTTCATATCGTAGGGCCGGGTCGGATCGGGCGGGATCAGGGTATCGAGGGAGGGTTCTTCGCGCTCGGCCGGGTCGGCGGTGGGCAAGACCGGGGGCGCCTCCCGGTTGGAACCGGGCAGAAACTCGATGAACCGGCGCAATTCGATCAGCGCCTCCACGTCGTTCTCGAAGGCGAGGTCCGCGACCCCCGACCTGGAGGTGTGGGTCACGGCGCCGCCCAATTCCTCGAGGGTGACCGTTTCATGGGTCACGGTCTTGACCACGTCCGGGCCGGTCACGAACATGTACGAGCTGTCCTTGACCATGAAAATGAAGTCGGTCATGGCCGGGGAATAGACCGCCCCGCCGGCGCACGGCCCCATGATCAGCGAAATCTGCGGGATCACGCCGGAGGCCAGTACGTTGCGCTGAAACACCTTGGCGTAGCCGGCGAGCGAGGCCACCCCCTCCTGAATGCGCGCCCCGCCGGAATCGTTGAGCCCGACCACCGGCGCCCCCACCTGAATCGCCTGGTCCATGATCTTGCAGATCTTCTCGGCGTGGGCCTCGGACAGGGAGCCGCCGAACACCGTGAAATCCTGGCTGAACACGAACACCGGCCGGCCGTTCACCGCGCCGTGGCCCACGACCACCCCATCGCCCGGCACGCGCTGCTTGCCCATGTCGAAATCGGCGCAGCGGTGCTCCACGAACATGTCCCATTCCTCGAACGAGCCCTCGTCGAGAAACACCTCGATGCGCTCGCGCGCGGTCAGCTTGCCCTTGCCGTGCTGGGCTTCGACCCGCTTGGCGCCGCCGCCGGCGCGCGCGCCGGCACGCTTCTCCTCGAGCCGCCGGATGATCTCCTGCATGCTGGGCCTCCGTTCCTCGGGACACGTCCAGCCAAGCAGATAGCACGTGCGTTCCGGCGGGGCCAGACTGGGAGCCCTATTGACACCCGGAGGGCGGCCTCAATTCAGCTCTTTACGCGCTCGGAGAACAGGCGTATATTTAACCATATGGTTAAATATAATGCAGATCCATTGAGTGGTGTCTTCGGCGCATTGGCCGATCCGACCCGGCGCGCGATTTTGGCGCGACTTGCCCTGGGCGAAACGTCGGTGGGTGATTTGGCGGCACCGTTCGATATATCGCTGCCAGCGGTATCCAAGCATCTGGGTGTGCTCGAAAACGCCGGTTTGATTCACCGCCAAGCCCAGGGCCGCGTTCGACGCTGCCGCCTCGATGCCGGCGCCATGAAAGACGCGGCGGACTGGATCGAACAATACCGCGACTTCTGGGAAGTGCGCCTGGACGCCTTGGCGCGCTACCTGGAGGAGACGAGTGGCGAGCAAGTGACCGACGAGCCGACTCAACACCGAAAGGACGAGCCATGACCATGCCCAATAACGCTGGTTCACCAGCCGGCGAAGGCTTCAAGCTAATCATCACCCGTCATCTCCGCGCACCGCGCGAGGCGGTATTTCGTGCCTGGACCGATCCGGAGGCTCTCGTCCAATGGTTCGGTCCGGAAAGCGTCACCGCCCGCCTGGTTTCGCTCGATCCACGCCCGGGCGGGCGATATAGCCTTGAAATGCATGGGGCGGATGGCGGCGTCTACCCCCTCTCGGGCGAATACAGGGAGGTTTCGCCGCCAAGCCGACTTGTCTTCACGTGGATTTGGGGCAGTGGCGACTTCGCCGGAGTGGAAACCCTGGTTACGGTCAATCTTGACGATATCAATGGCGAAACCCGGCTCACCCTGACCCACGAGCGCCTCGCGAACGAGCACGCGCTTGAACTTCATAACCAAGGATGGACAAGCACCCTGGGCCGCCTGGAACGGCTCGACTTATCTTAAACACCACTCAGGGAAAGGTATGAATATGAGCAAGCCCATGACCGGCGGCTGCCCGTGCGGAGCCGTCCGTTACAAAATCGATTCCAACCCCCTGCTGTCGTTTCTCTGCCACTGTCGGCAGTGCCAGCAGGCGACCGGATCACCGTCGACGGCCCTGATGATATTTTCAGAGGCGGGGGTCAGGATCACTGGCGACGTGCGCTCGTACGAAACAACGGCGGATAGCGGGAACACCGTGGAACGGGCGTTTTGCCCATCGTGCGGCGGTCGTCTGTTCGGCAGGTCCTCGGGCTATCCGGAGAATATAAGCATCACGGTGTGCAGCCTCGACGATCCCGCCTCGATCGAACCGGAGATAGCCATCTTCACCGAATCCGCGCCATCCTGGGACCGGCCGCGCGAGGACCTGCCAAATTTCCCTACCATGCCGCCAGACCCTGGCGACCGATTAAAACCGGACGCCTGAATAAAAGACGCACGAACAAGAGGCATTTACGTGCTCGCCGCCAACTCGAATACGCGCCGGGCCGCCTCCAGATCGGCGCGGATGGCGGCGCGGCGGTGGGCCGCCTCCGGGTCCTCGCCCCAGCGATCCGCCTGATAGAGCTCGTCGACAAACGCCGCGTCGTGCGCCTGGTCCGGGGAAACTCTCCCCTCGGCCAGGGCCAGCCCGATTATCAGGGAGCCCGCCGCGCTCACGGCGCTTGCCAAGGCGGCCAGAGCCACGTGATCCAGGACCACCACGGCCCGGCGCAGGGCAACGAGCGACTCGGCCGGCTGGGGTATGGAAACCGCCCCGGACGTGATTTCCAGGCGCGCGCCATGGCGGGCCGCCGCCCAATCGAGCAAGGGCCGCCATGCCGCCGCCTGACGGGCCGCCAGATCGGCCGGCGCCGCCGCGTGATAGCACACGAGATCGTGCGCGCCATAGGCCGCGACCTCCTCGATTACACGGTCGCGATCTGGGCGCACCCGGTCGATCGCGGTGCAGACCAGCGCGGTCAAGGGCATGGCGCGCGGGTCTACCTTGTCCGCCTGCGCGGCCCACTCGGCGGCCACCGCCTCGGCCAGGGCGCGGCTCGCCATGGCCAGCGCCGCCCCGGCGGGAGTCTTGACCTGGCGCCCATCCAGGAGCACGGCGAAGTCCGCGCCGGCCGGCCCAATGCCCGCATGTTCATAGAACCGCTTGAACGGGGCCCGTGGCACGTGATCAGTCGCCCAGCAGGCCCTTGAGGCCCTTGGAGAGGCCCTCGCCGAGCCCCTTCACCGCGCCGCCCACGCCTTCGCCCACGTCGCGCACGGTCCCGGACAGCCCCTGGGCCGCCTCGTCGATCGCCGAGCCACTGGGCGGTGGCGCCACGGGAGCTGACACGGGGGCCGCCGTGGGGGCCGCCGCCTCGCCCTCCAACGCCGCGACGCAAGGATTGCGCTCGCCGGTCTGGGACTCGATCAGGATGGCGGCCCCGGCCACCAGGGGGTTAATGAACAGCCCGGCGATCTTGGCGGCCCCGACGACGGTGCCCACTGGGTCGGGCACGACCGTGGGCGCGGCCAGGGTGCCCAGCACCCTCACGGGCACGGCCAGGCTCATCAGGCTCGCCTGCTTGGCCTGGGAGGCGACGCGCAGGTGCAGGCTCTCGTCGCGCAGATCGACCCGGCCCGTGGCGCCGACGGTCATGGCCTCGGTATCCAGCAGGATCACATCTGAACCGACCACGCCGCCCTCCACGGGCAGGCGCATGACGACGCAATTGAGGCGCAAATCCTTCTCGCCCTCGCGCCATCCGGCCACCATGTCGATCAGACCGGCGCCGCTGGCGCGCAGAAGGTCGTTGCGCACGCTGCCCGCGCCCGCGCTCAGATCGATCTGGCCGTCCAGGGTCGCGGCCAGCGCCCGTGGCGTGCGGCCCCGGCCGCGCAAGCGCGCCTCGATGTCGGCCGCGCCGGTCACCCCCTCGGCGATGCCCGCCTCGGCCAGGAACCGGCCGTAATCGAAGCCTTCGACGCGCACGTTCAGGGCCATCTCGGGCACCGCGTCCGGCCCGGTCTCGCGGGCGTCCAAGCTGGCGTCGCCGCGCACCTGCCCGCCGGCCATGTCCACCGCCAGACGATCGACCCGCAGGTTGCCCCCCTCCAAGGTCAGCGAGAGGTCCAGATTCCTGGCCAACGCCTTCGAGGGCAGCCGCACGGTCTCCGCCGTCAGCTTGATCTCCCCATCGAGCAGCCGTAGCGCGTCCAGGGGGAGCGGCGTATCGGGAATGACCCGGCCCGGCGTGGCGTCCGCCGCCGCCCGGGCGCCGGCGGGCACCTCCACGGACGCGCCGGCGGCGTCGAAAAGCGCCGCCAGGTCCAGCATCCCGGCGGCGAACGCCCCCTTGAGACGCGGCCGGGCGCCGTCCAGCTCCAAGAGGGCGGCGCCGGAAAGATCGCTGTCGCCCAGCTTGAGCGCCAGGCCGCGCAGACGAAACCCGGTGTCCGTGTCGGATACGCTCGCGCCGGCCTCGTACGGCCCGAGCGGGGGCAGGGGCGCCCCGGCAAGCGCCGAGAGATCGGCCAGGGAATCGCCGCGCGCCGAAACCTTGAGGTCCAGGCCCAGACGGTCCGCCCCGGGCTCGATCGATCCCGCGACCGCGACCGTGGCGTTGGCCGCCTCGATGCGCAAATCCAGGGGGATCGCCCCGCCGCCCAGAAGCTGGTCGCGGGTGCCCACGGAGCCCTCGGCGGCGAAGTCATGCCCACCATAGGAACCGCGCGCGCTCAGCGAAATGGCCCCGCCCGGCTCAGCGGTGATGGCGCGCAACTCGGCGATCCGCACATCGTGCTCCGCGCCGGTTTGCCCGTCGCGAAAGAGCACGCGCGCGTCCTGCACCTCGACCTTGCGAAACTGGGAATCCCCGCGTCCGACGCGCCAGGAGTCCCCTCCTGGTCCTCCGGCTCGAAAAGTACCCAGTTGCCCTGCCCGGCCTGGGAGGTTTCCAGCAGGATGGTGGGCTCCTTGACGATCAGCCGGCGAATACGCACCTCGCCGGTCAACAGGGGCAGCAGCGCCACCTCGACCTCGATCCGGCGCACGGATACCAACTCGGGATAGGTGCCCCAGGGCGCGTTGCCGAAGGTCACGTCCTGGATGGCGATCGCCGGGGTCAGGGATACGTCCAGATCGACCGCGCCGGCGATCTTCAGCTCGCGCCCGGTCACCGCGCGCGCCTGGGTCTCCACCGCGGCGCGCAAGTCCCCGAGATCCATATTCGCCAGGACCGCGTAACCCGCCGCTACCGTGGCTGCCCCAAGCACCACCAGCGAGCCCAGAACCCACTTGAGGCGCGATCGCCTACGCCGTCGCCGTGTCATGTCACGCCCCCTCCCGCCAGGGCCGCCGGCAAGTCGTCGAACGAGTCGAGCACCAGGCTCGCGCCGGCCGCCAACAGCTCATCCGGCTCATGATACCCCCAGGACACCCCGATCGCCCGCGTTCCGGCGTTGAGGGCCATCTCCACGTCGAACACCGTATCGCCGATCACGACCGTTTCGCCGGGCGCCGCGCCCACCTCGGCCATGGCCTGGCATACCATGCCCGGATGCGGCTTGCCCGGCGCGTTGTCCGGAGTTTGCAGGGTCGCGAAATGGCGCATCAGCCCGTGATGTTCGAGGCAGGCCACGAGGCCGCGCCGCGCCTTGCCCGTGGCGATGGCCAGGCAAACCTCGGGCCGGTCCAGCGCGCGCAAGACTTCGCGCGCCCCGGCGATCAGGGGTTCGCTGAAATCCGGGCGCGTGCGCTGGGCAAAGAACGACCGCCGGTAGGCCTCGGCCACCGCGGAGATCATATCGTCCCCGCACGACTCCGGCAGCAGGCGCCCAATGGCAATCTCCAGGGTCAACCCGACCACGCGCAGCACCGCCGCCGCGCTTGGCGGCGCCAGGCCGACTTCCGCGAAGCCATCGGCCATGGCGCGCGCGATGACGGCCTGGCTATCGACCAGGGTCCCGTCGAAATCGAACACGATCAAACGATAGGGATGATCCATATGTCCCGGCTACCAGCCGTTCACGCGCGGCCAGACGGCGACCACCTGGTCGGCGCCATGGGCGCCGTCATCGATCACATGGTAGCGATCGTAGGCGGCGGCGGTGAAGCAGGCGTGGTTGGGCAGCACGCGCACCCGCGCCCCCGGCGGCAGCGCCTCGAACGGCATGTCTCCATTGGGCGCGACCACGATACCATGCTCCTGGGACACGCGCGCCACATGCAACTCCGGCAGACGGTCGCCGCACGCCGCGTCGCGCACAAGGCCGTAGCCCACGTCGTGGGGGCCGGCGGCGGTGCTGCGGTCGAGGGAAATCGCCAGTCCGCCAGCGTCGATGACGATCTCGCCGCGCTCCCGGTGATGGCTGGTCACCGTGGCCAGCACCGAGACCGCCACGTCGGTCATGGCGCACGAGCCGATCTGCGCCTGGAACACGTCGTTGAACATGTAGACCCCCGGGCGCATTTCGGTGACCCCTTCCAGGGAGCGGGCGTGCACGGCGGTCGGCGTCGAGCCGACGCTGACCACCGGGCACGGCAATCCGGCCGCGCGCAGGCGCGCCGCCGCGCCCACGGCGCCGGCGCGTTCATCCTCGGCCACGGCGGCCACCTCCTCCACCGCGCGGCAGGCATAGGATTGCCCCGCATGGGTCAGAACACCGCGCAGGGTGAGGTTCTCCGCCCCGTGCACGGTCCGGCCGATCTCCAGCAGCGCCTCGGACTCGGGCGCGACCCCGGCCCGGTGCCCGCCCGTGTCGATCTCGATCAGCACCTCGAAGTGGGCGCCCAACGCCTCGGCCCGCGTGGCCACGTCCGCCGCGACCCGGAGCGAATCGGTGATCGCGGCGACGCGAACCCCACGCGCCCGCAACGCGGCCACGCGCTCCAGCTTGGCGGGCGCGATGCCAACCGCATAGATCATGTCGCGCACCCCATGCTCGGCGAAGTACGCCGCCTCGCGCAGGGTCGAGACCGTGATTCCACCGGAATAATCGGCGGTCACCAGGCGCGCCACGTCCGCCGACTTGGCGGTTTTCATGTGCGGGCGCAGATCGACTCCTAAGTGCTTGGCGCGCGCGTTCATGCGCGCCGCGTTGGCCGTGAGGCGGCGCCGATCCAGGATCAGGGCCGGCGTGTCGATCTCGCTCAGGTTCATCGCTTGGCTCGCTTATTTCAGGATTATCGCTTGGCTCGCTTCGCTCCCGTGGCACCGCGCCGCTGGCGCGGGCTCGGCCGGGTGCCGGGCGGCGAATGAGCCAGCCCATGGGCATAGTCTAGCAGATCGTCCGCCGCGCGCTCGGCGATGCGCGGGTCCAGGTCCAGACGCTCCAGCGCCACCGCCAGGTGCGCCGGCGGCGGGGCCACCACCCTGAGGGTAGTGCCATCGTCCGGGTGGGGCAGCGCGATCGCGCGCGCGTGCAGCATCAACCGCCCGCCCCAGGCCGGGCCGAGGCGCGCCTCCAGCCCCTCGGGAAAGGCTTGCCGCCCGCCGTACTTTCCGTCCCCCACGATGGGCGTGCCCAGGGCGGCGCAATGGGCGCGCAACTGATGGGTGCGCCCGGTCAAAGGCATCAAAACCAGGAGCGCCAAGGATGGCGGGCCGAGCCCGAGGGCCGCCGTCGCGGCCACCGTGTAGGCGCTCAGCGACGGCTTGCCGGCGGCGCCCGCCGCGCCCACCCGCTCGCCACCGCGTGCCGGCTGCTTGGCGAGCGCCATATCCACGTAGCCGCGCTTGGGCGACGGTACCCCCGCCACCAGGGCCCAGTAGATCTTGTGCGCCACCTTGTCGCGAAAGGCGCCGGTCAGCGCCCGCGCGGCCGCGGCATCGCGCGCCAGCAACAAAACCCCGCTGGTATCCTTGTCCAGGCGATGGACGAGACGGGGCGCCTCGGCGCGCTCGAACCTGAGGGCCTCCAGCATGGCATCCAGGTGGCGTCGCTGGCCGGTCCCGCCCTGGACCGCCAGGCCCGCCGGCTTGTCGATGGCTATCACGAAATCGTCCCGGTGCAGAACCGCGTCGCG
>Ga0114931_10003320_pt1 | contig 20399 bp, 20 predicted proteins | sample 2SBtaG_FD_89579 | JGI IMG/M metagenome (GOLD analysis project Ga0114931, IMG submission 89579) | Deep subsurface microbial communities from Kolumbo volcano to uncover new lineages of life (NeLLi) - 2SBTROV14_V59a metaG | ecosystem: Environmental > Aquatic > Marine > Volcanic | place: Kolumbo...
ATTCCGGGCGAAACGAAGTGGAGACCCGGAATCCAGGGTGTTTGGACTGCCATACATTCTGGATTCCCGCTTCCGCGGGAATGACGGGATTCTGGATTATTCGGGTTTAAGTAAGTGCCATTCCCTTGAGTCCTTTTAACCACCGTCTATTCAATGTACTCGAATACTTTGACAACACGCTGTACACCGTCGACTTTACGGGCAACATCAGTAACGGCATCGCCCTCGGCCCGGGTGACTAACCCCATCAGATAAACAGTGCCGTTTTCAGACACGATCTTGACCCGTGTTGGGTCAAATCCCTTGATGTCATCGATTTTCAACATGAGGGTTTTAACCTTGGCAGTGATCCATGTGTCACTGCTCCTGGAAAGGTAGGCACTGGGTGCCGCCACAGTGATTTCATTATGTACGCGTTTGACATTCGGTATCGTTTTTAGCAGGTCATAGACTTCCTGCTTTAATTCCTCTGTCGGTGCTTCGCCAGTTAATAACAAAACATTGTTATACGACGTGGCATTGATGTGCGTTTTTTCATTTAACGCGGTATTTTTCATCATTCGATCAATCACCTTGAATTCGATGATTTCATCATCGATAACAGTGCCCGATGTTCGTCGGTCATGGATAACAGCGGCCCCGGTGGCAGCGCCTCCTGCAACGACACCTGCACATCCTTGTAACAGACTGGTTGAAAATAAAAATACAACAGTAAGTAACAAAAAAAGTGTCGTGTTATTTCTCATGGGACTGTTTCTCCTTGGTTCGTATTACTTTTGTATGACTTTTAGATCGATCAGGTCACACAAGCAGTGTATGACCAGCAAGTGTACTTCCTGAATACGTGCAGTCGACTCGGCAGGCACCCGGACCTCGATATCCTGATCGTTTATTATCGACCCTGTTTTGCCGCCATCGCGTCCGGTCAGGGCAATAACAATCATTGATTTATCATGTGCTGTACTAATAGCTTTTACAATGTTTTCCGAATTTCCGCTGGTTGAAATAGCCAACAGGATATCACCCGGTTGACCAAGGGCATGAACCTGTTTGGCAAACACATCACTGAATTGATAATCATTAGCGATCGATGTCAGTGTTGATGTGTCTGTAGTCAAGGCAATGGCTGCCAGACCGGGGCGTTCCAGCTCAAAACGGTTGAGCATCTCGGAGGAGAAGTGCTGTGCATCGGCCGCTGAACCGCCATTCCCGCAACTCAGGATCTTGTGCTGGTTCTGAAGGCAATCAATCATGACGTCAGCAGCTTTTACAATATCAACGGCATTCATTTCAGCACTGCGGGATTTGGTCTCAATGCTTTGGTTGAATTGATCTTTAACGCGTGTAACAGGATCCATATCAGGTTTCATACTGTCAGTAGTTTCAGTTGTGCGTATTTTACAACGAATGTCATTATAAAATCAGATTAACCGGCATCAAAGGCATCGGGGATCCAGTCAATCATATCCAGCCCATTGATGGGCGAAATAGCGATAACGTCAAACCGGGCCGGATATTTTGCCATTTTACTGTTTTGTTGCAGATAGTAACTGGCAGCTCTAATGAGCTTCGCCTGCTTGGTCCTGGTCACACTTTCCGCGCTACTGCCGAAATGACTGCTCTTGCGGTAACGGACTTCGACGAAGATCAGCACATTCTTGTCCTGCATGATGAGGTCAATTTCACCTTGCTTACAACGAAAATTTCGCAAGACCGGTTTCAAGCCCTGCTTGAGCAGGAACTGGTAAGCAAGATCTTCAGCTTCTCGTCCCGTTTTGTGAATTGGAAATTCAGTTGCAGATTTGTGTTGTATGGATGTCATCAGAGTCGCGATTGGGTACGGGTCTGTTTGGCCGGGTTCGGCTTGCGTGCGTGTTCATTTTTACCTGTAATAGCAGAATTCGGCAGATCCGGATCTTTCGGTTTCCATTGACTCACAGGAACAGCATTTAACAAGTCCAGGCTTTTCGGTTTCCCGCCGGAAAAGAGTCCCCAGTAAAGCTGTCGCCGGATACGGTTATATTCATCAATGCGTAAACTGCCGGTCTTTCCACTGAAACGTTCATGTTGCTGTGAGTGCAAAAGGTTCAGGTAAGGGATAAGATGGTACGTATCAATACCCAATGCATGCAGGCGAATATTGGTACCAGTAGCGTTTAGCCGGTTTCGATCCAGGGTTTTTTTCAATTCACTGTTTTGTTGATCCGGATCCAGTACCCAGGGCATGTCACCGAACATAACACCGTCCATGTCGCGGTCAGCGTTCTTGTCCAGTTTCCCGCTAAACACATGAGAAGTTGCGTAGACCGGAAGCTTGCCAGCGTGGAAGAACTTTAACTGGGGATAGATTTGACGTGATTGCGCCGGGAAACCGGCCATGAAGATGAAGTCTACATCCTGACGACGATGGGGCACAAATTTGACAGCGCTTTTCAGAACGCGTTTCAGAAAACGGCGTCTTGTCTTGATTTCATCGATATTCAACAGTCTGCTGATGGGCTTGGAGAAATCCTTCAGCCTGGGATCATAGGTTTGTGTTTCCACAATGCTACCGCCCATCAGTGACCATTGTTTCCGGAAGGCATTAAAGACGCGGTCACCCCAGGGTGTTTCCGGCACAATGGCCAGGCCCTGGCTGTGTCCGTCCAGCCAGATACGTTTGGCCACTTGTTGTGCTTCATCTTCGGGGGATAATCCGAACTGGAACAAGTTTTCAGGCAGCCGTGCAGAGGTCTCAGCATAATTTAACGCCAGCACCGGAACCATTAATTCGCCGGCACTGGCCAGCGTGTTCACAGAATCCTTGGCCAGCGGCCCAATCACTATATCGGCACCTTCTTTAACCGCCTGCTGGTATAAAGCCCAGATGTTGGATGATGTCGAGTCATAGATCTGGATGGTTGGCCTGTTTTCGCTGGATTTGTCAGCGTAATAAGCCGCGAGGAAACCGTCACGCACTGCGGCGGCGGCATCGCCAAAACGACTGGTCAATGGCAGTAACATCACTATATGCTGTGCACGGCTTGTTTGAACTGGTTGCCAGTTTAGTAATGTCATCAGTAATGTTGGCGTTGCCGGATGCTGAGGATACCGTTGCTGCCAGTCCAGCAATGCACCGCGCATAGTCGTCGCTTGTAATCTGTACGCATTGTAGATATATGCCAGCTCCAGCCAGCCACTCAGTGTGCCTGGCGGTAATTCGAGAAATTGGCGGGACAAAGACTCTGGCGTCATGGTTGCCAGTGCGTGCCAGATGGCATCGTGGTTTTGTTGAACTTCAGCCTGTGAGTCCAGAAGCGGCTCAAGTAACACGCGCTCACTGACCGCATCAAATGTTTTCCCCATCAGGGTATAAGCATCAATACGGGTTCGATATATGCCAACCTGGATATTCAGCGGGGTTTCAAGACTGTCAGGTTCCCCCAAGTGACTGAGAGCGAGAGCTGGTTGGCGTTCTGCGAGCGCAATTTGCGCGAGTAATAATCTGTACAAAGTTGCTTGTGTTAAATCCAGCTCGTCGATATCGACGGTCTTCAGTAACTGACCGGCCTCATCAAGCTGGTTATTTTTTATAAGATTGTTCGCAGCTAACAATCGTGAATCACCACTTTCCAGGTCAAGAATATGCAAGGGCGGCAGAATATCTGTCTTTGCTTGTGCAGATGATTCGACCTCCCTCGTCGGTTCGCTTTGATCATCCACTGATGTATCTGAAATGACAGAAAGTGATTCACATCCTGCCAGGCCAAAAAGGCAAATAGTCAGTAGTAAACATGTGTTTGAGTAGTTACGCATGCGGGTTAGTGGCTGGAATGTGGTAGATTCATATATAAAGCATTCACAGTATCTTGGGATGAGGCTAAAGTGTCAATTGAAACCGGTGTTCTCTATATTGTCGCAACGCCCATCGGCAATCTGGGTGATATGTCACCCCGGGCGGTGGAGATATTATCCGGCGTTGACCTGATTGCTGCCGAGGACACACGTCACAGTGCGCGTTTATTGAACCATTTTGGCATTAACACGCGCTGTATCGCACTGCATGAACATAATGAGCGCGACCTGTCGGATGATTTAATCAATCGTCTCAAAAAAGGCGAATCTATGGCCTTGATCTCGGATGCCGGCACACCGTTGATCAGCGATCCGGGCTATCCATTGGTACAAAAGGCGCATGAAAGCGGCATCAAAGTGGTCACAGTTCCGGGGCCGAGTGCCTGTATGGCTGCATTATCTGTCTCGGGCCTGCCCACGGACCGCTTTGCCTTTGAGGGATTCCTGCCAGCCAGGGGCGCGGCCCGGCGGACGCACCTGGAACCGCTTGTTGATGAACCTCGCACATTAATATTTTATGAATCTCCGCATCGGATCCGTGAAACACTGGGAGATATGCGGACGGTCTTTGGCGGTGACCGGGAGGCGGTTATTGCACGTGAGCTTACCAAAACCTTTGAAACAGTCCGGCGTGATTCCCTGGACGAACTGACTGAATGGCTGGAGGCCGATGCCAACCAGCAGAAAGGGGAGTTTGTCATTCTGGTACGCGCCAGGCGTCAGGAGAGTGGATCCAACGAGCAGGAGACTACTCGTATTTTGCAAATATTATTGCCAGAATTGCCACTCAGACAGGCCGTGGCACTAACGGTCAAAATTACCGGGCAGAAAAAGAACCTGGTTTATGAACAAGCGGTGAAGCTTAAAAAATGACATCGGGCTCTTTTTCTACTTTTTCCTCTAATAATGACAACGACCCCTCTTTCCGCCACACTATAGGCGGGAGCTGGCCGGACAATCGCCCCGCAGGGGGAGGAAAGTCCGGGCTCCACAGGGCAGGGTGCCAGGTAACGCCTGGAGGGCGTGAGTCCATGGATAGTGCCGCAGAAAATATTCCGCCAAAGTCTTCGGACTGGTAAGGGTGAAATGGTGCGGTAAGAGCGCACCGCGCGAGTGGTAACACACGTGGCAGGGTAAACCCCACCCGGAGCAAGACCAAATAGGGGAACAATGGCGTGGCCCGCGCTGTTCCCGGGTAGGTTGCTTGAGGTGCACGGTGACGTGCATCCCAGATGAATGATTGTCCATGACAGAACCCGGCTTACAGGCCAGCTCTCATTTTTACTCGCGCCCATTTCAAGGGCGCCTTATCTTTAAGGAATCAGACTTCTTTTTTTAGTGCTCTTTTCTGAGCAGGCTCATCTTAAGAAATTGCATTTCTCTTTTAGTACCCATTTCAGGGACGATTCACTCTTAAGAAATCACACTAAGTAGATCGCCCAAGCACATGTTTTAAAGCCATCATTTGGCTTCATTTCGAGGTCATTTTTGTATGACATAGCTGCTCGTAAGTATCTGACCTACAAGCAGGAATTCGGAATTTAGTGGGGCTTTTTCCTTGACACTATGACATCCCAATCCTATAGTGTAAAAAAGTGGTAATAAGTGGGTAAAAATGGATCAGGGACTCCCGTGGAGGAAGGACTTTGTTTCGAGGTGTCAACACAATCGCGCTGGACGCGAAGGGTCGCATGGCGATGCCTACCAGGTACCGGGAACGGCTGATGGGTCGTTGTGATGGACAAATGGTGGTCACGGTCGATCGCGACCATTGCCTGCTGTTGTACACCTTGCCTGACTGGGAAGAGATTGAACGCAAACTGGTCAGATTGCCGAGCCTGAACAAACAAGCCCGCCGGTTACAGCGCCTGTTAATTGGTCATGCCACCGAAGTCGAACTGGATGCCAACGGACGCATATTGCTGCCGTCACCTTTGCGCGGATTTGCCAGCATGGACAAACAGGTGGTGTTAATCGGTCAGGGCAACAAATTTGAACTCTGGGACGAAACTATCTGGAACGAGCGGCGTGAAAGCTGGCTCAATGAAGAAGACAATGATGATGATTTACCTGCTGAACTGGAGTCACTGTCGCTTTGAACACTCATGGAGACTGAGTCCCCGCATCAGTCGGTATTAATAGAGGAAGGGATTACGGGGCTTGATATCAAGCAGAACGGATTCTATGTGGATGGCACCTTCGGGCGTGGCGGTCATACCCGGGGGATTTTAAAAGGGTTAGGCGTCGATGGACGGCTCCTTGTCATTGACAAAGACCCTGAAGCGGTCAAGGCAGCCGAGAGAATGGCTGCAGATGATAGTCGGCTTATCGTCGAACGAGGTACGTTTGCAATGTTGCAACGGCTCATTGAAGGCCGAGACATGATGGGTAAGGTCAATGGGGTATTACTTGACCTCGGGGTTTCGTCACCCCAACTGAATGACCCTGACCGCGGTTTTAGTTTTATGAATGATGGCCCGCTGGATATGCGCATGGATGACAGCAGCGGTTTACCAGTGTCACAGTGGTTGCACACTGCCTCGGAGCAGGACATTACCCGTGTTTTACGCGAGTATGGCGAGGAGCGCTTTGCCAAACGTATTGCCAGGGCCATTGTAAATACGCGAATAGAAACCCCGATAGAAACGACCCGACAACTGTCAGATATTGTCAGCCAGGCGAGTCCAACCCATGACAGACACAAGCATCCGGCCACCCGCACGTTTCAGGCGCTGCGTATTTTTATTAATAATGAGTTGGAAGATTTAAAGGCTTGTTTATCACAGATTCTCGACGTGCTTGCGGTCAGTGGCCGGTTGGTGGTGATCAGTTTTCATTCTCTTGAAGACCGGATCGTCAAACGGTTTATCCGTACACATGCGAGGGGCGGGGAGTTCCCGCCGGGTATGCCAGTGACGGCCCAACAGTTCAAGCCGAGACTGCGTGCGATCGGCAAGGCCGTGTTCCCGAGTGCGGAAGAAATCGAGCGTAATCCACGAGCACGTAGCGCTGTGATGCGCATTGCAGAGAAAATATGTTAACCGGGATAAAACAACGAATGGGAATGACTCTGCTTGTGACAGCGTTGATGAGCTCTGCGCTCGGCGTTGTTTACTCAAAACATGAAAGCAGGAAACTGTTTGTCGAATTGCAGGGCCTGGAATCACAACAGGACAAGCTGAATGTTGAGTGGGGCCGTTTGCAACTTGAACAAAGTACCTGGGCCACCGATGGCAGGATCGACAAGGCAGCACAATCACGTCTTGATATGATCATACCACCGGCAGATGCCATCGTGGTCGTGACACCATGAACAACTTCATATCGACAAGCCTGCCACAATGGCGTCACACAGTGGTCCTTGGATTGTTGCTGGCAAGTGCGCTGTTTCTCATCTGGCGTGTGATTGATTTACATGTTATACGCAAGGATTTTCTACAGGGGCAGGGCGACGCCCGCCACTTGAGAGTCGTCAACATTGTAGCCCATCGCGGCATGATCATGGATCGCAATGGTGAGCCTCTTGCCGTCAGCACGCCGGTCGATTCGGTCTGGGCCGATCCGGGTGAACTGGCCACAGGCAAAAAGCAATGGCCACAGCTTGCGCGTTTACTCGGAGTCAAAGTCAACCATCTGAAGAAATTACTGGTCAAACGAGGCAAGAGTGAATTTGTCTATCTCAAGCGGCATGTTAATCCAGATCTGGCACAGAAAGTAAAAGCACTTGGCGTGCCCGGTGTTTCCCTGCAACGGGAATACCGTCGTTATTACCCGACAGGCGAAGTCGCAGGTCATGTGCTCGGTTTTACAAATATTGATGACAGCGGACAGGAGGGGATAGAGCTTGCTTATGATGACTGGTTAAAAGGAACGCCAGGCAAGAAACGTGTCATCAAGGATCGGATGGGCAATATCGTTGAAGATGTTGAAAGCATCAAAGCACCCAGCCCGGGCCATGACCTGGTATTGAGTATTGACCGGCGGATCCAGTATCTCGCTTATCGTGAACTTAAAGCGGCCGTTAAGAAACACAAGGCCCGCTCAGGTTCGGTTGTGATACTCAATGTCCAGACCGGTGAAGTATTGGCTATGGTCAATCAACCGTCGTTCAACCCGAACAATCGGCGCAATTTAAAGGGGGGCCGCTATCGAAATCGCGCAGTCACTGACGTATTTGAACCCGGTTCAGCAATTAAGCCATTCACCATTGCGGCCGCTTTGAGTACTGGAAAATTTCGCCCGAACACCATGATTCAGACGACACCCGGTACATTAAAAGTTGGAAAGAATCTGATTCGGGATAGAAAAAACTTTGGCAGCATCACTGTGTCAACGGTGATACAAAAATCAAGCAATGTTGGCGCGAGCAAGATCGCGTTGGCCATTCCTGGCAGGGATCTGTGGGATATGTTCGACCGGGTGGGCTTTGGTGCTGTTACCAACAGCGGTTACCCGGGTGAATCGAGTGGCATGCTGTCCGATTATCGGAATTGGCGTGAAATTGAGCAGGCAACCCTGGCATTTGGTTATGGCTTGTCAGTAACACCGTTACAACTGGCGCGTGCCTATCTGGTGCTTGCCACGGGTGGTATGCGTCCGTCCGTCACTTTCCTGCACGTCGACCCTTCACGCGATGTAGTCAACCTGGGTGAACGTGTCGTGAGCAAAAGCATTGCCAGCAAGGTCAGAAAAATGCTGGAACTGGTCGTAGAAAAAGGCGGCACCGGGCAGAGAGCACAAGTGCCGGGTTACCATATTGCCGGCAAGACAGGAACAGCGCGCAAAGCGGGCGTCGGTGGTTATCAGAAGCATGAGTATGTGGCTGTATTCGCCGGCATGGCGCCTGCCAGCCGGCCGCAACTGGTGATGGTGGTCATGATTAATGAACCATCGAACGGTGAATACTATGGTGGCAAAGTGACCGCTCCTGTCTTTGCCAGGGTAATGGCGGGCTCGCTCCGCTTGTTGAATATCCCCCCCGATAATCTTCCGTCCCTGTCATCGAAAGTGGCCAGATTGGGAGAGAGGCCATGATGTCGACCAGCACAGTGTCACCGAAAAAACTGAGTGCGCTATTGGCCGGTTTTGCAGACATTGATACCGGGATGGATTGCGATGTACAAGGCATCAGTGTTGACAGCCGCAGGACAAAACAGGGTGATTTGTTTCTGGCTTGTGCGGGCACACAATCACATGGTTTGAACTATGCGGACAGTGCGTTGGGCAAAGGAGCTGTCGCCATTGCTTATGAACCCGTCGATAATGCACCAACAAATTACCCCGCACCTGTCGAACAGGACCAGGTCGTTCCCGTTATCAGCGTTGAAGATCTCGGTCAGTGCATCGGTGTCATTGCGGAACGTTTTTACGGCTATCCCTCTTATGACATGTTTGTCATCGGCATTACCGGCACTAATGGCAAGACATCCTGTAGTCATTTTCTTGCGCAGGCATTGACTGACGATAAAACGGCTTGTGGTGTTATTGGTACGTTAGGTAATGGTTTATATGGTCACCTTGATGTCACCGGGAATACAACACCGGATGCAGTCACTCTTCATGAACTCATGGCCGAAATGCGTGCAAACAATGTGCATGCAGTGGTCATTGAAGTGTCCTCACATGGCCTTGTTCAGGGACGTGTCAACGGTATTGATTTTAATGTCGCTATATTTACTAATCTTAGTCGTGACCATTTCGATTATCACCTGAGCATGGAGGCTTATGGTGAAGCCAAACGTCAGTTGTTTAACATGCCAGGACTGATGTATGCGGTTATCAATACCGACGATGAATTCGGGCGTAGCCTGCTCGGTTCCATGTCTAAAGACGTTCAGGTAGTTACCTACGGAATTGACCCTGAGGTGCAGATCGAGGACCTGCCGGTCCTTGAAAATTTTCCCGTCATGCTGGGTGACGTTCGTGCAACCCATCTTACATTGAAAACCAACGGTATTGATGTGACCATTTCATCTCCCTGGGGTGATGGTGTTATTACCAGCCCGCTAATCGGTCGTTTTAATGCAAGTAACTTGCTGGCGGTTTCAGCGGTGATGTTTCTGATGGGTTATCGCATGGATGATGTGACCCGGAAACTGGGTCAGGTGCATACAATCGCCGGTCGCATGGAGCGTTTCGAGGGAAGACCAGGACAAGCCGTTGTTATTGTCGATTATGCACACACGCCTGACGCCTTGCGCCATGTCTTGAAGGCGCTTCGTGAACAATGCCAGGGCAAACTGTGGTGTGTGTTTGGTTGCGGTGGTGATCGGGATCAAGGCAAGCGGCCATTAATGGCATCTGCGGTTGAGCAGTATGCTGATCAAATAGTGATTACTGATGACAACCCGCGCCATGAAGATGGCGATGTCATCATCGAAGATATCCTGTCCGGATTAAAGAATGCTGACAGCGTTCACGTTGAACGTAACCGTGAACAGGCAATTGCCTATGTCATCGATCAGGCAGATGGCAATGATCTGATACTGGTGTCGGGCAAGGGCCATGAGGATTATCAACTGATCGGAGATAACAAAATTCCTTTCAGTGATCGAGAAATTGTTCAGTCGCTATTGAGGGAGAAAGCAGGATGAATCTCGCTTATTTGATCAGTGGGCAGAGTCAATATGCATTTACAGAAATTATGACAACAACAGTAATCGACAAGATGACACTATCAAGCGTGAGCAAGGCGCTTGACGTTGAATTGATCAGTGATGATGCCGGGTTCACAGCAGTCAGTACTGACACACGCACTCTGCGTGAAGGCGATTTGTTTGTCGCACTTTCCGGGCCGAATTTTGACGGCCATAACTATGTGAAACAAGCGAGTGACAAAGGCGCTGTTGCTGCGGTGGTCGATCACAAAATCGAGACATCCTTGCCCTTGATCATCGTCGACGATACACGGCATGCCCTCGGTCAGATGGCCGCTGCCTGGCGTGCAGGATTTGATATTCCGTTAATTGCGGTGACCGGCAGTAATGGCAAGACGACGGTCAAGGAAATGCTGGCCTCAATTCTCGGGCAGGGATCAAACACGCTAATAACACAAGGCAATCTCAATAACGAGATCGGTGTCCCGCTGACATTACTTCGCTTGCGAGAAACACACCAACACGCGGTTATTGAAATGGGTGCTAATCATCCGGGTGAAATCGATTACCTGACATCCGTTGCGCAACCCACAGCTTCAATAATTACGAATGCGTCAGCAGCACATCTGGAAGGATTCTCAGATGTTGATGGTGTGGCGCGCGCAAAGGGGGAAATTATTGAAGGGCTGGATGATCAAGGGACCGTCATACTCAATGCTGACGATGTGCATACAGATTACTGGCGCAGGCTTGCAGGTAAACGGCGTTGCTTTTCGTTTGGTATCGAGAATCAGGCTGATGTGCATACAAACGGTGATGAAATTACTTCGGCGTTGGCGAAAGACGGACACTACACCACGTTTTTCAAGTTGCATACACCGGTCGGAGTGACGGACATAACGCTCAAATTACCCGGACGACATAATGTCATGAATGCACTGGCTGCCGCAGCAGGTGCGTTGGCGGTCGGAACCGATTTGAATGCCATCGCAAAGGGTCTGGCTACCATGCACAGCGTAAAGGGACGTTTACAAATGCTTCATGGCACAAATGACGCGACCATTATTGATGATACCTACAACGCCAACCCGGCATCACTGCAGGCAGGGCTTGATGTTCTTGCCAGCATGAAGGGCGACCGCGTGCTGGTTCTGGGTGACATGGCGGAGCTGGGTGAAAACGCAGATGACTTGCATCGACTCACAATTGAACAGGCACACAAGGCAGGCATCGATCGTATTTATACCCTCGGTGAGCACGGTCAACTGGCAGACAGCGTTTTTGGTGCCCAGGCACGTCGTTTTGAAACCCAACAGGATTTGATTCAGGTATTGAAAGACGAGTTAACACCCGATTCAGTTGTGCTCGTTAAGGGCTCACGCTGCATGCACATGGAAACCGTGGTGGAAGCGTTGACGCAATCAAAAGGTAAACATTGATCCATGTTACTTGAGCTGACCAAATATCTGTCACAGTTTCATACTGGCTTCAATGTTTTCCAGTATCTGACCTTGCGCGCTATTCTTGGTGTGCTTACTGCGTTGATCATTTCATTCATTATCGGTCCGTACATGATTCGCAATCTGAGTTTACGGCAGATTGGTCAGAATATTCGTGATGACGGGCCTCAATCTCATTTAAGTAAAGCTGGCACCCCGACCATGGGTGGCATGTTGCTATTTGTGGCTATTGTGGTCAGTACGTTATTGTGGGCGGATCTTGGTAACCGTTATGTCTGGGTAGTCCTTGTCACCATATTGCTGTTCGGCGCCATTGGATTTATCGATGATTATATAAAAGTTGTTCGTGGCCAGTCGAAAGGGTTGTCGGCCCGGCAGAAATATTTCTGGCAATCGGTTGTGGCGATGGGTGTTGCTGTCTTCCTTTTCAACACAGCACAGCAACCCGTCGAGACAAGTCTTGTTGTGCCGTTCTTCAAGAATTTCTCACCGGAATTAGGTTGGTTGTACGTTGTGCTGGCTTATTTCGTTATCGTGGGCACCAGCAATGCTGTCAATCTGACGGATGGCCTTGATGGTTTGGCTATTATGCCGACGGTGCTGGTCGGTGGGGCGCTGGGGATCTTCGCTTATGCTACCGGCAATTTCAGACTGGCCGAATATCTTTTGATTCCTTATGTCCCGGGTGTTGGTGAAGTGGTTGTTATTTGCGGCGCACTGGTGGGTGCCGGGCTGGGTTTTCTCTGGTTTAACGCCTACCCGGCGCAGGTGTTCATGGGTGACATCGGCGCACTGGCTCTGGGTGCTGCCCTCGGTGTTATTGCCATTGTGGTTCGACAGGAACTCGTGTTGATGATCATGGGTGGTGTATTTGTCATGGAGGCAGTGTCGGTCATGTTGCAGGTGGCGTCGTTCAAACTCACCGGACGCCGGATATTTATGATGGCACCACTGCATCATCACTTTGAACTCAAGGGTTGGCCTGAACCAAGGGTCATTGTTCGCTTCTGGATCATTACCGTCATCCTGGTCTTGATCGGGTTAGCGACCTTGAAGATACGTTGAGTATTTAATTGATGCACATGCATACAAACAATTCGGTTCATATCAACAAACGCACCTTGATTGTTGGTCTGGGCAAAACGGGTTTGTCCTGCGCACGATTTCTGGCAGCACAGGATGTGCCGTTGGCGATTACGGACAGTCGGGAAAACCCGCCAGCGCTGGATGAGATGAAAGAATTACTACCGGACGTTGCCCTGTTTGTTGGCGGTTTTGATGAAGCTGCTTTCAATGCGGCTGAACAGGTGCTGGTCAGCCCCGGTGTTTCAGTGAAAGAGCCCATGATCGCCCATGCCAGGCAACGGGGCGTTCCGGTACTGGGTGATATCGAACTGTTTGCCCGTCATGTGCAATCACCGGTCATTGCTATCACTGGCACCAATGGCAAGAGCACGGTGACAATGTTAATTGCTGATATGGCCAGGCGTGCTGGAAATGAGGTGTGTGTTGGTGGCAACCTCGGCACACCGGCGCTGGATTTACTGATGGAAGCGGATGCCAGTGAACATAAACCTGATCTGTATGTGCTGGAACTGTCCAGCTTTCAGCTTGAGACCACTTCTTCACTCAATGCGGTTGCTGCGGTTGTGCTTAATGTCAGCACTGATCATATGGACCGGTATACGAACACAAAAGAATACGCAGCTGCAAAAGCGCGTGTTTACCAAAATAACGGCGTGATGATAATTAACGCCGATGACCCTGTTGTGAACCGCATGGCCATCACTGACAGGACGATCATCCGTTTCGGTCTTAACCCTCCCGACGCGGGTGACTTTGGTTTACAAATAATTGATGGTGAAGCATGGCTAAGCAGAGGGGATGAACCCTGGTTGCCCGAAAGCGGATTGAAACTGGCTGGTCGGCATAATACAGCCAATGCGTTGGCAGCACTCGCATTGGGCACGGCTGTCAATTTACCCAAAGTGGCAATGCTTGAAAGTCTTCGTAATTTTACCGGTTTACCTCATCGCTGCCAGTGGGTGACCGAACATGAAGGTGTTAACTGGTACAACGATTCCAAGGCAACCAATGTGGGTGCGGCCATTGCCTCTATTACCGGCATGTCTGGCCAACTGGTGCTTATTGCTGGCGGCGATGCCAAGCATGCCGATTTCAGTGCGCTTAAAGATGCAGTTGCGAACAGGGTGCGTAATGCTGTCCTCATAGGGCGTGATGCCGGTATGTTAGAAAAAGCACTCGACGGTGTTGTGCCGGTGGTTTATGCCACTGACATGGTGGATGCAGTTACAAAAGCCAGGCAACTGGCCACCAAGGGTGACAGTGTGTTGCTTGCGCCCGCCTGTGCCAGTTTCGATATGTATTCAGGATTTGAACAAAGAGGCGAAGTGTTTATGCAGGCAGTCAGGGAGGTGGCGGCATGAGTGCGATCACCATTGACGTTATCCCGCCACGCCGCCAGAAAAAGCACAGCCAGGCAAATACGATGTCTGGAAAGAAACGTGTAGCGGCTATCAGTGAGCCGATCTTCGATCGCGGATTTTTTATCACCATTGTGTTGCTGCTTTGTCTTGGACTCGTCATGGTAACGTCGGCCTCAATAACGATTGCTGATCGTCAATATGGTTTTCCGTTTTATTTTCTCATTCGTCAAGCATTGTTTCTTGGTATTGGACTGGCAGCAGCGATCATTGTGATGCAACTGCATCTGGATTTATGGGAGAAGTACAGCGGCTGGTTGTTCATTGCGGGGTCGGTATCTTTATTGGTCGTACTCATTCCCGGTGTTGGTATGGAAGTTAATGGCAGTACGCGCTGGTTGGCTTTTGGCAGTGTTCATTTCCAACCATCTGAACTGATGAAACTCGCCGTTGTGCTTTATGTGGCCAGTTATCTGGTGCGTCGCGGTAATGAAGTGCGCACATCAGTCATCGGATTTTTGAAACCAATGTTCCTGATGATGCTCATTACTATTTTGTTGCTGATGGAACCGGATTTTGGCACGGCAGCCATCATTGTAGCGACCACGCTGGGCATGATGTTTATCGGTGGTGTGCGCTTGTGGCAGTTCGGTGTGTTACTGCTGCTGGTGATAGGCTCGCTGGCAATGCTGGCCTGGTCATCACCGTACCGGCTGGAAAGATTGACCACGTTTCTTAATCCCTGGGAAGATCCCTTCAATCGCGGCTTCCAGTTGACCCAGGCGTTGATCGCATTCGGCCGGGGTGAATGGTTGGGTGTGGGGTTGGGTGGTAGTGTACAAAAATTGTTTTATCTGCCCGAAGCACACACAGACTTTTTGTTTGCAGTGCTGGCTGAGGAACTGGGACTGGTTGGTGCCATGCTGGTGGTAGGTTTGTTCGGCTATTTGATCTGGTGTGCCTTTGCCATCGGACGTCGTTGTGCGCGAACAGGGAACATGTTCGGCACTTATCTGGCTTATGGCCTCGGCTTATGGATTGGCATGCAGGCATTTATCAATATTGGCGTCAATATGGGCCTGTTGCCGACCAAGGGTCTGACATTACCGCTGATGAGTTACGGCGGCAGCAGCCTCGTTATCATGTGCATTGCAGTGGCGTTGTTATTGCGCATCGATTATGAAACCCGCAAGCAGGAGCCGATCGTATGACGCGCATTCTCGTTATGGCAGGCGGTACAGGTGGGCATGTATTTCCGGCATTGGCAGTGGCCAGGCGTCTGCGTGAACAAGGTGTTGATGTAATTTGGTTGGGCACTCGCAAGGGACTTGAGGCACGCGTTGTTCCGGAGGCATCGTTTGCCATTTCATTTATCAGCATTAACGGCTTGCGCGGCAAAGGCGTGATCAGTTGGTTAGTGGCACCGTTCAAATTAATGCTGGCTCTGGTGCAGGCGCTAATCATTCTTATCCGGCAACGGCCGAAAGCCGTGCTTGGTATGGGCGGGTTTGTCACCGGCCCGGGTGGTGTCGCAAGCTGGTTATTGCGAAAACCTTTGCTCATCCATGAACAAAACGCAATTGCCGGTTTGACCAACCGCTTGTTGGCTCGTTTTGCCAGCGTCGTTATGGAAGCCGTCCCCGGTGCATTTCCTGAGAAGTATCGCAGTGTGCATACGGGAAACCCGGTGCGTGCTGATATAGCCGCCGTGCTCACACCCGAACAACGCCTTTCTGAGCGTAGCGGGCCGATAAGACTACTGGTGATTGGCGGCAGTCTTGGTGCAAAGGCCTTGAATGAAATATTGCCGGCGGCTTTGCAGACAATCCCCTCTGAAGAGCGTCCAGAAGTCTGGCACCAAGCGGGTGAGTTAAACAGCGAGCAGACACGACTGCATTACAGTGCTGCCGGCGTTGAAGCGCGAGTGGAACCCTTTATAAATGATATGGCAGCTGCCTATGCATGGGCCGACCTCGTTCTGTGCCGGGCAGGGGCCTTGACCATTGCAGAACTGGCAGCCGTTGGTGTCGCGTCTATTCTGGTGCCTTTCCCTCATGCCGTTGATGATCATCAAACAGCGAATGCGCGTATTCTCGAACGCGCAGGTGCTGCGACGTTGGTAACGCAATCCTCCTTGTCGATTAGTGTACTGGGTCGATTGCTTAAGGAGTTCCAACAAACGCACTCGCGGCTTATGGAGATGGCTTGCGCTGCTCGAAAACTGGCTATGCCTGATGCATGTGATCAGATTGCGCGCCTGTGTATGGAGTCGGGCCAATGAACTTTTTCTTTCATAATATTGTGTGTTTTTGCAAGAGGACCGTCCAATTGAATTTTTTCTTTCATCATGTTGCTTTTTTTTGTAAGGAAACCTTCCAGTGAATCCTGTAATGAAACCTGACCGCATGAAACCTTCGTCCAAAAACAGAATGGAACGCATCCGGCGCATTCATTTTGTTGGCATTGGCGGTTCTGGCATGGGTGGTATTGCCGAGGTCATGCTTAATCTGGGTTATGAAGTAACCGGCTCCGATATTAATGAAAATGCGGTGACGCATCGTCTTGTGGATACTGGCGCAAGGGTTATCAAAGGTCATAGCCCAAAAAATGTTAAAGGCAGCGATGTGGTCGTGACTTCCAGCGCGGTCGCTGAAAGCAATCCTGAAGTGATTGCCGCACACAAACTTCATATACCGGTGATCCCAAGGGCAGAAATGCTCGCTGAGTTGATGCGGTTCAGACAAGGGATTGCCGTCGCCGGCACACACGGTAAGACAACGACGACCAGTATGATTGCCAGCTTGCTGGCTGAAGGTGGTTTTGATCCGACATTTGTGATCGGGGGTCGTTTAAACAGCGCTGGTACCAATGCGTATCTCGGCAGTGGTGATTACCTGGTTGCCGAAGCGGATGAAAGTGATGCGTCATTTCTGTATCTGCAACCGATGCTGTCTGTGGTGACCAATATTGACGCTGATCACATGGAAACGTATGGCGGTGATTTTGATCGCTTGCGCCAGACCTTTGTCGAGTTTTTACATCATTTACCATTTTACGGGCTCGCCGTGTTGTGTATTGATGATCCCAATGTCAAGGAAGTCATGAACAAAGTCACCCGGCCGATTGTCACTTACGGTTTTTCACCCAGAGCCGATATTCGGGCAACGAATATGCACCAGGAAGGCCTGTTGACGCATTTTAATGTGTCAAAACCCGGCACATTTGAGTGGTTGCGTATCAGTCTCAATCTGCCAGGCAAGCACAATGTACTCAATGCATTAGCAGCGATCGCGGTAGCGCGTGAAGTGGGTGTTGACGATGAGGCGATTCAGCGGGGACTGCGTGACTTTCAGGGGATTGCCCGCCGCTTTCAGTATTACGGCGTCATCAACACACCCCGGGGTCGTATCATTCTGGTTGATGATTATGGCCATCATCCGCATGAAGTAGAGTGCACCCTGCAGGCCACGCGAGATACCTGGCCAGACAAACGCATCGTGCTGGTGTTCCAGCCGCACCGGTTTACCCGTACCCGTGATCACTTTGAGGATTTTGCCCAGATATTGTCCACCGTCGATGTGCTCGTGATAACCGAAGTGTATGCCGCCAGCGAAGAACCGATTCCCGGCGCTGATGGCAGAACACTGTGCCGGGCCATACGCGCCCGTGGCCGGGTGGATCCGGTATTCGTACCTGCTGTCAGCGACGTTGCAGAATCGTTATCGGGCTTAATCAAGGACGATGATGTTGTGCTTACGATGGGCGCAGGCGATATCGGTAGCCTGGCTCCGGTTCTGGTGGCCGCACTTAAAAAGAAAGGAGAAAGATCATGACAACCAACATGCATCGACGTTTGCATCTGGGTTGTGGTGAACCCCTGTGCAGTGGCTATTACATGATACAGAGTAAAAAACGAAAACCGGTTCGCCAACGAATTAAAAAACAGAACAACAGAAAATCGGCAAAATGATGGCAGCAATTAAATATGAACAGTTACGCGGTGTGTTAACAGAACACGAACCAATGTCACGCCATACGTCCTGGCGTGTGGGTGGTACAGCCGATCGTTTCTATCAACCCGCGGACATTGAGGATCTTGTTTTGTTGCTTCAGCAGTTACCTGATGATGAGCCGGTTACCTGGGTAGGACTCGGCAGTAATCTGCTGGTGCGCGATGGCGGCATACGCGGCACGGTCATCGCCACCAGCGGCATGCTCAATGAAATGGAGCAGATCGACGCACAAGATATCCGGGTCGAAGCGGGTGTGGCCTGCGCCAAGGTTGCCCGCTTCAGTGTTCGCTGTGGCTTGCGTGGTGGTGAATTCCTGGCCGGGATCCCCGGCACGATGGGCGGTGCACTGGCGATGAACGCCGGCGCCTTTGGCAACGAAACCTGGGAATGTGTTGAAAGTGTCGAGACACTGGATAAAAAAGGCGGTCGTCATTTACGCACAACGGATGAGTATCGCGTTGACTACCGCCAGGTCAGCGGCCCTGAAGATGAGTGGTTTGTGGCTGCCCGGTTGAAATTCTTACCGGGTGATTCAGAAGCTGGCTCGAAACGTATCAAGCAACTGCTGGCACAGCGTGGTGAAACACAGCCAACACAGCAAGCAAGTTGTGGGTCGGTTTTTCGTAACCCGCCTGATGATCATGCAGCACGTCTCATTGAAGCTTGTGGTTTGAAGGGTACCTGCGTCGGTGGTGCTTGTGTCTCGGACAAGCATGCAAATTTTATCGTCAACATGGGTAATGCAAAGGCAGCTGATATCGAGGCCCTTATTAATAAGGTATCGGATACTGTACAACGTGAACGTGGTATTCAATTGGTTCCCGAAGTTCATATGTTTGGAGAGAAAAAATGAACGTCGTAACTCAATTGGTTCTGGAAGTGCATGTTGTTGGTGAAATAACCGGATAGGCTGATGAGATGTCAACGAGCAATGATAACCATGGACAACATACTCCGGGAATCAAACCGGAAGATGTCGGGAAGGTCGCCGTGTTGATGGGCGGTTTGTCAAAAGAGCGTGAAATATCGCTGCTAAGCGGTGGCGCCGTGCTTGATGCACTCAACGCCAGCGGTGTTGATGCGCACGGTATTGATGTCGGTGCGGATGTCATGACGCAACTTGAACAAGGCGATTATGACCGCGCTTTTATCATCTTGCATGGTCGCGGTGGTGAAGACGGTGAGATCCAGAGACAACTGGAAGCAATAGATTTGCCTTATACCGGCAGCGGTGTCACGGGATCAGCGCAAACCATGGACAAGTTGAAAACCAAGCAATTGTGGCAAGCACTGAATTTACCCACGCCTGCATATGCTGTACTCAACAGTGAAGATGATTGTGTAAAGGCGTTAGAAACGCCTGGTTTGCCCTTGATCATCAAACCCGTTAATGAAGGGTCGAGCCTCGGTATGAGCAAGGTCAATTCCGCCGAAGAATTACCTGAAGCATGGCGGATGGCTTCTACATTCGATGACACTGTTATTGCCGAGCGTTGGATCGATGGCGCCGAATATACTGCGGCAATTCTTGGTCGCGATGTCTTGCCTTTGATCCGGTTGGAAACACCGCGAGAGTTTTATGACTATGAGGCCAAATACAGTGCTGACAGCACGCGTTATCGCTGTCCCTGCGGACTGGATACAGTGGTTGAGGCTGAATTACAAGCTCTCGCCTTAAAAGCGTTTGACTGCACAGGTGCTTCGGGATGGGGGCGTGTGGATTTTATGCTGGATGAAGAACAAAACCCGTGGTTGATCGAAGTGAATACAGTACCCGGCATGACCGATCACTCGTTGGTGCCGATGGCTGCGAAAGCGGCGGGTCTGTCTTTTGAAGATCTGGTGCTACGGATCCTTCAATCAAGTTTTGAGCAGAAATTAAATAAGGAATCGGCGTAGCAATGCGTTTGTTCAGACACAAAAAAGCCAACCGACGACTTAGCCAGACAAAACCGGTGCGGCATCACTATGGTCGGTGGATTGGCGGTGTGGTTACTGTGGCCATTATTGGAGTGTTTGGTTATGGCATTATTGCTTTATTGAGTCCGATGG
>Ga0114931_10003321_pt1 | contig 20399 bp, 16 predicted proteins | sample 2SBtaG_FD_89579 | JGI IMG/M metagenome (GOLD analysis project Ga0114931, IMG submission 89579) | Deep subsurface microbial communities from Kolumbo volcano to uncover new lineages of life (NeLLi) - 2SBTROV14_V59a metaG | ecosystem: Environmental > Aquatic > Marine > Volcanic | place: Kolumbo...
ATCGAGCATGCCGGCCATCTTCACGTAGCCGCCAAGAGGCAGCCAGGAAATGCAGTAATCAGTATCTCCATGTATAAACCCAAAGGCCCGAGGTGGAAAGCCAAGTGAAAATCTTTCCACTTTTATCCCTACCATTTTCGCGGTTACAAAGTGTCCCAGTTCATGTACAAAAATGAGCAGACCTAACACAAAAGCAAATGAAAGCAGTGTGGTCAACATTGAATTTCCTCGTCAGATTTCATCATACAAAGTGGAATCTCTTGATAGTTTTTCGACGGAATGCACCTTCTAACACCTGCATGTCGCATAAAGTTCATATTCCGCCTCTCAGGCCAGCCTTCCCCTTACCAATTGTTATCAAGGACATACTCCCTTGTACTTTGATCATAATGTAAAAGTTCTTCGACGGTGGTGAACCCGTTGGTTTCGCACCTCCGCAACGCACTTTCAATGATTGTTGGAATTTGATGAAATCCGATTTTGCGATTCAGAAAAAGTTTGACGGCCTCCTCATTTGCGGCATTTAGAACACCGGCTGCCCCGCCGCCTGCCTCTAATGCATCAAAAGCGAGTCTTAGGCACCTAAATTTGTCAAAATCGGGTTTCTCAAACGTCAATTGGCACACTTCCGTCAAATCCAGCCGCGGAAAGGAGGCGGGTAAACGCCGCGGGTAAGTCAGCGCATACTGGATGGGAACCCGCATATCGGGCATCCCCAATTGAGCTTTCACCGAACCGTCCGCAAATTCGACCAAGCTGTGAATGATGGATTGAGGGTGCGTCACAACCTTTATGCGGGAAGAATCAAGACCGAACAGCCAGAACGCTTCAATCACTTCCAGGCCCTTGTTCATCAGAGTTGCCGAATCAACGCTAATCTTGGGCCCCATCACCCAATTGGGGTGGTCCAGAGCCTCGTCTACGGTGATGTTGCTAAAGTCAGCAGTGCGAGTTCGGAAGGGTCCACCCGACGCCGTGAGTATGATTCCGCGCACTTCGCTGGCTGTTTCTCCTACCATGCATTGAAAAAGTGCGCTGTGTTCGCTGTCGATCGGAATGATTTCAGCACCGACTCTCTTCGCTTTGGCCATTACCAATTGCCCGCCCAGAACCAGTGTTTCTTTATTGGCCAGGGCAACTCTCTGCCCTTTGCGCAGGGCGTGTAATGTTGGCTCTAATCCGACGGCCCCCACCAGGGCGTTTACGACGATGTCCACGGGCTGTTTGCTAATTTCCAGGATTCCGTCAAAACCGGCGTAAACCGCTACCCCAATTCCACGAAACCTGGATTCATATTGGGCACAAATTTCTTCATTAAAAATGGCAACGGCTTCGGGTTGGAACTGTTTTGCTTGCTCCAGTAAAAGCTCTGCGTTACGAAAGGTGGTCAAATAGCGGATATCGAATTCGTCACGTTTGGATGCGACGACTTGCAAGCAATTGGTGCCGATCGACCCCGTAGACCCTAATATTGAAAGGTGTTTCATCAGGAAAAGTGACTCAAGTTTGCTCTCATCCTAACTCGCGCTTAGCGGAGGCCAAGTGCAAGGCCAAGGTCGAAAGAATTGAAATCTCCAAAATTTACCGAACCATTGGCGAAAACAAAGGGCAGGACCTGGACTTTTGCTCCAACTGTGTATTGAACATCGTTTTCGGTAAAACGCTGGCCTTCAACTTCGGGAATTGAAATCGGCAAATTATCATTAACTTTTAAACTAGTGATGTCAATTCCCGCGCCAACATAAAGCGTGAGCAGTGGCACTGAATGACTTATTACTCCCTTAAAGCTGAAGGTGCTCACCGTCCCAAAATCAAATTCATCGGGCGTCATCAACGCGTGGTAAGCGCCTATAATCGTGATTTTGGGAATCCCCGGGAGTTGCAACAAACCGTACTTGAGTCCCCCTCCGATCAGAGTGAGGCCCCCGCGGCTATCGGAAGCCCGTTGCGGCGAGACATTGAGATCTCTATTACTCCCGAGAGGCAAATAAAAAAAACGGCCGAGCAACTCAAAATTCCCCGGAAGTCCCAGGCTGGCATGCAGAAATGCCAGGCCGACCCGGTCCTCATCGATGAACGCGGGAAGAATCCCGATGTCGTCAGGCACACTCGTGACCACGCCGCGTATTCCAACATCAAACCCACCGACTTTGTGCAAGTCAGCCGTGTGATACAATCCGCTACCAACCAAGGAACCGAAAAAACCAAGAATCGCCTTCACCTCTTGCCGTGGAATGCCGATGGTGATATCCGCGGGTGTCAAGTTGTCAAACTTAAAATATTGCGCCTGCGCGCCAGGTGCGAAAATCAGGGATGACAGAAATAGAATCGTTACTATCAATTTAGGCATGATGGTATCCTCCGTAATTTTGGTATTTTTTCCCAAGAGCGTGAATTCGGGCGGTTTCCTCCTCGCTTAATGAGTCGCCCGACAAATCAGTTTGAAATACCTGTTCAAAACCCCTCTTCAAAACAGGGACAATTTCATCATAAGTTACTTTTCTTTTCAGGATATTTTCAATGGAAATCGTATGATTATTTAGATAGTTCCGGAATCGTTGTCCGTCCATATTACTCGTGCCCGGCAAAAAAGATACGATATTTAAATGCTCATTGCCAAGCATAATTGAGCCATGTTGCAAAATCGAGTGATCGAAGCGCCGCTGCGCACTTCCCACCACCTTCTTCGAGGCATATTGAATTTCATATTGGGCCCCAGTCGTAAAACAGACGGCTTCTATTTCCTCTTTTTCGTCTTCGGACTTATTGCGTTTTCTTCTGGCTAAAGTTAACCCTTTGTCGAAATGGTGCAGTCCCTGTAGCAAGGCGGAACTGATCTTCTTGTAAAGCGCGGTGACCCTACACGCATAGAGTTCGGAAGTCGAGGGAATGATGACACTGTATGTGATTTCCTCCGCATGATAGATCGCTTTCCCGCCGGACGGACGGCGAACGATTTCTACACCCTGACGGCGGCATTTATCAGCGTCAATTTCCCGCCAGTCCTGATGAAAGCCCAGCGAAACAGTAAAAGGATTCCATTTGTACAACCGGAGGGTCGGAAGTTGGGCACTGGAATTTCGCGCAAGTACTTCATCGGCTGCCATGTTGAAGGGGCCGTTTCCAGCTCCCGTATCCAAAAAGCGCCAGGTCGGTTTCGGGGAGTTCAAATATGGGGACTCTATTTGTCCATTAGCGCCGCCGACAGTTCTGCTTGAGCGACCAGCACATTCCCGACAAATGCCTTACCCGCCATCTTAAAGATAGTCTGTCTCGCTCTTAGTAACTCAACTTCAAGCCTGAGTTGGTCGCCCGGCACGACGGGATTTCTAAACTTGGCTTTATCTATTCCCGTAAAATAAACCAATTTCTCCCCGGATGTGTGCTCCGAATCCAACAAGAGCATCCCTCCGGTTTGGGCCATGGCTTCTAAGATCAAAACCCCGGGCATGATCGGATGTCCTGGAAAATGGCCGTCAAAAAAGGGTTCATTGATGGTAACATTTTTCAGGCCGACGACACGTTTCATTGGCTCAACTTCCAATATGCGGTCAACCAACAAAAATGGATAGCGGTGCGGAAGAACGCCTTGAATAGCCAGGATATCCAACGGTACGTGTGGTGTAGACGGGCTGTGAACATTCGTTTCCGACATCGCTCCTCCGAATAGAAATAATCATGACTGTTGAGAGCACCGTCGCGCGGGAAAATGTTTGGTAAGCTCCTGAGGTCCGCGGGAAGGTACAGTGACGGCCCAAAAACAATTTAGGTGCTAACCACCCTCCCAAAAGCGATTAGCACCCAAAATTTACCCCAAGGATTTGGCTTACTGGTTGCTCCCGTCAGCCTTCTTCTCGTTCGTCTGTGCCGCGAGATCTTTGTTCAAGGCTTCCAGCAATTTCTCGGTTAGATCCGGTTGCTCATCAGAGGCGTACAGGATGTTACCGGCGACTACATCAAAAATATATTGGTAGCCTTCCGCGGCTCCAATTTTCTTGATGGCCGTATTGATCTTGTCGTACACGGGCTGAATGAATTCGACCTCTTTCTTGGCCGCCTCGCCACCCTGAGGATTCCATTTCTCTTGCAGGTATTGCTGGTATTTCTGGTACAGGCCCTGTATTTCCTGTTGCTTCTGAGTCTTGCGCTCCTCACTTAAAAGCAAGCTTTGTGACTCTAGCTGTTCCTGCAGGTCCCGCATCTCTTTCTGCATGTCTCGCGCTTCTTGCTCCCATTGTGAATTTAATTCAGCCAATTGCTTTCTAACATCAATGGCTTCCTTGTAGGTCTCGAGAATTTTGTTCGAGTTGATGTAACCGATTTTGAGTTGTGCCACTGCCGGACTCATGCCCCCACCGGCAAGTAGCACCGTGAATAGGATTAAACAGCTCACTCTAAATTTCACTCTTACTTCCTCCTATAAAATTATTGATGGTAAAAAACAAATCTTCATATTCCCACAAGCGGGAATCTATTCAATCAATGTTGTTGAAGGTGTTGCGGGCCGCATCCCCCCTTAGCCCTGATAAATACGAATTACTTGTGAATGCTCTTGCTAGAAACTTCGGCCAAATACAAAATGAGGTTTCCACTCACCGAATTTTTCACCGGTAGCTAGGTCAATGTTATCGAAGCCATAGGCATAATCGAACCCAATAATACCGAGCATCGGCATGAAAATACGAAGTCCAACGCCGGCGGAGCGCCGTAGATCAAATATGTCGGTCTTGGCAAGATTTTCCCAGGTGTTACCGGCTTCCGCGAACATCAGACCAAAAATCGTTGGATTCGGTGAGATCGGAAACCTTAACTCCGTACTGTATTTGAACATGACCTTGCCGCCATTTCCTAGCAATCGTCCTCCAGAGAGTGGGTCATCGTAGCCGCGTAGCGCGATTGAGCGTGACAGGCCTTCACCACCCATGAAAAACAATTCAAGAAAAGGAATATTATCAAGGTCGTTACCAAACCCGTCAATATACCCCGCCTGAAAATTATTAAACAAAATAAAATTGAGAAATGCGGGCGTAAACCATTCGTTCTTCAGAATGTGCTTATGGAAGTTGACGTTCCCTCCTAGGGGCCCACCAGCGAATTCGGTTGAAAATGAAAAACGCGAGCCCGACGTTGGAAATTCGGGACGGTCAAGACTGTTTCTCGAAATAATGTATGTCAGCCCGCTGGTAGTAAGGGGCCACTTCTGACGTGCGGCTCGCGAGTTCTGAAGCGCGGGTACAAAATTGGACAGGTTCGTCCGGTCGAAACGATAAATCCAATCGGTACGGAAAAAATTGTCCGGCCAACTGAGGCGTCGTCCTAACCTCAGGCTCGCGCCTTGGCTATGTTGATCATAGCCAATGAACCGGCTGTCGCGTTTCGTATCGAATAAGTTGATGCCAACCAAGGTCGGTGTGTCGAGAAACCATGGCTCGGTGAATCCGACCTGGAAGGAACGAAAAGCCCGGCCGAAATTCCAATCGAAGCTCAAGGTTTGACCGTTTCCCAGAAAATTATTCATGGTCATACCCAGGCTTCCGATCAGCTTGTCCCTTTCACTGAACCCAGCGGACATATTGGCCGTTTGGGTCGATTTCTCATCGACATCGATAAGAATATCCACCTTTTCATCACTGATGGGCTGCACATCAGGTCTGACATCGCCGAAGAAATTGAGAACAAAAATTTCCCTTTGGCTTCGCACCAGAGCCTCACGACTAAAGGTATCTCCTGGCTTTATCCGCAAAGCACGCCGGATGACCTTTTCCTTGGTTTTTGTGTTTCCCGTAATGTTAATTTTGTTTATCTTAACGGCATTCCCCTCAACAACCCGAAAGTGGATATCTACCGTGTCAAGCCCCGTCGGTGTTTCTTGCGGTGTGACCCGTGCAAAAATATAACCTGCGTCGTAATAGAGGTTTCCTACACGCTCAAAAACAGCTTTTTGGATTTTTTCTTTATTATAAACGTCCCCTTTTTTGAATTCAAGGTAGTTGGCAAGCCGATTCTCATCGTAAAGAGAGTTACCTTCCCAGGTAATATTCCCAAAATAGTAACGAATCCCTTCGTCGACCCAAATATCTATGAACATTTCTTTCTTGTGAGGGCCGTAAGAAATTGAGTCCTTCACGACCTCAGCTTCCCGAAAACCTTCCTTACGATAAAAAGCCACGACATTCTTTAGGTCTTCCTCGTATTTTTCCCGATCAAAATCACCTCCGCCAAAAAACAAAAAACCATTTTCCTTGGTACCCTTCAGTTGCTTACGGAGTTTGCCGTTATTAAAGAATTTGTTACCGTGAAAATGAACCCCTTCAATGACTACTTTGTTTCCTTCGTTGATTTTGACTCGCAGAATACGCTTGCCGGGTTTGGATCCATCCAAAACCGACGATTCGACCTGAGCTAGCAAGTAGCCCTTTTCTTCGTAGAGCTTCCTGACTTTCTTTTCGGCTCTAGCGATTTCTTTTGGACCCAGCACCTGACCGCGATAGAAATCAAGTTGTTTCTCAAGATCTTTCTTTTTGATCTTCTTATTTCCCTGCAACTCAATCCGCTCCAGCCGCGGGTGTTCGACTACCTTGATAGTCAAATAGACGGCATTGTTTACCTCGCGGTCGAGTAAAATTTGAATGTCTGAAAAAAGGTTCAAACTCCAGAGCTGTTTGATCGCCTTCTGAATGTCCTCTCCGGTCACGTTTTCGTTCTCCGCCAGTCCGGAATTGAGTTTGATGAAATTGGCATCCGCGGTAATATTCCCCTCTACCGAAATGGCGGCGACTTTGATACTTCGTCTTTGTCCGACCTGTCCGTACGCTATATTGCTCACCATGAGCAGGGGGACAATCGCACCTAGTATCAATCGTGAATATCGAACCCAAACTTTGTACATCCTAAGACTCCTTAGACATCATCAGTCAAGTAAAGAAAGCAAATATTCTAACAACTAGCCACGGTCAAAAGTTCAAAACATCTATCCTAAATTATTTTTACGCCACAAGCACCAATCAAGAATTGCAGGTTGATATAATGTGACCGCCCGGCACCGGCTAGAATGGAAAGCTATGTCTTAGCCAAACCTTCTTATCGTCTTTGTGGACCTCCAGGAGCGTGTTATAATCATACTCCATTTGCAGTAATAATTTCTTGGTCAAACGATATTCCAAACCAACGACGTGCTGCAGCCCGACACCTTTGTCCTGAAACCGATAATCTATCCCAGCCTTAAGTTCCCCGGAATATAACAAGTACATATTTTCAGTCAGGTACTTACCCAATACCAATCGACTACTTCTGAGTAGTGCAAGCGATGTACTTAGCTGGTCATTGCTAAAATTTGAATCCAGAAAATTCTGGGCAATCGCGTAACTAAATCGGACCACGTCGAGTCTCAGCTTGCGTTCAAGTTGGCGTTCGATAGGTCTAAGCAGCGGCCTGAACAGGAAATTGTCGGTGCTGGAACCGATGGCCTTACGCGCCTGCTCATCTATGTTTTCTGAAGAATACCCAAGCGTGGCCATGATGTCACTCTGGGATTCGTCGTAGGTGGGATGCTCTGATGACAACTTAACATTAATCCTGTCCCACCGGCCCCGGCTGATTTCTTGTCCGGCATCATCGACCGTTACCAAGGTGAGATAAACATCGCTGGGTGTGTTGCTGGAATCACGCACGACGGTCCACGCGCGGCCATAAACATTTGGATAATAAGACGATTGATCAAATTCAGCCCCTATTTTCTCAACCCGGAAATTAAGATCAAGATATTCTATTTCACCGCGCGTCGATTCGACTTTCCCACCAACTGTAAAAGTTGAGTCTTTCAAGACACCCCTAAATTCGAGCCGGCTGCCCTCCTTGTCCACTTCCATGTCAACATAGACGCCGGCTGGAAATTGACGTACGTAGCGCGTGTCCTTCTCGGAAAATGCCAGAAGATCCCAGTCGATATTATTCATGACGTTCCTGGCGATAGGATTCCCTTGGCCCGTATCATCATCGAACGGAAACATTAGATTAGCGTTTCTCACACCGACTTTCCCTCTGACTACTGGCCGCCGCCAGGGACCCGCGATAAATAGCTTGTCAGCATCAGTATATCCTTTAAGATCGTAATGACCGATTTCGCCCGGCTCCATAAGGCCCGGTATATGCAGGGGAATGCCACCTTTTTGCGTTGAGAGCAGCAACGCTCCGAGGTTCAGATCATCACCCGCTATTCTCAAAGGTTCATACGTTCCGGGACCAAGCGTGCTCAGGTCATTCGTATTTGAAATCCGCAAGGAGCGCCCGTCGATGGTACACGCGAGGTTCTCTATATTTAAGAAATAGTCATCCGGAATGACATTTATTTCAGCATCGATGTTATCTATTTTGGGGGCCACATTCGAAAGCTCAAGCTCACCGTCGTGCAGGGAAAGGTGGCTCCCGGTAAAATCCGGTTTGTTGTAAGGGCCGGTCATTTTCAGATCAAGATGGCCTTCGCTGCTGGACTTTTTAAATATCTCGGCCAAATCAGGCAAGACCGCCAAAAAATTGCCGTCACCGGACAAATCGAGATCAAGTGCCTCTTCGCCATTCAAAGGCAAGACCGCTTTCCCCGACAAAACAAAATCATCCCCTTTCTGTAACACGGCATTCCCGATCTTGAGAAAATTTCGGGAAAGAGAAGACTTGCTGACGGACTCGCCATCACCAAAATCCAAACGGATTTCATCGAAATCCAACATCAGGATTTTCGCGTTGTGAACGACAACATTGCCATATAGAGAAGCTTCTGGCAGACGGCCTTGAAGCGTCACCTGAATCATGGCGTCCCCCGCCGCGACGTCTTTTGAACTATTGAACAAGCCGAGCACTTCCTCAACATCGACATTGCTGCCGGCTAAAGCCGCGTTAATTTCATTTGTTCGATAATCAAATGTGCCCTCACCCAGCAAACTGAGAGAATCCGTGCGTGCGTCCTGCATCGAAAATTTTTTGACCTGAAGCAAAGAGTTTTTACTCTCAAACTCGACCTGCCCCTTGAGGGGACCAACGTTCCCGAGAAAACCGTCCATCAACCAAAGGTTGCCTTTGTAGTCACGGCTTTCCCGCTCTTCACCCAATGTAAACTGGCCATACAAATTGCCGCTAAAACGGCTCTGTTTCGCACCAGCCAAGCGCGACAATAAGGATGCATCCAACTTCGATATGGATACCTTGCCACGTGGAAATCCAGCAGCGTCTACTTCAAAATGCGCGGTCATCCACGATTCCATTTCTAAATCCGTCACGATAGTACCGTCGGCCGCCCGCCGGGATTCGAACGTCCCTCTATGGCTCTCCTTTCTATTCGGCAGGAGAACAATCCTGCCGGTCCCGACGGACATGTCTGGGCCTTGTTCGGATGTTGTTGTTATGCTAAATATTTTTTCATAGCTTTCGTCATTGTAAGCATCGATTCGAAGTTGAACTCCTTCTCGAGAGCCATCGACGGAAAGATTCAAATTAAAGCGCCGCGCCAAAAAATTCAAAATCGGATTATCGGAAAGACCCAGCAACACCTCGGCGTTAGTTGCTTCTAAACTGTAATGAGACTTGGTGGAAGTGCTGTCGATAGCACCATTAATCTGCATGGTTTGCTCTGGCGAGGACAGATCCCAAACCAAACGGTCCCGACTGAATCTAAAAGAGCCTTCTAAATCAAGTGGTTGTTCTTCCCTGTCATTAACCGCAAGGCTGAATTCGCCTGTACTGACCGGATTGCGAATGGGTCCAAAAATCTTGACCCTCCCGCTGCCATGGCTTTCGCTCACAGCCTGCAAACCGAAACGCCGCAAATGCTCTTCGAAGGACCCAGCGACCCCGAGATCGAAGTTTAACATCTTCTCGGGAGAAAGAAAATCTATCGTGCCGGAGCCGGAGAGTGTTGCATCGCCCAAGGTTGCTTTGATAGCGGCTAACTTCAGACCTAACTCTTCAAATGTGAGACCGACGGACAAATCCGTCAGTTTCTGACCATAAACTTGCAATGCATCCGAGGCAAATGAACCGGAAACTCTCGGATGTGAGGCCTCGCCCGCAATACTCAAATCGAGAGAAGTCATGCCGATCAAACGCATGTCCTCGCCCGGCACCAACCTGGAAAGAAATGTGTGAACATCAAGGGAGTCAGATCTTAAATGCAAATCAAAATCAGGCTTCAGGAAGTTGTGGATGGAGCCATCAAGTCTTGTCGGGGACCCGTTAATGTCTTGAGTCGAACGGGTGATCTCAATGTCCCGGCCTTTTATCTTCGCCTGCAATTGAATATTCTCAAGAAAGACGTTCTCCTTCGCCAGGCGTAAATTGCCATCCTTTAGAAGGATATTACCTTCGATGTTGAACCCACGTGTCGGGGCAAAACGTTCCGTGAGGGCGAGATGGCCCTGAACGACACCAGACAAAACCTTGATGTAGTCAGGCAGAACAATCGGAATTTTATCGGACAATCGATAATCACTCACATCGACATTGAGATGATCGATACCACCCCGGTCAAGGTCAAGTTTACCATACATTGCCATGTTATATTTATCACTGTCAAAAATGTGGCCGGCCAAACGGATCCACTCCTTGCCCATGTCGTCAGTGTAAGTCCAACCATTGATAGCGGTGGCAAGTCGCGTCGATAGAGAATCTTTCACGTTTCGCAGCTCGATTTCTCCATCGTCTATCGTAATGCGTTTGATAAAATCATATTCCTTCAAGAGCGCGCGGTACTTCTTTTCGGCATCTTTGGATAATTGCCAGGAGAGGTCAACGTCGGTATCGACGCTTGTTTGAGGATCGTACCAAATTGTAACTTTCGGTTTTGATATGGAGATTTCTTCAGCGGCCCTTTCTGGGTCGGTTGTCCCTCTCAAAAGACTCCCTAATGTGTAGCCGAGCTTCAGCTCATCAATTTGAATTTCGTAGGGAGTCCCTTCAAAGGAGAGCCTTACACCCTGCATATTGACGGAACCGAATCCCAGCCAAAGGCGATCCACATGACAGTCTTCTCCAACGATGGCTTTCAGTTTCGAAAGAACCAGGTCGTGCACGCCACTATTTATATGGAAAAGATTCCATCCATTGTAGAGGACGAAAGCGATGAAGAGAACCAAAACGAAGGGTGTTAACAGTAGCTTTCGTAACATTGTGGTGTCGAAAACGGTTTAAATATTAAGCGCTGGAACAGGGCCCGCCCGAGCCAAACTGCACCTGAGTATATTCAAACACGGTCCCTCAAATCCTAATTAAATGACTTCAACCCGACCATTTTTGACTTGTTCACTGACTTTGCCGAAGCGCCGTTCGCGCTTCTGGTAGGCGCTGATTGCTTCATAAAAATGAGCACGCCGGAAGTCAGGCCAGAATACTTCTGAAACATAAATTTCGGTATACGCTAATTGCCACAACAAAAAATTACTAATCCGTAATTCCCCGCTGGTCCGAATCAACAAGTCCGGGTCGGGAATCGCGGCGGTGTAAAGGTTTCGACCTATCGTCGCTTCGTCGATTTCATTGGCTTTCAGCTCCCCGGCCAAAGTTTGATTCACGATAGATCGAACCGAATCAACAATTTCTCGGCGGCCGCTATAACTTAGAGCCAGGTTCAATGTAAGGCCAGTGTTCTTATCTAAATGCTTGATAGCAGCCTGCATGGCTGTTCTGGCGGGTAGGGGCAGATCCGCGAGATTCCCCAGTACTTTAAGTCGTACGTTGTTCTTGTGTAAATCGCCAACTTCGGTGCGAATCGTCGTCAACAGCAATCGCATCAAAGCAGAAACTTCCCTCTTAGGCCGTTTCCAGTTTTCGGTGGAAAATGTGTAGAGGGTAAGATAAGAAATCCCTGCTTCGCCAGCCGCCTTCACGATTTCTCTGACGGAATTAATTCCTTCCTTGTGCCCCGCGATCCGCGAGAAACCTCTCTCACTGGCCCAACGGCCATTGCCATCCATGATAATAGCGATATGTTCCGGGACGTTGCCCAGTTCCATTATTTCTTGTTTGGATAGACGCTCACTCATGGTGCACCCTTATTGCGGATTCAACCGGAAGAACTTTAAAAATAAATGATTTGGGCACCAAAATCAAGAAAAATCTCAACTTACCGCCTCTAAGAAAAACGTCTTCGTCGCAACCCTACGATAGTAATATTTCACCGTTGGTGGAAACAAAAGTTCCGCTCCACAATTTGGCCAAGCGCGGCGCATTTCGCTACATCCACCCAGAAGCACGCAGGCTGGACCAAGGAGATTGACCTGGTTTCTCTATATGAGATTATGTCGCTCATAATTTGTGTTGACAAATCAGGCTTTTTTTTCTACCATGTATTTTACATATCAGCAACTACGACTTAAATAGAACAGGTGACATATGGCCGACACATCCAGGTTGGGTCATTTCGTGAAAGCAGTACTCGCAGCACTCTTTCTCGCGGGAGCATCGCTGGCGTTTTCGCAAAACAGCGGAGATTTGAGGGAATCACTGTTTAATGAAACGGATAAGCTGCTTGCTCAGGCACAGGCGGAACAGGCCAACATACTTTCGCCGGACAATTTCAAAAATGCGATGGCAAAATATGGGCAGGCCTCAAAGGATCTGCAACAAAAGAAGGGCATTCAGGATATTCAAAAAAAACTGACGCAAGTCAGAGGTTACCTGAAGAAATGTCTTGACGTGGCAAAGTTGGGTCATGTGACATTTGAAACCACTTTGACGGCCAGAGAGGACGCATTAAAAGCCAACGCAACTGAGTTTGCCCGCAAACAGTACGACGGAGCTGAAATGGAATTTCTGTCAGCGGCCAAGAAGCTGGAACGAAATGATGTGAGAGGGGCCAGAAAAAAAATCCCAAAAATCGAAACTCTGTTTAGACAAGCCGAACTCACGGCAATCAAAGTCAGCATCATCGGCAGCGTGAAGAACTTAATGCAGGAAGCCAGGGAAGTAGAGGCGGGTAAGTATGCACCGATCACATATGCAAATGCCCGTAAACTCCTGAACGAAGCCGAAAGCATTCTAAATAGCAACCGGCGGTCCGAATCCAGCGCTCAAGCGAAAGCGGAACAAGCTGAAGTCGAGGCGCGGCACGCTATTTTTCTAACGCGAGAGATCCGACGACTCAAAAAAAATGACAAAGAGTGGGAAAATTTCCTGTTAGACCGGGAAGGGCATGTCAAGGAAGCAGCCAAAGCAATCGGTTTTGATGCGCAATTTGATGACGGCATTGACAAACCGTTGAAGAATATTCAGGAAATCGGACGAATTCTACAAAGTGAAAAACGTGATTTGCTGCAGGAGGTTACTGAAAAAAATCAGCGAATTGCCGATATGCAGCGAGAGTTGCAGGCGTATCGCGAAAAGGAACGCGGCCTGCAGGCGGAATTGCAAGAAAAGCAATATAAGCTTGAACTTAAACGACGCCGGGATGAGATGGTGAAGTCCGTAGAGACGATGTTTCCTGGCGACAAGGCCATCGTTCTCAGGAAAGGTGAGGATATCATCATTCGTTTGATCGGTTTGACTTTTCCTTCGGGTAAAGCCACGATAAAACCGGAATTTTTTAGTGTTCTCGCGACGCTACAAAGAGCCCTGAGGAAATTTACAACCTCTCCAATAACGATTGAAGGACATACGGATTCAATTGGTGATGATCGATACAACGAAAACCTGTCCTACGAAAGAGCGATGGCCGTTAAACAGTATCTGCTTGCCAACATGGGGTTGCAGGAAACTCGAATCACCGCTTTAGGATATGGTGAAACACGGCCAATAGCCAGCAATGAAAACAACCGCGGCCGGGCCCAAAACCGACGGATTGACGTTGTCATTGGATTTAGCCAGACGGACCTGTAAAATTCGAGACCGCCAACTCCAAAGCCTGGCCCATCAACACACCAGAAATCTATTGCTTTTGAATGATTATTTTGTTAGACTAACCGGACCTGAACTCCTGACTTAATAAGACGTTGCTGTGTCTTTTTCACGAGGTGCCTGATGTATTGCGGACGAGTCTTTTCAACACTGCTGGTGGCGGCACTAATCCCTGCCAGTGCCTTTGGTCAACTCAGAAAAGATACAGACGTCAATATGGCACGGGCTTTAACACAGCCTAAAATAGCTGGCATTTTGGGGTTGTTTGGTCTGCACCCGGAGAAGTTCTCCATGACCCACTCCTATTCTCTCTCCTTCGTGTCGTTTGGAGGAAAGGTTTTCAATCAGGGCCTGTATCTAAACACGATGCGGTACCAACTCACCGACCCCTTGAGCGTTCATTTGCAACTTGGCATCGCACACCATCCTTTAGGCGGCCAATTACAAGGAACTTCCCCCAGGAGTGAGATTTTTATATCGAGAGCCGGTTTCGAATACGCGCCGACTAAAAACTTAAAACTCCAATTGGAATACAGCCAACAGCCTGATTCATACTATTATCAATTATCTCCTTTTTTAGATCCGATCAGCCGCAACCGTTCGTGGTACGATGGCAAAGGACCCTCCAAGGGTCAAGAAAAAAAAGGGATCAAGTCAACCGAGTAACATCCCGAGACCGTTCATTATTCAGAAATGCTTAGTTCGAGGAAGAGGATGGTGAGACGCCGCCCCAACGCCACCAAAAAGACAAGACGTCAGCGGTCAGTGAAACGTTCGCGAAAGACTCGCAAGGCGCCGCCTTCGTTAAAAGAAAAGATTCTTACCACGGCTATCTGGGCTTTGAGCCTGGTCAACCTGGTTCTGATTTTTTCTTTGGTCTCTAATTTTTTCTCTTCTCCGGGAGAAACCACGGTCAGTATCGGCTCTCCATCGCCGGCCAGCGCTGACGTTCCAAACGAAAAAATCACCGTACAAGTCCTGAATGGGTGCGGCGTTCAGGGACTGGCTAACGATGTCACGCAATACCTCAGAGAACATCATTTTGATGTCGTAGACGTAGGGAACTATCCAGGTGGGTTTATTTTAGACCGAACACTCATTTTCGACCGTGTCTCCTTAAATACCGAAAATGCACTTAAGGTCGCCGATGTATTAAACGTCAACAAGAAGCAAGTCGTATCTGAGCTGGAAAATTCGTTGCAGTTGTCCGTTACGGTTATGGTTGGGAAAGATTACAAAAAGCTAAGCCTTTTCGCCAACAAATAGGTGTCCAACAGGTCCGCTTCTTGAGGCACGTTCATCCCCGCCAAGGATCTTATTTTCTGGTACTGACGTTTTGACCTCGCCATTTTCGTTGATTCTTCGCGGTAACCTCACTAAATTCCCAACAAATATTTGGATCCTTACAGGCCCAATAGTGGTTTGTATCCGTAAGATGAATCCGACCATAATGCCCGCGGGAGAAAAAATATGCCGGTAACCACAATTGAGTGGTGCGATGACAAGGTTCGCATGATTGACCAAACCCGTTTGCCGGGAGAGCTGGTCCACCTCGACATCGAAGACCTGACGGTGCTTGGTGAAGCCATTAAATCGCTGCGTGTCCGGGGAGCCCCCGCGATCGGAATAGCCGGCGCATTCGGGATTCTTTTGGGAATCCAATATTTTGAAACGGAAGACCGGTCCCGTTTTTTTCAAGAACTTGAACAGACCGCTCAATACCTTGACGGCACCCGGCCGACGGCCGTTAACCTGACCTGGGCGACGAAACGTATGCTCAAGAAAGCGAATGATTGTCGAGACCATTCGGTCCCTGAGTTAAAAAGAATTCTGAAGGAGGAGGCACTCGCGATTTGGCAAGAGGATCGCCGAACCTGTCGTCAACTCGGCAAACATGGGGCGGAGCTTCTCGAGGATGGTTCTTCCATTTTGACACACTGCAATACGGGGGCGCTTGCAACCGCTGATTTCGGAACGGCTCTGGGGGTTGTGTTTGCGGCACACGCCCAGGGCAAAAAAATCCATGTCTATGCCGATGAAACACGCCCCCTCTTGCAGGGTGCACGACTCAACACCTGGGAGTTGATGAATGAGGGCATCGATGTGACACTCATTTGTGACAATACGGCTGCCTTCGTGATGCAACAAGGAAAGGTCGACTGCGTGATCCTGGGTGCCGACCGCATTGCCGCAAACGGCGATACGGCCAACAAGATTGGCACTTATAGCGTTGCCGTGATCGCGGAAAAACACAAGGTGCCATTTTACGTGGCAGCCCCCTTTTCTACCATCGATTTCGACCTGGAGAATGGCTCCCAAATACCTATCGAAGAACGTGCGGCGGCGGAAGTCACCGAAGGATTTGGTCGCCGAACCGCCCCCGAGGGAACCAAAGTTTACAGCCCGGCATTTGACGTGACCCCAAATGAGTTGATCACCGCAATTATCACGGAAAAAGGGGTAATCTATCCTTCCTTTGAAAAAAATTTGATAGGTCACGCACGGCCGTGAAAGCAGCAACCGACTCCATAACCCGCCTTCTTACAGTTGCCCCGTTGCTCGTTTTGGTTCTTTCGTGCCAGCCCAAAGAAGTTACTTCCGCCAAACTTTACATGCAGAATAATGATTGGGACAGCGCACTTAAACAACTTGAAAAGGCGGTTGACCTGGAACCGGAGAATGCTGAAGCTCAATTCCTATTGGGGCAAATCTATGGCAGAAGAGGGCATTTCGACCAGATGAATAAACATTTCGCCGTGGCGACTGAATTCACGGATCTCTATCTTACGCAGACGACGGCTGTTCGGGAGCAATATTGGATCGAACGCTACACCACCGGGGTCCGGGCACTTGACAATGGAAATTATAGAAAGGCGGTATCGGAACTCGAAACGGCAATCCTTATCGATTCGTCCAAGACGGACGCGTACAGAAAGTTAGCCCGTACGTACTTGAACCAGGACCGCCCGGAACGGGCTCTAGTGCTTTACAACGCCTTGATTGAACGCCACCCGGATGACACCGACATCCTAATGTCAACCGCCAATTTGTACTACACGCAACGGGACTTTGAGGAAGTCATACCGGTTCTGAAAAAAATTCTCAAATTGGCCCCGGGGCATCGCGACGCCCTCGCCAATCTGGCCTTATCCTACGATTCCCTCGGCGAAACGGAAAACGCGCTGGCGGCTTACCGCGCGGCTATAGCGGCGAATCCGGATGACCCGGGTCTCATGTTTCTGCTGGGCGTTTATCATTTCAAGAGAAAACATTTTCCGCGGGCGGTTAAACTATTTCAGCAAGCACTTGTGTTAGCCCCAAACGACTTTGATGCTCTCGCGAACATTGGCAACGCTTTTTTAAGTTTGGCGGAAAACAACCGGCTGGAACTAAAGACCAAAGGTGCGGCAAAGAGTCAGAACTTTGACTCATTAACATTAAAAAATAAAGCCATTTTGAATTATGAACGTGCGATTCCCTATCTGGAAAAGTCGCTTGATTTGCAACCACGGAATGCCGCTCTTTGGCGCAACCTGGCGGCGGCCTACGTGTACACAGGCAAAAAAGAGCAGGGCGAAAAGGCCTTCGTGAAAGCCGAAGAAATAACCATCCAGGCCGGGAATTAACGCCTACTTTACGGCGTTTCGTCAATTCAGTCTGGCAACTATTTTAAATTTTCTGGATTAAGAGGTTCTAATTGTGACGGAACAAAATGTCCATCTTTTCGGATCAGGTGCCCGTCGAAACGAATTTCTCCCCCTCCCAACTCCGGCGTCTGAATTTGCACCATATCCCAATGTACCGTTGAGCGATTGCCATTGTCGGCATCGTCATAGGCGTTCCCCGGGGTGAAATGAAAGGAGCCCGCAATTTTTTCATCAAAAAGAATGTCGAGCATCGGGCTGGTTATGAATGGATTGAACCCGATGGCAAACTCCCCAACATAGCGCGCCCCTTCGTCTGAGTCCAGAATATCGTTTAGCCTTTGAGAATCACTGCCGGAGGCCTCAACGACCCGGCCATTTTGAAAGGTCAGTTTGATATCGCTAAACTGAGTGCCCTGGTAGATAGTCGCTGTGTTGAATGAAATCGTGCCGTTCACCGAATCCCGCACGGGTGCCGTAAAGCACTCACCATCCGGAATATTGTGCGTGCCGCTGCATGAAATGGCTGGAATGTCCTCGATGCTAAATTTCAAGTCTGTTCCAGGTGCCACAATCTCAACCTGATCGGTTTTCTCCATCAGTTCTTTGAGCGGCTCCGAGGCCCGCGCCATTTTCGCATAATCCAGGGTGCAAACGTCGAAATAAAAATCTTCGAATGCTTCCGTACTCATCCCCGCCAACTGCGCCATGGATGGTGTCGGCCAGCGCAGGACCACCCATTTGGTTTTTGGTACTCGAATCTCAAAATGAACGGGTTTCAACCAATTCTGTTCATAAAGACGCATCGCGGCGGTCGGCACATCGGAAGTCTCGCTGATGTTGTGGCTACCACGTAACCCCATATACGCGTCAACTTTTTCCATCCGGAAAGATTCGTATTGGCCCACTAGCTTCATTGCCGCCTCATCGTTGCACCGCAGCAATTCGCGCTGTATCCGGTTGCTCTTCAAAGTCACAAGAGGAACACCTCCCACGGCATGGATTTTCTTTATCAACGCAACGACCATGTTTTCAGGGATATCGATAGCCTCGATCAGCACGTTTTCGTGTTCCTGAACCCGGGTTGAATGGTTGACGAGAACGGTCGCTAGCTTTTCAAGCCTGGCATCATGCATGATTCATCTCCTTCATATGTCGTGAATGCAATGGCCGCAATATGGGAAAATCACGGGCCACTTTCAAGTGGGAAGAACCAGGATTCAAACGGCAATCGTTGCATCTTATCGCCCACAACATTATCTTTATTAAACAATCATCCGGAGGAGTGAATCGCATGCAGCCATACCTTGATTTGGTTGAACGTGTTCTGACGAAAGGGACACGAAAATCGAACCGCACCGGTGTAGATACTCTCTCTACTTTCGCCGAAAGTTACCGTGTCGATTTGAAACAGGGCTACCCCTTGCTCACGACCAAGAAGGTAAATTTTGAGGCGATGTTGTGGGAGGTCCTCTGGTATCTTTCGGGGGACGACCATATTCGCAACCTCAGCAAGCATACGAAAATCTGGAATGCATGGGCTGACCAGAACGGCAATCTGGAAACGGCGTACGGCCGCTATTGGAGACGTTATCCGGTGCCGCAATCTGGCGCGGCTTTGGGAGCGGAAGTCTTCGTGGATGAAAGCCACCCGCGGGTCAGACGCCAACCCGATGGGTCGCTTTCCTTCGATCAGATAGGCTGGGCAATCGATGAATTGAAACAAAATCCCGATTCCCGGCGAATCATTATTAACGCGTGGCACCCGGCCAACGCAGCCATTAGTAAACTCCCGCCTTGCCACGCTTTTTGGGTGTTAAATGTACAGAACGGCCTTTTGAATTGCCATCTGACGCAGCGCAGCGCGGATATTGCCATTGGCATCCCGTTCAATCTTGCGTGCTACGCATTGCTGACCAAGGCGATTGCAGCCGAGGTTGGCCTTGCGCCGGGAGAGTTTGCCCACACATTGATCGATGCTCATATTTATATCAATCATATCGATGGTGTCAGGGAGCAGCTCAAACGCAGCCCACGCCCCCTTCCCACACTGGAGATCGCACGGAAGCCTTTTGAGGATCTCTCATTTCAAGATTTCAGGCTCCAAGGGTATGAGCCTCACCCCGCTATCAAATTTGCGGTAGCGGTATAGTGAACAAGCCCAGAATTGTCATTATCGCCGCCATGGCCGCAAAGAACCGCGTTATTGGCAATAAAAACAAACTCCCCTGGCATATTCCGGCGGACCTCAAGCGCTTCCGAAAGCTAACGGTGGGGCATCCCGTCCTCATGGGCAGAAAGACTTTTCAGTCCATCATCGCCCGCAACGGGCAACCCCTGCCTCAGAGGAAAAATATTGTGCTTTCTTCAAATCCAACCCTTTTTCAGCATCCGGATGTGGCCGTCTACGCTACTTTGGATGAAGCGCTAGCCAACCTGAAGACCGCGCTAAAAGTCAGCATTATCGGAGGAGAAACAGTTTACCGGGCGACACTTCCGATCGCGGACGAATTGGAGCTAACCCTGGTAGACGGGGAGTATTCCGGAGATGCATTCTTCCCTGCTTTTTCGGACCCTCCGCATTCCGGCTTCACATTAGAGGCACGGGAAGATTTCGACGGCTATTCTTTCGTCAGTTACCGCAGGGTTTGAACGTCCGGTTTTCCCGCCATCGGGAACCTTCCACACTTTGCAAGTCGAAACGCGTGGCCGGTTTGCCAAGTGGAACGCGTTTTACGGTATCGCCGGCGACCTTGCGTTGAAAAGAGTATTGTCTAAGAACCTAAACCGGTGAAGCCCCGCAAAAAGTGCGGGATTCAACAACCGGAACCAAACAGGAAACCGCGAATTGACGCTAATAAAATCAAAAAAATATTG
>Ga0114931_10003322_pt1 | contig 20398 bp, 20 predicted proteins | sample 2SBtaG_FD_89579 | JGI IMG/M metagenome (GOLD analysis project Ga0114931, IMG submission 89579) | Deep subsurface microbial communities from Kolumbo volcano to uncover new lineages of life (NeLLi) - 2SBTROV14_V59a metaG | ecosystem: Environmental > Aquatic > Marine > Volcanic | place: Kolumbo...
GTTTTCTTGCAATGTTTTTGTTTTAATTGGTTCTTCTTTTACTTCAGGAACTTTTTTCTCAGAATCCATATCCTTTGTCCATGAATCTGCATTATCTAAATCTATAGAAGATGAAACTTCAAATACTGGAAGTTCGGCAGATGATTCTTCGCCTGAATCATCTGAAGTCACTACTGATGATTCAGGTTTAAATTCATTCATATCAATATCTATGTCTAAATCATCATCTGAAAAATCAGGTATTTCAAAAGATGCATTCTCATCTTCAACATTAACTGGTTGTTCTTTTATATCTGAAACGTCCTCAATTGATTTCTTTTCTGTTTGTCCTGCATTATTGGGTGCACTACCCACCATATTTTGAGATTCTGCCAAACTTTTTTGTGGAATTTCATCATCTTCCAAAGGGATTGGATGTAATTCAGGTATTTCTGTCGGTTCAGGTGGAATGGGTTCTAAGGTACCTTGTGGTTCTGTGAAATTTGATTCATCTTGAGACTTAATTTTAGGTTCTGCAGGTAAGTCTATGTGAGTAATTTCTTTAGAAGTATCCTCTTTTTTGTGCTTAAAAATATCCAATAAACCCATATAAACCCCTTTTTTTAAATCTAGGTACGATGCCTAATGGAAAAAATACTAAGTTAATTATTAAAACTTTTCTTGTCATTCATGAATAGATAATAATATATTTTGAGTCGAAAGTATTAAATATATAAATCCATAAGATAACAATTATGGCATGGTTCAAAAAGTCAAAGATTGGAAGAGGAGTTAGAAATTTTGTATTAACTGCAACTGCTGTTACGCTACTTTCTCCATTGGGTGAGCTCATTGCTCAAAATGGAAAAACATTCAATGACAGATATATTAAGGGAAATGTATTGCTTCAAGCATGTAAAGATGAAACTTATCTTAAAAATTTGAAACAATCAAAAGTTGATGAGTTAATTAATATAACTTTCAATAATGCTATAAGCCTTGCGAATGATTTTCAAAAAGTTCATAGTTATGAAAGTGCAGATGATGTACTGAAAAAGGCTTTGGTTGATGCAAAAGAATTGAATTTAAGTGATATTTCAAAACGTTTAGAGACAAAAATTACAGAGAATAAAATTGAGTGCGGCAAATACATAATTACCTCAATAAGCAGTCCTTACACATCCGCTAGAGAAGCAGCAAATATTCTTAAAAATGTTTTTATTAAACATAAACAATTTGATCTTGTAACTGATGAAATTCAATATTCAACAATTGAAGATGTTTTGATTAATAAGACAACTACTGAATTTGATAAATTTATGTCAAATAAAGACTATAAACTGGCGGTGAATTTACTTGAACAAGTCAGAGGTTTTGCAGAAAGACGCTCATTTGACCGTCTGGCAACTTATTGTGAAAAAAGTTTGAATCATGCGCAGGAAGTTACAGAAAATTCAAGTACCGAGGAAATTCAAGAAGAAAAAAAATTCAAATTTAAAAATCAAATAGCAGAGTCAATAAATAAACAAATGGAATCAGAACGCCATGCTTTGGGGATATTTAAAGTTGGCGGAAAAGAATATGTTGCCGCATTTGAAATTGCTATAGATAAAAATAAATCAAAGGCTCAAGCAAAAAGGGATAATCAAGTTAATAGAGGAGTATATAATTGCACAGATTATAGTCGTAGATTCAAAAAGAAAATTGTTGGTGGTAGACAACTTGCGTTTGAGGAATTAAAGGGAAGAGAGACGTACAAGTATTTTATAATGATTTTCTACGAAGTTAAATAACTAAAAATCAAAGGAATCTCCGACTCTAGGAGCATATGCTTTTCCTTTTATGTTTTTGTCAGCCCAATTTTTGAGGGCCATTACTGCATCTTCATCTCCGTGTTGAAAGAATACATTTTTGGGATTTATTTCTTTAACTAAATTCATAATTCCTTTCTTATCTGCGTGACCTGAGAAATCATATTTTTCTACTTCGCATTTGACTTCTGTTTTCCATCCATCAATGTAAACGTAACCATCTTCCATTAAGTGTCTTCCATTTGTTCTTTTACATTGAAAACCCATAAGCATAACTTTGTCTTGTTTGTTATGCCACATTTCAGCTAAATATGAAAGAACTGGACCTCCTTGAACCATGCCTGATGTTGTAACATAAATTCCTTGTTTTGCAATTGCTCTTTTTCTTCTTCCTGCACTTCCTACCCATTCTACAACATCATAAAACATTTTTGACAACAATTCTTTATGGTCAACATATTTACTTTGTGTTGATAAAATTTTCTTTGTTAGTTTTTTGCACATTCCATCATAATAAATTTTACACGGCCATTCTTCTCTTGCTAAAATTAGGAGAGTTTCTTGTGCTCTGCCGAGTGAAAATACAGGTATTAAAACCGAGCCTCCTTTTTTGATGGTTTTTTTAATTGAAGCAATAAATTTTTTTTCAAGTTCTTTTCTGTCCGATAAATCTCTGTTTCCATATGTTGATTCGGATATCATTATATCTATGGGCTTTTCTGTGAGTTCGTCATTTGGAATGCAGTTGAACATCAGTTCTGATTTTCTTGTATTGACATCTCCTGTATATAGAACTCTTTTTCCATCTATCTCTAAAAGGACCATTGCACTTCCAGGAATATGTCCTGCATTCATGTACATAAATCTTACATTTCTGTGTTTATACCATTTGTCAAACTGCACATATTCCGTATCTTTTCTTACCTCTTTGAGGTCTGTCTTGTCATATGCTGGATGCATGTGTTTTATTCTTGCAATTTTATATGAATCTTTCAGCATGATTTTTGTTATTTGCATTGTTTGTCTTGTGCAGAATATTGGTCCTTTCAAATCTTTGTGTTCAAATAATGGAAGACCTCCAGAATGGTCCAAATGCGCGTGACTTAGAAAAACTCCATCTAGTTCTTTTATGTCAAGCACTTTTTCAGGAAACACAAATCCGTCTTCCTTGAATTTTATTCCTACATCAAAAAGAAATCTGTCTTTGTTTTTTGACTCTAGTTCGATACAGCTCCTTCCAACTTCCATCGCTGCACCGTGAAAAGTTATTTTCATACATTCTAATTTGATGTAGGGGTATATAAACGTTTTGATAAATTAGAGTTTGATGTGATGCCAAGCGAGCCATAGAATAAAAAAGATGACGACAAATAATTCGATTAATGATATTGTTAACAATACATTGCGAGCACATCACATTTATTTATTAAAAAGTAAATTTTTGAACTCCTCAAGTTTATTTGAGTCAAGTTTTATCCTGAGCATCATGTTTGCCAGTTCTTTATTTCTAAATGTTGGTTTCTCAAGTTCATCAAAGAATTCATCTAAGGAAACAATATATTCCTCTATCTTTTCTCCTCCGTCAAGTTTTTGGTCAGAGACTTTATTACAATTTTTTGCAATGAAATAGTTTGTATTCCATTCGACTTTGAGTTTTCCAACTGTTTCTTTCCACTCAATTATTTCTCCTGGTTCCATCTCTAATTCCTCTTTTAATTCTCTTTTTGCTGCATCTATTGGTTCTTCTCCTTCATCTACAACTCCGCCAGGAACTGTTATGAATTTACCATTAAATGGCTGTTCTTCCTTTACTAGAATTATTTTGTCTTCTTTAGTTGCAATTATCTGACAAGAAGGTCTCCTTCTTATTGCTTCGAAAGTTTTGGAAGTTCCGTCAAATAATTTTTGCTCCCACTGATAAACATCAAACAGGACGCCTTTAAAGACTTTTTTTGCTTTTTCTGGAATCATTACAGTTAGAATAATATTCTGTTTTTTAAGTTTTTTGTTCCCGAATTATATTCTCTTTACTGGAACGAGCATAATTGTTGCATGAATTATCAACTTATCCCTTGTTGGTTTATATATGTATTGTTTTATTAATGAAGATGCTTTCCTTTTTGTTTGTTCGTTGATTCTTTCAATAGTATTCTTTGATATTTCATTATTTTTATCAACTTTTTTCTTAAGAGAATCATTTTCTCGTTTATATTGCTTTATTTTTTTCTCCCAATCATGCATTTCTTTTGTTTTTGTCATGATATTTTTTTTAGTCAAAACTTTTTTTACTATTCTGGTTGTCTTTTGTTTTAGATTTTTCTTTCTTAAATCAGTTATTTTTGAATTATTATTTTTTATTTTTTCATTTAATGGTTTGTTTTTGTTTAAATATTTTTTTTGTATTCTGCCAAGTCTTCCCTTAACAGACTGCATCAGATGTTCATAGTTCATTTGTTCTATTTTGCTTTTTTCCTTTCGTTTCATATTTATAATTGAACTTTCATAATACACTACTTTGAGATTGTTTTGTGCTCCCCTTACTGCATATTCAACTGTTTGTTTTATGCTTCTATGAGGTTTTAGTAAATGAATATCTTTTTTTATTGTCTGACTCCAATGAACTTTTCTAAGATAGTTTTCAAGAGGAATTATTTTTGTTGTGAGGTCAAAAACATAGGGTCCTTGCATTTCAAAAGTTAATCCTTTTTCTTTTTGAGGTTCGATTACAATTTTTAGATGTGGTGCAAACTTATTTTCGTTTGTGACAGCCATTTTTATTTTTGTAATATCTGCTTCTTTTTTGACTTTTTCAACAATATCAGTTAATATGTCTTTAGAATTTGAGTAGTCATTTGATGATTTTTCATTTCGTATTTTCTTTTTTTCTTTTTTTTCTGCTTCTCTTTTTGTTATTATTTCTATTTTCCCTTCTCGTTGAGGTTTTAGTGTTGGATTATTTATCCATCTTATTTCATTTAATTTTAGTGGTCCAGCATGATATGAAACTATCCATCTTGCCTTCATTTTTTCGGTTTTGTTTTCTATTGCATTGTTGTAAATAAATTCTCCTGTTTGAACATTTTTAAGTGTTTCTCTTACTTCTGCATTAACTAAGTCCATAGCTGTTGATACTTTTTTTATGTCGTTTTCAGTTCTCAGTTTTCCTATGAATCTGGTTCCCACATTTCCTAATAACTTGTAATCTATGTCTCCAGGATTTTGTGTTGCAAGAATTATTCCAAGTCCGAATGCCCTTGCCTGTCGTATAAGTAGTTCCAATAATTTTTTTAAGGAGGATTTGCAGGTGCAGGAGGCAAGAATCCTGCAAGTTCATCAAAGTATAAAATAAATTTTAACTTGTCAGAACCTCCTCTTTGAAGTAAAAATTTGTATATTTCTTGCATTAATCTATCAACAATAAATTGTTTGTCCTCTGTAGTTCCTGAAAATCTTAAGTCAAAAACTGTTAAAGTGTTCCTCTTTAACATTTCAGATACATCTAATTTTTCTCCATGAGCCCATGCTTTTTTTGATGGACTTGTAAGCAAAAGGTTTATTGATGCTGCAAGTTTTTTTCTGTCTTTTTCTTTTATGAAATCTTCCAATGGAAGAGAACCAACTAATTCAAGAGGAGGAGTAATAACTTGTTTTATTAGTTCCTCAATTGTTAAGTCGGTATTTTTTTCCCAGTTGTGTATTAGAATTGATGAGACAAGTGATTGAGCTTTTTCTTTTAGAGCGCCAGTTATGTCTGCCAGTTGAATAATATTTTCACTTACTGGTTCAACAAAATTCGCTATAAGCAAAGGGTCTACTTCTGTTAATTCTTTAAATTTTTTCGGCGCTTCTAGCTTTGGCATTAAAGCGACATGCTTTCCAGCACTGCATTTAAGAGTGTATATTTGAGTTTTTACCCGTCTTAATCTATCGATTGATTGTCTGTATTTTACATTAGTTTCTTTTAAATTATCTACATATTCTGATGCCTTTTTAGAAGCAGAAACATTATTTAAGTCTCCAAAGGGTCTGAAATCAAAGTTCTTATCGGTTATTCCCAAACTTCCTATATCTCCTTTTGGGTCAATTGCTATTACTGGAATTCCTTGTTGCAGTGCTTCTTCAATGAGTATTTTGCACATCACAGTTTTTCCAGAACCAGTTGTACCTATGACTGCGGCATGCCTTGTAAGACTGTCAAGCTTGTATAAAAGTTTCTTTTTTCCAGAAGAACCTAAGTGTACCCTCACCATCTTTTAATTTAAGAAACAGAAGTTCTTTATATTTTTTCTTATTCTATTTTAACATCGAATTTTTCTTCACAAAGTTCTATTAGGTCTTTGCAAGCAGAATTTGCTTTACTCCAAATGTGGTCATCAATATATTCTGAATTTAATTGTTCATTTCCTGCGCACCCAATTTCAAGCGTTACCTGATTATCTGAATCATCTTCTCCAAAAAAACCAAGATTTGTAAGTTTAATTCCCAAATCATTTACTCTTTTGTATTCATCTTGGGCAAGTATCACACCATTTCCATTGATATTTATTAGACTATTATCTTTGCTTATCTTTTCAACTGATATTTCAAAGTCTCCAAGTTTTTTTGATTCACTTTGTTTAAGATTGTAATCATCACAGAAATCATACTTAGTTATATTTTCAAATTCATATTTAGAAGGTTTTTCAAAACTCTCGTAGCAAACATCTTTCACTTGAGTGCATATTAAAATACCTGACTCTTTGAGAGTGTCTTCTACAATTTTATCTTTGGGAGTCATTCCTTTCGCACATCCAATTCTTATTTGTATTTGGTTTTCTTCACTTCCATCTTCAAAGTATACAAGTTTTCCTTCTTGAATCTCAAGTCCTAATCCATCTTCTTTTTCATATTCTCCTTCAGATAATATTAATTGTCTGCCGTTAACACTTAATTTAACGGAGGATGTTGCAATTTTCTGAAGTTCTACTATGTAGCCATCTAATATTATTTTGTCTCCTTGTTGCATAAGGTAGTCTTCACAAAGAACTGGTTCTTTTTTTGGTTGGACAACTGGTTCTTCTTTATGTTCTGTTACTTCGGGTTCAATATTAGTTTCAGAAACTATATCATCAGTAGTATGTGCATTATCTGATTCTATTTCTATGAAATTTTTGTGTTTTTCTTCCTTTGATGAAGGCATGAAAAAAAGTATTATTACTATTGCAAGTATAAGTATTCCAACGATAATTGCTACATTTCTTCTTTGCCTATTCCGTCTCATATGTTTAATTTGGAGTTAATAGTATATATACTTTTTGTCTAGATAAGTATATTTATTTTCCATATCATAGAAATCGGTCGTAAGTGTCCTACCCCTCCCTAAAGAAGGAGGTCTGTTTGGACACTTACAAATACTGACCGATTTCTAGGATACAACGAAACATAGTTTCGTGTACGCGAAACCGTGGGTTTCTAGCGTACCAAAAGACGAGTCGTATGATTGCTAACGTTCTCATATATTTGCTCCATAAATATATCTACCAACTTAAGTAAGTAGTCTTGCCTCATCTTTTCAGTATATTAAATAAATATATTTTAATAGTTTACATTATTTCAGACTGACATGCAGACAAATTTTTTTATTCAAACAGACAAGCATGAAGCACTTTACGATATTACTAAAAATATTAAGGAAATTGTTAATTCTTCAGGAATTACATCGGGTCTTTGTAATGTTTATGTTAAACATGCAACTGCAGCAATTATGATTCAAGAAAATTGGGATGATTCGGTGCAAACAGATGTGATTAATTTTTTAGGAAAAATAATTCCTCAGGGTGTCTGGGAACACGACAAACATGACGGCAATGCAGATTCCCATATAAAATCTGGTTTAGTTGGCCCATCAGAGACAATACCAATAGAAAAAGGTTCCTTGCTTTTGGGAACGTGGCAAAACATATTCTTGTGTGAATTTGATGGTCCCAGAAAAAGAGAGATAGTTGTTACTATATTTAAAGATTAATTATGAATTTAAATGGTTTCAATAAAAATTGAAATAACGGCAAAAAACATCCATATAACATATCCTATTGCAATACTTCCAAGATTTGTAAGTGCAGATAGTCCTAAGGACTGCAAGAAAGTAATTTCTTTGTTATTTGAAAAATAAATAATTGTTGCTTCTAAAGGTATAATTATTGCCTCAATCAACCACCATAAAATAAAAAGGACCAAAAAAGCAAAACTATCTAAAATAGAGTATCCCCCCCAAAACAGAGATAAAGTAATTATGTTGGCAATTAAAACTGACCACAATATTTTTTTTGGAAGTTTCTTAAAAAATAGAAAAAGATACGCAATACCTAATTCTACCACTAATGTAATTATTAGCGCAAATATAAATGAATAATCTTCTGATTTTATAGAAGTATTTACTCTCAGAATGTCAGGTTCTACAATTACTAAATATTGACCACTCATTCCTGTTGGTTCAGAAAAGACATTGCTTTCCCTTTGTTTATCTGAAAAATTTATTACTAATTTTTGATATGGTGAAAAACCGTAAGCCAACGCATAACATCTGGTTTCTTCGCATTCGAATCGTTGAGGACCTACTTCTTGTAATGGAGAAGAATTTATGCATTCTGAATCTTGACATTGTAAGAGAATTCCATTTTGAATTGTGATATTAGCCGATTGAAAGTCAAAATCAAACCCCATTGTCGGTTTAGGCCCCATATCTGCAAGTGTTAAAGGTATAATAATTAAAAACAAAAATAATAAAATTAGATTTTTTTTTAATTCCATGTGTTATTACTTAATTTTGGAGTTTAAAAATATTTTGAAAAAATTAACCAAAAGTAAATGCGTTGAAACTGAAACCTTTCTCAACTTCCAATCTAAGAGTTTTTCTATCGTATTCTCCGTTGTAAATATTGTACAACCTTGGTTCATCAATACTAACAACACTTTCGCCATCTACAATTTTTACATCATCTCCTTGAGAAGATTGATTCAAAAAATCATTGTCAACTAAAACTTTCATTATTGAAGATTCTTTGCTGGTGGCAACAATATTTACTGACTTTGAAACATAATTTATGACTATTGCGCCATCAGACATTGCCTCAAGATTATCCGAATTTGATTTCCATGTTCCTTCAACATATATTTTGTCATACTCAAGATTTTCAGGTAAATTATATTTTATTTCTTTGTCTGGTTGTAATCCTTCTTCGTTTCCAATATTTTGATTTCTGCGCAAAGCATAATCATACCCGACATAAAGTTCTGGAGTATTTCTTGTTGTGGGTGTTTCTTCTGTTATGTTGACAAGCTCTTCATCTACTTTTGCACCGGTCTCTGAAAGTAGTTTTTGGATTTCCATTTCGGTCTCATTATAACCCCCTTCGCCTATGTGGTCATATCTTATGTATCCATCTTTATCTATGAGATATTTTCGTGGCCAATATCTATTATTGTATGCATTCCATGTTCCTCTGTCGTTGTCCTGTGCAACAGGATACTTTATGTCGTACTTCTCTATTGCTGTTTTTACATTTTCCGTCTTATATTCAAAGAGGAACTCTGGAGTGTGAACGCCTACTATTACGAGTCCCTCATCATGATACTTGTCATACCATGCATTTATGTAAGGCAATGTTCTCTTGCAGTTTACACAACTATATGTCCAAAAGTCAATTAAAACAACTTTGCCTTGAAGGTCGACCATCTTGAGTGGCTCTGAGTTAATCCAGTTATATATACCGCTAAAATCAGGGGCAAATTCATAAAGTCCTTCTTTGGCTGGATTTCTTATTCTCTCTTTTGGTATCTCATTATTTTCCATTGATTTGTTATTTTCTATTTTAATATCATCCTTACTGTTAATCATAGCATTCTGATTATTGCTCGTACTTTCAATAATTTTTGAAGGAGGTGATTTCTGCAATTCAAGATACACAATCGCTCCAATTATCAAAATTAATACTATTGCAAGTTTTGTATATCTTACATAATCTGGTTTCATATTATCAACCCCGCTGGTGCAAAAATGTTTGATACAATTGTCAAATTGTTTGTAAAAACAAGTATTCCAAGAATAATCAACAATATCCCTACAACATAATTGAAGTATTTGAGAAATACTTTTGATTTATTTAATACTTTTATTGCTTGGTTTGTAAACAATCCAACTATTAAAAAGGGAAGTCCTAGGCCAAGACCGTATAATGTCAATAAACCAAATGCAATTCCTGGTTTTGTTACCGCTAATGCTAAAACACTTCCTAATAGTGCGCCAACACAAGGGCTCCACCCAACAGCAAATGATGCTCCAAAAAGAAAAGATGTAGAATAAGTTCCTGCTTTTCCTTTAATATCAATTTTGTGTTCCTGCATAAGGAATGGAATTTGTATTAATCCTAAAATGTGAAGGGCGAACGTAATAATTATTACTCCTCCTATTCTTGAAAGCCATGTCTGAATCTCATATGATGCTCCCTGAAGAAATGTGTTTAGTAAAACTCCCATCAATGCAAATATTATGGAAAAACCCAAAACAAAAAATAAACTATTTAGAAACGTATCTTTTCTTGAGGGTTTTTCTTTGCTTGTTGTTCCTGAAAGGAATGCGATAAACCCTGGTATGTTTGGTAGAATGCAGGGACTTAAAAAAGAGAGTATTCCTGCAACGAATGCTAATATTAAAGTTGGTTCCACCATTTTTTCACCTATAGTTATCACTAATTTTGTGCTTTAATTAAAAAATTTTAATCCCAAGTTATCTTAAGCAATACACCAAATGCAATTGCCTGAAGCAAACTCAGTATAAAGACATGAATTTCAACCGCTGAAACATAATAATTCATCATTGTTACAAAATAGTATAATGAAACTAAATTTTGAACAAGGAAAACTGCGGCAAATAGGATTAATCCTAAAAGTAATTTTGATTTCATTTGTTTCAGATTCTTGAAATATACAACTAGCAACATTGTGAGCAGTATTACTGAAATTGCTGTGAGTATTGTTGTTGCGTTCATAATCAATGTCATTCTTTAAACCTCTAATTTTGTTTTATTTAACTACTTTTTCCCAGATTTTACCCAAATCTCACCCAAAAGATGATAGTTTTCTTCCATTTCAGGGGAAAGATAGTATAAAGCGCCATACTTTCCTTTTTTTATTATCCTAATAATATTATTTTCTTCTAAGACTCTTAAGTGATATTGAATTGTTTTGTAATCCATTTTAAGATGATTTGCAAGTTTGTTCATATTCATAGGAGTTTTTTTCAGAGTCTGAATAATTTTTGCTCTGGTTTCTCCTCCTCTCGTGCCTGCAATAAGATATGTTATAAGATATTTCATGCTCATAGAATTTATTTAGTTATGAGTATTAATAAATGTTATTGAGAAAAACTCATTCAAAGACACAATATAAAACTATTTAATTAAAGCAGATAATTCACTTCTTATTTCAAATATTTTAGCAGAATTTAAGTCAACAAGTTTAGTTTTACATTCCAAAACAAATTCAGATATTTTCTTTTCACTTTGAAGTTCGATATTTTTCAAATAGTATTGATTTGCAATTCTATCATCTTTTAAATTTCTTAAAAATTTGACTTGATTTTCTTCAAAATCAAATAGACTCATTAATTCTATTGTGCATTCGTGAATTTCACTTTTTATTCCACATTTCATAAGAATAGAATAAAGTGCGTTGTAACAAGCGTAATAACTGAGAATTAATTTCCATTTTCCTTTTGTAAGAAATACATTTTTCAAAGTTTCATCTGCTTCATTCATGTAAGATTCGCTTAGATGTGGCTTTATTTCTATTATACTTATTCCTTCTTTCTTTTTTAGACACCACAAAATCTTTTCTTTTTTCATTTTTGAATAAATCTATTATTTCTTCTGTCTTTCCAAGTAATACATGATTGTTTTTCATTTCAATTAGCAAAGGCTCTTCTTGTCCTAACATTTCTTCGAAACTTTCGAGTGTGAAATAATGCTCATTTATGTCTACAAAATATTTGTTTTTTATTTTTCTAATTTCTGATTTGTTTCCATTTATTATTACTATATCCAGATCTGATTCTTTTTTATTTGTTCCGGATGCATATGAGCCAAAAACTATTATTGATTGAGCATTAATAAGAAGTTCGTCAAGAATTACAGATAGCTTCAGATTTTTTTCGTAGAATATCAGAGATTTATGGTTTTCTAGGATTTTAAGAATTATTGTAGACGTAGATTTTTTTAAATCAAAGTAAAACAGTTTATTCTTTCCAAGCAACTTAAATTCTATAAGTCCAAATTTAGAAAGTTCATTTAAATTTCTTGAAATAGTTTGTTGAGGAATATTTGTTTTTTTAGATAATTCAGAAGCAGATATTTTTGCAGAATACTCTGAAAGGAACGGCATCAATAAATTTACGCATTTTTGAGTAATGTTACTTATTTTTGAGTACATAATATTGAAATGGAATTTAAATAGATATAAATGTTTTGGTTTTAGGAGCTTTAAAATAATTGGTTGCTGCATTGTATACTTAGCATTGCAAGACGCTGTAATAATTGCAAAAGAAATATTTTCTTACTTAGGATAATAAGAAATAAAGAAAAAGTTGAGGAAAAGCTCCTCTTAAGCATTATTTAGTTTGCCGTTCTTAACTTATTGTTCTTTCACTGCTGCTTGAGCTGCTGCTAAACGTGCAATCGGCACTCTGAACGGACTGCAACTAACGTAGTTTAATCCTGTTCTATGACAGAACTCAACGCTACTTGGCTCTCCGCCGTGTTCTCCGCAGATTCCTAATTTAATCTTTGGATTTGTTGCTTGTCCTTTCTTAACAGCCATTTCAACAAGTTGTCCGACACCAGTCTGGTCTAGTACCTGGAAAGGATCCTTTTCTAAAAGACCTTTTGAAACATATTCAGGTACGAACTTACCAACATCATCCCTTGAAAAGCCCAAAGTCATTTGTGTTAAGTCATTTGTTCCAAAACTGAAGAATTCTGCCTCCTTAGCAACTTCATCTGCTGTTAATGCTGCTCTTGGTACTTCAATCATTGTTCCAACCATGTATTTAACATTGTCGTTTCCTGCTAACACCTTCTTTGCTACACCAACGATGATATCTCTTTGGTTTGCAAATTCTTTAACGTTTCCAATAAGTGGAACCATTACTTCAGGATGTACTTCAATTCCTTCAGATGCTGCTTCTTTAGCTGCTTCAAAGATTGCTTCACTTTGCATCTCAGTTATTTCAGGATATGTTACTCCTAGTCTGCATCCTCTGTGTCCAAGCATAGGATTAACTTCGTGTAACGAATCTATTTTTTGTTTCAAATCTTCTACAGATACACCTAATTCTTTTGAAATTTCCTTGATGTCTGCTTCTTCTCTTGGTAAGAACTCGTGCAATGGTGGGTCTAGCAATCTTATCGTGATTGGTTTTCCTGCCATTATTTTGAATAAGTCATAGAAATCTTTTTTTTGGAATGGCTTTATTTTTGCAAGTGCTTTTTTTCTTCCAGCAATATCATTCGACATAATCATTTCTCTAACTGCTTTGATTCTTTCACCTTCAAAGAACATGTGTTCTGTTCTACAAAGACCGATTCCTTCTGCTCCGAACTTAATTGCTTGCTCTGCATCTCTTGGAGTTTCTGCATTTGTTCTAACACCCATGGTTCGATACTTGTCAGCTAATGTCATTAATGTTCCGAAATTTCCTGAAAGTTCAGGGTCTGACGTTGGTATTTTACCTCCAAAGACTTCTCCACTTGAACCATCAAGAGTTATGTAATCTCCTTCTAAAAATGTTTCTCCTCCAAGTTCAAGTGTTTTTTTGCTTTCTGAGATTTTTGCTTCGCCAAGTCCTGATACACAACACTTACCCATACCTCTTGCAACAACTGCTGCGTGCGAAGTCATTCCACCTTTTGCAGTTAAGATTCCTGCTGCGGCATCCATACCAATTAAGTCTTCTGGTGATGTATCATTTCTAACTAATACAACTACATCTCCTGATTCTTTCATTTTAACAGCAGACTCATTGTCAAAAGCAATTTTTCCAACAGCTCCGCCAGGTGATGCTGGAAGTCCTTTTCCAAGTGCTGTGTGTTTTTGCTTTGCTACGGGATCAAGTTGTTTATGCAATAATTGGTCAAGTTGATTTGGGTCAACTCTCAGTACTGCTGTCTTTTCATCAATAAGACCTTCATCAAGCATTTCAACTGCCATTCTAACTGCAGCTGCAGCTGTTCTCTTTCCATTTCTCGTTTGAAGAATGAAAAGTTTTTTATCTTGAATGGTAAATTCCATATCCTGCATGTCTTTGTAGTGGGCTTCTAGTTTTTTATATATTGCAACTAGTTCTTCGTATGCTTTAGGCATTACTTTTTCAAGTTGTGTGATTTGTTGAGGAGTTCTTATTCCTGCAACTACGTCTTCTCCTTGCGCATTCATTAAGTATTCACCATAGAAAACATTTTCTCCGGTTGATGGATCTCTTGTAAAACATACACCAGTTCCTGATGTTTCTCCCATGTTTCCATAGACCATTGCCTGAATATTAACTGCAGTTCCCTTCAGACCTACAATATCATTTAGTCTTCTGTAGTGAATTGCTCTGTCATTATTCCATGAACCAAAGACCGCTTCAACACTCATTAACAACTGTTTTTTTGCATCTGTTGGAAATTCTTTTCCTGCTTTTTCTTTTACAACTGCTTTATATTTTTCCACTACTTCTTTTAGGTCATCAGCATCCAATTCGGTGTCAAATTTTACGCCTTTTGTTTGTTTTGCTTTATCAAGAATTGATTCGAAATTGTGATGATCTACACCCATAACTACATCTCCAAACATGTTGATGAATCTTCTGTATGAATCCCATGCAAACCTTGCATTACCTGATTTCTTTGCAAGTCCCTCTGTAACTTCATCATTCATACCCATATTTAGAACTGTATCCATCATACCAGGCATGCTGACTGCAGCGCCACTTCTTGCTGAGATTAATAGAGGATTTTGTGCGTCTCCAAGTTTTGCACCCATGAATTTCTCTAGTTTTGCAATGTTTTCATCTATTTCATTTATTGCTGCTGCAGGTATTTTTTTACCTTCTTCATAATATTCTGCACATGTTTCTGTAGTTATTGTAAATCCTGCAGGCACTGGAACTCCTAGCGAAGCCATTTCTGCCAAGTTAGCACCTTTTCCGCCAAGAAGTTGTTTCATTTCTTTTTTGCCTTCAGTCTCTTTTCCACCGAAGAAATATACATGTTTATTCATTTCTTATTCCCCTCCAATTTTGGTTTAATTAGAATGACTTTTCGGACTTTTTGGGGTTTTAAAAACGTTTTGGTTCCTAGAATTTCGTTATTTTGAGGTTAACTTTTTCTAGGTTTACAGAATACCTGTCTTCAAAATTTGTTTTTTTAGGAATATTTTCTGGTAAGTCAACATAATTTTTGACAATATACATATTTACTCCCTTATTTCCAAATAATTCTTCTTTTATTTCGAGGATATTATCCATTACATTTGAATTTGAACCTATTAAATAAACATTTTTTTCTGATAAATTGACAGGTCTCCAAAGGGATGTTCCGTTAGAGAAATCTTGTTCAATTCGATATACTGCAACAGATGTTTTTTGGTCTTTTGAACCTAGAACTGCATAAAGATTTGCTGATACATCACGTTCATCAGCCCAGTTCCTTAGATAGTTATTCATAGTAGTATCTGTATTGACTCTTTCAAGAGGAATTCTCTGAGGAATGCGTAACTTGTCAACATCAAAAAATGCTGTTAAATTAAGCTCTAGTGGACATCTGCGTTCAACCTCTATTGTTGGTTTTTCCCATGTTTCAGGCATGCACACAGTATTGTGCTCGTAGATGTGTCGTTTTTGTTTATCTAGAAATGTTAATACATCCTCGATACCGAATGTGTGAAAGTTTTCTATTGTTAAGAATTTGTTATAATAGACATCAAAAATTTGTTCATTCGTTTTCTTGAAGAAATCGGGATTGTCATCAGAAAAACGCCGTATAGCCCTGTCTCTGTATAACCCCCCCAACTCTCTTTCGTTTAGGGCTTTTAAATTCACAGTTCATATAATTTTGGGAAAACATATATATAAATGTTTTGATATGAATAATAAATTCAAAATTAATATTTAATATTCCTTATTTTTTTGGCTAATTTGGCTAATTTTGTATCCTCAGCCCTTCCTGCGTCATGTGACGATAGATATCCTGGATATTTCTCAAAGAATGTTACTTTTTTTGATTCTATTGGCTTCCATTCATCTAAATTTTCAGTTCCATGCATGGGGAATAGTTTTGAGTGAACATGATCTACCCCAAAACCTTCAAAAAACATTCCTGTTCTGCTAACATCATCAAATACAGCATCAAGTTTCTTTGCAACTTTCTTTGTTGCAATAATTAGATCTTTGAGAACTTCGTCAGGCAAATCAAAAGAATAACTTGGATAGTGTTTTTTTGGTATAACTACAGAAAAACCCTCCGTGTTTGGAAATATTGAAAGAAAAGCTAAGTGTTTATCATCTTCCCATATTTTATGACATGGAAGTTCACCTTTTACAATCTTGCAAAATATACAATCAGTCATAACAATCACCCTTTTTTAAAAGGAAGAGGTGCGTTTTAATAAATTTTACGTAAGTTGACAAAAATTATTCGAATGATATGTAAAAAGTCATTTTAAAAAACAAGTTAAAAAATGTTTTATGATAAAATTAAATAAAATAATTTCGTATTTTTTAATAATATTTATTTCTGTTTCTTGTGTTAATGCTCTCAATGAAACAACGCAAAAAAATGCTGATGTTGAAGTTGAAATAATTTTTTCAGATGTTATCAATTCATCAGAAGAATATTCTGAATTTCTTCTTATAAGGAATAATGATGATACAATAGGTGTTGATGATTCTTTATATATCAATGTTTCATATAATTTGACTTTTAATAATTCATTAATTCTAAATTTTTCAACAATAAAAAAAATTAATTATTATACTAAGTCTGGAATGGGTTTAATTAATATTTCAGAAAATGGAACTTATTATTTTTGTGCATACATCTATGGTTTGAATTATAATGATACTAATTTAGAAAATAATTATGAGTGTAAGGAAATTATTGTTGTCGGCGAAAATTATACATATAATTCAGCAACTAACCATACAACATACAATGTTTCAACAAATAATACTAATAACAATTCATTAAACATATCAGAAAATAACGAAACAAATATTATTGATGATTGCAATTTCTCTATAAATATTAAAATAAAAAATAAATTACTCGAACTCGGAGAAAAACAGGAGTTTACAATACTTGCAGACAATATTTCTAAAACAAAATACAATCATATTGTTGAATATTGGGTGGAAGACCTCTTCGAAAACATAATTAAAAATAAAATAAATACAACTAGTACTTCAGTAAAATCATTTACTCCGAGTTTTGAAGAGGAAGAAAAGACATTTTTAATCAAGGCAAAGGTTCATGAATGCAATCTGGAAACATATGAACTATTTTCAGTAAAATCAAACAATGAGCAAGAAGAAAAAGAAACAGAATTAAAAATTATTTATCCACAAAAAGTTAATTATGAAGACATTTTTCTTGTTGAGCTTGAGGGTTTTAAGGCTAATACCAGAAAAACACTAATTTCAATCTGGGTCGAAGATGAAAATAAAAAAATATCTGAAATAACAAAAGTCTATGTTTTACAGAAATATAAGAAATTTCACTTCAAAGTTCCAGTTGTTTTCAAGGAAACGAAAATTGAAAATAAAGAATATTTACTTATTATAGATGGACTCAATATTAGAAAAGAAGAATTAATCGAAATAGAATATAGCAAAGAGACAGAAACAATAGAGAATAATGATGAAAATAAAATTATTTCAAACAACGATATTGAAAGCTTTTATACTCGAAAAAAGAATTTTGAACCAGAAATAACTATTTATGCAACAACAAAAAATTTTGAAACTAATTTATTTCTTCATATTTATAGTTCAATTAGTTCAAAAAATATATCTGTAAACAATAAAACGGTTGAAGCCAAAATTAATATAAGTTGTCCTAATGAAATATTGATTGCAGAACTCTGGAAAAATAATGATTTGATTGATACAAAAATTCTTAAAATAAATCTGAAGCATAGTGAAAATACACAATGCACAGAAATTGATACTGTTACCAAATCAAATATTGAACAATTAATTGAAAAAAATGATTTAAGTAAAAATTTAACCACCAATCAAATAACCGGCAACGTATTGCTGTCTGATTCACAAAAACCTGACTATTCAACTTTCATTTTCTTTGTAGGAGCCATAATCGCGTCTACTTTGATATTCAGAAATGATTTGATAAAACTAATCACAAAAAAAACAAACCTTTTTAAGTAAATATTCAATCTTCTTGCTTATGGATAAAACAGAAATAAAAGAATTCATGGATAAAGGCTACTTGCACGTTCTCGTGGCTTTTGAAATAATTGGAAATCCTAAAGAGCACGTTGATAAGGCAATTAAATTAGTTATTCAAAATATTAAAGAAAACAGTGATATAAAATTCATTAAAGAGGACTTTGGGGATGCTGAAGAAACAAAAGATAAATTATGGGGAGCCTTCTGCGAGGCAGAAATGCTTGTTCCAAATGTGCACACCCTTACATGGATGACTTTTAGTTTCGCACCAGCATCAGTAGAAGTACTAGAACCTGCTAAAATATCTCTTACAGATAAACAATTAACAGATGTATATGGAGATCTTTTGTCAATGCTACATGATACAAATACAAAATTCATTCAAACTGACAATGTTAATAGAGCACTTATACAGAATATTAACGCCGTTGTAAGAAATGCAATTCTTATATCTTTGATTGATACTAAAAAAACGACAAAAGAAATAGGAATTTTAATAGGAATACCTGAAAAGGACCTTCAACTATACCTTGATGCAATGATTAAAGAAGGCAAGCTTGAAAAAGACGCAGATACATACAGACGCTTAAAATAATTATTCTATTGAAAAGATTTAAAAACAACTTATTCTAATCTAATTGTATGGTTGAATGGAAAAAGGTTGAAGCTGCACTTTTTGCCTCTGGAAAATACATGTCTGAAGACCAGTTAGCAGAAATGTCAGGTCTTTCGAAAAAGAAGGTGAATGAAGCTTTGAATGAGATAAAGAAGCATTACGATAAATCTGATACAAGTCTTGGTCTATTCAATGAAGGAGATGAATGGAAACTTAACGTCAAAGAAGAATACAATTCTGTTGTTAGAAATGTCATATCTGAAGCAGAAATGCCAAAACACATCATGGAGACTCTTGCAATAATCGCATATAAAAGTCCTGTTTTGCAGAGTGAAATCAAAAAGATGAGAGGAATTGCTTCTTACGACCACATAAAAATACTTATGGATAAGGGTTTTATTACAAGAGAAAAATATGGAAGAAGCTTTAAAATAAAAATTACTGACAAATTTAACGAGTATTTTGATTTGGACGACGAAAAACTTGCAGAAATGTTTAAAGACATAAAAAAACCAGATCCTGAAAAAATTGGAAATCTAGAAGTTTATAATTCAAAAGAAGAAAATAATGGTGATGATTTGTTTGACCAGCAGATTCTTGACAGAATGAAAAAAATTGAAACCAGTGCCGAAGACAATGAAAATAATCATAAATTCTTAAATGAAATGGAAGAAAAAATACGAAGTGCTAAGGGAAGAATAGATGAAGCTGAAGAGGAAATGTCTCAATACAGAAGAACAGAATCCAAAAACGGCGAAGAGTCAAACAGTACACAGAACCCTGATGAAGAAAGAAAACCTGTTGATAAAAAAAACATTTTTGGCGACCAGCATGATGAATATGAAGAAAATGATGCGGATGATTCAGAAGAAGAAAGTGATGATGAAACAGATATTGAAAAAACATCAGACAAAACCAGGATAGATAAACGCAGTACCCAGACCACAGATATGCAGAATGCCGATGAGCCTGAGAGCGAATCAGATAAAATTCTAAGAAAAGTAAGCAAAGAAGTTAAAGACTTAACAGAAAAGACTGACGAGTAATTATTCTCAAAATTTTTTATTAATCTATCCATATATTTTTACATTAGCTTCATCAGTGTAATAGTCGACGTTCCCGTGCAAGGTTCTTATACAACAAGCAGTACTCTGAGGATTTGGAACGTGTCTTGGACTGTATAAATCTGGTATTTCACTTACACACCACGTGGCATCTGCAGGATTGTTGTAAACATCAGCCATCCATGAATTCCATTCAAATTCAAAATCATTAGAGCAATCACCATCATCACATTGAGGAGAATATACGCACTGCCATTTACCGCCAATAAACTCACCATGATATTCTTGAGGACAACATACACCGGGATCTCCTGGCGAGTTTGGCGCTCCCGGATTAGAAACATTATCTTTAGGACCATAACTACAATAGTAATAATCTCCATCCTGACCAAGACAACTAGCATTATAATTTATGTTGATTGTAGATGCATCTGGATGAGTATAACTTACA
>Ga0114931_10003323_pt1 | contig 20396 bp, 14 predicted proteins | sample 2SBtaG_FD_89579 | JGI IMG/M metagenome (GOLD analysis project Ga0114931, IMG submission 89579) | Deep subsurface microbial communities from Kolumbo volcano to uncover new lineages of life (NeLLi) - 2SBTROV14_V59a metaG | ecosystem: Environmental > Aquatic > Marine > Volcanic | place: Kolumbo...
TCTCCTTTATCCTGTCAAACCGCGCCATGATTGTCTACCCCTGCATTTGCGACGCCCATTTTTATACAGACCTCGCAAACCCTTGCTACCATTGAGCTTCAAGATTCATGCTTCAGGGCTGGTTGTTTCCCGATTTCTCACATGATCGACAGCTCACGGTCGTAAAAATGGCGGGACATCCCCGCGCCGATTCCAGTGGCCGTCGCTCCGGACGGGCCGTGGATCGTTCGCCGCGTCCGGAAAATTACGCGGCGTGCGTTTTCTCTCCGCCTCGTTTCGGTGGTCCGGATCGAGGCGGTTTCGTGTCCTGTGCAAGCGAGTTGGATAGGCGCCCTTTGCTGATCGCGTCCTACCGGTGAATCGTGTCGCATGCGGCGCAATGCCCTGCGGTTAATGCGCCCTATCGGGGTCGTCGCGGAATTGAGACAATCGGATACCGGCAGCCGGGGAAATTCATGCACACGCCGACCATTCGAAGCCAACCGAGCGACGTCTATAGCGTTTCGCGCCTGAATACCGAGGTGCGTGCGTTGATCGAGGCGGAGGTGCCGCCGTTGTGGGTCGAGGGCGAGCTTTCGAATGTGGCACGGCCGCGTTCGGGGCATCTGTATTTCTCGCTCAAGGACGCGCGCTGCCAGGTGCGTTGCGCGATGTTCCGGCGCGCCAACCAGCGCCTGGAATTTGCGCCCGAAGATGGCCAGCAGGTGCTGGCCTATGCGCGGCCGGGGCTCTATGCGGAGCGTGGCGAGTTTCAACTGGTGGTCGAGTACCTGGAAGAGGCCGGCGCCGGGGCCTTGCGCCGGGCGTTCGAGGCGCTCAAGGCCAAGCTCGCGGCGGAGGGGCTGTTCGACGTCGAGGCGAAACGCCCGCTGCCGGATTTGCCGAATTGCATCGGGATCATCAGTTCGGCGACCGGCGCGGCGCTGCGCGACATTCTGAGCGTAACGCGGCGACGGTGCCCTTACATTCCGGTGGTGATCTATCCGGTTCCGGTGCAGGGTGAGGCGGCGGCTCCGGCGATCGCCCGGATGCTGGATCTGGCCGGGGCGCGCGCCGAGTGCGACGTCTTGATCCTGGCGCGCGGCGGCGGATCGCTGGAAAATCTGTGGGCCTTCAATGAAGAGACGGTGGCACGCGCCCTGCGCCGCTGTCCGATACCGGTGGTTGCCGGCGTCGGGCACGAGGTCGACTTCACGATCGCCGATTTCGCGGCCGATCGGCGCGCCGCGACGCCCTCGGCGGCGGCCGAGCTGGTCACGCCCGACGCCAGTCACTGGGTCGACCGGCGACGCTCGCTCGCGACTCGTCTGACGGCGGTCGCTGTGCGCCGGGTTGCGCAGCAGCGCCAACAACTCGCATGGCTGGTTGGTCGACTGGCGCACCCGCGGCGGCGTTTGGGGGATCTCGCGCAGCGTCTCGATCATCTCAATGCGCGCTTGGCGAGCGTCGCGCGGGCGTCGGTCGCGGGTGCCGGCACCCGGCTCTCGGGCGCGCTGCGGCGCCTGGACCGCCAGGATCCGGCGGCGCGCGTGGCGGCCTGCGGGGCGCGTCGCGCGAGTTTGCAACAGCGCCTCGACGCGGCGGCGGCGGCCGCGCTCGCCGGCGCACAGGGGCGCTGGAACGCGCTCGCGCGGGCGCTCGACGCGGTCGGGCCACGCGCCACCCTGGAACGAGGCTATGCGATCGTAACTCGTGCCGGCGACGGTCGCGTGTTGCGCCATGCTCGCGCGGTCGCGCACGGCGAGCGCGTCGACGCGCAGCTCGCGGCAGGTCGATTGCACTGCGTCGTGGAGTCGACGAGCGGCGACTGAGGCTGTTTTCCAAGGGGTGGCCGACCCGCGGGGTGGGCGGCCAACGGCCGCCGCCAAGCTGCTAGAATTGGCGACGCAATGGCCGATTGGCCAGTGGTGAAGGGTGCCGGCAGTCGTGCCCACCGTCGGCAAGGGGGTCGAAACTGATGAGCGGGATCACGCCTTACTTGAAACTGATGGTCGACAAGGGGGGCTCCGATCTGTTCCTCAGCGTGGGTGCGCGACCGCAGATGAAGATCGAGGGGAAGGCGGTGCCGATCGGGCAGACGCCCCTCGATCCGACCACCATCGGCGCGCTTGCCGCCTCGATCATGGACACCAAGCAACAGCAACAGTTCGAGGCCACGCTGGAACTCAATACCGGCTTTTCGGCCAACGGGATCGGCCGATTCCGCGCCAATCTGTACCACCAGCGTGGCCAGATCGCGATCGTGCTGCGCCACATCAAACAGTCCATTCCGTCGATCGAAGCGCTGGGACTTCCCGCGGTACTTGCCGAATTGGTACTCAAGCAGCGTGGCTTGCTGTTGGTCGTCGGCGCGACCGGTTCGGGGAAATCAACGACCCTCGCGGCGATGCTCGATTACCGCAACGAGAACTGTGGCGGCCACATTCTGACGATCGAGGATCCGATCGAGTTTCTTCACCAGCACAAACGCTCGGTGGTCGATCAGCGCGAGGTCGGTATCGACACGCTTTCCTACGGTGAGGCGCTCAAGAACGCGCTCCGCGAATCACCGGACGTGATCATGATCGGCGAGGTGCGCGATGCCGAAACCATGCAGCATGCGCTGCACTTTTCCGAAACCGGCCACCTGTGCCTCGCGACGCTGCACGCAAGCAACGCGAACCAGGCGCTGGAGCGGGTGGTCAACTTCTTTCCCGAGGACACGCGCGATCACGCGTTGCAGGATCTGGCGCTCCATTTGCAGGCGATCGTCTCGCAGCGGTTGGTGCGGGGGCTGGATGCCAAGCGGGTCGCGGCGGTGGAGGTTTTGATCAATTCACCGACGATTGCGGATTACATCGAAAACGGCCGGATTGGTGACCTCAAGGACTTCATGGAAAAACAAACGGTCGAGGGGATCCAGACATTCGACCAGAGCCTGTACGCCCTGTACGAGGCGAATCAAATCGATGCCAAGGAGGCGGTACGCAACGCCGACTCCCAGCACAACGTGCGCATGCGTATCGAGTTCGCGCACCCCGGCACCTTCGCCAACGCCGAGGCGCCGGATCTATCGATCGGCGAGTCCTGAATCCGTCGCGAGCGGTTCGCGGGCCCGGCGTCACGCCGTGGCGTCGGGCTTGGCGCCTCACTCGGTGAAGCGTGCCTCCTGAGTACTTTGCGCTTCACTCAATACGCGCTCGTCAAACGCCGGATCGAGTTTTCGGGAGCGCTCGTAGAAGCGCCGTTTGATCTCGTTGACCGATTGTCCACAGGGACCGGCGGGCAAATCGTCGTCACCCTGAGGGGGCAGCGGGCTGCCGTCGTAGGTGTTGTAGAGGACGATGCGAAATTCCTCCGCCTCGTTTTCGGTCCGCGCTTCATCGAAAGCCGCGAATGCGTCGAGCAAGGCACCGCGATCGCGCAGCAAATCGCGCACCGAGCCGCTGACGCGCTCGGTTTGATGAAGGAAATGGTAGATCACCTCGATTACCGCGTGCTCGTCGCGGCTATAGCGGTCGGCGGGTCCGATATAGAGGTTGGCATCCATGTCGAGGACATAGGGACTATCCTCGAAGCGACCTTCGAAAGTGCGACTGACGAAACTGAGTCCGCCGAGCAATTTCTCCTCGGCCGGGGGACGTTGGTTGAGAGATGCCATTCAGGGTGCCAATTCAGCCACGCTCGACGATTATCCTAGAATCCTCGGATGACCGCTACATTCCGACAGTAACCGGCTGATATGAATGCCTTTGATGTCGATCGATGTCTTCACCCGCCCGGTGAATCACGCTACGGGGCGAATGGTACGTTTGCGGCGGCCCGGGGCGGCGTTACAACGCTTTGAATAGAAAGACTATTCCGCAGCGTTGTGCCTTGCCCTGCACCACCGCAAACGCACACTTCACCCCGTCCAACCGAGGATTCTAGGATTATGCTAGCACGCCACGCACGGCAGTTGCTTTCAATCGCGGATCATACAAAATAATCGCTCTCGACGATCGGCGCGCGGTTGCGATTCGATTTCACCGTAGCGCCCGTCGATTTCTCTGCGCAGAGGGTAGGCCATTGACAAACCAGGGTTCGGCGGTCGGGTTTCGCTCCCACCGCGCATCGCGTCCCGCGACCCGACTTGTTCGGGGTCCGGTCGCGCGCGCCGTTCACGCCCGCGCGCCTACCGCAACGCCGCAAGCGGAGGCCCGAGCCGCGGAGCGAGCGCGCCGCGGTTGCGCCCTGCCCCGTTTCCGAATACGGTTTCCAGGCATTCTTCGTCAGTCCAGATGAACAGCAGCAAGCCTCTCATTCTACGCCTCGATGTCACCGGCCGGCCGCAGCGCTGGATCCCGTGGCGCACCGCCGTGATACTCGACTCGCGCGCCATGATCGCGTGGAGCGCGGGCGACACGACGCTGACCGTGTACGGGGGGATCAGCCGCGTCTCGCAGCGCCGATCGCAGGTCACCGTCAGTTCGATCATCGCGGTCAAAGGCCATGCCAAATATGGGTTGCGCGGTGAACTGGTGCCGCCGCTTTCAAATCGTGAATTATTTCAACGCGACGCGCACCTGTGCATGTATTGCGGCCGGCAGTATCCGGCCGCCGCCCTCACCCGCGACCACTTGCGGCCGTTGTCCCGTGGTGGCCGCGACACTTGGAGCAACGTCGTCAGCGCGTGCCGATCGTGCAATCACAGCAAAGGCGCGCGGACTCCGGAAGAAGCCGGAATGACGCTGCTCGCGGTACCTTACGTACCCAACCGCGCGGAGTACCTGGTGTTATCCAACCGCCATATCCTGGCCGATCAAATGGCGTTTCTGAGTCGCCGCTTCGGACGCGCGTCGCGCCTGCTGGACGCGGAGAGCCCGCTGGAGCGTGCTGGTCTCACGCGATGATCCTTGCCTGAATCCGTGACGACGGGTCGATCCCTGGAAGCGCAGGGTGACTCGCGCCACGACACAAGGGTTGTCGGGAAGACGACACGACCGATGCGGTTCGGGGCCCATCGATTCTTTTCAACGGGTACCCGCCCTTCGCGACTTTGCCCGAACGATTCTTCGTCCGGATTGCTAGCGCAGGTTTTGCTTGAAGGTTTCAATCTTGGCGCGCGAGCGTAGCGCCAAGCTCAGTGCGGAAAAGGCACCGCCGCCATGCTGCGCGCTGAGTGTACGCCGTGCCGTCTTGGCGGCTTCGTTTTGCGGGATCTCACCCTCGGTCACGCCACGCAAGGCCACGATCACGACGTCGCCGTTGCCGAGTTGCAACGCGTCGAAACGCGGCGTGTCGCCGCTCGGCCGCGCCATCTTGAACACCGTGTCGATCACGTCATTCTCGCCCTTGGCCGCGGATCGCGTCGTGCTTCGTTCCGCCGTCCACGAGAGGGCCGCGTTCGCCGCTACCTGCGCCGCCGGCTCGCCGGTTCGGAGTCGATCAAGCAAGGCGGCGGCGGCTTTCGCCGCGGCCTTGCCGGCGGCTTCGGCGGCCAGTTCAGAACGGATTTCGGCGCTCACCTCGGCCAGCGGGCGACGTGCCGCGGCGCGATGCTCAAGGACGCGCACCACCACCACCCGTCCGTCATCGACGTCGATTGCCTCGCTATTATTACCACCACTCAGCACATCGGCGCTGAACGCCGCTTCGAGGACCTTGGGGTTTTTGGCGATCCCCTCGCCGCCCTCGCCGTCGCGCGCGACGAACCCCGTCTCCTTGACCTGAAGGCCGACCGCGTCGGCCGCGGGTTCCAGCGACTCGGGGTTCTCGAAAGTCAGATTGGAAACTCGCTCGACGTCATCGAGGTAGATTTTTTCCGCACGCTGCGCTCGGGCGTCCTTGAGGAGTCGCGGCCGAACCTCGTCGAAGCTCGGCGCGTGGGTCTTATCAATGCCCGTGAGCTTGATCAGATGCCAGCCGAAGAGGGTGCGGATCGGCTCACTGACATCGCCGACCGACATCGAAAACGCAGCCTTCTCGAACGACGGCTCCATGATGCCGCGCTCGAAGTAGCCCAAGTCACCGCCCTTTTTTGCGCTGCCGGGATCCTCTGAATATTTACGCGCCAGATCGGCAAACTTGGCTCCCTGTTCGTATTCCCGGCGAATCGCATCGATACGCTTGCGCGCCGCCGCTACCGTCTTCGCATCCGCCCCATTGGCAACCTGGATCAGAATATGACTCGCCTTGCGGCGCTCAGGCGCCGAAAAATTGGCCTTTTGCGACTCGTATAGTGCGCGCAGATCCGCGTCCGACACCTCGATTCCCTGCGCGATCTTTGCACGGGAAACCTCCAGGTAGGCCAGGCGTACCTGCTCGGGCGATTGATAACCGGTCTTGTTTTGCTCGTAACGGGCACGTACCGCATCATCGCTGACCGCTTGCGGGTTCCGGTACTTCGCCGCGCTCACCACCAACTCCGCATAGCGGCGGGTCTCTTTGCTGAGTCGTGCGAGCCGATCGAGCTCATGCTGAGTAACGAAAGCCGACCAGGTCACGCCGTCGGCGACCTGCTCCAACAACAGGGAACGCTGATAGTCGCGCTCGAATCTGCCCGGGGAAAGGCCTTGGCCACTCAGGAACTGCCGATAATTGACCGGTGAGAACTTGCCATCCGCGAGAAACTGCTTTTGATGCTGGATTGCGTAGGCCAGTTGCGCATCGCCGATTCGCATTCCGGCGGCGCGCGCGGTCTGGAGGATTACCTCGTCGGTGACCAGCCGCCGCAGCGTCGCGTCACGCAAACGGGCGTCATCGATCAGCCTGCTCGCGTCCGTACCCAACAGCGACCGGAGCTGATTGCGCTGGCGCTGCAATGCCTGTTGAAATTCCGGCAGTTCGATTTCCACGCCGTTGACCTTGGCGACCCCGACCGACGAGGCGTTGCTGACGTAGTTGTGGACACCCCAGACCGCGAAGGGGATACTGATTAGTATCACGATGCCCCAGGCGATCCAGCCCTGGGCATGATCTCGAATCATTTGCAGCATGGGTTACGCTTTGTCTGTTACCGGCAGGCACAGTAGAGACGCAGGCCGGCGCCCGGCCAGCGAAACAGGTGGCGGAGTGGACGGGACTCGAACCCGCGACCCCCGGCGTGACAGGCCGGTATTCTAACCAACTGAACTACCACTCCAATTTCCGTGGTGGGTGCTGAGGGGTTCGAACCCCCGACCTTCGCCTTGTAAGGGCGACGCTCTCCCAACTGAGCTAAGCACCCGCAGGCAGCCGCTTAGTTTACGGCTTCCTTCAGCGCTTTTCCAGGTTTGAACGCAGGCAACTTCGAGGCGGCGATCGAAATCGCCTCGCCAGTACGCGGGTTACGTCCACTGCGAGCGGCGCGCTCGCGCACCGAGAAGGTGCCGAAGCCGACCAGCGCCACGCTGTCACCCCGCTTCAGGCTTCCGGTGATGACGTCGAGCATCGTATCGACCGCGCGGCTGGCGGTCGCCTTGGGCAGATCCGCCGCCTCGGCGACGGCATCGATTAATTGTGCTTTGTTCATACTATTCCCCGACTACTCCCTAATCCCGCTTGATCGTGAAAAATCGTCAACAACGCTGATTTCCTGTGCCGGCTCGGCGCCCGCGCGGCGCTTCAACCAAGGAATCCAGCGCCTCAGCGAACTGTGTGGATTCGCCCGTCGTGCGGGCGCCCGACGAGCGCGATGAGTAAACCAGCGCCCATGATGACTGTCAAGCGACCAACGCACGATCGCCGCGTATTTGTGGCCCCCGCACCCTCTAATGAGGCCGTAACGGCTTGGGGTTGGGCGACGCCGCCGCGACCGCCGGCTTTTCCTGGTCGGCGGCGGTCTCATCGATCTTGGAATCGGCGCATGGCCCGGGCATGCATTGCAGCGCGGCTTCGAGCACCTCGTCAATCCAGCGCACCGGTCGAATGTCCAGATGTGAACGAATATTGGCCGGCACCTCGCTCAGTTCACGCCGATTTTCCTCGGGGATGAGCACCGTCTTGATCCCGCCGCGCAGGGCCGCAAGGAGTTTTTCCTTGAGGCCGCCGATCGGCAGAATTTCGCCGCGCAGCGTGATTTCACCGGTCATCGCAACGTCCGCGCGCACCGGGATCCCGCACAGCGCCGAAACCAGCGCGGTGCACATCCCCACACCCGCGCTGGGACCGTCCTTGGGTGTCGCGCCTTCGGGGACGTGCACATGAACGTCGTTGTGCTGATGGAAATGCTCATCGATTCCAAGCGCCGCGGCGCGGCTGCGCACCACCGTCATCGCCGCCTGAATCGACTCCTGCATGACGTCGCCGAGATGGCCGGTATAGGTCGCCTTGCCCTTGCCTGGAACCACCGCCGCCTCGATGACCAATAGTTCACCACCAACCTCGGTCCAGGCGAGTCCGGTGACCTGCCCGATGCGGTCTTCCTCCTCGCGACGGCCGAAGCGAAAGCGCTTGACCCCTAGGTAACGCGATAACGTACGGGTGGTCACCAGGGTCGTGGCGTGGTCACGCTCCGCGACTTTCTCCCGAACCGCCTTGCGACAAATCTTGGCAATCTCGCGCTCGATATTGCGCACCCCGGCCTCACGGGTGTAGTAACGCACGATGTCGCGAATCGCATGTTCCGAGATTCGCAACTCGTCCGGTTTGAGGCCGTTATTCTTGAACTGCTTGGGCGCCAGGTAACGGGTCGCGATGTTGATTTTCTCGTTCTCCGTGTAGCCGGAGAGTCGAATCACCTCCATCCGATCGAGCAGCGGGGGCGGGATGTTGAGCGTGTTGGCGGTCGCCACGAACATCACGTTCGACAGATCGTAGTCCACCTCCAGGTAGTGATCATTGAAGGTGAAGTTTTGCTCCGGGTCGAGCACCTCGAGCAGCGCCGAAGATGGATCACCCCGGAAGTCCATCGACATCTTGTCAACTTCATCGAGCAGGAACAGCGGGTTACGTACCCCGGCCTTGCTGATGTTCTGAATGATCTTGCCCGGTAGGGCACCGATATAGGTGCGACGATGGCCGCGTATTTCGGCCTCGTCACGCACCCCACCGAGCGACATCCGCACGAATTTCCGGTTGGTGGCGCGCGCGATCGACTGACCGAGCGAGGTTTTTCCAACCCCGGGCGGACCGACCAGACACAGGATCGGGCCTTTCAGCTTGCGTACCCGGGTCTGCACCGCCAGGTATTCGAGGATCCGCTCCTTGACCTTTTCCAGACCGTAATGATCGGTGTCCAGCACCGCTTCGGCTTTGCCCAGATCGTGGCGGATCTTGGTGCGTTTGCGCCACGGCACGCTCACCAACCAATCGACGTAGTTGCGCACCACCGTCGCTTCGGCCGACATCGGCGACATCATCTTGAGCTTGTTCAGTTCAGCGGTAGCCTTACTCTTGGCCTCCTTGGGCATCCCGGCCGCCGCGATCTTGCGAGTCAGTTCTTCCACCTCGCTCGGGCCATCTTCCATGTCACCCAGCTCTTTCTGGATGGCCTTCATCTGCTCGTTGAGGTAATACTCGCGCTGACTCTTGTCCATCTGGCCCTTTACGCGACCGCGGATACGCTTTTCCACCTGCAACAGGTCGAGTTCTTCCTCGAGGCGCGCGGCGAGGTGCTCGAGCCGATCGCGCACGTTGCCGATTTCCAGGATCGCCTGTTTTTGCTCCAGCTTGACCGCGAGGTGTGCGGCGATGGTATCCGCCAGCCGCCCGGGATCGTCGAGACCGATAAGCGAGGCGAGGATCTCAGGGGGCACCTTCTTGTTCAGTTTCACGTATTGCTCGAACTGCTCAACCAGTGAACGTCCCAGCACTTCGACCTCGCGCGCGTCGGCGCCCTCCTCGGGCACCAACTCCGATTCGGCCATGAAGCAGGGGTCGAGCGAGACCATATTGGTGATCCGCATGCGCTCGCCGCCCTCCACCAACACCTTGACCGTGCCATCGGGGAGTTTCAGCAGTTGCAGGATGCTCGATACGGTACCCACCCGGTGAATATCGGCCACCCCGGGATCGTCCCGGGAGGCGTCTTTCTGCGCGACGAGCAGGATGCGTTTATCCCGCTCCATGGCGCGCTCGAGCGCGTGGATCGATTTCTCGCGACCCACGAACAACGGGATCACCATGTGCGGATACACGACGACGTCGCGCAGCGGCAACACCGGATAGAGGGTTTGGTTTTCGCTCACTGCGGGCACCTCGGAATTACACGATTCGCTCCGCGCCCGGGCACGGAGTCATAAGGGATCGACCTCGGTAATGTGGGGTCGCTCGGCGGGCGGTTCAAGCGCCCGCGCAAAAAACTCTCACTCAGCCGCCGCCTGCTGCCGTTCGCCCGCGTAGATGAACAACGGCTCCGACTCGCCCTTGATAACCGCCTCGTCCACGACCACTTTGATCACGCCCTCCATGGACGGGAGTTCGTACATGGTGTTGAGCAGTATGGATTCGATGATCGAGCGCAGCCCGCGCGCCCCGGTCTTGCGCTCCATGGCCTTGCGCGCCACCGCCGCCAGCGCATCGTCGCGAAACTCGATCTCACACCCTTCCATATCGAACAGCCGGGTGTACTGCTTGGTCAAGGCATTCTTGGGCTCGGTGAGGATCCTGACCAATTGTTGCTCGTCGAGTTCCTCTAGCGTGGCGACGATCGGCAGCCGCCCGACGAATTCGGGTATCAGCCCATAGTGGATCAAATCCTCGGGTTCCACCTCCCGAAGGATTTCCCCGACCTTGGCCTGTTCGTCCTTGCCCTTGACCTCGGCGCTGAATCCGATCCCGCTATGCTTGGACGAGCGTTTTTCGATGATCTTGTCGAGCCCGCCGAACGCGCCACCGCAAATGAACAGGATGTTCGCAGTGTTGACCTGCAAGAACTCCTGTTGGGGATGCTTGCGCCCGCCTTGCGGAGGCACCGAGGCGATGGTCCCTTCAATGAGTTTCAACAATGCCTGCTGGACGCCCTCGCCGGAAACATCACGGGTAATCGACGGATTGTCCGATTTGCGGGAGATCTTGTCGATTTCGTCAATGTAGACGATCCCGGTCTGCGCCTTGTCGACCTCGTAGTCACATTTCTGCAACAGCTTTTGAATGATGTTCTCGACGTCCTCGCCTACGTATCCCGCCTCGGTGAGGGTGGTCGCGTCGGCGATCGTGAACGGTACGTTGAGGAGTCGCGCCAGGGTCTCCGCCAGCAGCGTCTTGCCGCAGCCGGTGGGTCCGATGAGCAGCACGTTACTCTTGGACAACTCGACTTCATCGACCTTGGCACCCGATTCCAGCCGTTTGTAGTGGTTGTAAACCGCGACCGAAAGCACCCTCTTGGCGTGCCCCTGACCGACCACGTAGTCATCGAGTATCGTGTTGATCTCGCGCGGCGACGGCAGTGAACTGCTCGCTCCGCCGACCGCCTTATCCTGTATTTCCTCGCGGATGATGTCATTGCAGAGATCAACGCACTCGTCGCAGATGAAGACCGACGGTCCCGCTATCAGCTTGCGGACCTCGTGCTGGCTCTTGCCGCAAAACGAGCAGTACAACAGGCGAACGCCTTCGCCACCGCCTTTACCGGGTTTATCACCGCTCATCTGTTCACCTCGCTGGCCGAAGCCCTGATCCGCGGCGCACGCGCGTTACGCCTCCGCGGCGACCGTACGGGTCTCCAGGACCGCATCGATCAATCCGTATTCCTGAGCATCGGCAGCACCCATGAATCGGTCGCGATCGGTGTCCGCCGAGATCCGCTCCAAAGGCTGGCCGGTATGTTTGGACATGATCTCGTCGAGACGCGCCCGGGTGTTGAGGATCTCGCGCGCGTGGATGTCGATATCCGACGCCTGACCCTGAAAGCCTCCGAGCGGCTGATGAATCATTATGCGCGAGTTCGGCAGGCAAAAGCGCTTACCGGCCGAGCCTGCGGCCAGCAACAACGCGCCCATGCTGGCCGCCTGACCGATGCACATGGTGCTCACGCCGGGTTTGACGAACTGCATGGTGTCGTAGATTGCGAGTCCCGCGCTAACCGAGCCGCCGGGCGAGTTGATATAGAGATTGATGTCCTTGTCGGGGTTCTCCGATTCGAGAAACAGCAACTGAGCGACGATGACGTTCGCCACCAGATCCTCCACCGGCCCGCACAGGAAAATCACACGCTCCTTGAGCAGGCGTGAGTAGATATCGTAGGAGCGCTCGCCGCGGGCCGATTGCTCGACCACGATCGGCACCAGATTCAAGCCTCTCGGCGGCTCCATTCCTTGATTCTGCGCGCACGTTGTCATTTACCGGGATCCCTTGAATTCCGTCCACGCCGCGCCCCCGGCCACAACCCTTGCAGCCCGGCGCCGAGGCGCACCGAAACGCCCTAATCTAAGGCGTCGAACTAGTCTGCCCCGGATTCAGAAGCGCGTCAAACGAGGTCGGCTCATTTTCCACCTTGGCGCGTTCGAGCACCCAGTCGACAACCTGATCCTCAAGCACGCCCGATTCAATGGGCTCCAGGCGCGAGCGATCCGCGTAGATCCACGCGATCACCTCATCGGGATGTTCGTAGGTTGACGCAAGCGTCTCGACCCGCGCGCGGACCCGTGCCGGATCCGCCTTCAACTCATTTTTCTTGATTAGTTCCGCGAGCACCAGACTGAGCGCGACGCGCCGCCGTGCGGCGTCCTCGAAGCGCTCCGGTTCAAGATCGACGGAGGCCGCATCGACACCCATCTGTGTGATTTCGTTGCGCCGTTGCGCCAACGCCCGCTGCACTTCTTCGTCGACCAGCGAACGGGGTAGTTCAATGTTACCGTCCGCCAGCAGCGCCTCCATGACCCGCTCCTTCAGGCGGGCGCGGATCCCGTCGGCGAGTTCGCGCTCCATGTTGGCGCGCACCTCGCGCAGGAACGCCTCCAGTCCGCCTTCCTTAACACCGAAGCCGGCGGCCAATTCATCATCCACCTCCGGCAACTCCGATTCTTCCACGTGGCGTACCTTGACATGGAATATCGCCGGCTTGCCGGCCAACTTGGCTTCCTGGTAATCATCGGGGAAGGTCAGCGAAAGATCCCGTTCTTCGCCCGCCACCGCACCGATCAGGCCCTCTTCGAATCCCGGGATCATGCGCCTGGAATCCAGTGCAACCGGAAGTTCCTCGGCCGAACCGCCCTCGATGGCTTGGCCCTCCATCTCACCCTCGAAGTCGACGATCACCCGATCCGCGGCGGTCGCCGCGCGCTCGACCCGCTTCCACTTCTGACGTTGCCGCCGCAAGGTTTGAATCATCCCGTCCACGTCCGCGTCGGAAACCTCGGCCGTCGGACGCTTGATCGCGAGTTCCGAAATTTCCGGCAAGGTGATCTCCGGAAACACGTCGAACACGGCGGTATAGGCCAATCCGTCACCCGGCTCGGATGCAATCGGGTCGATCGTGGGACTACCCGCAGGGCGGAGCTTCGCCTGCGCCAACGCATCGTAGAAGGTGCTCTGATCATTTCTCCGACCACCTCCTTGCGAACCTGGCGGCCGAATCGTAATGCCAGAACCCGCATCGGAACCTTGCCGGGGCGAAATCCCGGTACCCGGACGGTACTCGCCAAGCCATTCAACCGTTTATCGATCTCGCCTTTGAGGTGGTCTTCCGGCACCGCGACCTTAAGCCGGCGTTCCAGGCCCGTCGTTTCCTCGACTGTTACTTCCATCGTCTACCTCGACATCGGGGCGATTCCCCGATGGTTTGTTCGTTGTACATGATCATGGTGCGAAAGGAGAGACTCGAACTCTCACGGGTTGCCCCACTGGCACCTAAAGCCAGCGCGTCTACCAATTCCGCCACTTTCGCCTGAGGGCCCGGTTCAAAATAACCTTACAATTCCGCGTGTCGATCCATTCCGCCCGGCCACCCGGTGGACGAGGGTCGTGAGCGGGGGTCGGCTGTGCCCACCGCTCTCCGGTCACACGCCAGCGACGCCATTCATCGTCGTTCACCGCCTGCGGCTTGCCGGCCCGGCGGCAAGCGGGCTGGAAGACGGGCGTAGACGGCAGGGGCGAAGCGCAACCCGCGAAGGTCCAACGGACTTTCTCGCCGTCGAGCGGGGCGTAGGGATGCGAACCCCGGTCCTGCCGGCGCGGCGGGGAAGCGCGGCGCCGCAAGCGGCCATCGAGCGCACCAGGATGTATTCACCGCGTGTCCTGCAATTCGCGACTCCGCCGCGACACCCGAACGCTCATGGCGAGGTTAGGCCCGCCCGGAACATCTCAATAGGCGTCGCCGGTGGCGTAGTGCCTCACGTGACACACGGTGAATTCATCCGTGGTTGCTCGCAGGCAGCTTCCCTTCCGCCTCCGGCCCCATAACGCTCGATACCACCCTTCCGAAGCAACGGTTTTACCCGGCGTTATCGAGATATTACGCCCGACAGACATAAGCTATTGATTTCAATGGAGTATGCACAGCAATAATATTCCGGAATCGCGACACCGCCGGGCATTATAACCACTTGTTCGTCTTTTGCCTCATCGACCTTTCCGGATCGGTGTTCGAAGCGATCGGTGATCCACCGCGTATCGCGCCAGGCGCGCCTTCCGCTTCATCCCAGCCCGTGTTTGTCGATCAGGTTGTAGACCGTGGGGCGAGTCACCCCGAGCAACTCGGCCGCCTGACTCACCCGTCCTTCCGAGAGCACCAAGGCGCGCTGGATCGCCGCGCGTTCCGCCGCCTCACGCACGCCGCGCAACTCCAGTGACACCGCTTTTCCCTGTTCGGACGCGAGTTCCAAATCGGCCACCCCGACGCGTAGACCCTCGGCCATGATCGCCGCGCGCTTGACGCGATTTTCCAACTCGCGTGCGTTGCCGGGCCACCGGTAGCTTTCAATAGCGCGCAACGCCTCGTCCGTGAATCCGCGCAGGCGACGCCCCTTGCTATGGCCATGGCGCTCCAGAAAATGGCGCGCGAGCACCACCGCATCGCCAACCCGGTCGCGCAGCGGTGGTATGCGTACCGCGATCTCACTGATTCGGTAGTACAGATCCTCACGAAATTCACCGGTCTTGATCAAGCCGGGCAAATCGCGGTGGGTCGCGCAAACCACCCGCACGTCGACCGGGATCTGTTTCTTTCCACCGATCCGCTCGACGGTACGCTCCTGCAGAAATCGCAACAGCTTGGACTGCAAGGATTGCGGCAGTTCGCCGATTTCATCGAGAAACAGGGTGCCGCCGTCGGCGTGCTCGATCTTGCCGATGGTTTGCTTGTACGCCCCGGTGAAGGCGCCCTTTTCGTATCCGAAAAGCTCGCTCTCGAGCAGATTTTCGGGAATCGCCGCACAATTGATCACCACCAGGCGTCGCGCACCTCGCTCGCTTAGCCGGTGAAGTGCCGTGGCGAGCAATTCCTTGCCGGTGCCGCTCTCACCCAGCAACAAAACGCTGGCGTCGCTCGGGGCGACCCGTTCGACCATCCTGCAAACCGATTCCATTTCAGGGCTCACGGCGATCACGCCGGCGAGCGGCGACTGAGCCACGTCGCGAGCCAGAGCGCGGTTTTCGGTCTCCAGGGCTTGCAGCCGAAACGCGCGGTCGACGATGAAGCCGAGCAGATCCGGGTCGATCGGTTTCTGGTAGAAGTCGTAGGCGCCGAGGCCGACCGCCGCGACCGCGTTGTCGCGATCATCATTGCCCGTGACGACGATAATTTTCGTGTCCGGCTCCAACGCGAGAATTTCCTGGAGCACCGCCAGCCCTTCGCTGGCATTGGCCGGATCGGGCGGGAGCCCCAGATCGAGCGTAACGACAGGCGGCGCGTGTTCGCGAACGGCGTCGAGCGCACTCGTTCGATCGACCGCGAGCAGTACCTCGTAGCCCTCGAAGCTCCACTTGAGTTGACTCTGCAGCCCCAGATCATCCTCAATGATGAGCAGGGTACGGGGTTCGTCGGACACCAGGGTCAATTTGCCGCCTCCGTGGTCGGGCCGTTTAACGCCGCCGCCATGTTAGCATCGTCCATCGGCAGGCAAACTTGAAAAGTCGTGCCCTGGCCGGCCTTGCTCCGAACCCGCAGTTCACCGCCCAGCGATTGCACGAATTCGCGACTCTCATAGACGCCAACGCCCATCCCGGCGTTGCCCTTGGTCGTGTCAAAGGGCCGGAACAACCGTTCGGCAACGAAAGTTTCATCCATCCCGGTACCGGTGTCGGCGATCTCTATCACACCCCAGCGCCCTTCCATTGCAACCCGCAACTCCACCCGGCCATCCGCCGGGGTCGCTTCTTGCGCATTCTGAACCAGATGCTCGACGACCGAGGTCAAACGGTCGCGTTCGGCGCGCACCCGCACCCCGGGCGTCACCGCGCCAAGCCGCGGCACGGGTTGCTCGGCCGCTCGCGTACGCAACGCATCGCGGACCACGTCCGCGAGCATCACGCCGTGAATCGCGCCCTCCTCCAGTCGCCCCTTTCGCAACTGACCGAGCAAGCGGTTCATTTTCGCGCAGGCATTGGCAACCGTGGCGATCGCGTCCTCGACGAATCCGGGGCTGTGCAAATGGCGCTCGGAATTGCTCACCACCAGGGAAAGCTGCGCGCTCAAGTTCTTGAGATCATGGACCACGTACGCCGACAAGCGGTTGAATGCCTCGAACTGGCGCGCCTCGGTCAGTGCCTCGGTCGCGTCGAGCAGCGCGAGATAACTCGCTGCCTGGCGCCCCACGGTCTTGAGCAGATCAGCGTCCTCCCAATTGAGCCCCGGCTTGGTGTTCGAGCGGGTCAGGACGATGAATCCGACCAGCCGTTCGGCGTGCAACAGCGGGACGATCGCCCAGGGCCGGCGGAGTTCGTCGAACCAGTCGGGGAGCTCGAGTTTCGGGTAGCGATGCCGCGTGCTTCGGTACTCGTCGACGAACACGACCCAACCCTGCTTCACCAGGAACCGGGCGAGTGACGCATCGGCATCGAGAACCGCGCGGTCGGGTGGCGTCGCGTGCCACTGCGCGAGCGGCCGGAAACCGGCCTCGCCGCGGCGCAACCACAGGATTCCACCGGGGCTCTCCACGATCCGTGCGATCGCGCGCACGATATCCTCCTTGAGGGCATCGCCACCGCTGCTCGCCGACAGGGTGTAGGTAAAGCGCAGCCATTCCTCACGGTAATCGTAGCGGTTGCGGTAGAAATGCTTGACCAGAAACACCCGCAGCCGAGAGCGGACTCGCCCCGAAACCGTCAACGCGATCAACAGCATCAGCGCGCCGAACAGGAACGTGATCTGAGCGATCCCCCCCCAACTCCCACCGAAAATGCGGATGTAATATCCGGCCGCCGCCATCAGCAGCAGGTAGGCGCCCGCGCCGAACAACGCGGCGGAATGAAAAACCACGTGGCGCGATACGAATATGTCCAATGACCACCGCGGGTTGCGCTTGGCCGCAAGCGCCAGCAGCGGTACCGCAAACGCGTTGACGAAACCGCGCGCATGCCAGCTCAGCGGGTCGAGTTGATTGAACAACATCGCGTTGGAATAAAGGTAAAGATCGTAGGCGAACAATCCGCCGACCCCGAAGCACAGGAACTTGACCTCCCAGCGGCGTTCCGGACGGGTGTTGCGATAGAGTTGCTCGACCAAGGCCAGACCGAAAATCGCCAACAGCAAATGGCCGAAGATGATCAGACCACGCGTCGCGCCCTGGTCGACCAGCAGTTCCGTCGTATAACGGTTGAGGATCACGACCGCGGCCACCACCGCACACAGACCCAGCGAAACGACCGCGTAGATCCGCACCGTGCGCGATCGCTCGGCGCGCGCGTAGCCGAGCAGCTTGAGCAAGAAGGTGAACCACGCCGCGTCGCGCAGGATCTCGAGCAGCTCGAGGGCCGAAAACGGCGGCGACCCGACACGCAGGTACACGACCACCACCGCCATCCACAACGCCGAGATCCCGATCGCCGCGAGCAGCAATCCGCCTTCGATGCGCCCGCGCCAAGCGGTGAGCAGGAGTAAGCCGAGAATCAGGAAGGCGCCGGCGCCGAACGCGTGCGAGAGCGCACCGAGAGCAAAAGCGCTCATCGGCGAAGCGACCTCGCCGAGGGTATAGCCGGGCGCCCGCGCGGGCCGCCGAAAAACCGTTCGCGGCGGTACGAATACCCGCGTGCGGCAGCGCCCCGACCGCGCCACGCCACCCTACCGTTCGAGCGCCGCCTATCGTGTCCACGCGTCCCTCCGACCCGTATCTGCTTTGGTCCTGACGAACTGTGCACTACACCGAAACCGGAATGGGCCCGCGACTCATCCCATTGTTTGTAGCAGAGCGGCAACCTTCCGGCAAGCGATGCGTGCCGCTGCCGCCCGATCCACCGCCGGCCATCGCCAGCCACCGCGAGCCGCGAGGGGCGGCAACCCGGAATGGCCCGGCCGTTGAACAAGCTCGCCTACAGCGCGCCCGGCGCTATATGCTTGTCGTTTGAGCAGCGCAATCCCGATCACCGAGGCGATCACCGAGGTAAAACCATGTCGTCACCCGCTCCTGCGTCGCAACCCACCCCGCTCCAACCCCTGCTGGTCGACACCGATCGCGCGGAGGCGCTCAAGATCGAGTCGATTGACCTGCCGTCGCTGACCCTTTCACAACGCCAGCTCTGTGATCTGGAACTATTGATGAACGGCGGGTTCACGCCGCTCAAGGGCTTCATGACCGAGGCCGAATACCGTTCGGTGATCGAGGACATGCGACTTGCGGACGGCTCGCTATGGCCGATTCCCGTGACCCTCGATATCCCGGATCAACTGGCGGCGAAACTGGCGCCGGGGGAACGCATCGCGCTGCGCGACAACGAGGGCTTCATGCTCGCCGTACTCGCGGTCGAGAGCCTGTTCAAACCCGACCCTCGTCATGAGGCGCGGCGTGTTTACGGCACCGAGTCCGCGCGGCACCCGGGCGTCGCCCACCTGCTGCGGGAGCGCCACGAGACCCTGGTCGGCGGGGTGGTCGACGGGATCCAGCTACCGACCCACTACGACTACGAGGAACTGCGCCACACTCCGAGCGAGCTGCGCGGTCTGCTGGCGAAGCTGGGCTGGCGACGGGTGATGGCGTTTCACACCAGCCGCCGATGCATCGCCTGCAGCGCGATCTCACCATCGAAGCCGCCAAGCAGGCCAACGCACACATCCTGCTGCATCCGGTGGTCGGGATCGCCAAGCCGCGTGACCTGAGTTATTTCGCGCGCGTCAAATGCTATCAGGCGGTGCTCGGTCACTACCCGCACGGACTCGCCGCGCTGTCGCTGTTGCCGCTGGCGATGCGCGCCGCCGGGCCGCGCGAGGCGCTGTGGCATGCGATCATCCGGCGCAATTATGGCTGCACCCACTTGCTGGTCGGCGCCGACCACGCGATCCCCCACGGCGATGCGGGTGAAAACTTCTATCCCGGCTATGCCGCCCAGGAACTGCTGGCCGAACATCAGGATGCGATCGGTATCCGCATGGTCGCGGTGCGGCGCAAGTGCTATGTTCCGGCGCGCGCTCAGATCCTCGATGTCGAACTCGCCGAGCAACGCCGGCTCAAGACCGAGGGGTTGAGCGATGCCGAGCTAGGCCGGCGCCTGGTGCACAACGACGAAATACCCGAGTGGTTCAGCTACCCGGAGGTGATCGAGGCACTGCGACGGGTCTACCCGCCACGTCATCGCCAGGGGCTGACGTTGTTTTTTACCGGACTGTCCGGCGCCGGTAAATCCACCCTCGCCAAGATCATGCACGGCAAATTCATCGAAGACGGGCGCCGTCCGGTCACCCTGCTCGACGGCGACATCGTGCGCCAGCACCTTTCCAGCGAACTCGGTTTTTCGCGCGCCCATCGTGACCTCAACGTCAAACGGATCGGTTTTGTCGCCAGCGAGATCACCAAAAATGGCGGGGTCGCGATTTGCGCGCCCATCGCGCCCTACGCGGAGACTCGCGACACGGTGCGCGAAATGATCGAAGCGCACGGCGCGATGATCGAAATTCACGTGGCGACGCCGCTCGAAGTCTGCGAAGCGCGCGATCGGAAGGGCCTCTACGCCAAGGCCAGGCAAGGCATCATTCCGGCCTTCACCGGGATCAGCGACCCCTACGAAATTCCCGAACATCCCGAGCTGCGCATTGATACCTCGGAATTTTCTCCCATGGAGGCGGCCCAAGAAGTTTTTCTCTATCTGCTGCGCGAAGGCTATCTGGACCCGGCCTAGGAGCCTGTCGGACTTAGGGATGTGCTACTGCGAATCATCGGATTTCGGTCCGATTGTCCGGTCCTCCTCGTCAAATAGCTACGGCTATTCTCCTCGAACGACCGGTCAATCCGCCTCGAACCCGATAATTCTCGCTACGCACCCCCTAAGCCCGACAGGCTCCTAGCCCTGCCATTTACCCCTAGTTGACAACTGGACAAAGTACCTCACGTAGTGCATGCTATGGGGCATGTTTATCCAAAACCAAATCA